>Ga0163150_10000082_pt1 | contig 169022 bp, 146 predicted proteins | sample OliLakLV19P2IB_FD_148628 | JGI IMG/M metagenome (GOLD analysis project Ga0163150, IMG submission 148628) | Freshwater microbial mat bacterial communities from Lake Vanda, McMurdo Dry Valleys, Antarctica - Oligotrophic Lake LV.19.P2.IB | ecosystem: Environmental > Aquatic > Freshwater > Lake >... | reverse complement strand
GTCGCCACCGAAGCCCGCATTGCTGCTGCTGAACGCACTGAAGCGCTTGCGAAGTCTTTGACAAAGTCTGCGACACCGACAAGTATTCCTTCGTATCAGTCGTATAGAGAAGATGCATTAGCAGAGACAATTGAACAAAGAGCGATTGACAATGTCTTGGCTGCTTTAGAGCGAGAAGGTAAGGTGCCACATGTGGTGGACGTTTCTACAGGGCGTAATTATATTACAGTCACTGCCTCGCCACCCACTACAGCAAACATAGTGGATATAAACAATTTGCCACAAGCAACGAAAGATATGATTGCTCGTTTAGACGCTGCGAGAGCTAAAACTCCAACGACTGTGACAGGTCCTGGAAAGACTAATCTACCCTCTCCTCAGCAGGTTGCAGATGGAAAAACTGACCTTCCAACAAAGCAAACTCCTACTACACAACCAACAAAAACTTTTGCTGACCTTGCAAAGCCAAAAGACGAACCAAAGCAACCTTCAGTGCCAACGCCTACTCCAAAACCTGCTGTGACGAAACCAAGCGTAACAAAAACTGCTGAAGCACCAGTAGCAAAACCAGTTGCTAAAAACCCAGTTGAGAAAGCTATACAAGGAGTCGCGGACGTAAGTAAGAAAGCTGTACAAGCAGTAAAAAATGTCGTAACTGCAGTCGTGACGCCAGCTGTGCCAAAACCAACTCCAAAACCAGACGTACCTAAAACAGTTCCGGCGAAAGACCAGGTTGTTGTAACGCCTGTATCTGCCCCACCAGACGGAACAACCGAGAGACCTACAAAAAAATCTCAACAACCAAGTAGTCCGAGTGACAGTGGGGGAGGTGGCGCAAAGGATTCTGTGAAGCAGTTTATGAATCCTGAAACTGCTCGCACACTTGCGCAATTGAAGTCGGACGAAGCAAAACTCGTAGACCGTGCAAAAGCACTGCAAGATGAACTTGGAGGTTTGATTAGTCTTCCAGACGCTATTGTTGCTGCATCTGAAATCACACGAACTATTATCGGTGAAGCGGGTCAAGAACATGAAAAGAAAGATCAAGTTGCGGTAGCAAACGCCATACTGAATCGCATCAAACTAGCGATTGCGAATGAAGCCAATCCGAGAGTTACTATTCATGGCGCCTTGAATGCATTCGATGCAAATATGCAGAGAAAAAATACACCTGATAGTCAGAACTATGCAACGGCGGACATTGGTACCCCAGGATACGACGAAGCTTCTGAAGCGCTGGACGCTGTACTCGCTGGCGAGTTAGGTGATATGCCAAAGGAAGTTGAAAATGCAACACACTACACAACGCCAGAAGCTGACCCAGAATGGGAACAAGGAGTTCAAACGACACAGTATGGACCTCACGAGTTCTCTAACCCTGACGCAGGTCGTTCTGCAGAAGCAGTGGAAGCGGCAAAGGCAAAAATTGCGAAAGGAGAAATTGATAAACCAGTCATTTACTACGACGGACCTGATGAAAAACTAACTAAAGAAGTAGCACGAGCTAACGCAGTTGCTGCAAAGGCTGTAGTCGTTGCAGAAAAACTAAAACCAAGAGATCAGCTTGCAGTAAATCCAAAAAGCAAACTTGAACAAGTAGTTACAGAAGCAAAACCACAACCAAAAAATCCACCAGTAAAAGCACCTGACAATAACAAGGTCACCATTACTCCTGCAGGATTTGGTGCACCAGATGGCGTCGAGGTTGAGAACACTCCTGCCACAGAGGCATCCCCTGGTACTAAACCCCGTTCAGTAGCGCTGGCTCCAATAGAAGATATAACTCAAAAAAAGACACGCAATAAACCAGCGCGCAAAGATTTGATTCAAGAAATTCGAGAAGATGTCGCACGCGTGTATGGGCCTGGGTACAAGGTCACTATTGTAAGTGCGGGACAGAAACCCGCACCGAGAAATCCAGTAACAGGAAAACCTATTAGTTGCAAGACTGGAAAATGTAGTGGTCGTACAAAGAGTGATACAACAAGGCATGATATAGATAAAAAAACAGGCGAAGCTTCGGCTGCTGACGTTAATATTACGGCGCCCGACGGTACGACACTTGAGGGCGATGCGCTTGCCCCTCTTGCTCAGGAGTGGCAGTCAAAAGGACGTGGTTCAACAGGATATTATGGCGATGGCATGCTCCATTTGGATTTTATTGGCGGTGAGAAAGGCCGAGCACTTGTGGGTTCCGAAGGACTCTCATGGGATTGGACCATGGAGAGAGATAGTAATAATCGACCAATACCAGGAACCGGAAGTGCAAAATTTGCCAAGGCAGTTGCAAATGGACAGAATGGGATAGCGCCTGAGTACAAAGGTGAAGAAGGAAGTGTTGCCGGACTTCAGATTGCACGACCGACACTTGGCAAGAAACTTGTGACAGTTGGCGCAGAGCCAGAAGAGCTTGTTGTGCCTGGTGACAAGACAAAACCAGCAGAAGAGTTAAAGAAACAAGCAGAAGATGTTGCTGAAACAATTACAGAGGCATCAGAGCCACAATCACCTCAAGAGGTAGTTGAAAATTTGAGCCTAGAAGAAGCAAAGGAGGTAGTAAATGACTCTGTGTCCAATGCGGTGCAACCAACAGACTTAAAGAAAGCACTTGACGGTGTTGCGGCCGGACTGAATAAGGATGGTCTTTCAATTGAAGATGCGCGCGCGGGACTTGAAACTGCATTTAACGAAATACAAAAAGCAGGAGCAGTCGAAAGTGTTAGTTTCGAAGAGTATGACGAAAAGAGAAAAGATTCATATACGTACGATATTACTATTCCAGCTGGTGCAATAGATGATAAATACGTTGATGCATTTGTGAAGGATCTGAAAGAACGAGCACAGATAAAAGCAAAGCTCTGGTGGGCAGGTGACACATCAACACGAGAAGTAAAGATGGGTGTAATTGTAGATAAATCAGTTTTGACAAAACCAGCACCTGTTCAAGTTGCTGATATTACTGATGCTGTTCCTTCAATCAAAGATCCAGTTACCACTGGCACAAATCCACCAGCACCAGTGGTTACAGATGGAAAACCAGACGTGACTCCCCCACAACCAGACGTGCCAGCCCCACCAAAAGTTGATGAGCCTTCAGTTGTGAAGAAAGTCGTAGATGTAGTAAAGAAGACTGTAAAAACAGTAACGTCATGGTTTGATTTCACAGATGGTGGTAATAATACAGAGGTACCAAAGAATCCATTTCCAACAACATCAACATCAACATCGAGAACTAAGTAGTTTCAGCATCGTTACTAATTAATATACATATCTATGGGACGCTCAAAAATAATAAAAATAATGCTTATCGCTTTTATACTCATCCTTGTTGTGTGGTGGGTTATTGATGCCCTCACCTTTGACGTACCAGTTGATGATGTGCAGAGTGTGGCAACCACTGAGCTTTTCGAACGTCCAGATATGTCTGCAACTATCGCTACGATTTTTGACAAAGAAAATTCAAGAACCGGGTATGAGTGGGCAATTACAGGTAATCAGAATGGTAGAGAAAGCCTTGTGGAGACTGTGACATTTTTGCTATCGGGTCAGACACACTCGTTGCAGTTATCAACAATGAAAGCGAATGAAGCTGATGAGATGTATACAGTTACCGATTATCTTTCTGTAACTATCTCTGTGCCATCTGGAGACACTCACAATGTACTCATACTCATTGATACTTCCGGTGACGGAGATCTTGATGCGGCTTACATCAATGATGTCGCAGTAACCGATGACGATGCTTACTATGAATTACAAAATCAGTATGTCGCCGAACTTGTGACAATACGAAATTACTTAGCAGGCATTTAGGGAAATTTTTGGACAATAATAAAGGCCGAATGTTTCAATTCGGCCTTTGTGTTATTCCTCTGCGCTATTGAGTTCATAGCGACTACTGTCGAACGTATACCAGCGAGTGGTGCCTCTAGTTGTCTGCACGACCACCAAGTCACTTCCCTTGGTGCTCTCAATACTGGCGACTTCATCTGGTCCGATGTACGTCATCCCAGAAGTGAAGTCTACTATACCCGTCTCTCCACGCTTTGTGGCGCAGAGTGCAAAGTGTGAACCCATGTTCGAGCCACGAGCAACACATGTATTGAGCTCTTCAAAGTTACGTTCCGCAAATGAATACGGAATGACGACAAGCTCTGGTATCGGCACATCGTTTACTGCCACAGTGTATTCTTCAAAGGTCGGTGCTAGGTCACCCTCTGCACGAGCAGAAGAAGCAACACATGCTATAACAAGTGCCGTGAGAAAAAGTGAACGCATAAGCATTTCTGGCTCCTACAATCGTTCGTCCTTAACTTCTGTTAAAGAACTGTTTAAATACTCGTTTTATTATACACATATAAAAATGAAATGTCAATGAACTGCGCGTAATGCAAAACAATGAAGTCATGGAACGTATGTGAGTAGATACCCATTTCCCTTTGAGCAAACAGGTGATATAAAAGTTACAGACGGAAACTTGAAATGCTACTTGGATGAGGAGACAACAATGCGACTGTTACCACTGGTTCGTACACTGCTACTTGGAACAACACTCGCTCTTGTGAATCACTTAAGCGTCAATGGGGCAACAAGGCCTACTCCCGACGAAGCAGAACAAACGACAAAGGTTGTAGAAGACTATGAGCCGTTTAGCATATTGGTTTGTAAAGCAGAGAGCGACTCGATTGCTACTCTCGATGCCTACGATAACGGCGGTGACAAAGAAGCCCGTAAGTTTGCCGATGAGCTAGAGGCAAGCAACAGGTGCGAATACTTCCATACACTTAAAATTGAGACGAGTCATGCTGAGTGCCGTGTACTCAAGAACGGCCATTGTGTCAGCGTACAACAGGCAGGTATATTCGATATATTTGACCCTGATGAAGTAATCGTGGAGCGAGGGTACTTGTTGGTTGAAGAGAAGTCGAAAGACAGAATTCTTCCTCCCCTGACTGAGATTATGAAACCTGAGCGGAACATAATTTTTGTTGCATACTAATATAAAAGGCCCGAAAGAAATTTCGGGCCTTTGATTTGCTGCATACTCCGTTAGTTTAACTCCATTGATTCCAGAATTTCTGGATTGACAGGGTGTGGTGTGTCTAGCAAGTCATTCTCACCGACTTCCTGCTGTTCACCTTTGTCTTGGTGTATAAGAACGAATGAGCTATTTTTGAACTGATAGAACTCCCTCCACAACCAATCAGGAATCCCACTACCAGGCATGGATTCAGTAGGATGAGGATTCACAATAAGTAAAGAAGAGTCTGCTCTATAATCGTACCCTCCAGTGGCTGTCGGAAGTCCATATATTGCACCATCCGTGCGATCGACTATTGCGCCCGATTGACACTCAGTGCCACATCCCCATTGAATGAGCGTAAATGCAGCATTGAAGTTCACACAAGTCTCGATTGTCCCTGTGCGTAGAGCAGTTCTAAAATTCCAGAACGTGTCACCCCTTTTGAGGTTTGGCTCCTTTAAAGTCATAGGGCTACATGCTGGATAGATTTCAAAAAACGGTGCCTCTTGAGCAGTTGCTACTCCAGCTAACGTTTGTAGAAAAAACAATACTGCGCATGCAACATAAAGTGTGTATTTCAAGGTCACCTCCTGTCTTGTGAATTACTTTCCGCTATAATTAGACACCCATTCTTAATGAGTGTCAATAGTGTTCCTAAAAGCTCCATGGTTTGTCCGTTCTTAAAAAACGAAGAACAGGCCGAGGAGTGGTAGCATGAGCCACCAGAAGAAATATGACTGAGGTGCAAATACCTGCGCAATCTGTGCTCCTGGGTCAATAAACTGTGTAACAGGCAGTACGTGGTAGCTATACGCCATCAGAAGGGTCGTTCCAAGTATCGCAAGTACAAGCTTCTTCCATATTCCCTCAAAGGCTGTTTCATCCAAAAGGCGCGACAAAATCTTTTCGAATAATATGGTACCGAGTGCAGTAAATATAGCAAACATGACCATGTTAATTCCCTCCTTACTTGCAAATGTCAGTTTTTGATACAGTAGTTCATAGTAAGGAAACTCGAGCGATACCAAAAGTGAAATGTACAGGCTTAAGATAATGCTGGTGAGCGCACGTTGTCCGCGGATAATAGAGTATACAAAAAGAGCGCCAAATACCAAGAGCGGTACTATAAGTTCGCGGATAAAATCAAGAACAGCAGGTAATGCGTCCATTAGTCTTATTATATGCCCTCTTTGCGCAATTCTTCAATGAGTCTTTTGGCATTACGTGTGAGTTTCTGCGGTGTATCGATAATGATACGTACGAGAAAATCTCCTCGAGAAGAACTACCCGTCTGTACACCCTTACCCTTTATACGAAGCTGTTCACCTGCCTTAATACCAGCTGGTATATTGATAGAAATTGTGCCGTCGAGTGTTTCAACTGGATATGTTGTTCCAAGAAGTGCATCGGTAACTTTTATGAGTACGTTCGTTTTAAGAGTGTTTCCGTCTCGGACAATTGTTTTATGTGACTGTACGTGAATCTTTACATATAAATCGCCAGGCGTACCGCTTTTGACAGCCTCACCCTTCCCTGTCATACGAATCATCTCGCCTGCTTCAATGCCAGCTGGAATGCGAATTTGTATTTCTTCTTGTCCTTTGCGAATGCCAGAACCTGCACAATCACGGCACGGGGTCTTAGGAATTTTTCCTTTTCCATTACATGCAGTACATGTGCGTACCGTTGTAAATGCACCAAGAACAGATTGGCGCGTCTCACGAATCTTTCCATTACCATTACAGGTACCGCAAGTCACCATTTCGCTTCCCTGCTGTGCACCAGTCCCTGCACACGTGCTACAGACAGAGTTCTTTGTAAGAAGCACTTTTCGTTCAGCACCAAAGACGCTCTCTTTAAAAGAAAGTTCTACGTCGATTGAAATATCGCGTCCTCTTGAATTTTCGCTTCTATTTCCTCCTCCGAACATATCTCCAAACCCACCGAAGATATCACCCAAATCAAATTCGAAACCCTGTCCTCCTTGAGCATTTGCAAAGTTTGACCAGTCAAACCCTCCAAAACCCTGTCCTTGTCCGCCAGCGCCGCCAGTGAATGAACGACCGTAGGTATCGTATTCCGTGCGCTTCTTCTCATCACCAAGCACGGCATATGCCTCGCTAATTTCCTTAAATTTAGCTTCGTCGCCTCCCTTCTTGTCGGGATGGTACTTTGTAGCCAGTTTACGAAAAGCACGCTTCACATCATCATGAGAAGCGCTCTTTTCGATGCCCAGAATTTCGTAGTAATCCTTCATCCTGTTAGAAATAGGGTGTGGTCAAACTTTGACCTCCGCCCAAGTTAATGTATATATTTTCCTGTATCGCGCCAGTTTACTCTTTCACGTCATCCATTCCCGCTATTTCTAATAGAATGAATAGAGTTCGAGCATTATGCCATATGACAGTTCTATTGCACAGTGGTACAAAAGCTACTTTGTTTCCCCTGTATCTGCGTCTCGAATTGGGCCTTCAGCGTCTCCCGTATTTGGTTGCGCTTCTGCAGGATTCTGTTGCTGGCTTTGTGCGTTTAGCACCTCGCCTATCTTTGTCATTTCAGCTGAAAGCGCTTCAACAGAACTCTTTAACACCGCTCCATCTGTACCAGTTTGCGCTGTTCGGACTTCAGTTATCTTGGCTTCAATAGATGTTTTTAATTCCGCAGGAATCTTATCTCCATGATCTTTAAGTGATTTTTCAGCTGTGTAAATAAGCTGATCTGAAGCATTTTTAGTTTCAATAAAATCCTTCTTCTTTTCATCTTCTTCTTTATGAGCCTCTGCATCGGTCTTCATTCGTTCAATGTCCGCTTCGGTAAGGCCTGAAGATGCTTCAATACGGATGGACTGTTCTTTATTTGTAGTCTTGTCCTTAGCGCGTACATTAAGTACGCCGTTCGTATCAACGTCAAAGATGACTTCAACCTGCGGAAGTCCGCGGGGAGCAGGCGGAATGCCATCGAGAATGAAACGGCCAAGCGATTTGTTGTCCGTAGCCATCGGACGCTCGCCCTGGACGATATGAATCTCCACTGACGTTTGGTTATCAGCAGCAGTCGAAAAGACTTGTTCTTTTTTAGTTGGGATATGCGTATTACGCTCAATAAGCTTTGTTGCAACTCCGCCCAATGTTTCGATACCAAGAGAAAGCGGAATGACATCAACGAGCGTGATGTCCTGAACGTCGCCTTGGAAAATACCTGCTTGAATCGCGGCGCCAACTGCTACCACCTCGTCTGGATTAATAGTGCGGTTTGGCTCCTTTCCAAACAGTTCCTTCACTGCTTGCTGGATAGCAGGCATGCGTGTCTGCCCTCCCACGAGAATAATTTCTTGGATGTCCTCCTTTTTAAATGGTGACGCAGCTAGCGCACGCTTGGTAATCTCTATTGATTTTTCGATATACTCACGTGCCAGCTCTTCAAGCTGTGCACGGGTGAGCTTCATCAGAAGGTGCTTTGGACCGTTTGCATCAGAGGTAACAAATGGAATGTTGATTTCAGTTTCTCCTGCTGTTGAAAGTTCAAGCTTTGCTTTCTCTGCTGCTTCATCGAGACGCTGAAGCGCGAGCGCATCTTTGCCGATATCGATCCCCTCTGACTTCTTAAATTCGCTCAAGAGCCATCGAACAATTTTCTGGTCAATATCACGCCCACCCATGTGTGCGTCACCATCTGTAGATTTCACTTCGATGACATCATCTGCAACCTCAAGAACTGATACGTCGAACGTACCACCTCCAAAGTCAAACACTACAATTTTTTCATCCTTTTTTTTGTTGAAACCGTACGCAAGCGCTGCTGCGGTTGGCTCGTTTATGATGCGTCGCACTTCGAGACCTGCAATTTTGCCGGCATCCTGGGTTGCCTTTCTTTGCGCATCGTTAAAATATGCAGGCACAGTAATGACTGCCTCAGTAATTTTCTCACCAAGTTTTGCCTCTACGTCTGCTTTAATTTTTGCAAGTATCATCGCTGATACTTCCTCTGGGCGGTAGTCCTTATTACCCATATGGACCAATACACCGCCGTCTGGACCTGCTTTTACCTCATACGGTACAATTACCTTGTCCTTCTGGACAGCTTCCTCGGTAAAGTTATGGCCCATGAAACGCTTGATTCCATAAATCGTGTTCTTTGGGTTTGTGACAGCTTGTCGCTTTGCAATCTGTCCCACAAGTCGCTCGTTAGTCTTTGAGATAGCTACAACTGATGGAGTGGTTCGATTGCCTTCTGCATTCTCAACAATTGATGGTTCGCCACCTTCAATAATCGCTACTGCTGAGTTCGTTGTTCCGAGATCGATTCCAATTATTTTTGCCATATGTATATATGAAAGTTACAGAGTAATTTTATTCAAGTTGTCCCACTACCACTCTAGCTGGCCGTATCACGGTCTCCCCTATTTTGTATCCTGATTGAATGACTTCACGAACAGTGTGTGCCTCGTCTTCTGCTTCGACACTAACTATTGAGAGAGCTTCGTGTTCAACGGGATTAAATGGTGTACCAAGCGGTGGAGCTATCGTCACTACGTCATATCCGGCAAGTAATTCAGAAAGTTGGGTTGCAATGCCCCACAAGCCATTCTTAGTGCCCTCGTCTGTATTTATGTTTTCAGTAATACTTCGAAGTGCCAACTCAAAACTATCGCAGAATGGGAGTAATGTATCGATGAATTTTGCAGTAGCCATCTCACGTTCTCTCACCTTGTCTTCGCTGACTCTTCGTTTAAAGTTGAGAAAATCAGCTCTCTCCCTCTGCCAGCCATCGAGATTGATGGCTTTTTCCATCTCTGTTGTTTTCAACTTCTCCTTTACATTTTTTAATTTCTGAGCAACATTGCCTTCCTCCTCCTCGAGTTCTATGTCGTCGGCAATATGTTCTGCGTCAATAATTGACTCTTCCTCGTCATCTTTTTTGTTTTTATCACTGAACATAGCTTGCGCATTATAATGCATAAAAATACTTTGTCAAATATTGATTTCAAATAAATATTGTATACTCCCGTGAGACATGTAAGGAGGCCTTCATGGCATTGCGAAAACAAAAACGACTTCCACCACCAAACTCCCTCTCTAGGGACTTTGCTAAGTTGCTTAAAGTGAATCGATTTTCCAATAAGTTCAAAGCTGTTGAACGTCTGATTTGGTTTGAAGGGGTTGAAAGACGTGAATGTAATGGCGAACATACGTACCAGCTTGTTGACATCGCTTGGTTTCTGCGCGATCGAATCGCGCCGCACCTTTCATTCGAGAAAATCACTAAGTATGCAATGGTACATGATATACCTGAGGTATATGCAGGTGAGACACCGGCATTTCAGGACAAAACCGGAAAGCACAAAAGTGATTTAGTGCATTCTGACAAAAAGGCACGCGAGACTCTCGCGATAAAGCGTTTGGAGCAAGAGTTTAGTATTGATTTTCCAGGAAAAATCGATGCCCTACACGCCTACGAACGACAAAAGGACGAGGAAAGCAGATTCGTATATGCACTTGATAAGTTATTAGCGGAAATCAACATCTACCAAGATGGCGGCCGCACAGACAAAGAACTAAGGGTAACTTTTGAAGAAAAAATGGCCTATAAAAGCCCAAAGGTTGCAAAGCACCCTGCAATACAAGCACTGCATAAGGAGTTTATGGCGCATATAGAAACATACCGTCGTGACATCCTATATGATCCTATGAAATATCCTTTGTAACTATCCAACCCCTCGTTAATAAGCGAGGGGTTTTTGTTTGGGTGTGAAAGTAACTACCACTTTGTCACGTGTAGCTAAGTGCAATGTTTGGTCTCTATCTCTTAGTCATGAATCACTAAACAACAATTATATTTTCATAGTATTTTGCTAAGTGTTCTCCTTCCTTACAGAAGCAAGCGATGAAATGTGAGAGTTCACTTTCATAATTTCAGAGTACAGCTTCAGAAAACTTTGTTTACAGGAACTGTATACCATGTGGCTACTTTCAATATTGCATTTGAAAGTAGCACGCATGGTCTTGCGAAAGCACCCCATGCATTCTCACCCGCCTAGCAGATTGTTTGCTGAAAGCGAAGCAACTATCTGCTGTGTCTTCAAAGTGTAATATTAAAGCCCCCTGCTACGGGCTTGCAATCTCTTCGTCACGAGTCACTAAGTGAAATTGTAGCTTAGCTACAATTTTACGTAAGTGTTCTTTAGCAGAGAAACAGTGGGTAGCCACTGTTTCTCCAGAATACAAAATGCACCTATGAAGGTGCATTTTGTTTTCTTCCGCCTTCGAAAAGGTAGGTCTCTACCTTTTCGACCATTGTGGGCGCTTGCGTGCTTTGCGGAAACCGAATTTCTTTCGTTCCTTTGCGCGAGGGTCACGTTTCATGTACCCAGCTTTCTTCAAAACTGCACGACGGTCATGCGACTCTTCTACGAGTACGCGGGAGATACCGAGTCGAATCGCTTCAGCCTGTGAAGCCAGTCCACCACCCTTTACGTGCGCAGAGATTGAATAACCGTCAGTAATGCCATCCATTGTAAAAACCTTTTCAATAACTGACTGATGGCTACGAGCTTTGAAATATTCAGCAAATGGTCTGTCGTTTACGATAATAGAAAGAGACTTTGCAGGTGTCATGCGCACTCTCGAAGTCGCAGTCTTTCTGCGTCCAATAGCTTCAATGTAAGTAGTTTTTGCTGACATATTATTCGGTAATAAAGAGGTTCTTGATGCGAATATCGCGGAGCTTGTTCTTTGGGAGCATTCCAGAAATTGTTCTCTTCAATACTTCTGCATATCCACGGCGCTTTGCGAGCGTTCCAAGCTTCTCGCGCTTCTGTCCGCCTGGATATCCAGAGTATGTCTGGTATTCGCTCATTTCGCGCTTCTTGTCGCTAATATCCATGAGGCTTGCGTTAACAACCATCACTTTTACGTCCGCTGGTATATGGCGTACAAAATCAACGCTGTTCTTTGCAAGGAGAAGAGCCGCAGCATCAGCTGCAACTTGGCCCATGCGCTTTCCCTTCGCGTCAATAGTATATTCAGTTTTTGTTGTTGTAGCCATAAAATTATACAAATTCAATCACGGCTTCATCACGTCCAGCTGTAGTCCGGCCCATCTTGATGACGCGCGTGTATCCACCCGCTCGTTCCTTGTGCTTAGTTGCGATGAGAGCCAGAGCCTTCAGGATTTCGTTCTTTGGCTCTCCAAGGCGAGAGGCAATGAGTCTTTTTGAGGTAACAGAATCAGACTTTGCCTGAGTAACTAAGCGCTCAATGAAAGGACGAAGCTCCTTGGCCTTTGCTGAAGTCGTTTTAATCTTACCTCTCTCAATGAGCGAGACAGCAAGACCACGCATAAGTGCCGTACGCTGACGCGTAACCCTTCCAAACGTTCTGATTGAATTGCCGTGTTTCATAGTTAATCTTTGAGTGCGACACCTAGGCCCTTGAGCATATCTACGATTTCATCAACGCCCTTTGGACCAATGCCGTCGAGTGAGAGGATATCATCTTTTCGCTTACGCACAAGTCCGCCCACAGTACGAATGTTTGCTTCTGCAAGCGCATTCTGAGTGCGAGGCGTGAGGTCTAGCGTTTCAATGCGAGTTTTCAATACATCAGCATCTACTTCGGGCGCATCCGCTTCAGACGTAACATCAGCTTGAACTTCTTCAGATTGAGCAACTACAGTTTCTTGGAAACCGATGATTGCCTTCAACTGATGAATCATAATTTCAATAGAACGTTCAAGTGCATCGTTCGGCGAAAGCGTACCATCTGTTTCAATATAAATGCGGAGACGATTGAAATCTGTACGATCGCCAACGCGCATGTTCTCGACTTCGTAATTTACGCGGCGAATAGGTGTAAATACAGCATCAAGAGCGATAGTGCCGATGTCGACTTTCTCTTTCTGGTGAACTTCACGAGGTACGTACCCAAGTCCATTCTCCACAGTCATTTCGATGTCGAGATTAGCTGACTTTGAAGTGAGTTCCGCAATATGGTGGTTTGGATTCAAAATTTCAATCTGGCTTGGTGCAGAAATTGAAGACGCAGTAATTATTCCTGCACCTTTCATAGAAAGGCGCATTGTTACAGGAGTATCGCTGTGAAGCGCAATACGTACGTGCTTCAAGTTTAGAAGTAACGTGATAACGTCCTCCTTCACACCTTCGATTGTAGAAAACTCATGAGAAACCCCCTCAATTTTAACTTGAGTGATAGCAGCGCCAGGAAGTGATGAAAGGATGATACGGCGAAGTGAGTTGCCGAGCGTGTGACCGTACCCTGGGTAGAGGCCATCAATCTCGTACGTGCCACTAAACTGCTCCTCAGCTACAACGCGAGGCTTTGATGGTAATGCTACATTTGTCTCAAGCATAGTGAATCAAGCTAACTTACAAAAATAAAATTTAACGGCTGTAATACTCGAGAACCTGTACTGGATCGAAGAGGTATTCTGTCTTTGAACTTACTGGCTCTGCTGTCTTGTTACCCATCATAGTCTTAAGGTCAAACTGTAACCATTCAGGAAGTCGTGATTCAGATGGTTCTTCAAGTAGTTTCTGGAAGAGTGGAGATGCCTTGCTTCCTTCACGTACTGATATAGCATCTGCCTTCTTTACTTCGTATGAAGGAACATTGAGGCGGCGTCCGTTCACAATGATGTGTCCATGTGAAACCATTTGGCGACCAAGACGGCGTGTCTTTGCAATGCCAAGGCGGTAGACAACGTTATCGAGGCGAGATTCGAGCCGGTTAACGAGTGCAAGTGCTGGTCCGATTGGGCTATGCATAGACTCATTCACGTAGCGTGTGAGCTGTCTCTCACTGACACCGTATCCGAAGCGAATCTTCTGCTTCTCGATAAGCTGGCGCTTAAATTCACTACCGCTGCCTGGACGGCCGGTTTTCTTCTTAGAAGGCGGTTTCTTAGCTTCTGAAAGAGCAAACTTTTGTGTCTGCGTCTTTTCAAATATAGCACTACCGAGGCGTCTTGCGATTTTATATTTTGGACCAATAATCATATATATATTTAAAATTAGATGCGCCGTGCCTTAGGTGGACGAGGGCCGTTGTGCGGTACAGGTGTCATATCAGTGATTTTTCCAAGTGCAATACCCTTTCCTGCGAAAGAACGAAGAGCAGATTCGCGACCTGCGCCTACTCCCTTCACAACAATGTTTGCCTCCCGAACTCCAAGCGCCTGAGCCTTGTCTCCAATATTTTCTCCAACCTTAGCAGCTGCAAACGGAGTAGACTTTCTTGAGCCCTTGAAACCAATAGCTCCTGAAGAGGCGGACGCAACAACGTTACCCTTCATATCAGTAAGTGTAAGGAGTGTGTTATTAAAAGTGGCAGTGATGTAGAGCGTTGCAGACTCAACCTTTCTTTTTGAGGCACGAGCAGAGGCGCGCGTTGAACCGCTCACGTCCGACCCCCCGCTCTTCTTGATGATTCTTTTCTTACCCATAGGTGTGAATCAGTTTAAATGTTATGTCTTTTCTAGTTTACGTCTGCCTGAACCCATAGTCTTCTTAACTCCCTTCAATGTGCGCGAGTTTGTCTTTGTGCGCTGGCCTCTCGCTGGAAGTCTCTTTGAGTGTCGTGAGCCTCGGTATGACTTGATGTCTTTGAGGCGCTTGATATTTCCTCCCACATCGCGTCTGAGGTCTCCCTCAATGCGATATCCTTCAATCATTTCGCGAATCGCATTTTCCTGGTCAGTTGTAAGGCTCGCTGGTTTTGTAAATTCATCAATCTTCAACGTTTTCAAAATCATACGTGCGCGTGGACGGCCTACGCCATACACAGCCGTAAGTCCATACGGAAGCCATTTGTTATCTGGAATTGTTATACCTGCAATACGCATATGTTTAGCCTTGGCGCTGTTTATGTCGCGGTTTACGCTTGTTAATAACAAAAATTTTACCGTGACGACGTACAATAATGTCGTCTGGGCTCATTTTTTTAACTGATGATCGTATCTTCATAGAAATTAGAGTCGTCTAGTTATTCGTCCTTTTCCGCCATATTTATCTTCAAACACTTCAACTTTGTCGCCGACTAAAACACGTATTCGAAATTTTCGCATTTTTCCTGCGAGATACGCAAGAATAAGTCGTCCATCATCGAGCGTAACGCGAAAAAGGGCATTAGGTAACGCCTCCTCGATTATTCCGTATACGAGGTTTTTATCGCTTAGCTGTGTCGCCATCAGAACAGGGGTTAGTCTAACAGATATCCTATAATACGTCAACAAACGCCCACATTGAGCTATTTTGTAGTGTCTACTTCAATGATTCGTATCTCGCCTGCGTCTGTAGGAAATGAAGTTTTCCAGAATGGTTTAATCTTCACTTCTGCCCTCTCTATGCCAGGATACTCAGAAATAACTGTTGGTAGAGCCGTTTTAGCTACTCCCCTGAAACCATTGCGGAGTTTCTCGCTATCAAACACCCAAACTAGAGTCGCTTTTCCATTAAGCGTGAAGTCCAAGGATTCCTTTGTTGATATGTCGTCTGTTGATGTCGAAGTATAGCTGAACGTGAGTGTGCTTGGGTCTACGATGCGTACCGGTTCATTTGTAAAGCCTGGAACTGTCTGCTTTGCGATGCGAGCAGCAAATGTTTCCATCTTGAAGAGTGGAGCAAGGAGTCTTGCCTGTTCTTTTATCACGACCGTCTGCGGACCAGCGTCAGTAGCTGGAAGCGTGTTGTACGCAAAGGTAATTGATGGTTCATAAAAAATGTAGCCATTTGGTTTTGTGGACTCAACTTTCTTAAGTAGCGTGTCTCGAAGCTCTTGGTGGAGCGCTTGCTTTGCTGTCGCGAGTTCTTCAGGGTTAATGATGTACTTCATTCCATCAAAACCACCTGTGAATAGCTCTTTCGAATCCGCGTAGATTTTGTCAAACTGCTCGCTTCCCTTTAAGCCTGGAACAGTGAAACGCGTAGGATTAAGATTGTAAGTATTTCCCGTACCGTCTGCAAAGACTGTCGCAGCAATTGTTCCTGGTTCAATTGTGCCGTCGGGTTTCTTTTTGTACCCAGGCACAACAATTGATTCAGAAATTCTAAAGATAAAGCCGTCAGTAGACTCAAATCGAGTATTTTTAATAAGACGCTGCGGTGTTGTGCTAAAAGAATTGTACACATTGATTTTCCCAGTCGACTTTGCAGTAACTTTCTCTTGTCCAGTTGCGGTGACGCGCTTTTCGCCTTCTTCCGCTAGCGAAAGTAATTCGTATCCAAGGTCAGTAGGTCCAGGTTTAAGCATTCCTGTGAATGTCGCAGACACAGCAACATCCCTATGCTTTGGGTACACAGTTACTTCAGCACCACCAAGCACAATAGTTGCAAAGAGGCCACCTCCCACTGCTACGCAAAGTACGAGAACAGTAATTATCCACGCTTTAGCGCGTGTGCGTCGTAAGTCTTTTATAGAAACACGCTCACCCCTATCCTCAGGTGGTTGGTATGTATTCACATCGGGTTCAGTGTCCTCTTGCGCAGTCACATGCGTAACAGGCGCCTGTGCATTGGAGCTTCTACGCACATCATTCATCCCTCGCTGCTCTCTGTGGACTTGAGGGCGTTCAAAAGGGTGCTCAATATTTGCTGATGGACGTTCTTCTTTCTTTCGTTTATTAGGAGGTACTATATCTCCCAAATTCCATTTTTGTGCCATATATACGTTTAGTATACCGCGATATCAGAAGTATTCTTAGCTGTTCGGTTTCTCTCCATGTGGACAAACGATGCCAAAATCAGGGCTGAAACTGAGAGCGGTTCTGTGACATCAAGCTGCAAAATGGCTTGGTCATCGATTTCAGTTTGCGTCAGAATATGCGTTGTATGCGCTACATTCTTATATTCTGCATCCACTGCCACTTTTACAACCTGTTCTGCATAACGGTCATAGTGCTGAGAATTCAGTACAAAAATATCATTTGGCAGCACGTACTTCACATGGAGTGCTGCAAGAATCTTTTTTAGTTCCGTAGCATGAGTATCAACTTCATTCGTGACCAGTGTGTGCATGTCTTCGTATACAGTGTCGGTGCCATAGTCCTTCAAGTGGAGCTCACCTTCGCCTTCTAGAGTACCTACCTTTTCCGAAAGGTGCTTGGCAGCATCGGCAAAACCATAATTTGTATTTGCATGCTCAACGAGGACATCATTCTGAATCAAAAGACATTCAGTTCCTTGCGTATGAAGCTCGACAACCAAGAAGTTTTTTGTGTGTGGGTATAAGTTCTTCAAAAACGATGCGATGGCAAGTGAAAATGTATGTTCAACGATTGGCACATGCGGCAAAAGATTCTTTTCGGCTTCTTTAAGCGTTTCGTGAATAACGCTGGATACAATTTCTACTATTTCTGAAAGAAGAAGTTCTGTCGCATGTTGACCTGTAAATGAATTTACAGAATAGCCGTTCAATTGAGCGTTTGCCATCAATCGATTGCTGACGTGCATGCCGTGTTCGCTGAATACAGCTATCTCTGCACTCTTTGGATCGACCTGTTTTTCTGCTTCTTCAATCACTTTCTTAACAAAATCTGAAGTGACCGCGAACGCGGTATCTTTACTCAAAGCTATTGAACGGGTTACAGTAGCGCCGAAAGGAGCACCAGCAACAACAAAGAGCGTTTGCGGGTGAATATGGCCACCAAGGTCTCTCATTTTCTTAAAACCATTCTGTGCAAGTGAGAGAGTTACTGAAAGTAATGTTTCCTTTAGCGCATGGAATGCATCATCGGTGTCTGTGAGCGAGCAATTGCGAATACGTTCGTGCGTATAGTAGTGGATGATTGGCTTCTTTTCAATTGTTTCCGTCTCAACAATAAGAACGTACATTATGTCGGAATGTATTCCTATTACAATATCAAACACACGCTTTTGTGCGCGACTAAACATACTTCTATTATAATGTACGTGTGGATCTAAATTTCGTTGATACAGGGAAAACCGTGGATAGATCTTTAGCATAATGCTTTTACAATGTTGCATGGAATGTGATGTACACATTCATAACGGTCGTAGTCAATACGTACAGCCAATATGTAACTAGAAGTATGGAGTGTACGTATTTATAACGGTCGTAGATAATACGTACAAGATTATCAACTCAAAAAAAGCCACTTTCAATACTTCGATAATTTAGGCCAATATGGCCTTTATCCTACGAACACCCTGTGATGAAGCCTCTTCCTTTTGTATTTTAAATGTACCAGTGGAAGCAAGTTCGCTCGTATTCCCTACATGAGGCCCTCCACAGAATTCAATGGATAGTGCTTCACTATGGTGTGGGTCGTTCTCAGTTGCTCCAACTGGACCGATTGAGTACACAGAAACAGAATCAGGATACTTTGCGCCAAATTCATGCTCCGCATTCAGTTTTTCTGCATCTTCCTTAGGCATCGTGCTGTGAATTACTGGAAGTCCTACCTTAATTCCTTCATTTACAATTCGTTCCACTTCTTTCTTTTGCTCGTCGGTCATTTTCTCACCATGTGAGAAATCGATGCGGAGGCGCTCTGAAGTAATGTTAGAGCCACGTTGGTGTACATGAGGTCCTAAAACAGTCTGAAGAGCCTTTAAAAGCAGATGGTGGGCTGTATGGAGACGGGTTGTGGCCTCTGAAGCATCAGCAAGCCCACCTTTAAATTTTTGTTCAGAGCCAGATCGAGAAAGCTCCTGATGCTTTTCCATCTCAGTTCGGAAACCGGCTTCATCAACGCTGAACCCTTTTTCATTTGCAAGTTCCACTGTCATTTCAAATGGAAAACCATACGTAGAAAAGAGTATAAATGCATTATCACCAGAAATGTTGCTTGTTGCTAAACGCTCAAACTCCTTCATCCCTCTCTCAAGTGTCTGTCTAAAGTTTTTTTCTTCTGTTTCGATAGCATTCATAATGAGTACTGAATAGGTATTCAGCTCATTATAGGTTGTATTATAAGATTCAATAAATATACGTGCAATCGTAGAGAGATTATTCTCGCCAAGTCCTAAAACATCAGCAAAACGTACGCTCCTTCGGAGCAATCGACGAACGAAATAGCCCTGGTCAGAGTTCGCAGGATGAACACCGTCAGCTATCAAAAATACAGAAGCGCGTACATGGTCGAGTATGACGCGAAATGCGTGCGTGTATTTTGCATCGTCATATTTTGTGCCAGAAAGTGTTTCAATCTCTGCGATTGCGGCACTGAACACATCAATCTTAAATACGTCAGACGTTCCATTCGAAACAGCAGCAATGCGCTCCAATCCACCGCCGAAATCCACATTTTGTTTTGGGAGCAATGCAAAGGTGCCGTCAGCGTTCTTTATATACTGCATAAAGACTGAATTACCAATTTCTAGAAAACGCCCGCAGTCGCAGTTTGGGTGGCATTCCTTCCCCCACTTCGGGTCATGTGGTGTACCAAAATCATAAAATACTTCGGAATCCGGACCTCCTGGCTCGCCAGCAGGCATTTTGTCAGGAGTTCCAGAACGGCTCCACCAGTTTTTCTTCGCGTCATAGTAGAAAATACGGCCACCTTGCATACCAACTGTGTACCCATTCTCTTCAGATCCAATCTCTACATCCCTTGCATCAATCCCCTTTGCAGAAAACAGTTCTTTCCAAATTTGTACTGAGTGCTCATCCTTTGGAACGCTATTCTTTTCGTCACCTATAAATGCAGTCACATAGAGGTGCTGTGGATCTAAACCAACTATGTCTGTGAGAAATTCAAAAAACCATGTGAGCTGTTCTTGTTTGAAGTAGTCACCCAGTGACCAGTTGCCCAGCATTTCGAAAAAAGTCGTGTGGCGATTATCGCCTACCTCCTCTATATCCATCGAGCGGAAGCATTTCTGTGAATCCACTAGGCGTTTACCCTCCGCATGGTCTTTCCCAAGTAAATATGGAACAAGCGGTTGCATACCGCTTCCTGTAAAAAGCGTAGTCGGGTCGTTTTGAGGTACAAGCGAAGAAGAAGGAATGACAGCGTGTTCACGCTCTTTCATAAAAGCCAAGTATGCACTTCGTATTTCGTGTGCGGTCTTAGACATAGTGGCCTATTTTATAGCACACTTTCAATGACTGCGGCAGAGCAATCAATGCCAGTACAGGTAAACAAATTGAGCGAGTTATAAAAATATGACTCTAGGGTGAAACCTAAGAGAATGCATATAATACCAAATACAGTAATAAGCTGTTCCCGCTTCATGGAGCGCAGTACAGCCCCATCAATCTTGTGCTCTCGCAGGATAATCATATGAACGCGTAGCACAGCAAAACCAAGTATTACCTTTCCAATAACTCCCAAAACCATGCCCCAGAAAAGTAAGTTCATATTGAAAGTATACAGTAGACGGTTAACAGTTTACAGCTGTATTATGGGAATTAAAAAAACAGCCCTTTCCGAAGATTGGGCTGTAAAGTTAGCGGGCTCCTTTGCAAGGGGTGCAGGAAGGAGCTACAAATATACTTCTACGAAGTATAGTTATTTTCCATTAACTAGTTTTTCCAATTCATCAATACGGGTAGAAAGTTTTTTGAGTCCGGCCTCGAAAAGCTTTGGATTGGTGACATCGATGCCCATATCTTTGAAGATGTCGTCAGGCGATTTGGAATTTCCAGCGGTGAGAAAACCCTCAATTTCCTTCCTATAATTATTATTTGCTTTGAATTGCTCTGCAATTACACCTGAGATCAAAAGACCATACACGTATGTGTATACATAAAAGAATCGGCGGAAATGCGAAACGTAGACGAATGTGTACCCATCGTCGAGTGTTACTCTCACAGCAGGACCAAGATATGCCTTGAGATGCTTTTGCATCAGAGTCGCTAGCTCAATATGGTTCATAGCACCATTCTTGCGAATAGTCTCATGCATCTCACGTTCAAACTCGAAAAAAGCCGTTTGCCTGACAATTGTCGAAATATCGTCTTGAATCCTATTGTGGAGAGCAACAATACGTTCTTTTTTCGAAAGTGCTTCGAGAGTGTGATCGAACATTAGGTTCTCAAAAAGCGTAGATGCTGTTTCAGCAACAGCGATAGAATGCCCTTGGTACAGTACTGGTTGTATTTTTGAACGTTCAGCGTGTATTGCATGCCCCATCTCATGTGCGTATGTCATAACGGAACGCATTTTGGGAGTGAAATTGAGCAACACATATGTAGGTAGATTGGTTAGACTGGCACAAAAAGCGCCACCAGTTTTTCCCTTCTTTGGAAATGCATCAATCTGTCGATTTTTTACCATTGTATTTAGAATATGTTCATACTCCGGGTTTACACTACGAAATACACTTTGCAATGTCTCTGTAGACTGATTAAAAGAGATTTCAGGCTCCTTACCGACACTCGCATTCCTGTCTGCATACGACAATGAATTCTCTTTTAGCATTTTCGCCTTCAGCTTGTAAAATCTATGTGCAACAGAGTAGTTTGATTTAACTGCTTCTACTAATGCTTCCACTGAAGCGTCCGTATTTTCATTGCTACGAACTGTTGCGCTGTATGGCTTTTTGAAACCTCTCAATTCGTCATTGACTTTTTTATCGAGAACAATTGCGGTAATTTCATTTTCAGCAACTTCCCCCATACTTTTACATACATCCATTGCTTTACTCCAGAGAAGATTCCTATCATTTTTAGCCAATTCCGACACTCGTTCAAAAGCTTCAGCAATAGGCATTACCTTTCCTTTCATAGTCACAGTTTTCCTGTTGAGAATTTTTTCTGTGCCTGAAACCCACAGTCCGTAGCTGGTGTTCGATTTCAAACTCAATATTTTTTCTTCTGGCTCAGTGAGGTGGTACTTAGCGTCGGCAAATAGTTCGTTCAAATGATAGCGGTATTTGGAGAGCGATGTGTCACTAAGTAGCACAACCTGTTTCTTTTGGTCAATTTTACCGAGCGTCAAATCAAAAAATACTAACTTGTTACCCAGTTTTGTAAATCGATCACTGAGCACATTCAAGCGTTTTTCAGCTTCATCATCCTTCGCATTCAGTTCTCGACGAAGGGAAAAATAATATCCAGCACGGCTCCCCTGAGGCATTTCTGCAAGTCTCTCTAGGTTGACGAGAGCGACCTTCAGTACTTTAGGGTTTGATAACATATCAGCAGTATGTGCGCGGTATTTCTTTTCAAACGCAACAACAGCTTTTTCATATGCAATAACATCTCTCTCAATCTGAGGATCGTTATCACCAGTGTATAAAACGTTCAGGTTCCACTCAGTAGGCTTCTTATTTAGTTTTTTCATCCTATTAGAAATTAAATATTTATATCACCTTCACACGCGATCACACTTTTTCTAACGGGATACATCATTTGATTTAATATTCTTTAGAAAAATCATATATTCTGCATGTACGTGATTGTATTCATTCATAATGTCACTGTCTAAATTTTCATTCAGGAAAAACTTCAATCGCTCATACTTTTCAATTACAAGCTCTGGTGTTGCAGAAAAATCCTTAATGAATTGTTCTTCGTTGCCCGTATACTCTTCTACTATTGAGCGCATGTTGTGTATCTTGTCTGCTGCTGATATCAGTAATGACTCTCTCGGTGCTTTAGAGAGCGCCTCAAGGTATTTATCTTTTCTTTCGGCCCAAGTAAAATCTTTTTTTTCGTGCTTTTTTGTTTCAGTGACTCCTTCTACAATTTCTCTTACCTTTTTTCCAAAATCCGCTTCGAGTTCTTCTGACGTATAATCTGTATCCTCAAGCGTGTCATGCAAAAGCGCACCAATAATTACATCTTCGTCTTCAGAATAGTCACGCAATATGAACGACACAGCAATAAGGTGGGTAATGTAGGGAAATGGCGCAGTACCCTTTCGTGATTGGTCTGCATGGAGTACACCAGCTGCTCTGATTGCCTGCTCAATTTTAAACGAATACATCATGTAATTGTATATTGGTTATAGTCCATAGAAAATAGTTGCCCGTCGTAGTATACCGCGAGATTGCAAGGATGGTTAACAGTATTCAGAAGACAGTGAACTGAATGGTTACGTAAGTAGATTTGCTACACACTTGCCGGACATTTTGACTCCTTCTGCGCGGAGTCGTTTCTGCTTTGCTTCTGGCCCACCACCATTGTATTCACCTATTTTTCCGTCAGAACGAATTACTCTATGGCATGGAACAGTCTTATCGTGGTTTTGTGCCATAAGCGTTCCTACAGCGCGTGCTGCGCCTGGGTAGCCAGCAGCATATGCCACTTGGCAATAACTGAGGGTGTTCCCTTTTGGAATCTTCCGGACTGTTGCCAGCACTCGCTCCTTAAAATGTAACTTTTTCATAACATCTAACCATTCGATTCTTAGAAAGGTTTGTTACTTCTTCTTAATACCCGCTACTGCTTGCAACTTCTTGCCTGCTGCAGTGCGATATGCGCAAAACTCACATCCTGTGCTAGAAGGGGGCAATTGTGAGGAATCGAGGCATGACTTAATCTTCTCAAGCGTAGATTCAATCCAACGTGTGTCCCCTACCATTGGTACAAGTGTTACTTCAAACTCAAGTTGTCCGTCAAATGCTGCTTTGTCAGAGGAAGCATTTGCATACACAAAATACCCGGTGCTTGAGACTTTGAAACCGTTCTGTGTCAAAAGCCATTGGTACACGCCGATTTGACGCTTATATTGTTCTGCCCACGAAGAATCTTCGAGCGTCTCTATCTTCCCTTCTTTGGATGTTGCTTTATAGTCAACGACAATGAGTTCATCTTCACCATTAATCCATACGTCATCAATCGCACCTGAAACTGTGAGGCCAGTTGCTTTATGCTTTGTTTCGAGACCTTTAAAATTCTCACGCCAAATGTCTATGTCCTTATGCTCATACGGAATCGCATCCACCCCATACTCTTCCATGATAGGGTGCGCACTTCCTTCGGCGCGATGTACATCAAACTCTTTCTTCAAAAGCGCATCAACAGCGATATTAAGTGTGAAAGATGGCCCACGCGGTCGTCCAGTGCCGAGCTTATTATCAAGATAGAAACAGCGAGGACATTCAACGAATAACTCAATTTTTGAACGCGAAAGGCGCCATTTTGGCCCCCCGTAGTTCCATTCGTCACTCCTGTTTGGGTTGTATTTCTTTTCGTACGCCATAATCTCATCAGTATATCATCTCAAACTAAGACAACAAAAAAGCCCCTCTAGGGGCTTTTTCTGTAAGTTGTACCTTACAAGAACAGTACACTTTGTGGCTATTGCTCAATGTTTCACTTGAAAATAGCACTTAAAGTCTTGCGAAAACGTTCCACGTTTTCTCACTAGTTCGCAGTAAACATTGTTCCGAGGAACTTTCCATCAGCACCGTTTACAACTGCGTCCGCACCAGAGTATGTGCGATTCCCATCTGATTTGTGGAAAACCACAGCGTAGGTCTTGCCCTTCACTGTTGGTGAAGTTGGTAGTAGCTCAACTTCCTTTGGAAGAAGTCCTTCCTTTGTAGCATAACGAGCAGCACCGAGAACACCTCCGAGAGCATCACCATTCATTGCATGAACTGCAATCCATCCGTCAGTTCCAGGGTATGTAATGGCTCCGAGAGCCACTTTCTTACCAGCATCTTGTACTGCAACAGTGATTGAACCATTTCCAATACTTGCAGTTGGTGTAACAGTCTTCGGTGTATTAGTTGCAGCTGTGTCAGGCTTTGCTACGTCGTCATTCTTAGTGGTGTCCGTTGTTGTCGCTGTATTTTTATTCTCAACAATTGTTTTTTTCACATCGCTTGCAGGCGCTGAAGTGAATACCCATACGAGAAGTCCGCCGATAAGAAGACCAACGATAAATGATACGACTGTCTTTTGGCTGTTTTGTGTATTTTCTTCCATACGTAAAATTCTAAATAATCGTTTAATGACGGCGGTAGTATATCACCCTATTTAGGGAGGCAAATCTTGACGCTTTCCTCTAGAACTGCTTGAATTTTTGACTTCGGTATCCCAATAGCCGACAGAAGTGCATGATTGTCAACCACGTCGCTGCAAAGAATGGCTCCACTCTGCATTAGTGAGGTTTTTTCTCGTCCATTTAGCCCAGACAGCACAGTAACTGGGTACAGACCAGTCGCCTCTATCCAATCATGGAGATTGCCTTTTCTGGGGTAATCCCAGCTTATAAGGGACACGCCGGCACACTCAGCATAATCGATTGCTGCTTTTGTGAATTTAGTATTGGTGACCACCATCGAACGACGGATTTCAGTACCGTCTTTTGGGTGAGCTTTCTTCGATTTGAGATCCAAAAAGCGTGCATGTGTATATAAAATCACCTGAAGGTCAGTTTTTATCCCTGGTTGCTGGTGAAACTTTGCCTCCACAATCACTGTATCTTCGGGAGTGTATGCAACCACATCGAGCTCATGCACACCACAGTTCCCTTTTGCTATAAGTCGCGTTTTTGTTTTGTAGCCATCATGGCGGAAAAGTCGTGCCAAATAGTCTTCAAATGGAAAGCCCGTTGGTCCAAGACCGAATAGTGCACGCCTTAGTGAGTAGCGGGCTGCAATAGGTTCTACAGAACCACGGAGAAGCTCAAATGCTTTTCGATAAATTATTTCTGTTGTATCGCCGTCAGCTAACAATGAACTGATTGTACTCGTAATATTTTGAATTTCTTGCTGGGTCGCACCTGCCCTTTTCAGCGACTGTCTCAGCTTTGCTTCCTTAAAGGGCTCTCTCGTTCCGTCTGCTTTAGTAATATATATAGTGCTTGGCGTCATGCGAAAAAGTTATTGAACGAGTATTGGTTCAATAATACCACCCCCGAGACAAACATCGCCAATATAGAGTACAGCCGATTGACCAGACGACGGTACATCTGCGCATTCCACCAGTCTAAGTGTTACACGACCATTCACTTCCTTAATGGAGGCTGAAATCGGCTGTTGATGGTATCTGGTCTCTACTACAAGCTTTTTATCAGTAAGTTCAGCAATTGGCACTCGCCAGTGCGGATTGGAAAGCAAAAAATTCTGTCCTTCAGCCACAGGCTTCTGTGCAGAAACAGTTATTGTGTTATCTTCTATATTCTTCTCAATGACAAAGTGCGAAGAAGTTGTAGTGAGAGCAGTGCGAAGCGTAAATCCGTGGCGTTGGCCTATCGTGTAAAAGAGAGCACCGACATGTGTACCAATAATCATTCCGTTATCGTCTATGACGTCACCTTCTTTCTCATCAATAAAGTGCGACAAAAATTCTTGCATATCGATTGCACCAAGAAAGCAAATACCTTGGCTATCTTTTTTAATTGCTGTTGGAAGTCCTGCATTCTCTGCTTCAGTGCGAATATCTGATTTCAATGTGTCACCTATAGGCAAGAGCACTCGTGACAGTTGCTCTTCGCTTAGAGTCCACAGAAAATAGCTCTGGTCTTTAGTGGCGTCTTTTCCACGCAAAAGAGCATGGGTACGGCCTTGCTTTTCAACGCGTGCATAGTGCCCTGTCGCAATCTTGTCTGCACCGTTTTGCATTGCAAAATCTAGAAATGCGCCAAATTTCACTGCCTTATTACACATAACGTCTGGGTTCGGGACTCTTCCTTTAGCGTATTCACTAATCATGTAGTCCGCAACATCGTGTTTATAAGCATCAATTGCATCACATGTCATAAAAGGAATACCGAGGTGTGCAGCAACTCTCATTGCGTCTAAACGCTCTGTCTCCTCATTGCATTCAATAAAGTCTGGGTGCCAGACACGTATAAAAACGCCAACGACAGTATACCCAGCATTTAAAAGTCGCAACGCAGCGACTGATGAATCGACGCCTCCAGAAAGGCCAACGAAAACTACCTCTTTCTTTAACATGGTGAAACGATACCACATTAGAACTCACTTCAAAATTATCTTAGATACAGTTCTTTATTTCTCTTGTGTTCATCGAATGTCTTTGCATAATGGAATTCACCATTCTCGTCACTCAAATAATAGAGATATGGTGATTTTGTCGGATTGATTGCAGCTCGAAGCGCCATAACGCCAGGGTTGCCAATTGCCTGGGGTGGCAATCCCCTGTTCGTATACGTGTTATACGGACTCTCCATTTTCAAATCATCGAGTGTGAGTTCAGAACTTTCTTTTCCTAAAATGTATGCAAATGGTGCGTCTACCTGCAGTGGCATGTCAAGTTCCATTCGTTTATACAAAATTCCTGAAATGAGTTTCATTGATTCCTCGCTTTTACCTTCTTTTTCAAGAAGCGAAGCCATAACCACAACGTCGTGCAGTGCGCGACCTGTCGCCAACACATCCTTTTGCAGGGACGCTGTTTGCTCGTCAAATGTCGCACGAAGCAATGTTATGAGCTCGTCAGTCGTATAGGTCGGTGGTACATAATATGTTTCTGGGAAAAGATACCCTTCAAACGGTAGTGCATCATTTGTAAATTGCTCCACCTCAACAGCAGTGAGAATTGGTGCTGCAATAATACCAATTGTTTTTGCACTGGAACCTTCAGGAATGGTGAGACGAACCGTTTTGTTGCTGTAGAGGCCTGTGACAAGCGAATGCATCACATCAATAGTCGAAAGTGGGTTCGGGAACTCATATACGCCCGCACGAAGTTCTGCCGTCGCACCGCTCATCAATACAAGCGCTCTAAACAGTGAACCAGAGCGTATAACACCCTGCAACTTAAGTGATGAACTGATTCCTGTTAGTGAAAGTCCCTTTTCAATCGTTACTGGTTGTTTTTGCGGAAAATGGTCAGGCGGAGTGTTTTCGTACCGAAAGAAAATATAAGCAAAGCATGATGCTGCAAAAAGGAGTATCAAGAGTGTAAAAAGGAAAATATAAATCGGAGTTTGGCGCTTGTCCACCTGTATCATTTTCTGTTCCTCCAGCCTAAGAAATTCTTCAGTGTCCATAATTACAAGGGAAGATTTCCCGGCGCTTCGGCTTTCTTAGAAGGAACACGAACGAGCCCTGGGGTCGCAACTGCTTTTCCTGGCAAGTGATACAGGGTTGCAACTTCCTCAGTTGTTAAAATTGACCCTGTGTCCTTTGGTGTTCGTGGTGTATAGGTACGTAGCTTGTAATCCTCTAATTCAGCCAATTTCAATCTCTGACGTATCTTTCCACTTGGGTCTTGCCACCAGTTATAGTCAAAGTCGGTTCGCCATCTAAATGACATAGAGTTTCGCGCTAAATCATGGCCAGCAAAGAAAGACGTGATGGAATGACCAATTCTGTCGCTGTTGAAGTTTCCATTTTTTGCAACATACAACACCTTTACATATGTATCAAAAGCAAACTTTGTCTTACTTCTTTCGAGAGACTTAACAATATCTCTCTCTCCATCGGTCAGTTTAAGTGCAACAAATGAATCTTCCGCATAAGTTGCTTCTTTTCGCCCCATTATGTCTTCAATCTTTGCTTGAATATCATCTGTCCAGTCTTTGTGAGTAGTTAAAGAACCATTTGCAAACGATGTTTTACGATGCGCACTGATCAAAAACTGAAACCACAAATGTTCTCCCGGGCCCAAAGAACCAAGCAATTCAATCACAGTCGAAATTGGGTCGTTTTTATACTCTTCCTTTGGGTCCTTATCCAAACCAAAATCAACATAGGTTTTAATTGGGAACACGTCCTCTTTTTTAAGTCCAAAATGCAAACCAAACATTGTGTACCCTTCGCCATTAAGCGGAATACGTGCTGTGTAGTCTATAGGCAGTTCGTGTATTTCAATACCCGGGTATTGTCCATAGAGAGATGCTTCAATAAAGTTCTTGAATTTTTTCCTCGGTGCATTGATTACAAAACTCACCTCGCCTTCAGTCGAAATGATTTCTAGTGCAAATGTCGGAGGATGTTTTCCGTCCCAGTATGTCTGCACTAGATTGTCCGGCGATGCTGTTTGATAGAGCTGTGTTAGCACGATCTCCATCGCGGCTGGTGATTTAAAAATGTCCTGCGGAAGGCGTATTACCAAAGAGACACGTCCTTGATTATAGTCATATGAACCATGTATATAGTGCATCCACATATCAAACCACAAAAAGAACAGAATATATGGGAGCCAGAGCGGGCTTGTTCCTATTGCAAACAGCAAAATTCTATTTGAACTTAAATCAAGTGCAAAAAAAGCAAATGCAATAGCTGCTATACCCAGCGTTAAAAGTATGTACGCTGTATTGATGCCGTACCCCTCTAGCCATTTGAAAAAACCCTCGAATATAGCGAGAAATATGTTTGGGGACGACTTCCCTCCACCAGAAGACATAGCGTTATTGTATCACTATGGGTAAAAAAAATGAGGCCGAGGCCTCATTTTTAGTGGATTGTATCCAAGTTGATTATTCAGCAATGGCAAATGAGCCATCAGATAGTTTTCGAAAAAGTGCAGCGTCTTGAAGGTTCACAACAATAGTATTGTCCTTCACGTAACGCTCCTTGCGCACCTTGTCGATAATCTCATCGCGAGTTAGCGGTCCGTGTTTCTTCAGAATTTCGCGGAGGACATCCTTTACGACTCCTGCCGTGTATCCCCACTCTGTGAGTGCATAGAGACCGCGTCCTACGAGCACAAAGCGTTGGTCTTTGATGAGTTCGTTATGGCAAGTCGCAACATGGGCCTGTCGGGCAAAAAGCTTTTCAATAGCCTCAGAGACTTCACGGAAGTGCATAGGAGAGCCGTGGCGCTTTACTGCGAGATATGCAAAGTCACGAATACCCTTCGCGCGCACATTTGGACTTGAAGCCATTCCCCATTCACCGAGAGGGTTGCGGTCAAGTACGTTTGAAAGTCCAAGCCATCGAAGAAGTACGTCTTCGTTAACTGATTTTACGTTTTCAGTGGCTAGATGCTCAGAAAGTTTAGCGATAAGCTCAGCTTCAGGCACAAGATCGTCTTCTTCAATAGTTTTGTGCAGTTGCTTGATAGCACTTTCAACAGACTTTGCTTTCTCTCCGCCTACATGCCAGCGATGTGCAAAATGCTCATCTTCCTTTTGCTTTGTAAAAGATTCACCTACAACAAGTATGAAGAAGAAATGATTTTTTGTTGACTCGTCTGCTGCAAGAAGCGAAAGGAGCTGTGCTTCAGAAAGTATTCCGCCCAACTCTTCAATAACGCCTCGTAGTTCTTCAAACACAGGAGCAGTCTCTTTACATGCTGTAGATTTCTGAACTGCAGCAATGCCATAGTTCTCGATTTGTCGAACGCGCTCACGTGTTATGCCATACGTCTGGCCGATAGATTCAAGGGTCTGTGTATCGCTATCTGCGCCAAGGCCATATCGCTTTGTGAGAACGTCACGAGCTCGGTCAGGCAGCTCCGAGAGGAGTTTCTTTGTGACTTGCTTTGGTTTGAAGCTGACTTTGACCATAATGTAGCTTGCGATAAATGTTTATAAAAACCTTGTTTCTGGCCCCGTTAAGCTATTTGTATCACATCTAAACGGATGCGTCAAGTCTCGCGTTATCTACCCGATTATAAGGTTAATTATCTTATTTTGCACATAGATAACCTTCGAAGGCTTTTGTCCGCCTATATACTTTTGGATGTTTGCGATTTTCTCTATAAGCTTCATAGCATCGTCTTCACTCGCGTCGCGTGGCAGTGTAATTAACCCGCGCACCTTTCCATTCACTTGAACGCCAATCGTAAAAGTATTTTTTTGCGCACGCGAAGTGTCTGGAACTGGCCATGCTTCAGTATGCACCGATCCCGTGTGCCCAAGCGCATACCACGTCTCCTCCGAGAGATGAGGAGCGAATGGCGCAAGCATACGAAGAAAAAGTTCGTAGTCACTTTTTGCAAGTGAAGTTTTTTCAACTTCGTTTAAGAAAATCATGAGCGCGCTTAAAGCGGTATTAAATTTATACAGAGCGATGTCTGCTGTTACCTTTTCAATTGTCTGATGCAAAAGTTGTGCAGTGCTTTCTGGCGTAATATCTGTGAAGGTGACGTCGCTTAGAGCATACACACGCTCGAGAAAACGTCGGATGCCAGCAATACCTCCCAAATCCCATGGGTAGTTCGATGGCTGAGCATATGGTCCCATAAAGGCGAGGTACATCTTCACTGTGTCAGCGCCTAAGCGCTCCACCTGTTCATCGGGGTCTATCACGTTTCCTTTTGACTTAGACATCTTGTTTCCGTCTGTTCCAAGTACTAAGCCACGGTTAATACGTCCTTGATACGGTTCGTCCACTGTGGTAAGACCGAGGTCAAAAAGCACTTTCTGCCAAAAACGCGAATAAAGAAGGTGCATGGTGGTATGTTCTGCTCCGCCGAAATATACATCCACTGGCAGCCAATCAGCTTGAGCTACTTTTGAAGCAAACTCCTCTGTGTTGTGATTGTCTGTGAAGCGCAAGAAATGCCACGATGAATCAACAAATGTATCGAGTGTTTCGACCTCTGGTGTCCAACCTGCACCAAATATTTTTTCTGTGCGCTCTTTTAGCTCTTTTGATTTAGCAAGCGGTGGTTCTCCTGTTGGCTTTACATCAACATCTTCTGGCAAGAGCCACGGAAGGTGTTCCTTAGGAACAACGTGTGGCTTCCCTTCGGGGTCATACACAATAGGAATGGGCACACCCCAATAACGCTGCCGCCCTACCGACCAATCACGAAGTTTGTATTTTTTAGCAATTCGTCCTCCTACCTTGGTTGCAATTTTTTCTTTTGCTTCATATGAAAGCATTCCAGTAAATTCACCAGAATTTTTAAGTATTCCTTCACCAGTGTATGTGTCAATCTCAGATTCGATAACTTTAATTTTTGCCAATGCAAATATATCGGCAAATGCACTATCTCTCTCGTCATGCGAAGGTACTGCCATAATCGCGCCTGTTCCGTATGTGGCAAGAACATAGTCAGCAATGAAAACAGGAATTTGCTCACCATTTGCAGGATTAGATGCAGTAATGCCCTCGAGTTTCACCCCAGTTTTATCTTTTGATTCCGCTAACCGTTCGATGTTTTTCTTTGCAGATGTAGCTTTTTGGTACACTTCAACATCACTCCAATTCTCGATTGTGTTTTTGAGTTTCGCAACAAGCGCATGTTCAGGAGCAAGAACGAGGTAGGTTGCTCCATAGAGCGTGTCAGCACGTGTGGTAAATACTGTGGCAGTGTCACCAGTCGAGAGTATGAAATCAATTTCTGCGCCCTCTGAACGACCTATCCAATTGCGTTGTGAGTCTTTGATTGATTCTGGCCAGTCGAGAGCGTCAAGGTCATCTATGAGCCTGTCTGCGTACTTCGTGATGCGCATCATCCATTGATTCATCACTTTCTGTTCAACGGTACTTCCACATCGTTCACAGGCACCATCTAGCACCTGCTCGTTTGCAAGCACAGTGTTGCAAGACGGACACCAGTTCACAGTACCAACACCTCGATACGCAATATCTTTTTCAAAAAACTGTGTAAACATCCACTGAGTCCATTTGTAGTATTCAGGGTCTGATGTTCGAAGCATAGCATTCCATGAGAAAGCATTGCCCATGCTTTCAAGCTGTTCTGTCATCTTCGCTATGTTGTCGTATGTCCAATCCTTTGGATTCAGGTTTCTTTGTATCGCAGCATTTTCTGCTGGAAGTCCAAAAGAATCAAACCCAATAGGAAAAAATACTTGCTTCCCCTGCATACGAAGAGCTCGCACATAGATATCGAGGACAGCAAACGCGAACCAGTGGCCGATATGGAGGTTTCCGGATGGGTACGGAAATTCAACAAGGATGTATTTCTTTTCCTTTGAAGTGTCACGCACAGAGACATCATAAAAACCGCTCTCCTTCCAAGTTTTTTGCCACTTTTTTTCTATTTCCTTGTGATCAAATCTTTTACCCATATATTCAATTAAAACAAATTTACCATTACTAGAATGCGAATAGAATTTTTGTATTCGAGGCGTCGAGCTGTGAAGACTTGAGTTGTACAATTAGTACTACGAATGTCTGAGTAGCGAAGACAACAAAGAATACGGAAATTGTAGTTGTATCCTAGAACTTTTTGAAGAAATCTGGGTCAATGCTTCTTGTAAAACACTGATTCCCTGCCTTGTGCGCCCAAGTACCGCCATTCATACCCACACCTGCTGGATATGTGTATGAGAATTCACCGTTAGTACCTTCACTGCCTTCAGCATCAAAGTCAGCGCAGATTTCAAATGTAGTTGTCGCTTTTACTGCGTATGTGTACGGAGCATTCGTCTCTGGGTCAGTAGGAATAATGTAACCAAATCCAATCGATGAAATTTCGTCAACATTGCTTGGAAGCTCTTGCTTCACGCGGTAATACTCCCCCACCTGATTCTGCATTTGTGCAAGGTCTTGTACTCGCTTTTCATCAAGCATCAGCGCTCGTTGTTCCTTTGGCATTTCAATATTCAAGAATCCAAAGACTATTGCCACAATAACAACGACGCTCATTACCATTCCGTACATCTTTGATTCCCTCTCATGCGAAAGCCAATACCCCTTTGCATCGAGCACATAATAGGCGCACGCGCTTCCAACAATTATGACGAGAGAGAATGCCTTTATCAGGAAACGTGCAGTAACTTCGCCGTTAAGGAATGTGAGAATTACTGTCACAAGATCCCCCAAGAGAACAGCCCCACCAACAAGAAGTGAAAGATAGATGAGCCACTTCGTCAGAGTGAGGTACGCTCCCTCTTTTTCAGTTCGGCGAACTTGGTTCACCATGCGAGTAAGTACGATGTACGTTGGAAAAAATACAAGAAGCATCGCAATGCCAAAGCGGACCTGCCATGCCGAGCTTCCATATGAGTAGTAATCAATAGCGTCAGGATGAAGAATGTCAGTAATACCAAAAATGAGCGTGATAAGCGCTGTTAACGATACATATAAAGCGATCAATGCCCCAAGCTGTAGTGCGAAATTACGTGCTGTATTTGTTTGCATATCTTCATAGTATGCAGCAAAAAACGGCTACAGTAAACCACTTACAACTCTGGGTGCTGTGGAGTCATTTTGAGCAAACCATCCAATTTTTGTATGAACCAGACAGGTTTTGTTTGCACATAATCGTCGAGGTGCACAGGTTCCCTAGGTGTGTAGAGGTTCTGAGGAACCTTAATAGTATTAAAAATAATATCTGCAAATGGAATTCCAAAGAATCCAGAAATGGATTCATTGTTTCTTGGGTTCGCGTGGTGCGCAAGATGCAGAGAGTAAGCCTTCCTAATAAACTCCCCATACTTTTTGTTTGAAATAATTTTTTCCCAGCCTTCAAATGGTAAATGAAGGAGCTGATGTATGAATTCGTAGAGCACAATCGCCCAGAGGAGAGCTATGTACCCGCTAATGAGTACTGGTATTGTGGGGTACATAAATGCTATGAGTACAAAGACTGGCGTAAGTGCAATGGAAAATATTAGAAGTGTGTACCATGGAAAAAACGATGACTCGAGCTGTTCTTCGCGGATTATAGGATAGTCATTGCTATTGTACGCACCTGTCTGTGAGACAGTCGTCAACGAATGGTGATGTGTGTGTTTCGCATAAAAATGTCCAAGATAAGGAAACTGTTTATGAAGTACGTACCGATGAAAAAAGAACTCGATAAAACACGTTGCGAAGTGCACAAGAACAAATGTAGCAAAGATTGTTAACCAAGACTGCGAAAGCGCGATTGCAAACAAAGACGGAAACGCAATTGAAATGAAAAGAAGCATGCTGACGAGTGTGGCAACGTTAACCAAAAGAAACATTGGAGCAGAAAATTTTTTGAATGTGTCCGACATACTAAATCATAAATTCAATGACGTCCCCGTCCTTAACGATATATTCCTTCCCCTCTGTACGCAACTTCCCTGTTTCGCGCGCTTTCGCTATAGAACCCGCTGTTGCCAAATCTGAATACGCAACGACTTGAGCGCGAATGTATTTATCCTTGAAATCAGTATGTATTGCCATACCTGCCTCTGGCCCAGTCGCACCAACCGGCACTGTCCACGCTCTTGATTCGGTTTCACCTGTAGTGAAATACGACATGAGCCCTAGGCGATGGTACGCAGCTTTAATAAGCGCATCAATACCAGAAGTATCAACCCCATATTCCTTTCTAAATTCGTTTTTATCACCCTCATCCATATCTTTGAGTTCGTGTTCGACCCCTGCATCAACTACCACAAACTCTGAACCACTGTCTTTCATAAATCCCATGAGCGCGTCCCATCGTGCATCTTTTGTTTCGTCAAGGTTCACACCGCCAGATTTTTTATTTAGAACATACAAAAATTGTTTTGATGTTAAAAGATGCATAGCGTACACAAGCGGAACTTCTTCTTTAGTAAGCACAAAACTGTTTGCAAGCTGTCCTGTTTCTAGGTGAGTCTTTAATCGGTTTAACACGTCTGCCTCAATGACAGCAGTTTTATCACCACGTTTTGCATCACGTTCAACATTACCAATGCGTTTTGTAAGCGTGTCGAGGTCAGCAAGAATAAGCTCGAGATTTATAACGCTTATATCAGCAAGCGGGTCGACTGCGTTCGAAACGTGCAAAATTTTTCCGTCTTCAAAAATACGGACAACTTCTGCAATCATATTCACTTCGCGGATATGTTGAAGAAACTTATTGCCAAGCCCCTCACCTTCTGCGGCACCTTTCACGAGCCCAGCAATATCAACGAACTCAACAATTGCCGGAATACTTTTTACGGAGCTTGAAATAGTAGCTAGATGGTAGAGGCGTGGGTCTGGCACAGCGACAACACCAACTGATGGGTCAATCGTACAAAAAGGATAGTTTTCTGCAGGAACGCTCTTTTTAGTGAGTGCATTAAAAAGCGTGGATTTCCCCACGTTTGGCAACCCCACAATCCCCACTGCTAAGCCCATGTACAAACAGTATGACGTATTTTTGTGAAAATTAGAAGTGTGTCCTAAATTATCACATATTACATTTTAGAATCTTTTGTAGGTTACACTTAGCCAATTTGTATGTATAATCGTGGTTTTACTTTAAAACAAATTCTTTTTTGCGAGTCTCACTCATCCATACGTATTGCAATCAAAGTAATCATGCTTTCTACAGATGTACTGATTGCCCTCGCAATTTCAAGTTCCTTTTGTGTTTCGATAGTGTTAAATGACGTCTCTAGTATTTGCGCATAACTATAAATACCACTTAACTCATTGCGCAAATCATGCGCTAATTGTTTTATCTCAGTTTCATTCATTTCGATATTTTGGTAATATGTTTTTTGACAGTGGCCAACATATCCTGCATGGTGTACGGTTTTTCCATAAAGCCGTTTGCTCCAGCTTCAAGTGCCGAGACAGACGCACCAGGTATGCAGAAATCATGATGATAGGGATATTTTTCGTTTCTAGCTTCGCTTTTAAATACCTGCAAACATCTAGTCCATTTACTCCAGCCATCCATATGTCGAGGAGAATAAGGTCGGAAAACGGAGCGTGTATTTTTTTGACTTTTTCTCCATTCATTATAGAAGTAACTTCATACCCTCCATATTGAAGAGCCGTGGTAAGAGAAGCGACAATACCGTCATTGTCGTCTGCGACTAAAACTGTTTTCTTTTGTTTAGACATGGTGACACTGCCACATATTATTAATTATTAAGCAATATTCATGAAGTCATCATGAATCAGATTTGCCTACCTTTGTTCGTTGTGGAAGCGGAAGTGTAAAGGTGAATGTAGAACCTTTACCCAAGACGCTCTCAACCAGTATCGAGCCTCTGTGCTTCTCAACAATCTGAGCCGCAATAAATAATCCCAAACCGAATCCTTCTGCTTTTTCGCTTTTGTGGTATCCATTGCTTTCTTTGCCACGATAAAAACGTTCAAAAATTGTTCTGTGATCTGCTTTTTCAATCCCCATACCAAAATCTTGAACACTCACTACCGCTTCGCCCGCACGTTCTCTGATGCAGACGATTACTTTCTTCCCCTCGGGCGAATACTTGACCGCATTCGTGAGCAAGTTTATCAACACCTGCTCAATGCGACTTGCATCAGCTACGATGTGACGTTTTATCTTCCCTTATAATGTGATCTTATGCTTCGGAGCTGTTTCTTTCATTGCATCAACAGTGCGCTTAATAAGAGTACCGAGATCAAACTCCTTTTCATTCAATAAGAATTTACCCGTTTGCATTTGACTAAAGCTAAGTAAATCATCGACTAACGTCGTGAGTCGGTCGCTCTGTGTGACGATATGCTGAAGGATAACCACATTTTCTTTCTTTACATTGTCTGAAAGTTTCTTTTGCAGAAGCTCAGTAAATGTCTTGATGGTTGTCACAGGCGTCTTTATTTCGTGCGATGCAATACCAATGAACTCTTCTTTTTGTTGCTCAAGTTGCTTGCGTTTCGTAATGTCGCTGACGGCTCCGAACCATTCGACGATTTCACCTTTTGCATTGAGGATGGGGATTGCTCGTGAAAACGACCAGCCAAAGCTGCCGTCAACGCGTCTTACTCGGTGTTCCAGCTCAAAATTGCCCTTGGTGCGGATGGCTTCGTTTATGGCTGCCCTAACTAAAGGCTGGTCTTCTGTGTGAATATTATCCGTGAACCAAGTGTGACTTGGTTCAGCTGTGTCGTTAACGAAATTCCGGCCATCTAGTTGGCCCATCACGCTCCAATCAGGACTCATGCTGTAGACTGCGTCAGAACTGGCTGTGACTAGAGCGCTGAGTCGTTCCTGGCTTTCCTTTAATTCTTCTTCCGCTTTAACTCGCTCGGTAATGTCTATGCTTATACCCGAAAGTTTGAGGGCTTCACGGCTTCATTATAGTGATACTGCCCGATTGATTTCATCCAACGAATAACGTTATCGTTTCGCCTCTTAATACGATATTCTGCTTGATAGAAGCTTCTATTAATTCTTGATTCTTCTACTTTTTTTGAGTATTTTCTCTATCCTCAGATAAAATAACTTTATACCAATCCTCGTACATCAAGTTTTGCTGATGCTCATCATAGCCCCACAATCTTTTGTGTAAGGCAGACCACTCTAACTTTTGTGTTTTAACGTCTAAAGACCAGATACCTATATTTGCAGAATCAGTTGCTATCTTTAGATTTGATACTGTTTCTTGTAATTTTGCTTCACTTTCTTCAATTTCTTTACGAGCAACAACTGAATCAGTTATGTCTTCAATGGCAAGGAGAACAAGCTCAGTTTTCCCCGCATCTTGAATCAGTTTGTGTGCATTCAAAAGAAGCACTTTGTGACCAATTGTGGGAAAGGTATGCTCAATCTCAAAGTTTTTAAAACTTGTACTTCTGGGTAGTATCTCGGTCAGAAGTGTGCGCAATTTGGGAATGTCCCACTGCCCATTCCCCAATTCATAGAGAAAATGTCCTTCTGTCTGTTCGCGATTCACCTTGAATGTCTGAAAAAATGATTCGTTCGCACTCCTCACTCGTAAGTCGCTGTTGAGTACGATGAGCGGTCCTCGTAAAGTTTCAACAATTGCCTCCGTATAAGCGCGTGATTCAGTTAATTGCTCATTGCGTGTCTCAAGCTCTTGATTGTGTGTAGCTCTTCGTTTGTCGACTCAAGTTCTTCACTTGACGTCTCCAGTTCCTCATTGATACTTTGCAGTTCTTCGTTGCTTGAAAGGATTTCTTCGTTTGCTGACTGTAACTCCTCGACTGCTGCTTCCTGCTCTTCAGCGAGAGTTCGCTCTTTGTCGTGCACGGTGGCGAGCTCTTTCAAAAGTTCTGTATTCCTGCGACTCTCCGTCTTTGACGGACGTCTGCTCTGTGCACTCATGCGCGGTGATGCCTGTGCGATATCTACTTTCTCCTGAATAGGATGAAATGTCACTAAAAAATGAGGCTCTGTTGAAGTTCGCTTCAGAGGAATCACTTCAATCAAAACGGTGTGTGTATGTGTTTCTGTTTGATGAGTAAATTCTTTTTTGACAGAAACACCAGTTCTTTTTGCTTTCTGAATTGCACCGCGAAGTTCGGATACCCAACCTTCTCGCGCTATTTTTAAAAGATTAAATGTCGCTTTTCCCGTAGGGAGCTGAAGATAGTTCCTTGTGTCACCTCGGAACTGCAAGATTTCATAGACGACGCTCACTAGAACACTCGCTGGTGCAAACCGCCCGACCAGAATAGCATCAGTCTCATCCTGAATTCCAATTTTTGGTGAAAGTACTGCAGTCTCGCGAATTGAGGGTGTGCGCGGTATGTCCACAGCGGAACCCCCGCGTGGAGTAACGGGTGGCAATACTTTATTCGAGCCTGCTTTTTTTGTAAAAATCTTACTTTTTTTATCAATCTGGGTGAAGAGCCTTGGAGTTACTCCAACCGATTCCGATTTCCCTAAGATAAGTACTCCTTCTGGAGTAAGTGAATAATGAAAACCGGACAAAATCCTATGCTGTAGACTCATGTCCATATAGATAAGTACATTGCAGCAAGTGACAATATCAATCCGGGAGAATGGTGGATCTTTCAAAAGATTATGCACTGAAAACACACACGTATCTCGTATATCCTTTCGGATTTGATATCCACCGTTTGCTTGTATAAAGTATCGTTCGAGACGCTGTGGCGAAACGCCTGCAACGTCGCCCTTCGTATACAATCCGCGACGAGCCTTAGCAATGGCAACCTCTGCGAGATCTGTACCGAATATTTGAAGAGGTATGGAGAGCGATTTGTTACCCATGTATTCTAAAATACATATAGCGAGTGAATAGACTTTCTCCCGTTGCGCATCCCGCCACCCAGATACGTAGAGGATCTTTTCCTGGCTTGCTTTTAAACAGCTTTGGAAGAATCTTTTGTGATAATGTTTGTAATGCAACTGGATCTCGAAAGAAATCAGTTACGTGTATGAGAATGTCGTTAAATAGCGCATCGGCTTCAGTGCCGTTTCCACGCAAAAAATTAAGGTATTCACTCGGGGTTGCCGTTTTATTTAGAAGCATTCTCCTACCGATTCGTCGAGTGACTGTCGTCTCTTTAGAATGACTGAAGTCCACACCAGTAGCACGCAAGAGCTCCGCAACAATCTTCCGGTAATCGTTGTGTTCGTTCAGGTCTGTTTTTGACAACTGCGAATCACGCATCGAGATAAGGGGATGTTTGGTAATATCAACAAGCTCCTCCGCAATTCTTTGCGGAGGAAGTATGTAATCAACGACACTCGCCGAAATGGCAGACTGGGCATGCTTTGATATTTTGCTGAAATATCTTGCGCAAACGTGAGTCCGCCAGCCTCCTTAATTGCACGCAGTCCAACCGTCCCGTCATTAGCAGTCCCTGAAAGTACAACACCGATTGCTCGCTCCTTCCTCTCTCACAAGCGAGTTAAAAAAGTCATCAATAGGCATGTTGATTGGACCTTTTTCTTTCAGCCTAGGCGATAGCATAAGCATCCCTCCTCTGAGTGTCATACACATACCGGGCGGAATGACATAGATATGATCGGATGTAATGAGAGTCCTATTTTTAACTTCCGTGACAGGAAGCTCATTAGTTCGAGCCAATAAGTCCACGAGCATACTTTTGTGGTTTGGGTCCAAATGCTGTACGAGGACATATGCTATGCCGGTTTTAAGAGGTAGAGCACTAAGAAGAGCAGTAAATGCTTCAAGCCCGCCAGCCGAAGCACCAATGCCACCGATGGGGAACAATTTTACAGTTGATACCTTTTTGATGCGCTTTAAAAGAATAGGTCGTTTTATACTTTTCCCGCCTGTCTTACTTGACGGTTTCATAACAAAAGTATACGCCCGTCTCCTCTAGATGGAAAAGGTATGCAACATAGGCTTGAGTAGTTACCCTTTTCGATTTCAGATGCAACTTGAAACAAGTAATGACAAGGCGCAGTGCACATTGTATTAATTTTATTCTTGCCTGTACATAACCACATTAGTCATGTTTTTTGCACTGTATACTAATCTAACGTATACGTAGTGGATTCACACTGCTTGAGCTTCTGGTTGTACTGGCAATTATTGGAAATATTTTCCTTATTGCATTTGCTGCACTCAATCACGCAAAATACAAAGGACAAGATTCTCTAGTTAAGTCACAACTTTCGGAAATTCGAAAAACTGCGTCACTCTTCTTCATAGCGAATAATGGCTCTTACACATCTTCCGCAATGGCAACTCCGGGACTCCCGTGCACGGGCGCAATGTTCACAGATAGTGCTTCTGGATTTGATAAATCAACTGGTGATGCGCAAGCGTGGCCGAAAGGTACCACATTGAGTTGCCAAGCAACTGTGAGTGCTTACGCTGTAACAGCAAGTTTCCGTGCTGCGAATGTTGCAATGGTAGGTGGGGACCCGCTTTATTGGTGTGTAGACAGTACGGGTTCATCTAAAGGGGCGTGGTCACACCTTGCGAGTGGTCAAGTAACTTGTCCGTAATAAATTAAAAATAAAAACCCCCGCAATTTCTTGCGGGGGTTCATTTGGTTATTTGAGCACGACATCGTCGGTGCCGACAGTTATATAAACTGTACCGCCATCAATCGTGTCATACGGGTCACCTCCAAACCAAACAATAGGCTTCTTCAAGAAATTCACCTCCCTTCACGTCGTTCAAAACTATAGTAGATTAGAAAGGGCTCGCATAGCGAGTCCTTTTCCATAACCATAAACTATCAACTACATGCCATCCACTACTTCCCTCTCGTCGCCATTTGTTTAACTTTGTTTAACCATTTTGTTCGAACGAGGTCCGATACGTGGTCAGATGGACCAAAAGTCGTTACTTTAGTCTTAATACCAGCAAATCCAAGAATTGCGTGCTGAATTTCGTTTGTGTAGTCACCGTACTTGAGCCATGTCATAAAAGGACTGTGCGTTCCAGCAATTACAATCACGTGTGCTGTCTTTCCTTTCAAACGTTGTATGAGCTTGTGAGTTCCTTTATCAAAATTGAAAGCAAACCCCGGAAGATACATACGGTCAAACATGCCTTTGAGCACAGCAGGCATTGTGCACCACCAATTTGGATAGATAATGACAATGTGGTCAGCCCAAAGCCATTTTTCTTGCATTTTGATAAGATCCGACTCTAGCGCCTGTATTTCTTTGTATCCTTTCCGCAAAATCGGATCAAACTTCATCTCACTTATGTTTATACGCTCTACGTGATGCCCTGCATTTGCAGCTTCAGTAACATACGAATCAGCGACTGACCCAGAAAAACTTTCAATGTCTGGATTTCCCAAAAGAACAAGTATGTTTTTTGCCATCTTCAAATATTACCTTGGTTTACCCATGAGCGCTTGAAGTTGAGCTCTATATTTGGGGAGAACTGTCATTGCTGCAGACATCTGATTCTTTCCTTTCTTAATTTCAACTTGGATTTCAGATGCAATTTTCTCAAAAAGTTTTGGATCTTTCTCCAAAATGGTCAAAATCATCTCCTGCTGGTCTTTCGGAAGATGTTTTGTCTGCGATTGCAGCAACTTTTTCATTATGAAATTCTTTATCATGTTGAAATTGTATCATATTCAACTAATCGAAAAAGCCTTGTTTGGAGCCATGCATGACTTGACATTTGCTAAAAGATGTGTAAACTATCACTTTACTTAATATAGTTATGAATATCTATAAAAAACTCATCTCGTGGTACGGAAAACGAACTGTCATCGTGGTAACGGGCATTATTGTTTGCCTTGTCATTGCGGGTCTTTATTTTATTCCCAAAGGTACTGAAGTTGAAACTGTCGAAACTGCTAAGAAGATTGTATCCGTGAAGGCAGTAAGCGAACTTCAGGGCGCCGTCGGTGATATTTCTATCCTTGGAACGCTGGAGGCAAAGAACGAGGCACGCCTTCAAACTGAAAGCTCAGGGCGAGTTACTTCTGTCACTGTAAAACTTGGTGACAAAGTTGCTGCAGGTAGAATTCTTGCAACTATTGAAAATAGTCGCGAATCCGCTGTCGTGCTTCAAGCTCAGGGCTCATATGAGTCTGCGCTCGCTGCTGCTTCCCAGAGCGAAGTTGGCGTTGGTGCAGCAGAGCGCGCATATACAGAAGCGCGTACAAACGCTCGAAATACGTTCCGCACAGCTTTTACGATTAATGATAATGTTCTACGCACAAGTATAGACTTGCTGTTCTCGAATGCTGAAACCAACCAACCAGGCCTACTTATAGACGGTCGTGGACGAGCGCCAGAACTAAATCAAGAACGTGTTCGCATTGGAAACATGCTTGCCGCTTGGCGAGCAAGTACTGAGTCACTCTCGAACGGTTCTGATGAACTTTCACTTGTGGCGAAAGCAGAAAAGGATACGAAGGATATGATAGCGCTTGCGACCTCACTCTCTGATCTTCTTGCTACAGATGACGACGGTACAGAAGCAGAAAAAGCGCAAAATGCTACTTACCAGACAGTGCTTTCAACTGCACGAAGTCAACTTGATGGAACGCTCGCATCACTTTCCGGAGCACGTTCAGCATTAAATGCTGCAAAGTCTGGTTTTGAACAAGCTCAGATTGCAGGTTCAAATACAATAGTCTCTTCTGCAGACGCACAAGTGAAGCAAGCACTCGGTTCACTTCGCCTTGCTCAGTCAAGCTATGAAAAAACAATTATCCGCACGCCTATCAGCGGCACGGTAAATGCACTTTCTCTTAAAGTAGGAACATTTGTCGGCATGCAGGAACCTGCAGCTATCGTCTCAAACGAAGGCGGACTCGAGGTAAAGGCATATGTGACAGAAGACAATATAAAAGATATTCGTGTTGGAGATGCTGTGGTTATTGAACCAGACGTTAAAGGCGTAATAACACAGGCAGGTTCAGCGCTTGACCCAGTAACAAAAAAGATTGAAATCCGCATCGGTATCGAAGGTGCGCCAGAGGGCCTAACAAACGGTCAATCTGTTACAGTATTTCTCACTCGAACAACGAGTGCAGTCTCTGTTAATGCACGCATTCTGCTTCCTATCACATCGATAAAGATGACACCAGACGGCGCAGTGATTTTTACAGTGAATAGCGAAAGCAAACTTGAATCACACGCAGTCACTCTCGGGGCGATTGTGGGCGACCACATAGTGGTTGATGAAGGCGTAACGAGCGCTATGAGAATTGTGCTTGATGCTCGTGGATTGCGCGCGGGTGAGGAAGTTGAGGTTTGGTAAGTATTTGATCCAGCACCATTCTTTTTTTCAAAAAAGAATGGTGCTGGATATAAGAAATTTAATTCATCATTACTCATAATAATTTCTAATATATGATTCCTCTCTGGAGCTTTTTTCTCCATAAACGACAGTTCTCTATTCTTGTTATCATCGCGCTTCTCGTAGCGGGAGTGTATTCAGTTATTGTAATTCCAAAAGAATCTGCACCTGAAGTCATTATCCCTATCGGTATTGTTGTAACTGCATTTCCTGGCGCTTCTCCTACTGACGTGGAGCAACTTATCACAAATAAAATTGAGGACGCTGTACAGAACGTCGATGACATGAAGAAAGTTACTTCAGTTTCTCGAAATGGCGTGTCCCAAGTCACTGTTGAGTTTAACGCAAACGCCGACGTCGATAAATCAATTGCAAATCTTAAGGATGCTGTTGATACAGCAAAACCAGAACTTCCCGAAGACGCAACTGATCCCGCAGTAATTAAAGTAAACTTTGCTGACCAGCCAGTTCTAGTGCTTTCCATTTCATCTGATGTTCTGCCAGTGGAGTTCACGAAGCTTTCAAAAGATGTCGAGCGAGAACTGGAAGGAGTGACTGGGGTGTCCAAAGTTGATGTAATAGGTGCAAGAAAGCGTGAGGTACAGGTTATCGTAAAGCCTGAAGCACTTCAGAACTATGGTCTCTCGCTTGGGGATGTCATAGCTGGACTTTCGAGCGTAAACGCAACTGTTCCAGTGGGAACAATCACTACAAACAATGTAGAGTACAATATTCAGTTTGAAGGTGATATTGAAGACCCAGAAGAAGTACGTAATATTGCCATCTCATCAGTTGGTGGGAAACCTGTATTTCTTCGTGATATCGCGACGGTTTCTACAGGTGTAGAGAAGCTTTCAAGCATCTCACGTGTAGCAATCGAAGGAACCGTTGCAGAAAACGCAGTTACATTTTATGTGTACAAGCGCACTGGGGGCGACGTTTCTCAAATTACCGGTGCTGTCCGTGCTCACCTCGAAACACTACAAGAGCCGGGTGGAATGCTTGAAACATCTAAAATTCAATTTGCAATCGACAGTGGAAAGGATGTAAGAAAAGAGCTTGGCGAGCTCGTGGGAGCTGGACTTGAAACTGTCTTCCTTGTGATGATTTGTCTTCTTCTTACTCTCGGATGGAGAGAGTCACTTGTTGCCGCACTCTCTATTCCACTCTCTTTTGTGATTGCATTTATAGGTCTACTATACTCAGGCAATACTATTAACTTCGTTTCTCTTTTTGCGTTGATTCTCTCTGTAGGTATCTTGGTGGACTCCGGGATTGTGGTTACTGAAGCGATACATACACGCATGCGTAAACTGGGTGCATCTCGCGACGACGCAGCTATGCAGGCAATAGAAGAGTATGCGTGGCCACTTATTGGTGGAACAATGACTACCGTTGCTGTATTCGCTCCCCTCTTCTTCATCTCAGGCATTGTTGGAAAATTTATTTCTTCAATTCCGTTTACAATTATTTTTGTACTTTTGGCATCTATTTTCGTTGCGCTTGGTCTCGTACCGCTCATAGCAATTTGGATTACAAAGCCTACATCTGCAAACAAGCTCGAAGAAATGCAGGAAGAGTGGACCCATACTGCACAAGAGTTGTACGCAACACGTCTTCGTTCATTTCTTGGAAACAGACGTGCACAAAATTGGTTCATCGCGTCACTCTGCATCGGTTTGTTTTTGGCAATTTTGCTCCCAGTTTTCGGAGTAGTGAAAACTGTATTCTTCCCTGGTGAGGACGTTAACTATGTTTATCTTGAAGTAGAAACTAAACGAGGAACACCAATAGCAGAAACAGATCTCACCATCCGTGCTGTAGAGGAAATTCTATACGAAAAGGATTATATCGCTGCGTTTACAGCTACAGCAGGCGGTAGCTCACCATTCCGCGAAAACCCAGAGAGTGGTGGAATCTTCGGCAACATTACTGTTGAATTGTATGAAAAAGAAGATAGAGATATAACCTCCGCTGAAGCGGTTGAAGATTTGCGTGCGTCACTATCAAGCATCAAAACTGCTGATGTTCGAGTTGTTGAACAAGAAAACGGGCCACCAGGCGGCTCACCTGTCTTGATTAAGTTCTTCGGCGATGATTTGGGTGAGCTTGGACAGGTTGCGGAACGAAGCGAAAACTTGCTCCGTTCAATCAATGGCACTGTTGACGTTACACCTTCTACCAAAAATATTGGTACAGAATTTGTGTTTGACATTGATACTACAAAAGCAACTGCTATCGGGCTTTCACCTCGTGCAGTTGCTCAGACACTACGAACCGCAGTATTTGGTTCTACTGCTACAACTATCCGTAAAGACGGGGAGGATATTGATGTCGTTGTAAAGCTTGCGCTGGATCCTAATTTTACTGACCCTACAGAGACAACCACTGTATCGCTCGATGCACTAAAGAATATAACTATTAACACTCCTAACGGTCCTGTTCTACTTGGTTCAGTTATCACTGACCGACTCAGTGTTTCAAACGCATCTATTGTGCACGAAGATAGACTTCGCACAGAAAGCGTTTCCGCCTACACTAACGGCATAGTAACACCAACAGAAGTAGTGACAGAATTCCAAACTCGTATCAAAGAAGCAGAGATTCCTGATAGCGTAAGAGTATCTTACGGAGGTGAGACTGAAGACGTGAATCAATCATTCCTAGAAATGGCTTTTGCTCTTCTCGCTGGTCTTGTATTGATGCTCGCAATCTTGGTGCTTTCTTTCAATTCAATCCGTTACTCTCTTTACCTTCTCTCAGCCGTACCTCTTTCACTCATTGGAGTGTTCGGAGGTCTCGCTATCATGCGCGAACCCCTCTCGTTCACCTCTCTTCTTGGAGTAGTAGCACTTGCAGGCGTTATCATCAACCACGCAATCATTCTGATGGACTCACTCATTGTGTATAGAAACAAGATGACTACAGAACCTCTCCTCGAAACAGTTGTTTCTGCGTCAGTCACTCGTCTCCGTCCAATCTTCCTTACTACAGTCACAACAGTAGTAGGTATGATTCCTCTTGCAAATATTTCGGAATTCTGGAGCCCTCTCGCGTACGCGATTATGTACGGTCTCTCGTTTGCGATGATTCTTACACTTATTCTTATCCCTACTCTCTTCTACAGAGCAGAAAAGAAAAAGATGGGTCCAAAGAAACCATTTCTCTCAGGAACTCGAAGACTCGCAGGACGCATCTACAATCGAACTGCCAGACTCGTCACAAGAGGTTAATCACAAAAAATCCCCGCTCATGCGGGGATTTTATAAATATTTTTGTAAAAATAACCACTCGAAGACAATGTCTTCGAGTGGCTCTTATTTCCCGACAATACTTTTGGAGACATCATCGGGAGCGCTTCTGCAAAATTTTGCACACCTCACAGAAGCTGTTGGGGCCCGCAGGTCAAGTGTCACGGACGGGAGACTTGATTTCCCAACGTATGGATACTATCACAACAATATCTAAACCAAAATAGATACTTTGAACCGTGCAGGTCTTGCCTGCACGAATGTCAACCGTGCAGGTCTTGCCTGCACGAACAGGTCTTGCCTGCACGAATGTCAACCGTGCAGGTCTTGCCTGCACGAACAGGTCTTGCCTGCACGAATGTCAACCGTGCAGGTCTTGCCTGCACGAACAGGTCTTGCCTGCACGAATGAGCATTTGTTCTATACCAAAATCGAAACTTCGTTGTTGCTGATTTCGAGGATTCCACTCAAGAGTGGATAAGTTGTTTCTTCAGATACAGTTCGCACAGTTATTGCTCCCTCCTTGAGTGTTGTCACATATGCTTCGTGGTCAGCAAGTACAGTCATCTCACCGTCTATGGCAGGTACAGAAACTGAAACAGCTTCTCCGGAGAAAAGAGGTTTGTCTATCTTTGTGATTATTAGTCTAAATGTTTTCATGAATTAGTTCACGGTTTACAGTTGCCAGTTAACAGTGAAAATTTGTTTTCTGTTCACTGTGTACTGTCCTCTTTCTACTATGCCGTTACATCGTCGATGCTACCTTTCATATAGAAGGCTGACTCTGGCTTCTCATCATGCTTCCCTTCCAAGATTTCGCTGAATCCACGGATAGTCTCTGAAAGTGGCACGTAAGCACCTTTTGTTCCCGTAAAGATTTCAGCAACGAAGAATGGTTGAGAAAGGAAGCGCTGAATCTTTCGTGCGCGAGTCACAATAAGCTTATCTGCGTCTGAAAGTTCCTCAATACCAAGAATGGCAATGATGTCCTGAAGGTCTTTGTAGCGCTGTAGCATCTGCTTAGCAGCTGACGCAACACGATAGTGCTCTTCTCCCACAATGTATGGGTCGAGCGCCGCAGACTTAGAATCAAGCGGGTCAATCGACGGGTAAATACCAAGCGACGCGAGTTGGCGAGAGAGCGCTACCGTCGAGTCGAGGTGTGTAAACGTCGTAGCTGGTGCTGGGTCAGTGAAGTCGTCAGCGGGCACGTATACGGCCTGAATTGACGTAATAGAGCCCTTTGTAGTGGAAGTAATGCGTTCCTGCATTCTACCCATTTCCTCAGCAAGCGTAGGCTGGTAGCCCACTGCAGAAGATACTCGGCCAAGGAGTGAGGACACTTCCTGACCAGCTTGAGTAAACCGGAACACGTTATCCATAAAGAAAAGTACGTCCTTGCCTCCGTGGTCGCGGAAGTATTCGGCCATCGTGAGTCCTGTGAGGCCGACGCGTGCGCGTGCTCCAGGAACTTCGTTCATTTGTCCAAACACAAGTGCAGTTTTTGCAAGCACACCTGACTCTGCCATTTCGTGATAGAGGTCGTTTCCTTCGCGTACGCGCTCACCTACTCCAGCAAATACAGAATAACCTCCGTGTTCTGTTGCAACGTTGCGGATGAGCTCTTGAATGAGCACAGTCTTTCCCACTCCAGCGCCTCCGAAGAGACCGACCTTGCCTCCTTTGATGAAAGGGGCCATAAGGTCCACTGCTTTGATTCCAGTTTCAAACACTTCAGTTTTCGTGGTGAGTTCTGTGAAGTGTGGTGCTTCACGGTGAATTGGAAGTGTTGGCGCGTCTTCAATATCACCTTTGCCATCGAGCGGTTCACCAAGCACATTGAAAAGGCGTCCGAGAGATTTCTCTCCAACTGGCACAGTGATGGCAGCGCCGGTGTCAGTGACATCCATGCCTCTAGTGAGACCAGAAGTGTCATCCATCGCAATGGCGCGAACACGGTCAAGACCGAGGTGCTGTGCAACTTCAAGAGTGACAGTCGTACCGTCATCTCTTTTCACCTTGAGTGCATTCATGAGCGCTGGAACTGCCTCAGCAAAGTGCACGTCTACCACTGGACCGATAATTTGTTTAATGACGCCTTTCATAGTACTGGTTATTAGTTTATAGCTTATTGTTATTCGTTATTCTGCCTGTGCCATCGCTTCGATTCCTCCTGTAATTTCCGACACTTCTCTTGTAATCGCTGCTTGCCGTGCTTTGTTGTATTTGAGGTTTAGCAATCGCGATACATCCTTGGCTTTATCTGTAGCGTTCTTCATGGCAACCATGCGCGCCGAGTGTTCTGATGCCTTGGACTCGAGAAGCGCGTGATAGATGAGAATGTTCGCAAGTCTGGGAAATAATTCACCAATCACGACTTCTTCTGACGGTTCTATTGTGTATGTGGAAGCAACTTTTGCATCCTTCTCAGTCTGATAATTCGATTGATAGTACTTGCCGTACGTTGGTGTGATTCCCTTCACAGCCTCTTCGAGTGCTTCGGCATCGAGTGGAAAAACTTGACGCAAAACCGGCTCTTGTTCGAACGTTGATTTAAAGTTTTGGTATGTGAGTAACACTTTGTCCGTATTGCCTACTACATACTGTTCGATTGCAATTGCAGTGAGTTCTGTCATATCCTCCAAGAGAACTATGTCGTTCATGTTTACTCTATGTGCGAGCACGCGATATCCTCGCTTTTCAAAAAATTCATACCCACGCTTTCCAAGACAGACAAATGAAACGTGCTCTTTTGGGATACTCTCGGTTGCTTTAAGCGCTTCTTTTATAACTGCACTGTTGAGGCTTCCTGCAAGACCCTTATCGCTTGTGATAAGGAATATGAGCGTTCGGTTTCCTGTTCGTGCAAGTGCAAGCGGATGATTTTTGGCGCTTTGGCTACCAGATACGCGAGACAAAATCTTAAACGCTGTCGCAGCATATGCACGTCCCAAAAGCGCACGCTCTTGGCCTTTACGCATCTTTACCGCAGACACAGCCTCCATCGCTTTCGTCACTTTGCGAGTTCTGTCTGTAGCGCGTATTTGTGATTTAATCTGTTTGAGTGCCACGGTGTATTAGTTAGATGTAGAGTTCTTTATGTGCTTCGCGGAATGAAACGATCACTGCTTTCAACTTCTCTTCTGAATCTGCAGAAATCTCACGAGAAGACTCGATATCAGGGAAAAGCAATGGTGATTCGCGTTCAATAAATTCACAGAACTTCTTTTCGAGCGTTCTCACTGATTCAATAATTGACTCATCGAGTAGTCCGTTGTTTGCTCCGTAAATTACTGCGACCTGTCGTTCGAACGGCATTGGCTGGTGCTGATCTTGCTTCAGAAGTTCTGTATATCGGCGACCGCTTTCAATGCGCTTCTTTGTGTCTTCGTCCAAGTCTTGTGCGAACTGCATAAACGCTTCAAGCTCACGGAACTGTGCAAGCTCGAGGCGAATCTTTCCAGCAACTTTCTTCATGGCCTTTGTCTGAGCAGCAGAACCCACGCGAGATACGGAAATACCGACGTTAAGTGCAGGACGGACGCCCTTGTTGAAGAGGTCCGTTTCGAGGAAAATTTGACCGTCAGTAATAGAAATAACGTTTGTCGGGATGTACGCAGATACGTCGGCTTCTTGTGTCTCAATGAGTGGGAGTGCTGTGAGCGAACCGCCACCGAGCTCTTTACTGAGCTTTGCTGCGCGTTCAAGAAGACGTGAGTGAAGGTAGAAAATATCACCAGGGTACGCCTCACGTCCAGGTGGACGTCGAAGGAGGAGTGACATCTGACGATACGCAACAGCGTGCTTTGAAAGGTCGTCATACACAACAAGCGCATCTTTCCCTTTCTGCATGAAGTATTCACCAATCGCAGCTCCTGCAAATGGTGCAAGGAACTGGAGCGCAGCTGGGTCTGCAGCAGACGTAGTCACTACAATCGTATAGTCCATTGCTCCACGCTCTGTAAGTTCGCGGACGATGTTTGCAGTTTTTGATTCCTTCTGACCGATAGCTACATAAATACAAATTGGACGTTTATCTGCAGGTTCGTATTTCTGGTTGATGATGGTGTCGATAGCGATAGTCGTCTTTCCAGTTGCACGGTCGCCGATGATAAGTTCGCGCTGTCCACGACCGATTGGAATCATGGCATCGATAGCTTTTATACCTGTGTGAATTGGATAGTTCACTCCTGAGCGCTCCATCACGCCATAGGCAATGCGCTCTACAGGCATATCCTTATCCGTTTTGATGTCTCCCTTTCCGTCTTGTGGAACGCCAAGCGGGTCAACAACACGTCCCATGATTAAATCAGACACAGGGATTGAAAGTAGTTTTTCAGTACGGAGCGCAAGCATTCCCTCCGCTACACGGTTCCCGTCACCAAGCACCACAACCTTCACACTCGACTCCTCAAGGTTCAATACGAGACCGTAGAGCGTGTCGTCGCTCTCGAGTGCTGCTTTCAGTGACTTCTTTTCATCTGTTTGGAACAGAATCATTTCCATCGCACGCGCGTTGTCCAAGCCTTCGATCTCCGCAATACCGTCTCCCACAGAAATAACGCGTCCTTTCTCGCGTGTTTCTGAGTCAAGAGAAAGCGATGCGATCTCTTTCTTAATGCGTTCTATGATTGCTTCTGACATATTAGTGTGCGATTGATTTATAAAGTTTTAAAAGTTGTTTGCGGTAGGTGTTGTCCTCAAATGTTGTTCCTGTCTCAAGAATGTATCCTCCAATGATGTTGTCATCTCGTTTTATCTCTACGTCCTTCGCTGAAAGTTCAAGCTCCTTTAGAATTGTCTTTTCGTTTGCTTTCAGAACGAGAGTTATTTTGGTTTGCTTTTCGTCTGTCTCGTGTGCTGTTTTCAGTGACTCTAGAACTTGGGGCAAGAGCGCCGAGAATCCGCGCACATGAACGTAGTGCATACACTCGTCTATTGCAGTCGAAAGTGCGTTCCCAGTTTTACCGAGCGTATATTCATCGAATGCTTGTGCGAGGCGTGCTGCTTTCATCGTGTTAATAATTATAGCTATGCTTTCTCGCGAAGTAGCTTCTCTGCAACAAGGATAGCTGTTGCAGCAATTTCCTTTTCACTTTCTTTTCGTACGCGCTCTGCATCAGTTTGCGCTTTTGCGCGGGCTTCGAGGACAATCTTTTCTGACTGATTGTGAGCTTCAGACACAATGCCCCCAGCATCTTTCTTAGCTACTTCTTTTGCGCGAAGCACTATGTTTTCAGCGCTTTTATGCGCCTCAGAAACAATACCAGCGGATTCGTTACTAGCCTCAGCAAGCTTTTCTCCAGCACGCTTTGCGTCATCAATCCCCTTCGCTACAGTGGCCTTTCTGTCATCGATAGCTTTCAAGATTGGCTTATAGAGGAAGTATGTCAAAACAGCGAGCAAAAGCCCGAAGTTGAGCAACTGGATCATAATGAGGCGCCAGTCTATGCCGAATGCTGTAATAATTTGTTCCATATTTTTTCAACAATCCATTCCTTTAAAGCTAGGTTTTTAAATCGTAATGCGAGAAGTGAGTGAGAATCGTACGGAGCAATAGTAACCTATTGTGACGGAGACTCGGAACTCACGACAAAGCAGTACTTTTAAAAACAACGCTTTAAGTGAATTTGATGATAAAGCCAACCACCAAAGCAAAGATAGCTAGAGCCTCCGTAAACACAATACCAATAAACATTGTGGTCTGAATCTTTCCGCTCGCTTCTGGGTTACGTCCGATAGCCTCAAGCGCCTTAGACACCAAGATACCAATACCAATGCCGGGACCAATCATACCGAGGCCGACTGCGAGCGCCATACCTAATGCCTTCATTGCTTCTGGATTTTCCATTTTTATTTTTTAATTTTAAACGAGTAAAGAATTATATGTGTGGTTTACATGCACAATTCTCTAACCATTTACATGTAGCTAGTGAGGCTCTGCGACAGCTAACTTAATGAAGAATAGAGTCAAAAGAGCAAACACAGTCGCTTGAATAAACCCGACAAACACCTCATATCCCATTATAGGTACCGGAATAAAATACGGGACGAAGAAAAACGATACTAGTAGCAGTGTCTTTCCCGCGAAAATGTTCCCGAAAAGCCTAAACGAAAACGAGACCAATCGCGCGAGTTCCCCGATGAGTTCAACAAACCCTATAAAGAATGCGAGTGGCGAACTAAAGTTAACAAATTTACCTCCATACTTCAACACGCCGAGCGCGAGCACGCCTGCAACTTCAATAGTGAAAAAAGCAATAAGTGCGAGCGCAATAGTTACATTGAGGTCTGTATTCACGGGATAAAGGAATGGTATAAGTTTCTGCACACCGTGTGATTCTACAAAGTAGCCGATTGAAGTCACACCTGGGAGTAGGCCAATCCAGTTCATCGACAAAATAAAGAAGAAAATTGTTGCAATAATTGGGAAATAACGCTTTGCGAGAGCCTCATTCTCGAGCGTTTCCTTCACATAGTCGTAAGCTCCACCTATAACAACTTCAAGGACAACCTGCAAACGTCCAGGGATTTTGCGTATTGCACCCTTAAAGTATACTGCAAACGCAATAAGAAGCATGATTGTAAGCCATGATGTGAGGAGTGTGCTTGTCACCGGTAGCGTCCCTATGTGTGTGACAACTTCAGGGGCGAGGTGAATTGCAATACCTTCATGATTCTCAGCTGATGTTTCTGTGGTTTTCGCTTCGTGATTCTCCATAAAATCGTCCAAAGTATAGCAGAAATGAGCCGTTTTTCAAAATGTGGATATCGCGAACGCTTGTTTTAGTGTATCCTATTCGCACCATGAAAAAACTCGGCGAATATAAGCACTTTTTCTTCGACTTAGATGAGACCGTGACCCCAAGCCGTTCCGTCATACTTCCACATGCAAAGGAACTTATGGGCACACTCCCCGTCGACATAGCCATCATTTCCGGACTTGCTCCAGACGTAATCAAAAAGCATATCGACGGTCTACGTGTCATCACCATGGGTCAGAACGGAAACTGCGCATTCGACTACGAGGGCAACCAACTGTGGAATGATGTGCTCACAGAAACCGAGAAAAATAAAATTCTTTCACACATAAGCCAGATAGTGACTGAAAATGATTTTGAATGGCAGGACGAGGCAGATATTATCGAAGACCGTGATTCACAGATTGCATACAGTCTTATCGGACACCACGAAGATGTTGCTCGGAAAAAGCTTTCTGATCCAAAGCTCGAGTTGCGCCAACATGCGCTTGCAACCTACCCACTCGTCGACGATGCTATAGAAGTCCGTATTTCAGGTTCCACAACACTCGACTACCTGCGAAAAGGGTCGCACAAAGGTACGAACGTTGCTCGCCTCATAAAACACTATGGATGGAACAAAGACGATTGTGTGTATTTTGGAGACAGACTACATCCTGGTGGCAACGACGAACCGGTAATAGGAGTTATCGATACAGTTGCCGTTGTAGACCACGAACACACATACCAACTGCTCAAGGAAGCCTTTAATCGACCAAAAGAATGAATTAAACCTCGCACATGCGAGGTTTAACTTTTATGAGGACTAGTGTTAGGTGTGAGGCTGTGTAGGAGTTTCAACTATAGGTTCTTTTGGCGGTACTACCTTTCCCCACTCACGGAGTTTGTGTAGAATCTGCGCACCAATTACAACTGCAAAGATGTATGACCCGATAACTAAACCAAATGTAATAACTTGGTCCTGCGGGTAGATTTTAATATTGTGCGTAAGAAACATTCCAGCAATAAACGCAAGCCACCATGAGACGAAAGAGAACGCACTTCCCCAGTACAGACCAATTTTATGCTTATCAAGAAGATATGCATTTACCACAATCACTACTATCATTGCCATTTTTCCCCAAAAAACACCACTTTCAAGACGAAACATTTGGTTTGATGACCAGTAAACGACTATAAATCCAAGACCGGTAAGAATTGAAAGAACCAAGCCGATACGAGTAACCAAAAAGTCAGCCCCAAGCATGTTTCGCTCCTCACCAACCATTTTTCCGTCGTTCAGAGCGCGATTGAGCTGAAACTCAATCATTGTTGCTCCGCCAACACCGAGAACACTTCCAGTGATATGACCCATGATAAGGAGCGTGTAGAGGTCCATATGTTAGTTGTTACAATTAGAGAGCAGTTGCTGTGTAGCCAAGCTTTCCAATTTCTGCGATTATTTGCTCTGGCTTAACTATAGAATCGTCAATTTCTAGTGTTCCTTTTTTAGCATCCAAGTCTACAAAGGATGATGTCACGCCGTCCATGCCACTCGTAATCATCTGAATACCTGTCGCGCATCCACCGCAGTGCATGCCTTCAATTGCGAGATTGAGTGTGCTCATACTATTTCTTATTCTTATTTTTAAGCGCTTCCTTTTCCATTTTTCGTGCCTCCTTTTCAATTGGTGGTACGTAGCGTCGCAACATCATTGAGTTTACGACTACCGAAACGGAACTAAATGCCATGGCAAAACCTGCTATTTCAGGGCGAAGCGTTGCCTGAGAGATATTATAGAATATCTGTCCCGCTTGGCCATAGGCCATCTGTATACCCACAACCCATGGCGCTGCGATACCAAACGAGGTCTGTGTAATAAGGAGGTGTGCTCCTGCAGCAATAGGAATCGCTGCTACGTTGTAGAAGAAGGCCCAGAAGAGGTTTTCCCACACTTTCACAATAGTCTTTTTTGAAAGTTGGATAGCCGTCACCACGTCACGTAGGTCATCCTTCACGAGTACCACTTCACCAGTTTCAATAGCAACGTCAGAACCGGAACCAATCGCAATGCCGAGGTCAGCTTGCGCAAGCGCAGGACTGTCGTTAATGCCATCTCCTACCATCGCGACTTTCTTTCCTTCGCTTTGGAGTTTCTTTATCATCGCAGCTTTATCTTGCGGTAACACTTCTGCAAGCACTCTGTCGATACCGAGTTCTTTTGCAATAGCGTGTGCAGTCTTTGGATTATCGCCAGTAATCATGATTATTTCCATCTTCATCTTCTTCATTGCATCAATCGCTTCCTTCGCAAACGGTTTTAGGGCATCAGCCATAGCAATGAGCGCGACGACCTCCATATCTATGAGCAAGAACACAGACGTTTTCGCTTGTGACTGCAACGCTTCAAGTTTTTCAATATGAGTCGATACATCAACATTGAGGTCCTTCATGTACATCGTATTTCCGATGATCACGTCTCTATCTTTTTTGTTGTATGTAATCTTCGCGCGGATACCTTTTCCTTGAATTCCTTCAAATACCTTAGGGTCTATGACATTACCAAATTTCTTTCCGTGTTCAACGACAGCTCGTGAAAGTGGATGTTCTGAGCCCATTTCAGCAGATGCTGCAAGAATCGCTGCATCTTTTTCATCAGTCTTTGTAGAAAGCATCACGAAGTCTGTCACTGTAGGCTTTCCAACTGTCAGAGTCCCAGTCTTATCAAGTGCAATCGCTTTAATTTTATATGCTTTCTCAAGTGCGGCACCTCCCTTCAATATGATTCCGTAGCGCGCAGCTTGTCCGATACCCACCACAAGCGCAGTTGGTGTCGCAAGACCCATGGCGCATGGGCAGGAAATCACAAGCACCGCAATCATGCGGAGCATGCCCGCTCGAACAGGAAGTCCTGCTATAAATACCCAGCCGACAAACGTAAGCACTGAGAGAATCACGACAGTAGGGACAAAGTATTCACTCACCTTATCAACCAAGTCCTGCACAGGTGCGCGTTTTGCCTGCGCCTCCTCGACCATACGAATAATCTGGTACAAGAGTGTATCCTTGCCAACTTTTTCAGCTTTAAATTTCAAACGACCCTCAAGGTTAACAGTGGCACCAATCACCTGCTCACCAACTGTCTTTTTTACAGGATACGACTCCCCAGTAACTACCTTCTCATCAAGGTGAGAAACGCCGTCGACAATAATGCCGTCAACAGGAATTTTCTCGCCAGGTTTAACGACAACAATATCGCCCTCTTTCAATTCACCAATCGGTATAGTAACTTCTACTCCGTCGCGCATTACGTGCGCCTCTTTAGCTTCAAGCTTCAAAAGCTCTTTAATTGCACTTGATGCGCGTCCTTTTGCAACCACTTCAACGTAGCGACCGAGAAGAATGAAAGCGATAAGTGCTGCCGAACTCTCCCAAAACGGATGGTCAATATTGAAAAAGAGAAATCCGACCATACTGTACATGTATGCGGCAGTGGTTCCCAACACAACAAGCACATCCATGTTTGCTGCTCCAACACGCATTGCAGAATATGCATTTCTGTAGAATGGCCACGCGATAACGAACTGAATCGGTGTAGAAAGAACCCAATAGATATAATTTAAGTCAATTCCCCACAACTGATGCACGTGAGGTAGGTTGAACATGTGCACTCCCATGTAGTAGGCAATAATAGGTGAGGCAAGTGCAAAGGCAGCGATAACCCGTCTCTTAGCGTTTAAAAGAATCCTTTTATCAGCTTCTTCATCTTCTTCTATCGAGTTTGTATCTTCGTCAGGGCGAATGACATCGTATCCTAGTTTGTTAACAAATTCATCGATCGCATTGAGAGTAATTTTTGATTCATCAAACTCAAGAGCAACTTTTGAAGCACCGTAGCTTGTTGAAGATTTCTCTACACCAGCTTGCTTCTGTAGTAGCTTATCAATAAGAACCGCACACGAGGCGCAATGCATTCCTTTCACCTTGAGTACAATCTTTGTTGTCATACGTTATTGTCCGGTAACTGCGTTAAACATGTTTACGATAAATTTACCGATATGGTCGAAGTGTCCACGTGCAACACCTTTGTGAATACCATCCTGAACTAGTCCTTCCTGCAAGTTAAACGATGAGTTTCCACTGTCGCTACATGATACTGAGCAGTAGAAAGGAAATTCTCCAGATTTGGTCGCAACAAATTCTATGTCAATAGTGCCGAGTGCTGGAAGTCTCTGAGAAATGCCAAATGCGTCAATCGCCACACCATGATCAAAATCATCTTCGTTTATCACGTGCAATTTCACAGTGTCACCTTGCTCAACGGAAATTGATTCTGGTTCAAAAGTCCATTGCAGTTTCTTTGATACGACTGTGAACTCTTTCACTGCTCCCGTTGACATTGCTCTGTTTTGGTCGCTTGAAAAATATGCTTTATAGATAAATCCACCACCGAAGATTACGACGATGAGAATTCCTATAATGATGTATTTATTCATATATGTTTGACTATTCATTTGTTAAGTAACGTCTGACAGCAATAGAAAGCAAAGCGATGAGTATGAGTGAGATAGTGAGGAGAATCCACCACTTCTGAGTCAGTGTCCATCCGAGAGAATCGACTGAGAAAGTTGGCTTTGCCACAGTAACGATAAATGTCGCCTGTCTAGGCGTAGTCTCATTTTCAGGAATAAACTCAACAAACGCTCTGTATGTGCCTACCTCAGTAAACAGTACTGGAACTGCGTAAGTGGTGTATGACTGCGTTGAAGTTGAAACTAAATCAGGATGTCCATCCTGCACGCCATTGTGCGCATACGCGACAGCAATGAATTTAGGGACATTCATCAAAGAAGAATGTGAATGCGGGAGTGACTCTGGGTCTATTACTTTGGGCGCAACTGGTGCAACAACTGGGAAATCTGTCTTTCCAGGATATGTTTCAATTGACGACGCGTTATCACTTCGTACAAAGTAAATACGAAGTGGATTAGCTTCAGTTGTAGAAAGTTTAATTGCAGAACCACTTGCATCTTTAAAGAAAACTTTTAAATCTGACTTGTAACCGATTGCAAAGTTTGTCTGCTCAGGAGTTGCTGTATAACCCTTTGAATCTATGTTTGCTTCATAGGTATACGTACCTATGGAAGACTGTGTTGTCGCTGCTTTCATCTCAGACTGAATCTTCAAACGTTCAGCGTCGCCGCTTGCAGAACCATCTTCATTTTGGACTCTGAAAACAAGTGCCATGCCAGCGTGCAAATGCTCAACAATATGGCAATGCAACATCCATTCCCCACTATTTGACATATCAACTAAGATATCGACAGTTTCGCCAGGGAGAACAAACGATGTGTCTTTCCAAACCATATTGTCATTTGCGACGCCATTTCGTGAGAGAACAACAAATCGTTGCCCGTGTAGATGTATTGGGTGTTGCATCACATGCATAGCCACCATTGGGTTTGTGATTCTAATTTTAACTAGGCTACCAGTTTTAAATGTCCAGTCTCGTATTTCCATGTTGGACTTACCAGTTACTTCGTCCGTGAGCAACCAGGTCACATTTTCATTTGTATTTGAAACGTCCGTATTACCAACGTCATCCCACTGAATACCAGCTGTTCCAGACGCAAAATTCATCATGCCAGACATTCCATCCATACCTGCCATCGGCATTTCACCACTTGTATCTGCTGAAGCATGGGCGTGTCCGCCGTGATCCATCATACCGCCGTAGTTCACACCAATACTCAATTTTTTGTCAGGTTCTGCGAAGATTTTGTCACGGTAGGTCGCAAAAAGTTCTTTTTCTGTTGTGTTTGTACGCAGGGTATCAAAAGTATCTGTAAACGATTCCGTTGGGAGTTCGTCAAGTACGACAAAACTTGCGAGCGTCACAGATTCTTTCGGCGATGTGTGAACGAGTTTGTAATTCCCTACTTCGTCAAAGAGGACTTCAACGACTGTCCGTTCTGCTGGAGCAAGTAGCACTGAATCAACAAACTGTTCTTGTTCGTAACGTCCGAGATCTGAACCGACAAGTTTTATCTTTGCATTTGGAATCGAGAGGTTGTACGTACGAGCATTTGATACGTTCGTAACAAAGAAACGCACCACCTCATTTTTCTTAACTGGAAGTGCATATCCTTCCTCACCATTCACCAAAAATTCGTTACCAAATCTTCCCAATAGTGCGTGGTTAATAGACTCCTTGTAGAACGGAGCAATGTCGTTGTCCACGATGAGGATGTCATCTATTATCAGCGGTACTTCACGGTTCACTTCAGACCAATAGTTTGCATCGCTTGGTTCTATAATATAATTCCCATACAGTCCGAGTTCCTGTCCGATGTCGTCGCGTGTGTGTGGGTGGTACCACGCAACTCCCGGGTCCAGGAATTTAATTTTGTAGACAAAAGATTCTCCAGGTCTTACTACTTTTTGCGACAGGTCCGGCGTTCCATCGAAAATATTTTCTACCCTCACGCCATGCGAGTGAATTGTTTGGTCTAAGTCTGTGTTGTTCTTGAAGTTGATTGTGATTTCAGCTCCAAGCGGTGCTTTGATAAACGGACCAGGAATTGAGCCATTGTAAGCAAGCATTCGCAACGTTCGGTTCCCGACTTGTTTTTTTACATACGACGCAGTCATAGAGTACGAATCGCCATCCTTCAGGCTCACGACCTCAGAAACAGTTGCCTCAGGAAGTCCGACTACACTTCTATCAAATGTAGTTTTCTGTGTAGACGCAGTTGTGGCTGCAGGCGCATGGTGAGCACCCATCGAAGCTGTTGACCTAAGCGCAAAATTTGTAGGAAGGAAATAGATAAATACGAGCGCAAGTGTAATAGAGAGTGTAATGAGGTAATTACGTTGCATCGATAGAATCCTCATCTCGTACGGACGAGCAATTGGTTCTTTCATCACGCCAGTCTCGGCGTATTGTACTTTTGTCTCCGCTTCACGGCGAGCAACTTCAAGAGCGTCAACAGTTGCTCTGTGTGCTTTCAAATCAAAATCTGTTTCTGTATCGTCAAGTTTTATAACTTCTTCGAGTTCTCGACGGCTTTGTTCAAGTCCATCTATTCTCTGTTCAATCGCGCGCAATTTAAACGAAGGGTGTGCATACAGCTCTCGTCGCTTCTTTGTCCACCACCACCACATTGGTAAAAGCCAAATCAAAACCAAGAACCAGTTGCCGAGCCATAGTGGTAGACCGAACATTGCTGTGCCTGTTTCAAGACCGTGCTCGTGTGCAACGCTCGTGTTGAGCATCGCGTTGAATGTCTGATTGAAATAGTGTTCCTGTGTGATTGACTCAAGTCCTGAGTGAATACCAGAATTCACCCACCATGCGTGTGTGAATAGTCCAAGAGTCAAAATAAAACCTGCAACAAAAACCATCGCCCATCCGGTTGCGCGCTCAACGCTTTCCTTTCGTTCCATGAGCCATGCGAGTCCGTTTACTCCGAGAATTCCTAAGAATGCTAGGAATAGTAGAGGAAGCACGCGACCTATTGCATGCGTCAAGAAAAGCAACCAACCATACGCAATATTTCCACTTGAAGCGGCTTCAATCAAAAGAAGTGGTGTTGCGGGATGCGGACAGCCAATACCGATGTTGCCGAGAAAAAGACCAAGTAGAAAAGCCTTAAGTACGTCCTGTCTTTTTTGTATAAAAGCAGGTGCAGCTCCTGTATATGTCGGCATGCGCATTTTAATGAGACCAATCTCACCAATCGCAAATAGAAGCGCAAAGCTTCCTGCAAATAAGTAAACCCAGTTTTTTACTGCTTCAAGTGGCGCCCCAAGAGCACCAATGGCAAGACTTCCGATAATTGCCGCCGCAACACCATACAGACTCTGAGTGACAGCAATACCAAGCCCAAAACCAAGCGCCATGCTCAAACCCTTCACCAAACCCTTCCCCATCGAAAGCGGAACTATGACGAAAGCAAGAGGCAACGTACATGGCATCACTATCATCGTGAGTCCTGTAGCAAATGCAAAGAGATACCATGCGGCGCTCGAACCAGGTGCTGATGGTGCAAGGACGAACAGGTAGAGAATACCGAAGATAATAAGCGCTGCGACACCAAGTGTGGCGAAGATGAGCAATGAGCGCATTTTCACCTCTTGAGCTCCTACGGATACGCCGGGTTGTGAATCAGCCATGATACTTAGCCTGAAAGTTCTTTAAGTTTTTGTAAAAACTCTGCCTTGTTGATACCTCCAGTTGCAAATAATTCTCCATTTAAAATAATTCCTGGTGACGCAAAAATCTGATACTTCTGAACCATTTCTTGCCCTGCTGGGTCCATTAAGCTGAATTCCTTAAACTCTACATTAGGCCATTTGTCCTTCTCAGACTCCCAAAACTCCTTAAAGGCAGCACAGTTGTGACAACCAGGTGAGGAAAGTTCTTCAAGGACAATTTTATTCATACTACAAAGTTAGGGCTAGTACTTTCATTCTAGCACTTAGGAGAGCAGTCTTTTCTCCTTTCCTGTGTACAATGGGCAAGATTTTGCTCGAGTCAAAAGAAGCGACGGCTCTGCCGTCGCTTTTCTGAGAAACTAACTCTAAGCGATTTGTGAAGCGTCCGTCGGTTCAGAAACGACCTGTGTGATAGAAGTGTCCTTCATTACTTTTAGGTCTACGTACATGTTGTAGAAATACACGAGTGCATAGGGAGTAACAAAAATGCCTATCAAATCAGTGATATTCTTTGAACCTTCACCTGGTATTATGATTGTGATGATGATTGCCAGCGCCATGTACAGAACTACAAATACAAATGCGCGCCAAAGAACTTCGCCGAAGTGACCTTTAACCAACTCCTTACTCCGAGAAAGCGCAGCCATTCCTGTCTTTCCTTCTATCAAGAAGGTGAAATAGCTAAAACCATACCAGAGCGCAAAGATTAAACCGGGGACAATCAACAATACCAATCCGAGAAGAACTGCAAGGGAATAAAGAATTGCGACAAGTAGATACGAGAAGAAGAAAGGCCACGCAGTCTTGTACGCGTTAATGATCGTCGTTTCATGACTTGGAGACGAAACGTACTTAATAAGTGCTATGGTTGAAAGCACGCTGAGGACAAAGAAAAGTATTGTGCCAACAATCCCGAACGGTGCTGCAGTATATACACCACCTAAGCCATATCCAGCACCTGTTGCTAATACGAGCAACAAGAATACGGCGACAGGAATAACAGAAATGCCCAATAGAATCTTAAAATGTTCTTTGTAAAAAGTGAATGAATCCTGAAGCAGGACACTGGGTGTTCTCATTGGCATAGGTAATAGCAAATAAATTGATTAAATGTATACAAGTATGATACGACACTTTATGAAGATTTAATGTACTCGTTCTGCACAATACTTATTGTGTGGTGTTTAGGACAATATGCCTTCCCCTGCTCGTCACGGCATGAGTCACATGCAACGAAGTGATTTCCGCACGTTTCAATTGCACAGTCTGCATACGTTTCAGCGCTTTCGTTGCAATGGATGCAATGACCAACAATAGTTCTGTCACCGCCAAAATCGATCGTGACTCGCCCGTCAAAGGTGTATAGCGTACCCAAGAAATCTTCTCCAGGAAATTGTTCCATGTATGTGTGAATACCGCCGTCGAGCTGGTACACTTCTTTGAAACCTTGTGTTTTCAAGTATGCGCTCGCCTTTTCACAGCGGACACCTCCCGTACACACGGTAACGACAGGCTTCTCTTTATATTCTGCAAAGGCAGGTGTAACCTTTTGAAGGTCTCGAAAATTCTCCATACCACTCGCGCGTGAGTTTCTAAAATGTCCAACTGCATACTCGTAGTCATTACGCATATCGATAATCTCAAAATCCTTACCTTCTTCAAACCATTTTTTCAATTCTGTTGGAGCGAGATGCACGCCAGTGTCTTTTTGTGGTTTTACTGTGTCGCCAAGGCCAGACGCAACAATTTCAGAACGGACCTTTATAGAAAGTTTCGGGAACGCTCTGCCGTCACTCCTACTCTTCTTAATATCCGCGAATTTGAATCGCTTATCAGATTGTATATGTTTGATATACTTTTCTATTGCTTCAGGTACGCCCTCAAGTGTGGCATTTATACCTTCTTTGGCTACAATCACCCGCCCAGTGAGGCCAAGCACAGCACACACAGCCCTTTCGCGGTCGAGAATGGTTTTTGGGTCTTCCACCCTTACATACTTGTAAAATAGTATCGTCACGTATTCCATGTAGCTAGAGAATAACAGATATTTCTCTGTTGAACAGAGTCTTTTAGGAACGACCAGTTCTACCCACCTAGATGCTAGCGAGCTACATTGTACCTGAAGGGTGTGCGATACTTTAGTGGAATGAAGAAGATTCAACCGCACGGGTATATGCCCCAAACAACAAAAAAACCGTCACGTATTGTTGTACTCGAGCTTTTTGCAAGCGGTATACTCATCGGTACTATTCTCCTTACTGTAAGCTTCACGTTCATAGTGTATGAAACAAATAAGGTTGCAGTGACTGGTGCGACAACTGAAATTGAGCCCTCCGCAGATCACATACCGTTTCCGGTCGGGGTCAATCCGTTTCGCAAGCTTATAGTCGAAAACCCAGCTGCTGATTTATATTTTAACGAACACATTGTGGCAAAGCCTTCATCAGCAAAGTCCCATACAAGCTACTTTGGTAGAGCGCTTGCAAAGCTTGCGCTCATGGACTGGTACCAAAATCTCGCGTCCCCGACTGGGAGAATTCTTGTGATTCGTTCAGGTGAAAGGAAGGAGGAAGTGGCAAAACACTTTGGCGATATCTTAGGTTGGAGCAAATCTCAAAGAGCGGAGTTTGTATCCACTATTTCAAATGCTAATCCCGCAGTCGCGGATGGAAAGTTTTTTCCTGGTACATATCTCGTTCCGCGCAAAGCACTGCCAGAAGTTGTGATTCCGCTCATAACTAATAAGTTTAATGACGAAGTCGCAAATCACTACACAACTGATATCGAAGCGCTCATTCCTCTTGAAGACACGCTTACGATTGCATCGCTTCTAGAACGTGAAGCGTATGACTTTGAGGATATGCGTGAAATTTCAGGAGTGATTTGGAACAGGCTCTTCGCAGGCATGCGTCTGCAGATTGACGCAACGCTCCAGTACTCGAAGGGAGATTCTTCTGACACTTGGTGGCCACAAGTACTACCTGCGGATAAGCAGATTGCATCTCCGTTCAACACCTACAAAAACGCTGGGCTTCCGCCGTCACCGATTGCAAACCCATCACTAGACGCTATTTTGGCCGCTCTCAACCCTCGTAAAACTGACTGCATGTTCTACTTCCACGACTCAAATGCAGGTTTTCATTGTACAGAGACATACGAAGAGCATGTTGCACTCTTAAAGCAGTATTACGGCCGCGGCAAGTAGTTTGGCATAGTAAAAGCCGGCACACTTTCGTATGTCGGCTTTTGATTAGTTGAACGTAGCGGTTGCTACAGGCTTCGTCGGCGGAGTCAAACTCCACCATATCATAGGATTCTGGCGTGACTGACGCTTTATGAAGATGTATCCCGTGTCAGTCCACGGCAGGATTGTATCCCTGCGATTATCGAAAACATAATCTCCGTTTGCTGTCACAACAGTGAGCACAGCATGCCCTTCATGATTCTCGTCCAGTACGACAGTAATGAGTAACATGTTTGGAGAAAACCCATTGTCCATGAGATACCGTCGCTTGAGAAGAACATAGTCTTCACAATCGCCTGCATCTTCTGGATATGTCCAGTGTTCATCCTTGCCGTATAGGTCCTTGTCGGAAACAGGCTTTACTTTTTCGTTCACAAACGAATTCACTTGGTTGAACGTATCTAAACGTTCAGTCGTCATAGTGATTTTTGACGCGGTGCCCTCCGTTGGTGAGCAGTCTAGTGGATTATCATCGCAAAAATGAATCCAACCAACTGGCGGGACAGCTTGTGCGTACGTGTGCATGCTTTTCTTTGTTTCAGCAGACGCACTGTGAGTTGTGATGAAAAGTACAAACGATACAGCTGCTGCAATTAGTAGTGCATGTATTACCTTCACGGTACCCTCCTATGAGATTTCAATGATTCTACAATAATAGTACTACTAAATTGGTGAATTGTCAATCAAATCTGTCCACACGGCTCTGTTGAGCCAACACATTATATTGACATCCGTTAATAAGGTGGTATTATACTCTAGGACTTAGAGTTACTTACATTGTCACACAAAGGAGACAGAGATGCCCCACGAAAAGCATACCGTAGATCCGACTCGTGTTGGAATCGCAAATTTGCTTGCTGGCACTTCAGCATTCGATCACTTCATCAAGATTTCAACATGCGAAGTCGTTCCACTTCAAAAGCACCCGCTTGGTTTGAAGCTAAACACGCCAAATCCAAGCGACTTGCGTGAAGTTAATCTTGTTGGATGGCCACTTTCTACTTATTCGTCGGTCAATGCAATGCTCGTAATCTTGCGAGCTGCACTGGCTAAATACTGCACGAGCGATCCTGCACATGTTGGTTTGCGAATAATACGAGGCGTAGACCATATTGACGAACGGGGTATAAAGAAACATCTCGTGTGGTTTGAAGTCACGTGGAGTCAAGGCACTTTCATCGGTGGTGGATGTAATGACTTCAGCGGTGGTGCCAATAGCGGAAGACAGATGCTTGAAAGCGTATTTATTATGCTTAAAGATATGCCAGACATAACATTCGAAGATGTGACAATTCCTTTTGAGCGTGGGCAAGCTGCGTTGATGGAATTGCAAAAGGCGCACAGAAATTTTCATCGAAAACTTTCTGCATAGCAAAAAAAACCGTCGCATCCCTGCGACGGTTTTATTTTGTCTGAAATTTCAATACTAGGTTTAACGGTTGCCTGAGTCAATGGCGATGTTCAAATTCACAGTCTGATTACCTCGAACGGTCGTCGTTGTCGGTACGCCTGTCACAGTTCCCGCCCCTGCCGGCGGTTTTGCCATTGCTACGTAGTAGGTGCCGTTTGGTAGTGACATAGAGAACGTACCGTCAGACTTTGGGGTAATCGTACTTACCAGTGTTTTCTTGTCTGCCATGTATACCGCGACAGTTCGTGATGTGTACATTCCCGAAGTTGCTGTACATCTAGCACCTGTTTGTCCTGTCGGACAAATATTCGTAATGGTCATAGAGCCGGCAAGTGTTCCTGCATCAACTACCCCGCTATCGCGTACTAAGAATTCAAATCGGTAGTTTGTTGTCGAAGTGGATGATGAAGCGGTCTTCGCTGGAACTACAGAAGCGAGCGAGACAGTTTTATTACCGAATGTGACTGCAGTTCCAAGTACAAGCGTTGTTGTTTGTGTTTCTCCACCGCTCTCCATGAGAGCGCGTATGCGAACAGTGCCTGCCTGTACGCACTGCACACCAGTTGGACATCTGCTATCTTCGAGCACTTCAAGAGGCTTGATGCGGACGCCATTCGTGATGATTTGCTGGTTTAGCACAGCGATAGTTGCTTCCGGCTCTGGAGTGGGCGTCGCATCGGTACAAGCGGCAAATTCACAGTTCGGGCCAGTTCGTCCAACGGATGTTCCATCAGGACAAATCTTTGCCTCCATGGTACAAGCGTTTGAAATTGGTACCACGGTCGTTTTACTAAAATACATGTATCCGACTACTAACAAAACAATAAGCGCAAGAATGCCCAAGGCCCAAAACAGTGCATTTCGTGAGTTAATCATACTTTCAAGCCGTCTTGAGTCAGATGTTGTGACAGACAGGTACAGTAACCTTGACCTCCTGTCTTTCTGCCTAGCGTTGTGATAGCCTACGTGCGGGGACTCATTTGATCTTTTTATAACATTTTGGAGTAAGAGAAATGAAGAAAAATGTAAGGAGGATTGGGACTGGCGACGTCCAAGCCCATATGCTGTTTATACATGCAAATCCGAACCAATTGACCAACGAAAATGTTGCGAAAATCTTTAACAAAATCTTTCGCAGCACTCGTGCATTGACTGAAAGTGGTACGCTCGAGGAATACGTCGCTTTTCTCGAGAAGTCACCGCATCTTGTCACTTACAAGGGTCACCACTCAGACCCCATTAAAGGGAGAATAGAATGGATGCCGTTGCAAGTAGTTCAAGATGTGCTTGCCGTAAAAAAGAAGCATGCAGCAACTGCATACAGAAACCCAGGACATGTGAGCACTCACCCGCCGAAGTTTCTGACAAGCAAAACGCTCATTATCGTCATGGGGAACCGGGCATTTCTTCTTGAAAATCTTCACTTGTATCTTGAGGATGAAGGAATCTTGAGAACCAAAACGTTTGAACTCTTAAAGGTGTTGGCGAATCTTGATACCATCGAGAGGAAAGGCAGTGGCTTTGAGAACTTCCTGTATCTCATAATCAAAGACAAGGAGTGGTATTCAGGCAATGTTGAAGCTCTGGGTGCCCGCTCAAGTGAGGCAACGTTTATGAGTGACGCAGATCTCATTTCACGGCTTGAAATTGGGTCGCGATGAGGATACCATGAGCAAATTATGAGGCCGGCATTTGATTTTATGTCGGTCTTTTCTTATACTCAGTAGTGAAACAACATACAATATTCCACTTCACGCTTGCACGCCATGAACAAGAGCAATGATAAGAAGACTGCATCTTCCAACTGGGAGAGTCTTATTGCGAACAAACTTTTTAAGTACCAAGCCCTGTTTGATTCAAACATGCTCGGTGTCGCAGCAACCGATTTTCAGGACAAGGTCATCGGCGCAAACGAAGCCTTTCTAAACATGATTGGCTACACGCATGAGGATATCAAAAAGGGGAAGCTGAGATGGTCCGTCATCAGCCCAGAAAAATATAACGACACTGACATTCAAAAAGTCGGTGAGCTTCTTGAAAACAAGCGTATTGTCCCGTTTGAAAAGGAGTATGTGCACAAAGACGGTCATATTGTTCCCGTGCTCGTGGGTGCTGAATCGCTTGATGATAATTCAAATTTCGGAGTCTGTTTCGCAGTTGATATCAGCAAGTTTACAGAACGCGACAAAAAGAAGGACGAATTTATTGAAATGGTTTCCCACGAGCTTCGCACTCCTCTGTCTGTAATGAAGTTCTCGACGGAGACACTAGAACTCCAAATACAGGCAGGCGGTAAAAAAGAAGCACTCCTCGAAACGACAAACGAGCTTTCAAACCAGATCGATAAGATGAAGGTGCTTATCACCGACCTCTTAAATATGGCCCGCTATCAGGCAACAGAAGCGAGTTATACCGCAGGCGGTATCGATGTATATGAGACCTTGCAAAAACTTGTAATTGACCTTTCTCGCATCAGTGGAAGAGAAATATCAGTGCGTGGCGAAACGAATGTTGTTGTAATAGGAAATCATGAGCGGCTGTGCCAAGTGTTCATCAATCTTATTAACAATGCTGTGAGGTACTCCTCCCCTTACACTGACATTGTTGTGGAAGTCAGGAGTGACGAGACAAAGGTCTATATCGATGTAATTGACAAAGGCATGGGTATTGCGAAAGAAAATACTAAAAAGATATTTGACCACCACTACCGCATTAACCATGCAGATGATTATAATGAAATTGGTATGGGGATTGGGCTGTATATTTGCAATGAAATTATAAGGAGTCACGGGGGTGCTATTTATATCGATAGCGAGCTAGGCAAAGGCTCAACGTTTACTATTGAGCTAGCAAAGGTGTAGTTATTTTTGGCAGTTGTTTTTAAACTTAAGCAACTTCCATTAAGAAGTATAAGTGTCTTTCGACTTCAGATCTGCGATCTCTTTTTTTAGTTCAATCATTTTGACCTCTCTATCAATCATAAATTTATTGAGCTTTTCAACAGACTCATTCTTAGAAGTCAGATCTGTAGCCAGTTCTTTGAGGGAAATGTTGGATTGTTCTACTATGTGATTTCTATTCTTGAGTTGTTTCCTCATAACTTCAAGGTCATCAGCAAGTAAGCCTACTTCGTCATTTGAGGAGGTAGTAATTGGGCTATCAAGATTTCCATCTCTCATTTCTACTGCAGCTCTTTGGAGTGTTTTAAGCGGTCTTGTGATGTACTGAGAGAAAATGTAACTTGCTAGAGCACCAGCAACAATCGCGAAAACACTTATCAAGAAAATATATAATCGAATACGGTTGAGCCCTTTGAAATAATCACTTTCATATACGCTTACGCCGATAATCCAGTCCCATTCAGGTACATACGTCGCTACGGTCAGTTGCTCTTTAGCTGCAGCATCCCCTATATTTTTCCATGCAAATTTTGCTGAGTACACCTCCCCTACTTCAAGTGCACTAACAGAAGCTATGAGATCTTGAATTATATACTGTCCCTTGGAATCTTGTGTATTATATATATTTTCACCATCTCGTAGTTTGTCTTTCGATACAAGATATTCACCCTGACTATCCACTGCCCAAACATAGCCATTCTCTTTTATTTTTTGCTCCGACATCTTGGTACGCAACTCATCTTGGAGTATCCATCGCAGATCAGTGCTTTGAAAGTCTGAGTAGTATGAAAGTGCTCCTACTATTATATCGAGTTCTTCACTGTAACTAAACACAGCAAGTTGCTCTCTTGGTTCGTCGAAACCTTCTTCAAACCATTGGAATTGTGTAGTGTATGTTTGACCATTTCGGAGTTCATGACTTATATTAAGGATTTCCTCAGTTATATCTTTACCTTCATTATTTGTGGCACGTGTAAATTTTCTTAGTTGGCCTGCTGATGTATCTGCTTGAATAAAATTTCCTTTAGTATCAAGCAAAAAAACATAGCCACTGCGTCCTAACTTGATACGGTTTATAAGTGTGAACGCATGGTCTGAAATCTCTTCTGAATCATGTTCTACTTCAATAAGTTCCTTTACATGCAGTGAAATGATCTTGAGACGAGACTCCACGAGAGTCTCTTCGCGATTGAGAACACGCGCCTCTTGTTGTATATATGAATTTGCAATTACACTCCAGTCATGAGCGATGATAGCTAGCTCGTTCTCTGCACTTTCATTTGTTTCGCTTTTAAACGTAAGGTATGAAAGAAGACCTAAAGAAAGTGTAGGAATAGAAACCATGCATACGAGCATAATCCCTAATTTTAATCCTATAGTTTGACGCCCCACGTTCATGGCAATGAATCGTTATTTACTCTCTATAATACCCATTAGTTTCAAAAATATTCTCCCATTCCTTTGCAAGCATATCCATTGTTTCTTGCGCAGTAAGTTCATCTGTTGTAATGAACTTGCTCCAACTAACTTGAGAAGCAGAAAGCAATTCTGCATATACTGGATCTGCCCAGAAATCTTTTAACATTCCAATAGACTCGGCGAACACAGGGTTAAATCGAGCGCCAGTAGTTAAAAATTCCTTTGATGCAAGAACATTCTTATTCACGCTGAACCCACCCAACTTTGCCCATTTGTGCTGGACATCCTCTTTGATGAACCATTGCATGAACTGTATTGACTCATCTTTCTTTGCAGAATAGCTATTGATTGAAATTCCTTGTCCGCCGAGAGACGCGACCCGCTCACCATTTGGACCTTTTGGCATAGCAAAGTAACCAGTGTCTTTGTGGTATGGGTTTTTTGAAGCATCTTCTAGCTCTGGAAAAAATGCAAAGTAACTAAAGAACATCGGTAATTTTCCCTCTGTAAAATCAACGAGCGGAACGGTGTAAAAAGCGTCTTCGTAGTTTGGTGGAGTAAATTTGTATAGTTCCTTATAGAACTCAAGGCCAGCAATACTTTTATCACTATTGAGTATTCCCTCAACTCGGTGTGTTTTATAATCACCAAGTTCACCACCCCATGCCCAAATAAGATTTTCAACTCCCATAGATAGAGTGTCGTGAGCAACTCCGGTAGGAATGCCTATGCCGTAAAATTTACTTTCCGGTCGATAGAAAAATTCTGCTATATCACGTACTTGTGCCCATGTTTGTGGAACAGCGAGGGGATAGCCATACTTTTTCTTAAAAGCAGCTTTTTCATCCGCATCATCAAAAATATCTTTGCGGTATGCCCACCCTAACGCATCGCCTTCTAGCGGTACAGCCCAGTATCTTCCGCTTCCAGTTGGATACTCCCCGTACCCTTCAAGCGCAGCTGGGTGCATAGACTCATTTATTTTGTTCGCTTTGACAAACTGTGTTAATTCAACAAAATTTCCATCACGAGACCCTTTTCCAAGCCATTGTGAGTCACCGACAACCATGTCAAAATTTTGACCTTTCTTTTCAAATACATCAAAGGTAGTTTTTGTAAAATCAGCCCACGGTACAGTATCGACTTTCACAGCGATTCCAGTCTCTTTTGTGAAATCTTTTACAAGTTCCTTAAGTGAGTCGGCGGGAGCCCACTCTGCCCATAGAATAGTTATTGAATCATTTGATTGTGATTCCATCTTTCCGCCTGAAAAATAGTAAACTGCGCCAATTCCTCCAATAACGACCAACGCAATGAGCGCGATAACAATTTTATTCATAATATGTTTATGTGTAAATTTACAAGCTTTTCACCAACATCGTATTTAAATTGTAGCACTCATAGCATTTTTATATTTCTCTGCAGTGCGTGAAATGCAAGCCTCTAATTGCCAATACTTCACGATTTAAGAACTACTCACAAACTATATACTTCTGAGTTATTACCACACGAGCGTGTGTAATACTGTTTTATTGATGCTAACTGCGATATCTTGACTGCTTGCGAAATACCCTTATAGTTCATGCTAGAAAGGGAGAAACCTCATGAGATGTGCTTTTTGCATACTAGTTGCGCTCTTTGCTATTTCCCCACTTGGAAATGCCACATCTTCAAAATATGATGATGTAGTGCCGGTAAAGGAAATGTGTCCAGGACTTATCCTGAAATACATCCCACTGAAGGACAATGTTACAAGTAGGCTTGAGTATTGGAAAAGTGGCGCGGCAAGCAAATTGATTGCCGTTGTCACAACGACAAATGTGAATGGGCAGGATAGTTCCGTCTACAGAATAGAAACTGAATTCGGTACTCTCGAGGAAACAGTAACTTTTATATTTGAGCAAGAGCAACTAGACAAGTATCTTGTAGTCACAGATACTTTGACAGAAACTTTGAAAAATGAACTCAGAATTAGTCTGGAGGCTGTGGAGAGCTGTCAGTCAGCCTTCAATGACGTAATTAACAAGAGATAAGGATTTGCCAGTTGTTGCCAACAACTGGCATTTTATTTACCAACAGTTTTAGACCCGCTACACAACTTCAACATCTGTATGACGAGTGCGACCATTTGCTGTTTTTCATGTTTGCAATGTGCACTCATTGCATTTTTACTTTTTGGCAATTGTCTTTAGATAGAGTTTTTCGACTTTGTCGCGTGCCCAACCAGTTTTGCGTAGGAATGTGAGGCTAGAGTTAATACTTGGGTTCACTGCGAAGCAGTTAATATGGATACGTGCAGCCATCTCTTCCCATCCGTATGTCGCCACCAAAAACTCAAGCATCGCTTTGAGTGTTACTCCGTGCAGTGGGTTTTTGGGTTGGACTACAGTCATTTGTGCGAGCTAGTTTCGGATAAATTCATTCAAGAGTTCTATATATTGCATTTGTTTCTTTGGACCAATCTTCTTATGCACAAAAGGTTTGATGGAACCCTTGTTCTTTAAGATTGTCTCGACAGTATCGAAGTAGAAGCCTGTTGGAGTAGCAACAAATAGTGTTGCACTTTCCCATGACCGCTCAATAGCGCGTGCATAGCTCAGAACGTATTTTGGTTGCAGTACGTGCATATACTTCACTTCAACAAGATGCACTTCCTTCGTTTCATGACGAATAATTGTAAAGTCTGGTGCATGCTTAATTATTTCCATAGTCTCAGCTGACGATTTATTCTTGGGATGCATTTGCGCGAGTGATGGTAAAGTCTTTTCGTAGCCAAACTCAAGAATAGTATATGCATCAGTATCGCGTACCATTTGCGCAAAAACCATCTCTGCTATTTTTCCTTTAATCAGCTGGTGTGTGAAAGCAATGTTATTCATACTCAAATTATATACTTTATAAGTGCTTTACTACCATGCCGTGGTTACGGAGCGCAATGTAATGTGGATAAGTGCTATAGTTTTCGGTTTTATTTCGGTTATTATTGAATTGTAGCAAATTCATTAATACTCATGACAATACTATCACCAAAACAAAAACAAGTTTTTGACTATATAAACAGCTTCGTTAATGAAAATGGAGTCTCCCCTACTATTGAAGAAATCAAAAAGGGCTTAAAACTTAAAGCCGTGTCCACTATTCATGAGCATATAAATTCACTTGAAAAGAAAGGCTACATCTCAAAATCAAAATATTCAGGCAGAATTTTGTCATTGAACAAAGAAATAAAATACATATTCAATATCCCTATTCTGGGAACAATTGCTGCAGGTGAGCCAATTGAGGCAATAGAAGACCAAACGAAGTTTATTTCAATTGTTAACCCAAATATACAAAATCCTGAAGATTATTATGCTCTTCGTGTATCTGGTGACAGTATGATTGACGAAGGGATATTTGATGGCGATGTAGTGGTTATAAAAAAACAATCTGTTGCAGAAAACGGACAAACTGTAGTTGCAATTATTGATGACAACCGAGCAACTTTGAAGCGACTATATCGAGAAGGCAAAAAATTTCGTTTACAGCCATCTAACCAGAATCTGCTTCCTTTCTTTAGAGACTACGTAGAAGTTCGCGGAGTGGTTGTTCAAGTTATTCGCAACATTAACGATGTTGATGATTTTGTAAATTCTAAACGAACACATGGCTTTAAGACCATTGATTTATTCGCTGGAGTAGGAGGTATCAGACTCGGTTTTGAGAATGCAGGATTCAAGACTGTCTTTGCAAATGATTTTGAGGATAAATGTAAAGTTACCTATGACTTGAATTTTAAAAACTCAAAATTAATTGTAGAGGATATTAGGAGAATAGGAATTGACGATTTGCCTGAGTTCGACTTTCTTTTGGGTGGCTTCCCCTGCCAAGCATTCTCAATAGCAGGCTACAGACAAGGTTTTAAAGATGCAAAAGACAGAGGTAATCTTTTTTTTGATATTGCTCGTATTATTGAATCTAGGAAACCAGAGGGTTTTTTGCTTGAAAATGTAAAAAATCTTAAAAGTCATGACAACGGAAGAACATTCGAAATAATACTAAAGTGCCTTGAGGATCTCGGATATTCAATCAAGTCAAAGGTACTAAATAGTATGGAATATGGAAATATCCCGCAAAACCGTGAACGTATCTACATAGTTGGTTTTAAAAATACTAATTATCATAGAAAGTTTGAATTCCCTGCTCCAGTCAAATTAGAAATATCAGTTACTGATTTATTGGAGGGTGACGTACACGAGAGGTATTACTACAATGGTAAGCCATTGTACAAGAGATTGAAAGTAGGTGTTAAAAAGAAAAATGTTGTGTATCAATGGCGTAGGCAGTATGTACGAGAGAACAAAAGTGGAGTTTGCCCTACTCTTACAGCCAACATGGGTACCGGCGGACACAACGTTCCAATTATCAGAGACCACAAAGGTATCAGAAAGCTTACTCCACTTGAATGCGCTCGTATTCAAGGCTTTCCAAAGAACTACAAACTCCCTAAGTTAGCAGATTCTGCGCTCTATAAGCAGTTTGGTAATTCTGTCAGTGTTCCTGTAATTGAAGCAATAGCAAAGCAAATGATGAAGGCTATGAATCAGAAATAGCAAGAGAATTTACAATCCCCTCAAGCAAGGCCCAGTTTTCCTTGTAATCCTGCAATTTTGACAATGCTTTTGTTTTTCCCCACTTTTGCAAATCATTAACTGGAATAATGTAGCACTCACCATTTCTGCCATCTACGGCTAAAACTAAATCGCAATCCGTAGATGTATACTTGTATGTTCGAGATGCTACTTTTCTATTTATTTGCTTTCCACTCCTTCCGCCCCCTGTAAATGAAATACTGCCTCCACCTGTGCCCTTGATTTGAACTCGCAATAGTCTTTTGTTTTTACCCGGATCAATTACTGCGTCATAGCGCCCATTTGTCACTTCAACTTTTGAACATGCAAAACCAGCTTTGATACAGCGACCAATTGCAATAAGTTCGTTGGCGTTACCATTTATAGTGCGGTAACTGCCACCTTCCATTCCTGTGATGTTTGTGACCCAGTTCATATTGAGAGTATCCTCTCATATTTATGAAGTTTTGGGTATGGTTCAACATCAATCATCATCCTTATACAAATCCGGATGTTCAAAAATACTTATCACGCCCTCTTTGAGGAGTTTGTCCTTTATTTTGCCGAGTTTACTATATCCGCGTACAGTAACGGAAAATATCTCTTCATTTGTAATAGTAGCGCCATTGCGAATAGCCATTCGCTTTACGGCTGCATAATCGCATTTGAAAAACCTTGAGCTGTCTCTTCTTTATCTTCCATACTTACTGACAAAACACTACTTCATCGCGTGGTAGATTGAGTTTGTTGGCGAACCAGACTCGGACAGATTCTTTGTCCCCTATGCCGTCAATGAGCTTATGTTCAACTGCTGACGAACCTGTCATGGTTGAGCCATCTGCCATTTTCTCTACTTCTTCAACAGGTAGCTTGCGGTTTTCAGCGATTTGGCGCACCAACTCTTTGTGGTTTTCTTGTAAGTCGCGTTCAAAGAGTCTACGTTCTTCTGCTGTGAGCGTTTTGTCAGGATCTCCTGAATCTTTGTATTTCGCTGAAGAGAGAGTGACGTACTTCATCCCTTCCTTTGTATTTTTCTCAGTTTCATCGAGGTACGACATGGTCAAGCCAATTGAACCGACATCAGAAAGCGCTGACGCAAAGATTGTGTCTGCTGCCGTCGCAATGAGATACCCACCAGACGCTCCAACATCTGCGATTAATGCAGCGACTGGGAGCTTGGTCTTTAAAAGTGCATGAGCGATAAATTCTGAAGTGACAGGTGCGCCGCCTCCTGTGTTTATTGGTGTGAAAATACCTTTTATATATGGGTCTGATTCAGCTGCGCCGATGGCAGACAAAGTATCAGCGAGAGTTACCTCTACTAGTGGCGTCGTTTCAGGGCCTTCTTCTCCATACGCACCACTATACGGAACGATATCTCCAATAATAGGAACTACCGCAATATTACACACACCATCGCTCACATATAAACTTGCAGTGTAGCCACTCCAATCGTCACTCCAGTTGCCATATATTTTGAGAGTAGCCCACACACTTACGAGTATAAAAACTGTACTTATTGCTGCGATAGCTGTTGTCCTTAAAATTGTTTGAAGCATGCCGTAATCCTGCCATAATTCAATGATTTAAACCATCCTTGAAGGTGCTGTGCATTACTATTGACCAAACCGTGATGTGGGTGCAATATACATACATACCCACGAGAGAGACCCTTATGCGGTTCTGTACGCATTGGGGGCTTTTTCTTACCTATTTTTGAGCACCTTCTTTTGCTCTGTAATATACGCAATTTTAACACCTGTACGTTTCAAAAGGATTGAGCATTTCTTTGTCGGATATGGTGAGAGTATTGTTTCAATTTTGCCTTTTGTAATTAGAAACTTAACGAGTGGTGCATAATCGCCATCACTTGTAACAAGTATTGCCTTTTCATAAGTTCCTTCATATGCACCTTGCATCGCAAAGACAACGATGTCTGCGTCGCAGTTTCCTTTAGCTTTTCCAGCACTATCATATATAACTTCCTTGAAAACCAGAGTGTATCCCTGCTCCTGCAGTTTAGTATACAAATCCTTGTACTTCGGCATCATTCCAAGAAAAAGATATGCATGTTCCACACCATACTTCTCACGAAGCCATATACGAAAACGGCCATAGTCAAAGTTCCAATCTAATTGCTTTACTCCGTTATGCAGGTTCGCACCATCTATGAATGCAACATTTTTTCTTGAAAACTTCATCAGCTAAATACTCCCATATTTCTTCATTTTTGGGTATGTAGGCACAAAGAGTCCGGAAACTTACATTTTATTGACACAATTAATTATCGTGTTATTATTTTCACAAAGTTCATTGAACAACAAAAGGAGTCAACAATGACTACTCGTTACAGAGGAATTGTAGTTGAGGCTTTGCCTCAACATACTTGGGCTGCTGGTACTGTTCGCGTTTCATCTCCATCAACTTGGCATAATCAGTTAATTGCAATTGCGCCTGTCCAAAAGAACATACCATTGATGCCTGGTTTGAAAATTGAATTTTTCATTGGTGAAATTGAAAATCGAGGAGCAGTAGCTCTAGCAACGTCCCTCGAAGCACCAAATGTGCCATCATCGGAATCTGTAGCACCTCCCCTACCGCAAACGCTATCACTTGTTTACGGAATTGCACATCGTACAGCCGCGCATTCGCGTGAACATGCTGAGCGAAGAAAGAAACCCGAGCAAGGATTAGGTGGAACTCTTCATCAGTACATTCAACGTGTGGTGGCAGATCTTGCAAAAGAACTCGGTTTTCAAGCAAGCATTGAGCATGCAATTGAAGGTGGGCGAATTGATGTGGCTATAATAAGCAAATCAGTCTCCATCGCATGTGAGGTACCTGTGACAACGAAATACCATGAGTGGAGAAATATTAAAAAATGTTTCAATGCTGGCTACAACTACGTTGTTTCTGTTTCACTTGAAAAAGACGTGTTGGATATTGTCAGGCGCAACACGCTTGGTAAACTTTCTGCAGATGAGAAAGGACGCGTACGTTTTTTCTTTCCAGAACAACTCGAAGAATTTCTGCGTGAGATTTTGGCTCAAGATGCAAATGTGATTGACCACGAAGCAATTTGTGATGGGCGCAAAGTAAAAGTGACTTACAGATCAATTTCTCCCGAAGAAACGCAGGGGAAACACAGGATTATTGCTAACGTTCTTGCTCAAAGTTTACTAAGCACGCCCAACGCCAACCCATAGTGGGTTGGCGTTTTATTTTACCAAGCGGACCTCTTCCCTACAGGAACAGTACCCGTTGTGGCTATAATTTCGCTTCGCTCATAATAGCTCGCTCGAGCTTCGAGTCCTTGCTGAATTGGTGGTCACGGATTACTAATGATTTCAGTCCATGTATTCCTGAAATCCTAAGTATCCTCGACTCCGCCTCGGTATCGCTTTGCGATATACCTGCGGCTTCCACCAAAGCAAAAACCCGCCTAAATGGCGGGTTTTTGCTTTGGTGGAGTTATTTTAGCATTTGCTCGAACTTTTTTCCAAAGGAAACTGGACGAATGAACCAGCCCCACCACCCGCCGAGTACGGCGGACACCAAAGAAAAATGTTCCTTGCTTTCCTGATTTGCGCGCGACCGATTTTTTCTTCAAAAAAGAAAGGACATTTTTCTTTGGTGTTCTGCCCTCCAAGTATTCGGGCAGGTGGCGGGACTAGTGCGGACGAAGTTTTGGCAAAGCTATTTTTTGGGGAAAGGATTTGCCAAAACTTCGGCTCATTTGTTTTTGAATTGTGTCTGTTTTTGAATTGTGTCGCAAATGGAAAAGGAGGGGTTTGGGGAGGAATTTTCCATTTGCTCCGCTTTTTGTTTTGGCGAATTTTGGGCGGCTATTTTATTTTGACAGAATTGTCCACAACTCGCAACAAAACATCGATAAAACCACAAACACGCATCGCTTCCTCACGCGAAAAAGTTTTTATCACATGATGATGTGTTTTGTTGCGAAATGTTGGGACAAGTCCTCGTAAAATTTGCGTAAATCCTCTTTGGTCATCGGCGTCATTACTAGCCACCTGCAAAACAGTTTTTGTTAAGTCCTCATTGAACGCAAAATTTACGAGTGGCTCACCGACGAGTTTTTTTGTTGGCTGTGCTTTGTTTCTAATTCTGTCTTCAAGAATGAGAGTGGCTTGGTTGATCGCTATATCAAAATTTCTTCGACCGGTAAGATTATCTACACACCTATCTATCAGTGTTTGGTCTTGAATTAAATACTCGATTGCTGACTTCAACAATGCTCGCCTGCTAGTTTGTGCCGATCTCTTGTTTTTGATTTGTTGGCCGTTAGTTTCTGTCCGTGTACTTGGCGTAAAGAGAGACGGCAAGGCATCCCTAACCTCGGCTTGTTTCGCAACATCGAGACTTCTCTGATAGGTTGATGTGCCTACGCCACTTTCCTTTGCCAAAAGTATCAAAGCCGCCTCGGCAGAAATACCGAGCGTAGACGCCTTGTGACTAACCATGACGTTTATGGCAGTAATATTTTTCTTGCCAAGTTTCTTGGCAACCTTAGACATTATTTTTGAATCAAGAATACGAGGGCGGGCCATATTATTTTCTACGGTTAGGCGTTAATAGCGTTCTAATGCTTTGAAGAGGTGCACCTGTGATCTCCGCTATATCTTTAGCATCAAGTCCCATAGTATTAAAATAACGAGCTATTTCGCCAACCCCTTGCTTTCGTTTTTCGCTAGCAGAAAATTCTTTATCGCCAGTCAACTGACGAAGCGAAAGTGCGATCAGGACATTTAGCTTTTTAGAAACTTCCATTAGTGTTTGTTCTGTCATAAATTTATTTTTCTTTTTTTACTCCTTTTAACATCGGAACAAGCGTTACGGTAGAAATATGGAGATTCTTACTGATTTCACCCATAGTTGCTCCACTAATAAACAGCTGAATTGCAATACTATGTTTCGTCAACTGTATCAGTACATCAAGTTTCTTTTCAATAATTTCGTTAGTGTCTTTTGCCATATATTTATTTGGTTATTTTCTTAAAGTGTTTAACGATACGATTTACGCGGTGAATATCCACGCCGACTATTTCTCGTATTTGGTGCTGGGTCAACCCAGCGAGACCGAGTTGCACAATGAGTAGCTCCCGCAAGAGATCATCAGTTGTTTGTTCCTTTTTCTGATTTTCGTTTGTCATAACTATGCTTGCTTACGGTTCTTTCGGATTACCGAAAGCTCCTTGTTAATGTATGTATTTGCTCGACCTAGTATTTCGCCGATTTCTGCTGGCTTAATCCCCAAATCGTCTAAAATCTCTATCTGCTGTCGTAAGGTAAGAGATTGCTCGTCTTTTCGGCGGAGAAGCAAAGCTACTATTACCCGTAAAAGCTTATTTGTTGATTCTAATGTGTATTTGTCCATATTTTACTTCTTAATTTTGATTATAGCGACCATTCAATAATATTGCAAGGTAATGATAATGGCAAACTGCCCTTTGTAAACATCATTTTTCCTATTACCTTTTTGACTAACTTATTTATGATACTATTCCAAATGAATAACATTGTCAAGCACACAAAAGATGTGGATAACTGATTGTTGCATACTTTCTAATTACTTTCTATAATAGTATTATGATTACAAAAAAGCAAAGACAAGTTTTTGATTTCGTGAAGGATTATCATCTCAAACATGATTACGCTCCGTCCCTTGACGAGATTAAGAAAAAATTCAAACTCGCCTCTGTTTCTACTGCTCACTATTATGTCAAGAAACTAGAGGAAGCAGGACAACTTAACAAAGAACGCAACCAGCCTCGTTCTGCTATTCCAACAAGCCGTGAAATAATGGTAAAAATTCCTTTTTTAGGAATAATCGCGGCTGGTGAACCGATAGAGGTAATCGAAAACCGAGAAACTATTGCCATTCCAAAAAGCAGACTTCCAAAATCTGGTGAGGTTTACGCACTTCGTGTGCAAGGCGACAGTATGATTGATGAAGGTATAAATAATGGAGATACTATTTTAATCAATAAACAAAATACTGCTGAAAACGGCGACAAGGTTGTTGCGCTACTTAATGGAAACGAGGCAACTCTTAAAACTTTGTATAAAGAAAAGGGACAGATTCGATTACAACCAGCGAACAAAAACTACGAACCAATCATAATTAAAAACGGACAACCATTTCTTCTGCAGGGCACCTTACTTGATGTTATAAAAACAAATGAAACAGAGCAACCATATCAAGATTTTATTTTATCCGTTAAAAAAAATACTCAACAACAAGGCAAGATATCAGACTATCTTAATAAAGTTTACAACGGAGATGTAATGCATGTTTTGAAAGATTTACCAGATAATAGCGTAGATATGATTTTCGGCGATCCAGATTACAATGTTGGTATTAAATATGGGAAAAATAATTACACAAGAAAATTCGAAGATTATATCAATTGGTATATAGAACTTACCAAAGAGTCAATGCGGGTGCTTAAAAATGAGGGCAATCTCTTTATGATGAACTACCCACAGCAAAATGCTCATCTCAGAGTGAAATATTTAGATATACATTTTCCGAATGTCCATGAATATGTTTGGGTCTACAATACAAATGTTGGACATACACCAAAAAGATTTACGACGGCACACAGAAGTATTTTACATGTCAGAAAGAATGAAAATAACATTTTTTTCAAAGATGATGTTGCATTACCTTATAAAAATCCAAACGATAAAAGAATTTTACAAAATTTAGCAAACGGATCAAAAGGTAGAATGCCTTACTCTTGGTTTGAGTTTAATCTTGTAAAAAATGTTAGCAAGGAAAAAACATATCATGCCTGCCAAATTCCTCAAAAACTAACTGAAATGTTGATAAAAGCAACAACAAAACCCAATGATATAATTTTTACGCTCTTTGGTGGCAGTGGAGCAGAAATTGATGTGTGTAAAAACTTAAATCGTCAATTCATATCCGCCGAGATTGATAAAAAATATTGCGACATAATCAATGCTCGATTAACTGACGGATACATTGATCAAAAATACAAATTGTTTAGAGGAAGAAAACAAACCTTGAGTAATTAAAAAGAAGGAGATAGTAAAGGAAAAGATTCAAAAATTCCCCCTCTATCAGTTTTTGGAATCGGCGCCATCCCTGATGGTGGGCGAGCAAATGTACCGGCAAATTTTGCAAGAGAACGACGATTTAACAAAACAGCTATCAAGTGTGTGAAAGTAAGCAATGTGTTAATTCGTCCATAATCATGCTTTGCATTTTCGTGTCCAAGCGTATGCACCTTAACATCTTCATTAAGTGCTAGAATATCTAAAAAATACAGGAATACATCTGTTGGGACATCACCAATTTTTGGCAATCTTTTATTGAGCATAAGCAAGGATTCTTTTGGAATATTGTATCGCCATTGTTTATTCTCGTTTTGCTTGTGATCCAACATAAAGGCCATTCTGAATATGAGCATGCCTAAAATTTCTAGACCAAAAATATCTGCTCGCATGAGATGTTCTATTTGTTCAAATAATTGGCTGAAGGTTAGGTCATTACCGACTTTTATATTTTCCTTCATGATAAACGGATTCATATCATTTTTGTTGTTTGTAGTAACACCCGTTATATAATGTTTTCGTTTGAAATCTGGGGCTGCTTCTTTTCCGGGCTTGCCGACAGCCACAACAAAATTACCTGTTTTATAAATTTCAGTGACTTTTCTTTTTTCTTGATTCTTTCCTTTCGGCCATTCCATTGCCTCTTTCGTCATCTCTACACGACGAGATCTTGCAAATGGACTTAACTTGAGGCCAACAGGAAGTGACATTTCCTGTTTGATGTTCAAAATATCTTTTTCTGATACACCCAATTCTAAATAGAAGTTTTTAGTTATTTTATCCATGTTATTTTATGAAAAAAGAAGTGTCCTTTTTATAGATTTTTGCAAAAATCTTTATCTCAGCAATATCAACACGCCTTTCCCCTCGTTCAATTTTTGAAACATAAGATTGTGGCTTTTCCAACTTAGCGGCGACATCTTCTTGCCTCATTCCAACACTCAAACGCGCCTCTTTGAGGCGTTCAATAACATTCCTGTACTCTTTTTTGTAAATCGAATCTGTCATAGATATATATACATCTTATAACCTATTGCGGTATATCCCAAAATCGGTTATACTTATTTCATGCCTAATCCCGCCCAAAATTCGCCAAAAGAAAACAACGGAGCAAATGGAAAATTCCTCCCCAAACCCCTCCTTTTCCATTTGCGACATCCAAATTCAAAAACAAATGAGCTGAAGTTTTGGCAAATCCTTTCCCCAAAAAATAGTTTTGCCAAAACTTCGTCCGCATTAGTCCCGCCACCTGCCCGAATACTTGGAGGGCAGAACACCAAAGAAAAATGTCCTTTCCTCTTTCAAGAAAAATTTCACCCCCGCCAAATCAGGAAAGCAAGTAACATTTTTCTTTGGTGTCCGCCGAGGCTCTGCGAGGTGGGTGGCGGGACGGTTCATTCGTTTAGTTTCCGTTCGAAAAAAGTTCGAGCAAATGCTAAAATAACACCACCAAAGACAAAAAGCCCGCCTAAATGGCGGGTTTTTGCTTTGGTGGACCCCAGCGGACTCGAACCGCTTGCCTCCTGAGTGCAAAACAGGTGCTCTACCAGATGAGCTAGGGGCCCGTACGTGGGCTTTCGTTGCACTATGCACTTTTAGTGAATAGTGAGGATATAGTACTGATTTTAGTCCCTAGAGTCAATCTTTGAATTTTCACTTTAATGTCTCATTGGATAGAGACTTGACATAACGTATTTTGTATGTATAGTATATATGGTCCACCCTCTACCAAAAAGAGGGGCTGAGAAAGGATCCTACATGGCACAAGACGACGTTGACACGATTCGGCTTTGGAATCACGTATTGGTTCAGGTTTATGGAACGAGTGATTTGAGTCTACTCAAAACTCTACCACCAGACCCCGAAGCACATGCTTTCTTTGAAGCAATTGAACAAGCTTTCAGTGCAACACCTGATTCAAGGTGTGATGATGGGTGTGTCCCAGTGCATCAACACTTGGCTTCATACATGGCCAGTTGGGGTCGCCAAATCACTAATGGTTATGATGAAAAGGGTGGCGCTATAGGAGAAGGATACAACCACCACATTAGGCGAGCGTTTAGTGGCTTTGTTGAAACGCTTAGAAACGCAATCAAGCTCAACAACCTCCGACATTTCTCTGATGGTAGAGTGATGTTCGGTTGTTTTGTTCTTCCAACTTGGATTATCGAAAAATATCTTGATGAGGTTCAAGAAGAAGCAGAACATGTAAATCAAATGTGTTCGGAATATGGCGCATTCGATTAAACATATTTCGTATAAAGTCGCCGGATTCATCCGACGGCTTTTTTTTACTCCAACCGCTTCGTATAGCAAAGCTAGTAGCAAGGGTAGTCCTTGCTACTTTTTAGTGACTCTTGACCCGCAATACAGTTTCTTTAGATAAGGATTTGTAGCAAGGGTAGTCCTTGCTACTTTTGATGAGTTTTTCTTGCTTCTTGATTTATCCTAATCGCTTTGTCAGGTACTTCATTACCTGTTTGTACACTAGGAATAAAATGACTGGGTAGTATCTCAGAACCAATTTTTTAAATAGTGTTTGCATATCGAAAGTATACACTCGTACATATTAACTTTTTATGAAGTTTTGCTTGAATTGGCAATGCGCATTCGTAACTACTTATCCTCACCCGTACATCTATATCGAACAATGACTTGACCGCTCTTGCTCAGTGATATACCGTGTTGAAAGATACGAGCCAAACCCAGTAGAAGGAGTTCGACCATGTGGAAGAAAATATTCTTTTTCTTACTTATAGTCCCTCTTTTCTGGACTATGAATGAAGCAACTGTAGCAACGGCCAAGGCAAAGAAGGTTTCTCTGCCTGTAGTTGTGGTCAAAGTTGCTAAAGTTCTTAAAAAAGCACATTCAAAAAAGAAGCAACTACCCGTAACTATAAAGAAGGCGAAGACTGTTTCTCCGCCAGTTGTAATTGCAAAAAGCAAACCGAAGTTGAAACCCAAACCTCATGTTGACCAGGCCAGCGTAAAGTGTCTGGCAAGATTGGTCCTTGGAGAAGCAGGCGACCAGCCAGAATTGGGTCAAATAGCTGTTGCATATGTGGCTGCGCAGTATGCTAAAAAGGTTACTCAACGAAGTGTGTGTGACGAAGTGTACGACAGTCAAAGATACAGCTGGTCTTTATTCCCAAAGAATCGAAAGACAGTTCTCGAAACTGTTGGCGAACCATGGCTGAACGCAAAAGCAATTGCGCTAAACATGCTTCAGCATACGGTGCCACCGCGAAAATTGCTTACATACGCAACTACCTATCTTGTCCCCTCAGATTCTTCCAAAGAAGGAAGAGAGTGGATTATGGAAAATACCTATCCACTCGGAGCCTGTGAGGTAAACCATGACTATCGCATTGAAGACCATGTGTTCCGCGAGGAGCGCGTGCATGCGAACATGCGAGGAATGATATGTCCTCAACAAAAACCTCGGGAGTTAGCACGATTGATTGCTCTTAGAGCGACCAAGGTCGTTGCCAACAACCAATACGAATGAACAAAGGCCGGCTTGTGTACAACAGGCCGGTTTTTTTATATCTTCACAATTCGAACAGCAACTTCACTTGGGCAGTGAATACTCTGCAGTCGTGTAGTATTTGTCCCCCACTGAAACAATGCCCACTCCTATGTTTGTAAAATCATTACCAAGAATGTTTGCTTTATGTCCTGGACTGTTCATCCAATCGCTCACAATTTTGTCTGCGGTTTCGGAAAGACTAAAGTTGAACCCGCTCATCATATGGATGTTTTCACCGTTACTCTTCCATTGGTATCCTGCATTGTCCATACGACATGATGGGCTGCACCCAGAAAGGTTTTTATGACTGAAAAAGTCTTTTGCCAGCATGTCTGCACTGTGAGTGCGCGCTATTGATGCAAGCTTTGTATCGCTCGATAGTCTGGACAGACCTTTTTTCACACGCTCATCGTTCATAAGATCTATCACCATCTGTTCCAGTTCTGCAACTGAGTCGGATTGAACTGGTGTATTAACTGCTTTCTTTGGAGCAGGTTTTTCAACAGGTTTTGATACGGGTATAAACACTGGTGCTTGGGCAACTTTGGGAGTTTCAACTTTTTCTGCAACTGGCGCTTTTGCAGGTGCCATAACTTCAGTGTTTGCTGGCGTCTTCACCACTTTCTTCGCAACTGGTTTCGATGTCTGTTTCGCAACTGTTCTCTTTTGTGTTTCCCTCTCGGTTGTTGACGCCATCACTTTCGACATCGTTGCAATCAAAGTCTTTGCAGGAATGACTTTCGGTCTTTCAGGAATTGCTTTTCTACGTTCTACGACAGGCGGGGTGGCAACAACTGCTGCTATCTGTGCACTTGTATCTTCAAATGATTCTTTATAGTCAGAATGCGCAACTCCTACAAAGAAAATACAGAAACTGACATTCAGTGCCAAGAGGGTGAGAAATGCCTTAACAGGATACGATTCCATGACTATATTAATTATCTCACACACCCACTTCAATTTGTCACACTCATTTTAACTACATGTTTTGGCTATAAATCTCATGAACTTTTTATGAAAAAACCGCCTACTTATAGCTAGGCGGTTCTGTTCACTTAACTCTTTCCTTACTTCTTAGTTGGTTTTTTCTCTACTTTTTGCACTGCGTAAGCAAGCTGAGGAATAAACTTCTTGATGACGATTTTTATGAGTTGATTCATATGTGTATGTATTACGTTACTAGTTCCCTATCTTGGCGTTGAGTAATCGGCTGTCGTGTAGTACTTGTCACCTTGAGCTGAAATACCTACTCCAACTTTCGTAAACTGAGTACCAAGAATATTTGCACGATGGCCCGGGCTATTCATCCAATCGCTTACAATTTTCTTCGCTGTTTCTGCTAGAACATAATTATACCCAGACATCCAGTGAATGTTTTCTCCATAACTTTTCCATGCGTATCCGCCAGCATCTAAACGACAGGAAGTACTGCAACCATTTTGATTTGTGTGACTAAAATAGTTTTTTGTCAGCATGTCCACACTGTGCGCTCGTGCAATTGATGCAAGCTTTGTATCTGCACCAAGTGGTGCGAGACCATTTTTTACACGCTCTGCATTCATGCCGTCAAAAACCAATTGCTCAAGAGCTGAAACGGACACAACTGGAGCGGGCGTTGGTGCTGGAGTTGGTGTAGGTTGCGGAGCTGGCGTAGGCTTTGGCGTCGGAGTTGGTGCAGGCGTTGGAATCGGCGTCGGTACTGGTTGAGGAACTGTTGCAACTGGTCGTGTGCGCGGAACATTGCGCGAAGTGTAGTGACGAGTTGTTGCTAAGAGTGCGATTTTTGATTGTGAGAATTTCTCAACGTGGGTGCGATAACTTATTGAACGCGCTTCGACTGTTGGGGTTGTCATTAAACTTGTAATAAAGAAAGCTAAAACAAAAAATAATTTCATACTGTAAGAACTTAATTGCTACGTTGCAATTATCTCACATGTACAGTTTGATGAGAGCTTGTGCGTGCACCACACTTGTTGTGCAAGCATATTTTTATGAATTTCAAATGAGCAAACAACGAAAGGAGCGCACATTATGAAGTTGTAAAGGCTAGCGACTAAGTCCTTCAACACGTCTAGCGAGTTCAAAATCGCTCTTGGTGAGTCCTTTAGCATCATGTGTGGTCAGTGTGACTTTTACATTCCCATAGCTCAGTTCTATAGTCGGATGGTGGTTTAACACCTCAGCATGGACTGAAATCTTTGCTACAAAAGCAAGTGCAGAAATGAATGATGGAAATGGAAATGACTTAGAAATTTGTGTGTGCTTCGCATTTGGTTTCCATTCAGAAAGCTCCCGCAGGTGTTTCTCGACGTCTTTTTTTGCAAATGCTTTTCGCTTTCCAAACATACCGTTATGTCTTGATTATCGCACACCGACAGTTCGATGCTTCATTGCTTCTGTGAGTATGTGCTCAATGAACGAGCCGTACGAACATCCGACTGATTGCAGTGCAAGCGGAAGGAGCGACTCCTTCGTGAGGCCAGGGAGAGAGTTTGCTTCAAGAAAATAGATGCCATCTTTTGCAACAATGAAATCTGTACGCGAGTAGTGTGAGAGACCGAGTGTTTCATGAACTGTACGTGCAAGCGCTTCAAGCTGTTTCTTTGTCTGTCTATCAAAATTCCCCGGACAAATTTCACGCGTCTGTCCGCTGTACTTTGCTACATGCGAAAACAATCCGTCCGGTGTATCAGCAATTATTTCAATGACAGGAAGCGCGTACAAATCTTCTCCTCGAAAATTTTCAATAACACCAACTGTCGCTTCCCTGCCGGTGATATGTTCCTCTATCAGCACTTGCTCATACTTTTTCAAAAGCACTTGGAGTGCGCGGGTTAGTTCAACCAAACCCTCAACAACTGACGTGTCGACTGAAGAACCGCCGGCAATTGGTTTGAGAACAAATTTGTCTGAAGGAAATAGTTTGAGTACGGAATGTGCATACACGTGCACATGATGAACTGCTGACGATTCCGCAATGATATGTTTCGGCATCTTTAAATTCTCCGTGCCGCTTAAAAAATCTTTTGCCATCCCTTTATGCATGCTGAGCGCAGACGGGTATGCTTTCGAACCTGTGTGCGGTACTGCGTACCGTGCGAGAAGACGCTGTACAGTGCCATCCTCTCCATATGCACCATGAAGTGCATTAAAAACCACATCTCCCATGTGAAGGATTTCATACGGTTCGCGTTTTTTCCCTCCATAGAGCCAATCACCATTTTTGGTTATCACCACGTCAACAACGTGGAACTTATCATTCCTCAGTGCATTTAATACTTCAAAACCACTCTTGAGTGATGCCTCAAATTCAGGACTCGGACCACCACGGAGAACCAGGACGCGTGTCTGTGACATATGAAAATTATATCACGCAATGGAGTGCAGAATTTAGGCAGTGAATGTTTTTCTGCGCTTTGCTCTGTGGTACGCGATTGAAAAACGGTGCGCCTCTGCGTTTGCAAGCAAAATATCCGTCTCATACTTATTCTTAAGAGAAAGCGGTGCAAGAATGCGCTTCGGTCTATGGAATTCGTCCTTCACAACGGCTACAACTGGGATATGCACGCCATTTTTGCGCAATACGTGCTCTGCCCTGTTTTTCTGTGCTGTAGAGCCATCCACCACGATAATCGTGGGGTATCGCCATTCTGGGTGCGCTAAACGCCTCTCAAGCAGTTCCGCGAGCGCTGCAGTGTCATTTGAGCCAGTCACAGACTTTATTTTGAACTTTCGATAGTCATCTTTTGAAATCTGTCCGCTCGCAACAACAGTCATCACACCTACCATGTCGGAACCACCAAGGTGCGCCACGTCAAAAGCTTCTATGCGAACTGTCTTCTCGTCTTGGTAGTCACGTACATCTTGTTTTAGAAGTGCGATGTCATGGATGTGGGTAAGCGCAAATATTTTTTTCTTTAGTGAATGCGCGAGCTCAAACTTTTCAGCCTTTGCGGCTTGCATCATTTCTTTCTCAAGGACTTTTATCAATTGCTTCTTCTTTCCCTCAAAAAACAGAACTAAATGATTGATAGTTTTTTGATACTCATCTTTTGACGATACGCTCGGATACAACCCAATCTGCTGATTGAAATCGATAATGCCACGACTCACTTTTGATTGTATGAGATGTACCGGCTTTTCTGTGTCGTAGAACTGGAACAGTTTGCGAATTATTTTGAGTGCTTCGCGAAACAACATTCCCTGCGGGTATGGACCAAATACATGAAGGAGTTCTGATTCATTGAAACGAAGTGTTAAATCTTTTCCACGAACCACGAGCACTCGCGGAAACTCTTCGTTTGTTATGACAACGTGGTTAAAGCTTTTGTCGTCCTTAGCGTCTGTGTTAAACCTGGGTTTGTGCGTCCGTATCATGTTCGCCTCTATAAGAAGCGCCTCAAGTACAGAGTCCGTGACAGTACACTCCACACTCTTTGCGGCCGCGACCATCTGTTCAATAAACGTACTTCGCTTATCGCGGATATCTGTTGCAAAGTAACTCTTCACTCTGTTTCTGAGCGATGTCGCTTTCCCAATATATAAAATCTCTTTCCGAGCACCCAAAAAGTAATACACCCCTGGTGAGTCCGGCAGTTTCTTCTTTAATAGTGATTCTTTCGTCACGCCCTTAGGATATCAAAAAATGAGCCACGTATCACTACGTGACTCAATTCTTTCTTTCGTACAATTCCTCGACAGCGTGGCATTTGCTACTACCAGCATATGCATATGCTCGATAATACTCCTGTGGTAACTGACCAGTTCTATTGAATTTGTGAACTGCTCTTTTAACGCTAACCATTTGCTTGTATGTAAGAATTTTTGTGCGAGGTATATAGTACCATTCGTGTATCGCAAGAAGACTGCTTGCAACGCCATTCTTACAATCAAATTTTTCTGCAAAAAAACTGAGGATTATTTCCTCAGTGGTTTTTTCAAGCACGATTGTATTGAGCATCTTTTCCACCCTTTTTTCTTCAAGTGCTTCTAAAGCCCAACTATAGCACTCACACTATTTTCGTTCGCACGAATTACTCACAGCATCTTCTTCAGATACTGTCCTGTGTATGAGTCTTTATTTCGAGCAACTTCTTCAGGAGTTCCCTTCGCGACGAGATTGCCGCCATGCTGGCCGCCTTCTGGGCCGATATCAATAAGGTAGTCAGCACTCTTAATGAGGTCGAGATTGTGTTCAATCACAACAACGGTATTCCCGTGGTTCACGAGTTTCTGGAGGATATCAATAAGCTTTTCTACATCGTGATAGTGAAGTCCGATAGTAGGCTCGTCGAGCAGGTAAATAGTTTTCTCTGTGTGTCTACGGTAGAGCTCAGAAGAAATCTTCACACGCTGTGCCTCACCACCAGAGAGCGTTGTCGCGCTCTGTCCGAGTTCAAGGTATGAGAGTCCCACTTCATTCAGTGAGTGAAGTCTGTCATAGATTCCCGGCACATCCTGAAAAAACGCGAGCGATTCCTCTACAGTCATGTGAAGTACGTCGTCAATATTTTTTCCCTTGTACAAAACTTCTAGCGTCTCTTTCATAAAGCGCTTTCCGTTACACACATCGCAAATCACATACACCGTTGGCAGGAAGTGCATTTCAACAGCAATTTCACCGTTACCTTGGCACGCTTCACAGCGGCCACCTTTTACGTTAAAAGAGAATCGTCCTGACTTCCATCCGCGCGCTTTTGCCTCAACTGAATTTGCGAACATATCGCGGATATGAGTGAACGCGCCTGTGTATGTCGCAGGGTTTGAGCGCGGGGTTCGGCCAATCGGACTTTGGTCAATCAGTATCACGCGCGACACATACTCGCTTCCTGTAAAGCTCGCAGCATTATACGTATGAGGAGTCCGATATTTTTTTTCCAAGCGAGAGAGCAGGTTCTTATGCAGAAGCTCGTACATAAACGTAGACTTCCCTGAACCAGAAACACCAGTGATTGCGACAAGTCGTCCAAGAGGAACATCCACATTCATATTCTTGATATTGAATGCCTTTCCTCCCTTAATGATTAGCTTCCCTTTTTCAGAGTCGCGGCGCTTCTCCGGTACCGCAATTCCCTTCTCACCACGCAAATACGAAAGTGTTAATGATTTTGACGTATTTTTCTTAGCGTCCAGAAGTGGTTGCAGGTAATCGGCTACGACAACTTCCCCACCGTGCACTCCTGCACCTGGACCAATATCAATAATGTAGTCAGAAGCAAAAATAGTATCTTCGTCGTGTTCAACTATGAGAATCGTATTCCCCATATCACGAAGACCTGTAAGGGTTTTAATGAGGCGGTCGTTGTCGCGCTGGTGAAGGCCGATGGTCGGCTCGTCGAGAACATAGAGCGCTCCAACCAAACCGCTACCAAGTTGGGAAGCAAGACGGATACGCTGTGCTTCACCACCAGAGAGCGTATTTGCACGTCTATTGAGCGTCAGATACTCAATGCCAACGTCGTTCATAAAGTCGAGCCTGTCTATAATCTCGCGAAGTGCAGGCCATGCTATTTCCTCATGTTGTTTTGAAAGTTTGAGCGTCGCAATAAAATCTGAAGCCTCGCGAATTGTCATGTTCGTGAAATCCACAATATTCTTTCCGAGCGATTTCTCGGTACCACCCAAAAACACGCGGAGCGCTTCTGGGCGCAGACGCGCACCCTTACACACAGGACACTCATCATTATTGAAAAGTCCGACTGTTCCAAGACCGTTACACTCAGGACATGCTCCGTATGGAGAGTTGAATGAGAAAAGGCGCGGTTCTACTTCAGGGAACGAAGATCCATCTGTTGGACAAATAAATTTTGAGGAGAGAATACGTGCAACGCCGTCTGGTCCCATTATTTTCACAAGACCATTTGCTTCTGCGAGAGCTCGCTCCACAGATTCTGATAGGCGCTCACGGCTTCCTCGCTTATCGTTTTTAAATTCTGAAATATAAATCTCGTCGACAAGAATGTCGATGTCGTGACGCTTTGTTTTCTGTAGTTCAATGCGCTCGCGAAGTTTTTTTTCGACGCCATCAATAACGACAGTTTCATAGCCTTTTCCGAGCAAATCGTAAAGCATCTGGTAGTACTCGCCCTTTCGTCCAACAACGAGCGGTGCAAGTACACGAACTGTTCCCTTTGTCATCTCCACTCCCATTACTGTCTGCGGTTTCTCTTTAAGCTCATGAGATTCGAGTGACTTCATCACGATACCTAAAATTTCATCTTGAGAAAGCTTTTCAATCGGCACATCGACATCGAGACAGTACGGTCTCCCAATACGCGCATAGAGAATACGGAGGTAGTCGTAGATTTCTGTAATCGTTGCAACTGTTGAACGCGGATTATTTGAACGGCTCTTTTGGTCAATCGAAATCGCAGGCGAAAGCCCTTGAATCTCATCGACGTCTGGTTTCTGCATTTGGCGCAAGAATTGGCGCGCATAGGCAGAAAGAGACTCCACATAGCGCCTCTGTCCTTCAGCAAAGATGGTATCGAATGCGAGCGATGACTTTCCTGAACCAGAAAGTCCAGTAAAAACTACCATCGCATTGCGTGGCATTTCTACCGTTATATTTTTCAGATTATGAGTCCGCGCACCACGAACAATAATCTTCTCATCCCTGCGTTTTGGCGCGTTTTTAGCCATAGCAATTGGGAATTATACCGTTTTTTTCACATCTCTGCCAGAAATGCATCAAAGAGACTGGCGGGTGGCTATGAGCTAACCGACTTTGGGTTTGAGCGGAGCGAGTGATAGGACAAGTGTAGCCCTAAAAGCATGAGACAGCTGCCCAAAATAAGCACGGTGAGCGCATAACCGAGCAATAGCAGGTTCTCTGAGAATGAAGAAATAGGCACGAGCTCCATTCCGGAAGAATGGAAGAGCGGACGGAAACTACTGAACCCTCTGTCGGTTTTTGCGAATTTGAGCGGTGTTGAAAGTGCCTTGATAGAGCCCGCACTATCGATAAGGCCCACCATAACCTCATGCTGTCCCATCTCAATATCAAGATTAGAAAGCGGATACGTCCAAGCTCCTGCTCCATCTGCCTTTACCCATGCAATGAGTGGTACTGATGCAAAGTAGAGCGTTACATAGCTATCAGACGGCGCAGTACCGCTTAACGTACTTGCATCAACACCACCTTCACCAATATCGCCTTTTGTAAACGTAACCGAACTCTCAAATAGCTCTGCAAATTCTTTCGCGCTATCGAGGGAGGGATTTACGGTGAGCTTTGTATTCTCAGGATCGAGCGGGTTGCTTCTGCCCGCTATCTCGAAGTAATCGGTAAAACCATCGCGGTCTGTATCTGCGCTCGCGGGGCTTGTATTCAACATGTACTCGTCGTAGTCGGAGAGCTTGTCGCTATCTGAATCCACAAAGTTTTCACCACCCACCTTTTCATACGTAAAATTTTGTTTTTTTACTTCGCGCTCGACAGATTCAATGGACAAAAGATTGTACCTATCACTAAACGCAGCAACGTACCCCGATGCATATGTGTCAGGGTAAGAACCAAGAACTGTAAGGAGAACATTTTTTGAATACGTGCCAAGCGCCAGCATGCGAGCTTTTACATCTTCTATGCCATACGCATTTTGTACGTGCGTTGCGTATGAGAGCTCCGTGATTAAAGCCCCGAACTCTTCTTCATATTCGAGAGCAACTCCATCGATACTTGCGAGTGTAGCTCCGTCAATCGAGCTTGCGCGCTCCGCAACTTTGACTACGACAGGCGTACTTGTAGAACTTGAGCTTGTGTCGGTTGAAACTTGCTCCACCTCTACATCACTCGATTCAGCTCCAGGTTTAGGCAAACTTCGTATTTCAGCAAAAATACCCTTCCGCGGGTCTCGGCTATCGTATTCGAGTGCAGCTATCTCTAAGCTCTTAGTGAGAGCATCAAACTGTTCATTCGGAGTCGACGATGCAACTGTGAATTCGTGCAAGATTGAGAGCGCAGCTCCTGGCGACACATACGAGCCGTGCGCAGTTGTTATTTTAGCGAATACTTCGTACTCATTTGTTGGAAGCGATAGTGCATCAATAGTGAGCGACCACTCTGTGGACGACGCTTCTGTAGCTTTACCGAGATACCGCTCTGTCACAATATTCTGTGTCTTTGTGAAATATGAAACTGAAACCGCATTATGCGCAATAATAGAAATGGTAGCTTTGCCCGGCTCATCTTCTACTATAGCGACATCGGAAAATCCTTCTCGAGGATCGTCGCTCTCCGCTTCAGGCGGATTCTCTACTGCGAGAAGCGCAGCAATAGTGTCGGCGCTCTGCTCAGTGCTCTGTACAGTGCCAGAGACTGTTTTTAGTGAAAGTTCTACACCCTCAACGTATATGCCGGAGAGTGAGACTGACGAGACTGCTAAACCAACAAACACAAAAAATAAGCCCGCATATTTTGAAACAGCGGCAAGACCCTTTCGTTCGACGTCTACAGACATCAAAATATCTGTGTGCACGACAGGTCTTCGTGGTGCAAAAATGCTTGCAGCGTATGTTGGTTTCTTTGAGGCAGAGGTTTTTTTAGTAGCGCGTGTTACTGTTTTCTTTCCTACAGTACTTTTAGAAGTTGCCTTTGACTTTCCTTTTGTCACTGAAGCGGGCATCGTTCTTTTCTTTGCAACTAACACTGGCTCCTCGACAACAGAAAATACGCCATCTTGCGACGGTGCATCAGTATTTTTTGTTACTTTTTTTGATGTAGAACTCACGTTGCTTGTTGCTTGCCAGCAAGAAGATAGAGTTCCTGTACTACGCTCGTGAGACTTGTTTCTGCCTTCTGTCTGAATAACTTTGCTCCAAGCGCGAAGGCACGAGCTTTATCTTCTTCTGAGCTCTTATTTGAAAATACAAACACAGGGACATTTTTCAATTCCGGACTCTTCCCCAACTGTTCTAGAACACCGAAACCATCCATGCCGGGAATCATTAAGTCTAGCAAAATCACATCAGGCCTAAATGTTTCCGCGAGGCTAAATACTTTTAAACCATCGTCTACGTAGAGTGGCAAACAACCACTCGCTGTGAGCTTAACTGCCAAAAGATTCTTAAGAAGCGGATCGTCTTCCACCACAAGTACTTTTAGTTCCGAAAGCGTCTTATCGGGTGTTGTAGCTGCAACTGCTCCCATCTGAGGGATGTTTGTTGCACTTTCTGCAACGCCTGATTGTTTCTGCAATTGGGCTGCATCAAAACGAGATTTCTTGCCAACTTGTGTCAAAACTATACGCGCTTTTGAAAGCACTTCGTCTGGTGTGAAATCTACTTTCACAACGTAATCGCGAACTCCAAGTTTCAAAACACGTTCAATCTCAACTGGCTGACCTGAATTCGATACGACAATAATCGGAATCTCTTCAATGAGCTTCTCTTCTTTCATTATCTCGAGAACCTCATAGCCGTTCATAATAGGCATCATGATATCGAGGAGCACGAGGTCGGGATTCAGCTGGCGAATAGCTGCCAAGCCCTCAAGACCGTTTCGGTATCTAGTTATCTTTGCTCCGACAGTGGTCAATTTACGCACTATAACCTCTGCAAGAAATTCATCGTCTTCGAGGAGAACTATCGTTGCTCCTTCCAATATATCCTGTTGCATAACGTTATTATAACACTACTACTAAATACTTTTTGTAACTACCAGTGGAAACTCAATGAAAAACTCGGTCCCTGTGCCCTCCTCGCTTTCGAACCATATTTTACCATGGTGCGCGTCAATAATTTTCTTCACTATAAACAGCCCTAATCCACTGCCATTTGCGTCCACTTTCTTCGCATTATCCATGCGGACGAACTTCTCAAACAGCCTGTCTCTGTCCGTGCGAGGAATACCGATACCGGAATCCTTTACCCGCAAAAGGACCACTTGGTCTTTTATAGAGAGCGCAACGGTGACTGCGCCGCGCATTGGCGTGTATTTGATTGCATTGTTGAGCACGTTGAGAAACGCTTCCTTGAGACGGCTTGCATCTCCAATTATAAAAGCATTCTTTACTTCTGGAGCGAATGTAAGGCTAATTGCGCGTTCTTCCGCCATGGGCACAAGTTCCCGCAAAATCTGAGTCATCACATCTACTAGGTCTGTCTCTATAAGTACGTATTGCACTTTGTCATATTCAAGATGGTCTGCTGAAAGCAAATCGTTCACCAGATTTGCCATTCTCGTCACACTCTCTTGGCTCTGGCGTACAATAGTAGCCTGCTCGCTTGTGAGCGGTCCCAACTCCCCATCGATAAGCATTTGTTGCGCCCACTTAATAGCAGAGAGTGGGGTACGCAATTGGTGGGCTGCAATAGAAACAAATTCTGATTTTGCTTTGTCGAGCGATTTCAACTTATCGTTCGCCGTTGAAAGCTCGATGTCCCTGCGTACCAGAATTTTGGAATTTTGGTCGAGCGACTGGATAGTGGTTTGCAGTTTTTCAACGATTGCCGATGACTGGTGCTGGATGCTTTGTGCCATTGCATTCATGACTGTCGCAAGAAGTGACAGCTCATTTTTCGAACGCACAACAATACGCGCATCATATTCGCCTCGGACCATTTTTTCGCTATAGCTTCTGAAGGCGGAAAGTGGGATAAGAAGATACTTTCTAAACACGAAAAGTGAATATAGCACCAGCAATATATAGGCGAGTGAAAAGAATATGAGCGACATCAAAGTTTGACGCGTGCTGACAATGAGTTTCGAAATTTCAATTTCAGTGGTGACGCTCCACCCCAGTGTTGGTACAACGAGTGTGGCGCCAGCTACAGGAGTACCATCGGCATTATCGTAGCGTGCTGTTTCCCCAGTATCCGTTCTCCCCTTTAAAAGAGGAATGAGTTTTTCCTTTGCTGCATCGTCGAGTTGTATATTAGATACAATTGGTACCCCGTTTGCATCTACAACGTAGACAGTCGCATATCCATCTTTGCCAGCATTCGACGCAAGTTCCCACAGAGTACTGACGTCTACTGTTGCTTCAAGAATAACCGGCGTACCGCTCGCTACATTAAACACAGGTGTAAACATGGCAACGACAGGCGTATTGAATTCGCTCGTGTACGGTTCAGATGTAATTGTTGCTTTCTTTTGAAGAGCAGATTTCAAATACGATTTGTTTCCACGCCCGAGCGATGCAAATTCTTCTTGCAGTGTTGGATCATTTGCTTGGTACAACACCTTGCCATCTTCAGACCACACAGTGAGGGAGATAATAGTGGTATTCACTGATACGATGCGGTCTATTGTTGTGTGGTCGTCTGCGTCATAACTTTGAGCAGCAATGGTGAGTAGTGACGTGAGCTGGTCAAAGAACGCAACTATAGAATCAAGGGTGTTTTTTGTTATTGTTTGCGGTGCAACACCAATTGCCCTCGAATCAGCCGTATACGACAAAAGTACCAAACCGCCAATAACAATCGCTATAAGCAGTGTGTAGAGAATAAAAGGCAGTCCTAACTGGAAGACGAGCTTTTGCCCTGCTATTTTTTCCTGATCATTACGTGCCATAGTTACTTAACCTCAAGTACACTCAAAAATGTGAACTCCCCTCCTTTTACTACGCTACCACTCATCAATTTCTGATCTGTGTCTCCATTTTGATCAAAACTCCATGTGCCAAAGAGCCCTGGATAGTTGCGAGTCTTTCGCGCTTCATCCAATATTGCGACTCTGTCCAAACTGCCTGCTCGTCCAACAGCTGCGAATATCACCTTGGTAGCTTCGTATGCAAGTGCTCCGAACACATCTGGCTCTGAATTGTATGCTTTCTTATATTTTTTTAGGAAAGAGACGACTTGCGGAGTATCGAATTGGTCTGGCGGTACTCCGACAGCGGTGAGCAAGAGGCCCTCTGCATTCTGAACGCCAGCACGTTCAATAAAATCAGCCTCAAAAATTCCATCTGGTCCCATGAACGCAATGCTAGAGCTTGCATTGCGAAGTTCTTTCAAAAGTTCTGGTCCTCCGTTTGGAGTGATGCCGCCGTAATAGACAAGGTCTGCGCCGCTCGCAATAATTGTTTGTGCAAGGGCACTATAATCAGTCACATCCTTCTCAAGAGTCGCAGCACCGGCAAGTACAAGTGGTATTTTTTTTGCTTCTGCTAGAAAAAGCTTTGCGATACCGGCGCCATACGCTTCACCATCGTCAACCAGATACATCTTTTTGTATCCAAGCGAATCCGCCCACTGCGCACCAGCAGGTCCTTGGAGGTCGTCCGTCGTACAGACGCGTAAGAAATGTTTCAATCCAGTTGGGTAAAAAATTCCTGGTTCACCTGGAGTGAATCCAATCTTTGTAAGCCCTGGCCACGTGTTCGTCGGGGTTATCTGTACAATTCGCGCCCTATTCAGAATAGGCATTGAAATTTTTGCCGCACCGCTATTTATAGGCCCGATATAAGCGATTGCTGAAGGATCGAGCGCGGCGGCCTCTGCATTCTTTCGCTCACGCTCCTCAACCCAACCTCCGGATGCATCACCATCGTCTAGCACAATGAGCTGTATTTGGGTACCCATTACCGTGTAATTCATTTCCTCGAATGCAACCTTAATGCTATTTACGATAATAGTACTGCTCTCAAGCGCGAGCGGAGCGCTTACATAGACTGTGGCAATTTTATTAACCTCCTGCGGGGAGAGAAAAAGTGCTATGTAGACCAGATAGCCCACGACTACCAGTGTTATGAACGTTGCGCAAAAGAGAATTTTCTTGAAGACTGAAACTATCATAAAGTTAATAGGCGTAACAACAAAAGTTGCTTCAACTCTCAACAGTATAACTTCAAACAGGGGTTTAAAGTTTGTAATTTGTTTATAACTTTATTTTGTTTTCTCCTTGTCTTCCGATTGCATTTTAGCTTTTTTCTTCTTCTCTGTTTTCGCTTCAAGCGCTGCTATTTCATCCCTGAGCAGTGCGGCAGTTTCGAAGTCTAAAATCTTCACTGCCTCCTCCATCTGCATACGCTTTTCCTTCATAAGTGCTTTTGGATTCTTAGCAAACAAGTCGCTGTCCATTTCCATAAGCGCAATCACCGTCTTATCGTGGTCGCTTCGTAACTGGTCAGTAATATCCTTGATTTTCTTTTCAATGGATTTTGGCGTAATCCCGTACTTTGTATTATATGCAGTTTGGAGTTCTCTGCGGCGGTTTGTCTCGGCAATTGCTTTTTCAAGCGAATTTGTCATGTTGTCGGCATAGAGAATAACGCGCCCGCGTATATTTCGCGCTGCACGGCCAATCGTTTGAATGAGCGAGGTTTCCGAACGCAAAAATCCCTCTTTGTCAGCGTCCAAGATGGCGACAAGCTCCACTTCTGGTAAGTCCAAACCTTCGCGAAGCAAATTCACGCCTACAAGACAGTCAAAGGTCCCACGTCTGAACTCGGTTAAAATATTAATGCGATCGATAGTCTTGATTTCACTGTGTATGTATTCTGCCTTTATGTGCTTCTCCTTTAAAAAATCAGCGAGGTCTTCTGCCATTTGTTTTGTGAGTGTCGTCACAAGCACTCGGCCGCCGCCTTTTACCACCTCAACAGCCTCATTCATAAAATCTTTTACTTGGCCGACGTAGTTTCCTTCTGCGTCGAGTCTCGGCTCAAAACCAGCGCCGAGTCCGATATCCTTTTTTTGTATGACACGCTCAACACCATCCGTAGTTGCTGTCACAGAGCGAATAATAATCTCGGGGTCAATGAGTCCTGTTGGACGAATGATTAGCTCGACGATTTGTCCTTCACCGTTCTTTGAGTGCTCGTATTCATATTTTCCAGGAGTTGCGGACGTATATATGCGCTGTCCTATTCGCACATCGAACTCGTCGTACGTGAGCGGTCTGTTGTCCTTTGCACTCGGAAGACGGAACCCGTGCTCCACGAGCGTATCCTTGCGAGAGCGGTCGCCTGCATACATACCACCAAGTTGCGAGATAGTAACGTGCGACTCGTCAATTATGGTCAAGAAATCTGGAGTACCATCTGGTTTATGCGGGAAGTATGAGAGCAGTGTGGACGGCGGTTCGCCTGCAGCTCTTCCATCGAAGTGTCGAGAATAGTTTTCAATACCGTTGCAGTAGCCAATCTCGCGTATCATCGCGAGGTCATACTGCGTTCTTCGCTTGATGCGCTCTGCTTCGAGAATTTTTCCATCAGCTTCGAATTTCTTAAGTTGTGCTTTTAATTCGAGTTCGATATCTGTAGCAGCTCTTTTGCGCTCATCCTCTGGAGTAACGAAATGTTTTGCAGGAAAAAGAAAAAATTGTTCCGGCGACTCGATAATCGCGCGCGATATGGAATCGATTTTTACAATATCGCTCACGCCGTCATCATTGAACATCAATCTATAAATCACGCGTTCATTTGTCGGCATGATTTCAATTGCATTACCCACCGCACGGAATGTGCCTGGATTCAAATCTGCGTTTGTTCTTTCGAAGTACAGGTTTACAAGTTTACGTATCAAATCTGCTCTATTTGTCTTTGTACCCCTCTCTATCTTCATATGCACCTTTGCATATTCTTCTGGAGAACCCAAACCGTAAATACAGGAAACAGAGGCGACGATAATTACGTCACGTCGCGATAGGAGCGCTTGCGTAGACGCATGGCGTAAACGGTCGATTTCTTCGTTAATCTGAGCTTCCTTCTCTATATATGTATCGGAGGTCGGCATGTATGCCTCTGGCTGATAGTAGTCGTAGTACGACACAAAATAGTGAACTGCATTGTGTGGAAAGAAATCCCTGTACTCTTGTGCGAGCTGGGCAGCAAGTGTCTTGTTGTGCGCAATAACGAGCGTGGGTTTTTGAACGTGCGCTATCACGTTTGCACCGGTAAAAGTCTTTCCAGAACCAGTCACGCCAAGGAGCGTCTGGTGTTTCATGCCAGACTCCAAACCTTTTATCAAAGACTCAATTGCCTTTGGCTGGTCGCCGGCAGGCTTATATTCTGATTCAAGTTTAAATTCCATAGGATACACAGTATACCAAAAAGAACATTCCAAGACTGTATTAGACCTTTGACTTAAGATATTTAGTGAGAAACGATTCTTTAAATTGTGCGTAGGTTCCGTCAATAATGCTCGCGCGTAGTTTGCTTACGAGTTCGACTATAAAGTGAAGGTTATGGACGGAACAGAGGTGGGCACCGAGCATTTCACCGGTTCGCATAAGATGCGAAAGGTACGCTCGTGTGTAGTTTGTGCAGACATAGCAATCGCAGTCGGTATCTGGCTTTCCAAAATCAATTGTAAACCTTGCCTTTCTCATATCGAGCTTTCCTTCACTGTGCGTATAGATGGTACCAGTTCGTCCGATGCGCGTTGGCGCGACACAGTCAAACGTATCGCATCCATTTTCAACACCCATAAAAATATCTTCGGGTTCCCCGATTCCCAAAAGGTGACGCGGTTTGTTTTCCGGCAGGATTTTGTTTACGACGCGAAGCGATTCGCCTAAATCTTCTTTTGAAAAAGAACCACCGATGCCAAAACCGTCGAAATCAAGTCGTGCCATTTCCTCTGCACTCTCTTTGCGCAAATCCAAGAAACGCCCTCCCTGCACTACACCGTATATTCCCTGCTTCTTTACCGCTTCGTAATTGCGTCTATGTGCCATGATTGAACGCTTCGCCCACTGATGAGTACGGTCAAGTGCTTCCTTTTGATACTCATAATCTGCTGTGGGAGATGTGCACTCGTCAAACGCGATGATGATGTCTGCGCCAAGGTCATGTTGAATTTCGATTGAACGCTCAGCTGTAAACCTGTGGAGCGAACCATCGAAGTGTGAAGTGAACGTCACTCCCTCATCATCAACCACGCACAATTTTCCATGCTCTTCTGCGTTCTTTTTGTTGTACACTGTCGGCCTTGAATCAACTTCTGGTTCTATTTCACTTTTTGCAAACTTTGTAACGCCTTTTCCAAAAGCTGCACCAAGTGAGAACACTTGAAACCCGCCGGAATCTGTCATGAGCGGACCGTCCCAGTGCATAAATGCATGCAAACCGCCCGCGGCCTTTATGACGTCAGAGCCTGGCTGTAGGTAGAGATGGTATGTATTTGCAATGATGAGCTGGTTACCTATGTATTCATGTAAATTTTCTGGAGTGAGCGATTTTACTGTCGCTTTTGTGCCCACAGTGACAAATGCCGGCGTATTGATAGTTCCATGAGGCGTCGAAATTACCCCAGCACGCCCAAGCGTATCTGTTATTTTTTCTTCTATTTTAAATGTTACAGGTGATGACATTATTTTTTAGACTTTAAATAATGTTCATATAAAGCTTCATATCTTAGGAGCTGAGAAGCAAGCAAGGAACCGTACATGACGTACGGAGACGAAGTTTGCGACGAAAGCGACAACAGAGATGAAGCTTTTATGGACATTACTCCGCAGATACGAGTTCTAAGGAGAAGATGAGAGTAGAGTTGGGGGCTATAGGTCCCACCTGTCTATTCCCATAACCCAAATCCGAAGGAATAACAACAACACGTTGTCCACCGACTTTCATCCCGAGGATTCCTTCGTCCCAGCCCTTGATAACTTTTCCTGTACCAAGCACAAACGTATATGGAACTCCACGAGTATACGAACTATCAAATTGTGTCCCGTCTTGGAGCATACCTGTGTAATGTACGCTCACTGTGTCGCCAACTTTTGCAATTGTGCCAGTTCCGACACGAGTATCCTCTGTTATAAGTTTTGTAACTGTACCGCGACTGTCCATCGCGCCCTTCAATGCGTTATATGCTGCGTCAGGCTGTGTTTGTACATCAGGAAGTTCTACAGTCACCGAAGCGACGTCTGCATCAACTGGAGTGTTTGGAATGAAGGGATTAAAGCGTGTCCCGACGAATGTTATACCGAGCACTATAATTGCAGCCAAGAGCCCGACTGCTTCGTTTTTTGAGAGATTTGTCATATACGTGTAGCTTGAAATGATAGGCTTTTTAGAGCCTAAATGCAAGCTATCGCCTTACTGTTATCACGCCTCTGGTTATGTCGCCCAAAATTGCAGAATCGGAGGTTTTTGCAAGTGTTTGCAGGTATTTTTCACTGTCGTCTTCGTTCATCAATTTTGGAACACTTCGCTCGCTTACGACCGGAGTAATTTTGAACGTCAACGTGCTCTCCTCTGGAATGACGGTAATCGCAAGACCTGTTTGTACAGCGTCGTTCCAATATTGGTCAAAGACGTAATTTCCAAGTGAATAGAAAATGGGTACATTCTTGTAGAGACCTATATCCTGAATCACATGTGGATGGTGTCCTATAATGGCGTCAACGCCACTATCAATAAGTTCATGTGCCAGCCATTCTTGAGACTTCGAATGCACGGGCTCGTATTCCTCTCCCCAGTGAATCACAGCAATTTGTACATCAGTCGATTTGGCCTCCTCATCAATAATTTTCTTTAGTGCTTTCATATCAGGAGAGCGCCACACAGCATGTATGCCAATAAGCGAAATCGTTGTCTCATTTACTACAATATGTGTTACGGAATCCTTTGATTCTATCTGAGGATGTCCAAATGGAGTCAGCGATGCATTTTTAATACTTTTTACTGTGTTTTCAAAACCCTCTGTTCCGTAATCAAGTGCGTGGTTGTTTGCGAGCGATAGGTGTGAAAACCCAGCGTCATGCAGTAACGCAAGAGTCGAAGCAGCAGTTGAGAATTGAAAGGTGAAATCTTTAGTTCGTTCGTGTACTTCAGGAATTGCGGATTCAAAATTTGCTACAACAAATGTATGTTCTCTTTCGAACGCCCGAACGTAGCGAAAAATGCTTTGTTTATTTTGGGCTTTTATTTCGTCTTCAACGTTTCGTGCGAGCATCACGTCACCAACAAAGAGTACGGAGTCAGAGGGATTTCCAAGAACCATATCGCCGATAAACTTTTGCTTAGCGAGCAACGTCAAAGAGTACGTACTAAATACGCTTGCGAGGAGTACGACAGCAATAAGCCGCTGTTTGAACGACATCACGCGCCAATTCTACAGGAAATCACCTATGAAGCAACGCGACACTTCATACAGAAGACTAGTCAAAAAAGTTATGTGCAGGCTGGTACGGACCAAATTCCATCGTAAACATAAGCACCCACATGACAAAAACAGCGAGAAGAACAGAAAGAAACATGATGACGCACCACAAAATAAAGTTGGGGCTATCTTTCGGTTTCATCATCAATTCGTTCGTTGAAGAATTCCGTATCTTGGTAGGATCAATCACGACGTCTACGCCTAAAAGTGTCGATAATCGTTCTGAAGACAGATTCATGTCAGGCCGAAAAAGCGTAGTATTTTTCTTTGTCACCGCAACAACACCCATGTCGTACGGCTTACCGCGAATCAGGAGAATCGCTGTGCGTATCTCGTCTTCCGTCCACTTAGCTTCCTGTAGTACCTTTGTTATCTCCTCATCCGAAGACTCTGAACTCACTTCATTCAGTTTGAGGAACCGCTTTAGAAAAACTTGATCCTGCATATCCTATGTACGCACTATGTATGTACGGTATATCTCGAGAAGTGCTGTAAAGAAGCTCATAATAACAGGGCCGAGAATAAACCCGAGCGGACCAAAGTAGGAAATACCACCAAGAGCAGAGATGAGTACAAGAAATGGATGCAACTCTGTACCACGTTTCATAAGGTACGGACCAAGTAAATTATCGATAACTCCCACAATACCCACGCCCCAAAGTAAAAGGCCAATTGCATAAAACACAGAACCAGAGAAGTACAAAATAACTACCGCCGGGATTATGACGAGCGACGTTCCAATAGCTGGGATAAGAGCGGCAACAGCAGCGATGCACCCCCATAGAATTGACTGTGGAATACCGCAAACTGCAAAACCGATAGCGACAAGAATCCCCTGAATAATACTTACAGTCAATTTCCCCAATACAACGGAACGCACAGACTGTGTCAGGCGGTCTAAGATTTTCATGTCAGCACTATCTGGAAGCGGACTCAAGTGTATAAGTTCGCGAGCGAGCGGTCGGCCATCCTTGAACAAATAGTATAGTCCGATGAACGCAACGAAGAGCAAAAGAATTGTTGACGCAGTGCTTGCAAAGAGCACGCCGATGGAACTCACAATCCACGCCGCACCACTCTGTGCGTATGAAGCAACATTCAAATTAAAATCTGGAACTATCTTTTGCACCAATTGCTCAAGAAAGACGACTGGTTCATTGTTTGTAAATGTCGTTCCTCCTTTCAGCGACGTATAAAAACTTGTAGCTTCAACAAACAGAAAGTACCCGAGAATCGCGATCGGAATAATAACAATTAAAAATACTGCTACGGTAGAAAGAAGTGATGCAAATGCGTCATAGCCTTTTGGGAAGATGCTTCGAATACGGTCGTACAGCGGGAAACACACTGCCGCAATAATGATTGAGAGAGCGAGTGCAGAAACAAACGGAAACATCACCAACCATACAAAGTACGCTGACAAGCCAAGGAGGCCGAAAAAGAATACATTTTCAATAACCTTCGCTTTCATACTTACCATTTTAGCATGCACATACGAGTATTATGCCATTCTTGTTGATGAAAAGTGGATTAAAAAGAGCGACTTAGCCTCGCTATTTAGAATCGGTATTTAATATCTATGGCGTAGCTTCATTGCTTCGTGAATGCGCGCCACAGCAAGGCGGTATGCTGCTTGTCTTTGCGAAATCTTTTCTATTGTCGCCACGCGGAGTACGTCTCTGTATGCAGAGACAATCTTTTCTTTTAGTTTTGTATTCACTTCCTCTTCAGACCAATAGAATTGCATGCGGTTCTGCACCCATTCAAAATACGAAACTGTCACTCCGCCAGCGTTCGCAAGCACGTCAGGAATGACTGTTACGCCTTTCGCAAATAAAATTTCATCTGCTTCTGGAGTCGTGGGATTATTCGCAAGTTCCAAAATTATATCCGCAGTTACTGCGCTCACAGTATCGATGCGTATTTGGTTATCAAGAGCCGCTGGTATAAATATGTCGCAATCAATTGAAAGAATATCTGCGGGACCAAATGTTCTTATGCTCTGGTCAACTGTCGCAGCATCGAGCACAGAATCCCCGTTTCGTTTCGCTTCATCAGTTACATGGGGGTCGAGTCCTTCTTCCTTCGCAATGGTTCCTTTGCTGTCTGAAAGAGCTACAATTTTGTAACCCATAGCGTGCAAGAGATACGCTGCTGTCGCACCTGCGTTTCCGAAACCTTGAATTGCAACGCGCATATCGGACGCGTTCCTGCCAATTTCTTTCACATATTCGTCGAGTACAAATACTCCTCCGCGAGCTGTCGCCTCACCTCGACCTCGCGAACCACCAACGACAATTGGTTTTCCTGTTATCATGCCCGGTTCGCTCCGCCCGACAGTTTTCTCATATTCGTCGAGCATCACTGACATAAGTTCTGGCGTAGTGTACACGTCTGGCGCCGGAATATCTTTATCGACTCCCAAGTGTTCGGCGAATGCGCGGGCATACGCTCGCGCGACGATCGTTACGTCCAATGGTGAATACTCTTTCGGATTAAATGCGACTCCGCCTTTAGCACCTCCGAGCGGAATATCAACGACAGCACATTTAATACTCATGGCTGCAGCGAGGGCAGCGACTTCATTTTCGTCAGCGTCTTGGTGAAAACGTATCCCTCCTTTATATGGACCGCGCGCATTATTAAACTGAACTCTGAACGCAGGAAATTCCTGCTCACCTTTTGAAGTGTGCACTTTAAGCGTTCTTTCAATAATCGCGTCGGGGGTCAAAAAACGTTCCCGCTCCGCACCAGTAACATTCTGAGCCGTAAGCGCTTTGTCCATGTGGTACTGAATCTGTTCAAACGGTGTCTGTGGTTTCATAATTCTTATTCAGAGCTAGTTGCGAAACTGATAAAGGCTCGTGCAGTCTCAATTGTCAGCGGTTCTCGCATTCGATTTCTCTCCTTGCCAGATGAATCATACAGGATTGTTTCAGGAACTGAGTATCCCTGTGTCGCATTGAGCAGAAAGTCTTCCGAGTCGAGTACGTAGATAATACCATCTGGAAGTCCAACCTCGCTCACATATGAATCAATAATACTTTTTTGCTCCTTTCTGTTCACCGCTACAAGTGCGATACCTGTACCGAGTTCGCGCGAGAGCTGACTGAGCGCTGATAAATGGATTCCGCACAGCGAGCACCACGTCGCCCACGTCGTCACGACGGTAAACTCGTGGGTACTGGTATCAAACACAAATGGCTCACCATCTATAGTGGTATACCCGCTTGGACTTTCGGAAATACGTTCAATATCAGTGCGATTATCTCGCTCTGTACGCTCATGCGCAAAGAAAAGTGCAATAGCTAATCCGGCTATTGCAACAAGGAGAATAAGGACAAGCGGAAGGACTGAGTGTCTGTTGCTTCTGAAAATTTTTTTTAAATCCTGTATGAGCTTCACAATCAGCGTGTCATTATCCCTTAAAGAAGAATTCGTCGTTAATATCGAGCGTTTTTGCTGAATCTTGTTCTACAAGGTTAAGAATCGCATCGTTACTGTCAACCTTTGCTGTAATGTGTGCATCTTTTCCTGCTTCGAAAGAAATGAGGAAACGGCGCATTGTTGGCTGTCTCACGCAGTTTGCGTCATCGCTCTCTATAATCTGGAGATTGATAATTGCTTCGTCCCTCGCTCCTTTGGTCACATTCGAAGTAGTTTCAACAAGCGCGCACGTAGAACCGGTTTCTAATTCTGCGAGGACTGTATGCTTTCCGTTTGAAAATGTATGCACGCCATTGATGCGCAGTGGTTCCACAATTTCTTCCGTAGCCACAATTGGCGCTTCAGCTACGTTCGTCACTTTCTGGCGGAGAATAAATGACGCTGCAAACATACCTACAATAATGAGTACGAAGAGCGACGTTGCGATGATTGTAGCTTTTTTATTCATAGTACACATTGATATATTGAATAATGCATATACTAGTATACACCGTGGAATTACCTTTCGAATTGATTACAGTTGGTCTTCTCCTACTATGAGAAGCAGTGGTGCTCTGTCAGTTGAAGTCGCCTCCAAATCTGGCGTAAAGGATGAAAGAAGTGCGCCTGAGAACAGGCTCGATATAGCAGTCGCAGATGTGAGCTCTGACTGCTCGTACACCACCACCGACTTCGTTCGAATATCTTGGTCAGTAGATATACCGTCTATCGCAAATCCATTCTGTTCAAGGAGGAGAGCGACGCGTGCACCCGTACCTGGTTCCCCGCTCGCATTGATGATGCGCACTTTCTTCACACCCTCTGCGTCGCTCGATGGGATAGCAATATTAGATGCATCAGAGAGACGGTCATGCAAAACTTCTTCAGAAGATAGTGTGACAGAACCATCCGGCTGTTTCAGCGTAACTTCGTACGTGCGCTCTTTTGTCAGCACATCACCGATATACCAAACGACAGTTGAGGCACAGATGAGAACAACGCACAGTGAGACGATAAAGATTCTGTAGTTCTTCATAAACACAAAGAATGATGAGGCACGGCTCTTTGAAGTCTCTGGTTTAACGAGGCTCTTTCTTAAATCAATAACCCCCTTTCGTATTGGCAAAACGAGCTCTGCTCTTGTGACATGAGCCGGTTTCTTAACAGCTCGCGTACTCGCAACAGCTTTACTTGCTTGTTCGCGCGAGTCATACCCTGCAAGCATCATTGCGCGGCGAATGTACCTGCGTACTGCCCATGTGATAAAGAATATGAAACCAAATATAAATCCGAGCGTCACAAGTGTGCCTTTCACCGGTATCACCCAAAAGTACGCAATAGTACTGTCCGACTGCCGTGCATCAGAGCCATATGTCAGTGTTGCAATTGCTTTATATCGTCCGATATCTGTGAGAGATGATTCGCCAGACCAATGGAACGAAAATTTGCGTATGCTTTTCGGCAACACGTTACCATAGTTTGATTTCTGATTCACAGGAATAAAACCGCGCTCTTTACCCCACATATTATAGATAGTGATATCCCCTTGTGGTTGCAGGTGCACTGTTCCGTCATTTTCAAAGCGAAGCGTAAAATCCGCCTCCGGCACATCTTGAAGTGCTTTCTCAATCGAGAATTCCCTAATGGAGCCATGCTCAACGATGTCTCCAGAAATACGCACCAAAAAAAGCGAAGTAACGACTTGCGACGTTTTGAGCGCTACAACTTCATCAGTCTCTGGAGGTTTTGTTCCAATCAAAATTGCAGCAAAGTGTCCACCGGGCGCTGCGTTTTCTGGCACTGAGACTACGAGCGGCACTTCAATACTCTGTTCTGGAGGTATAACGATTTCTTCGCGCGGAACAGTTAACCATCCAGCGAGACTATTCTTATCTACTGCTTGATCGACGAGCGGTAAAAATGTACCTTGTCCTTCTTCGCCTGACGGTTCAAAATTTACCGGTGTCGCATACACAGAGAGCGGAAATGTGTTCGGGTTAATAACTTTTACGTAACTCGACCAAACCTGGCCGGGATTCAACGTTGTTTGAAAGAGCGGTGGAGTAACGCTCAATGATTGAGAGAGCTGTGCGTATGCAATCGGAGAAAAACAAAAAAGCAAGAGCGCGGCAGAAGCTATTCTAAGCGTTAGCACTCGTGGTGTTATTGTCATAGCATTTTTTTCATATCTATATCGTGACTCTTAGACTCTGAACGTGAGTCACGAAGCGTGAGCGGTAATACATCACTGTCAAAATCATCATCATCTTCATACAGTCGCTTAGAACGATAGTGAAAGAAAAGTACAATCGCAATGGTCGCAACCAAAAGTATCGCAAACATGATGAGCAATTTCTTCCAAGGAAGAATGTAAAAGTACACAGTGTCTTGAAGCGTATTAATCTTGACCGTGCCGTAATTCAGTGAGAGGTGCGCTTTATACTTTCCCATGAGCCCGTCCATTGGTACTGACGAAGTGAATGTTGTCTCTGCTCCGGCTCGGACCGCTTCCCCGCTTGGATTCACCGGCAGAGACGCAACTTCGTTTCCTCTCTTGTTGTATAGAATGACGTCACCTTTTGGAATGATGTCTGTGTCTCCAGTATTTTGTACCAGAATAACGACGTTATCCGCCTCAGGCTTAGTTACAAATGTTTTAATATGAAATTTGCCTAATGAGACTGCCTCTATTCTTTTATCTGCAATGGAGAGATTAACCATCACTCCAGGCACACCGCCTGCGAGCACTGTACGTTCTGCTTCGTCCCTGTTTGCTCCTGTCGGGAAACTAACCACCGCGTGATAGACACCGCTTTGCGCGTTCGGATTTACTGTAATAGTGAGCGGAACCTTTCGCACTTCACCAACCGTTAGTTCCATCGGCGCACGAGTGATGTCCATCCAGCTCGTCAAAGAAGAAGTTCGGTCTGACATTGAAGGCGGTAAAAAGACAACAACGCCCCCTTCTGTACCGACGGTAATGTTGTTTACTGTAGGAAACAATTGCAAAATCGCACCAGTGTTGTTCGTGATTGTAATTTCTTCAGTCAGAATGTCACGCGGCTCTGATGTGTAATCCAAAATAAGCGGAGAAACCGTGTGCGTCGCTGCATAGAGTGGCGAGGTAAAAAACAAGAGACATACGAAAAATGCACATGGCAGTGCGTAGAGCAAATGTTTGTTCACAGAAGGTATCATATCAGACGTTAAAATACGGGAACTATAAGATAGGTAAGTTGTGTTGCGTACCGCCCAGCAGGCTGAAGACTGCGAGCGAGCACTCTATATATAACCATTGTTGTATCGGACGTCACAGGTACGGAACTGTATGCGACTTCGCGCGGAGTCGTTTCAAGCGCCGCATACGTATCGTTTGGAGCAAAGCGCGCAGAACCTTCAGAAAGCGTATCGTCACCGACGTGATACCCGAAACATCCTGTTGCCCCTGAGTCACAGGCTGTTCCCCACGCTACGGGCGCAGTGTTCGATGCAGAAACTGGCGCGATAGTGCTTCCACCGGAACTCGTGAGGGCTTGCGGATTGTACACAAATATCTGATAGCCTTCAGTTGCATTTGCTGTGACGGAAAGCTGATATGCGGCTGTACGCATTGTATCGACAGGAAGCGTACCGTATGCGATTGAAGTCGGCGTTGTACCAGTATCGGTGGTGACACCTTCGGTTACTGTAGACGTCGCAACACCCGTCACTGAGAACGTGACCTCAGCACCTTTTGTTGTAAGCGATGGATACGACTGGCCGGTACCAATGAGCACGGTTTCACTATTGACCACATCGAAGGCTCTAAAATAGTAGGTGCGATTTGCGCGCGCCCCGGCGTGGCGGATGGTGAATGAGAACTCTGCAGATGATGTTGCCTGTTGCGTATATGATGAGGCTGACGTGCTTGAAGAAGTATGTGTACCACAACCTCGTCCAACGCCCGCGACACACGCATCTGCATCTGAAAGCGTCTTTGTAGTGATTGTCGAACCATCAGCTCCACCGCCCGGCGCGTAGCACCAGTACGAGAGATTTGTACATGTCGAACTACCAGTCACATCGGTACTCGTCGCGAATGTACTTGATTCTGAAAATTGCAACTTGAATTTTGCATTTGGACCGCTCGCTCCGTTAAATTCGTGCAGAGTAACTCGAAGCGCGATTGAATTGTCGTAATCGATATCTATAGGAGCAATAGTTTCTCCAGCAAGTGGTGTGACGGGAGTTTCTGTTTGGGCATCGTCGTACCATCGCCAATTTTGCGATTCCGTGCCGTACCCAATTGTTTTGAGCGTTGGGTAGTTGTTATACGCAGTGAGCACCGTGTCATCGCTCTCAATCATACGAAAACAATAACTTGAGCGGACGTCTGCACTGTTATTTTGGACTACCCAATCGAATTCCACATCTTCATTTGGGCGGACAAGAAACGGCGTCGTTGGCGTATTGTTCGATTCTTGGTATGTCCCCGCTCTATCAGATTCTGAAAGATTCAAATCTCCACCAGTCGGAGGGTTTGTAGAAAGTACTGCGTTATTTGAAACATTCGTATTATCGAAGCCTCTCCACACTGCAGTTGTAGATGCACTGTCTCCAATATCAAACCACTCAGAGACTGCTGTACATGAAGGCGTCGTGCGTTTTCCATATTGTAGTTTGAAGGCGTCAATTCCTGGAGGCATGCTCGATTGTCCCGACACATTCAGCGACATTCGTATACGTGCAACATCATTTGTGCTCATTGGGTAATCGAGCCCAGTCATGGCTGTATTTTCACCCAGGGTCCCCACCGAAGCAGGCCAACGTGTGGTCGGGTCAATCGCATTTTCGTTTACATATATCTGATATACGTTTTGCGAAATCTGTCTTTTTGCCGTTGGCCATTCAACGACCTCTGTGCGATAGGTCCTCGTGTCAGTCGTGTTCGAGACCCAGATTTCGTAGTCAGTTGTTGATGTAGCTATGAGACGAACCATCATCATTGGCTCTGGATATGTATTTGTGAGACCGGTGGAGCGGTTGTTAGTAAATATAGATGCGTTTGTTACATCAGTAAGTGTTTTTCCAATTGGCACGATGACTACACGCGGCGCGGTACCGCCTGTTTGCGTACCATTCGAACGCGTCACATCCATCACGGAACCACTTGTCTGAGTATTTTCAATCACCCATGCTACTGACACGTGGGTTGAAGATGCCTGTGCTTCAAGCTGGAACGATACTGTACCAACAGACGAGAGCCACACTTCGTGTCCAAAGTGCGCGTGAGTTTGAAGACCGGCGCCTACCCGTTTTTGGACATGCAGGAAAGTGCGTGAGAGACTATTCACCGCTGTGATTGGTTCTGTTTCAATAGAACCATACGTAGTGTACGCATGTTCGACTCTTTGAATATTCCAATTTGCACCTGTAAACTCAACGACTGCAAAACTTAAGCGTACTGCGTCAGCACTTGCTTCACCTCGTGAAAATACCGCTCTATCAACTACACCTCCAACCCAATCTGCTGTTGAAAGCACAGTGTTGTAGTCATTCACACTTGTGTCTGGTTGCCACTGTCCGGTAATAAACACAGCTACATCGCTGTCATCAACAACACCCACTGCTGCAGTTGTTGATGACGTTGTTGCCGTAGTGGCATATGTCAATGCTTGTGCTTGTCGGACTTTAAACTCGTTATCCCCGCCTGTAGGTCCGGTATATTCTACAATCTCCCACGCAACACGCGTATTGCCGGCAGGAGCAGTTGTCTGTCGTTGAAACGTTACACTCGTCATAATATTTCCTGCGTTCAGAATATACGCAGTGACATCGTCAGCATTTTGCGACGCTGTACCAGCAGATGTTCCAGCACCCGTATGCTGTGTATTTGTAATACGAATGAAAGCACTCGTTGAGGCAGATGGTGCAATATAATCCACGCCAGCAGTAATGACTGATGTACCCACTGTGATTACAGTCACACCGCGCTGAACAAAGAAATCATTTGGAATTTTTACAGTCGCTTCGGGATAGATTGTATATACACTCAGCGCTACGCCTGCGTCTGATACTCGGAAGCAGTAGGTTGCGTTTTCTGACGACGTCGTCGAAGCAATAATCGAATACTCGAGCTCTGTAAATTGTCCGACTAAAAGATTAATATTCCCTGTTTGAGAAGTGGTATCCTTTTGTCCACCGTTTGGCGTTACGAATGTTGTGTTTTCGTCCGTCACTGCACCAAAGCCCGTGCCAGCGATATTCGTTGTGTCGGCGCCTTCGGTGAGTCCTGTACTGTTCGACATATCAAAATCTCCACCTGCGGCTCCGACATCAGTCCATGTTGATACCGCAGCGCATGAAGAAATTTTTTGAGCATATTCAAGTCGGTATTGCTTGGGTAAAGTTGTACTCGAACCCTCGTTTGAAATTTCAATGCGCAATCGTGTCGTTGTTCCCTTTTGAATCGAAGAGAGCGCCGTGTCTTCGAGTCCGTTTGTTGACGAAGATGCAGTGATTTCTGTGCCGTTGTTCTGACGCCAGTGGTAACGCGATTGTGTCAGTACTGCTTTTACCATAGTGGTCATTTCTTCAATCGGGACGGTAGCTGACGGAGCAAGAGTGCCTGACGAACGTACAATATCAGTTTGTGGATCATGGATTCTGATATCAAGAGTAGCGCTGTCTTGTGTATTCGCACTGACATCGAGAATGGTATACACACATACGGCGCGTGTTGAACTTGCCGTTACTGTGCCAGTAAAAGTAGTGGAGCCTGTTACATTGAAAGTTCCTGCACTACCAAATTGTGTTTCACTTCCGCTATAACTTTCACTTGCACAGTCATATGGAGCTGTAGTGTCGAGGTCATACGTCAGCCGGATATTACTTAAATCAGTTGCAAAATTTACCGTACCACTGGCAGTGAGCGTAATGCCAGTAATATCCTTTGTACCAGCAGTGTTCACTTGAAATACAAATTGCCCCCCCATGTACGCAGTTGTCGTCGGTATGTCAAACAACACTGCTTGTGTACCACTCGCTGTCAATCGCATGTCGGCAGCTACTGCGGCCCGAGGATACTCGGTATAAATATCAATTGGTCTTCCTGCGTCTGTTACACGGAAACAATATGAAGTTCCATCTGGAACCGTTGAAGTTGCAATGACTGAATACTCAAGTTCCAGAAAGTTTGCAATCGGTAACGATACAGCAGCGGTTTGTGAGGACGTATCCTTTACACCACCATTCGGTGTTAGAAACGTAGCTACATCATCGGTCACACCACCTAAACCAAGCGCAATATTGGTTGTGTTATTGCCATCGGTGAGATTCACAGAATTAGACATATCAAAATCTCCACCTGCGGCTCCGACATCAGTCCAAACACTTATTTCAGAACAGGATGTATCTCGAAGTCCATACTCTAAGCGATATTGCATTAATGGTGTCGAACTGCTTCCCTTGTTTGCAACTTCTAAGCGTAAACGTTTTGTAGTATTTTCCTGTAAACCAAGATACACCGTGTCTTCCACTCCCCCCTGAGCTGATGATGCTGCCGCTTCTGTGCCATCATCGTTTCTCCAATGGTAGTGAATGAGTGTCAAATCATCATTGAGCACAGTTGTCGAGCTCGCAAGTGCAACTGTTGTCGTTGAAAGTATTTCACCACCACCAGAAATCACTACATCTACTACGGGGTCCGTGATTTCGTAATTAATTGTCAGTCCATCTACTGCACTTTGCGTTAAATCTGAGACAACATACACGCACATTGTTGAGGTCGTGCTTATAGCGACACTCCCTGTAAAGCTCGATGTACCGTCTGTTGCTGAAAAGCCGTCAGCATCGGTTGAGCCGAACTGCGATTCCCCTCCCCCATATGTCACGCTATCGCAATTGTATGGGTATGTTGTGTCCTGCTCGGAGAAAAGTTTAATATTATCTAGAGACGTCTGTGCATTGATTGTTCCAGTTTCAGTGATTGTAAGTCCGGTCACGTTTCGTGAACTTAATGTTTCGCGTATCACAAATTTTCCCCCAATATACTGATTTGTAGTACTCGAAAAAACATTCCCTATTTGTGATGTGCTTGCACTCACGTATATGCCAGGGGCAATATCTGCAATAGTGTTACCGAGCACATCGTCAACACTGTTTGCAAACCAAGACACGTACATACGCTCGTCAGACACACCGTTGATGTCGATGCCATAAATATCATCTGTTGCAGTATTAATAGGACCTTGCTGGGCACCAAACTGAGTGGAAGAACCGTTTTGCGCAACTCTCCAGTAGACGTTTGCGGACGTCACAGAAGTGGTCGTCGTCCCAGTGTATGCCAAATAAAGATCGCTATTGCTCTTATCAAGACCGAGGGCAACGCCAGTGATGCCGATTGGAGCGTTTAATACGGGAGTCGAAGTCGACCATGTGTTGTTGTTAAAGAAACCCACGCGAATGTCGTCATCAGCTCCAAGGATAGTGTGGTCAGCGACATAAGCGAGATAAATATTATTTGTCGTCGACGAAACAACAGCTGACATAGCAATGTCGTACGTTGTGTTGTCTGTGGCGTTTGGATCAATCATTGTCCATGCGCCACTCCATGCTGTATTGTTCCATGTCTTGAATCTAATATCTTCCGCCGACACATCACGGTTAATAACCATAATGTCACCATTTGGCCGCGGTACAAGTAAGTTATAGTCGCCGTCGACTAAGTCGAGAGGTGTTATACCTGTCTCGGTCCAATTATTAGATGTACTGCACGTAGCAGAACATTCGAGCACATATCTATCTGTACTGTCGTTAATTGCTACATATAAAGTGCCGTCTGTTCCTTTCGTAATAGCAGGATAGTTTGCTCCAGCGGTAAAAGTACCCCCCTGCAGGTTCACTGGGTTTGTCGTTGTCGACGATGTCGTTGCAAGCGTGTCACCTGACGTATTGAGCGCGTTATAAAAAATATCATCGTTTCCTGTATCAATTGTCGCGAGGTGGATTAATGTGCCGTTATCTCCAGGAGTCCACTGGTCATACCATACAGCAATAGCAATACAGTCAGTCTGGTTATCAAACGTCACTGCAGCACCCCATGTATTTCCGCCATCGGTTGTTTTTGAATATCTGCAGTTTAAACCGGAGTCGCGGTAAAATTTATAGCCAACCAAATCTGAAATAAACACTGACTGCGGGTTACCATGCAGGAACGAGGTACCGGTCCCTGCTGTTAGTGCGTCTATAGTAGACTGCGCTGCAAACGCTTCTTCCGGCTTTGCCACAAAGTAAAAAAGTGACGAGATGTCGGCAAGCAAAATAAACGCTATGAGGAGCGTCGATAACAAAAAATCCCTCGTCTTTTTTTTGAAGAGGTGCTTCATATTCCGTACTGCTTAATAATGACACGAGCTCGTGCATACGCAGGGTCATTAAAACGGGATAACTTCGAGAAGGAACCCTTATTGAGATGTAGTCGTTGCAGGCTCATATGCAGGAATAACTATCTCGTCGATGTGCGACACATCAATGGTTGGTTCTGTCGTTGTAGCAATTGGGGTAGTAACTTCGCTTTGAACCACTACTTCGGGAACCGTGTCTAACACAAGGTCAGTTGAAGTACTTATATCAACGGAGGTTGTTGTACTTGCTGTAGGAAGAATCACAACAGGAGTTGTGGTTACTGTGGGAAGTAGCACGGCAGGAGTTGTCGTGCCCATATCAATTTCAGAATCAAGTGCCGGCTCGTCGCCGATATCTGGAGTGCTGGTCGCCTTCGTTTCTATCTTTGGAGTAATTGTTGGCTGTATGAGTGCTTTTTCTTCACCCTGCTGTTCAGGTTCTGGTAGTTTGGCAGGCAGCGGAACAGGTGTGTTCCCGAGAGTCACGGTCTCGCCATTTGCAGGGTCAAAACCGACAGTCTCTACATCCCCATTTTCCTTGGCATTGTCGAACACGAGCACAATGCGTGGGTTCACAATCTTTCCTCCATCGACGCCGGAGACAGTGTCTATGTGCTTTGTCTTTCTATTATAGATCTTTGCCTTCCATTCCCCATTCTCGTCTGCTTGCCAGCTTACATACTCTACCTGAATGGATGGATTGATATCATGCGTTGTATTTTCTGTGAGCGCAGTGATTTCTTCTCCATCCTTTTCGATAACTTCCCAATTGTCCGACTTCCATGCTTGCCATACGATAACCCCGTCATACGTCGAAGGTTGCATACTATTAAAGGATTCATGTGTAATTTGAGAAACAACACCGCTTTGCTTTTCAAAGAGCATTATTTGATAGCGGTCATCTTTAAGGGTATGCCAGACAATGTCGCCAGTGACTGGGTCGAGGGCCGGCGCACTGTCGTCCTCACCATTGTTTGTTAATTTCTCTGAGACGCCATTCACGACATGGTAAATCTCCATGTCGCCGTCTTGGTCCTTTGCGCTGTATACATCTTTAAAGACTTGTGCTGCTCCACCTGCATTCATATCCTCACGTTTCACACAGTGGAAAGCTCCATCTCCAACAGGAATACATTCGGTTGAACTGAAAGAGTAAAGGTTCGCATCAGTTGTGTGGTGCAAAACGAATTCTGTAGTTGTAGCAGCAACTGGTTCAGTTGTTGTAGCGACGTCCTCAATCACTTCAGGAATCACTTCCTCTGTCGTGCTCGCGGTCACGAGAGGAGTAGAGGTGCTTGTCGTGTCTGTCGTCTCGTGTGAAGATGCTGGTGTTTCATCTATAGGCAGAGTTGTGGTTGCAATTTCCTCAGTTGTTGTGTCCAGAGCTGTATCGACCGTTGTATCTGCCACTACGGGCACAACTTCTTCACCGGTCTGTTCAGGCACAACTTCAGAAGTCTCTTCTGGAACGACCTCAGTGTCGTTTTGGACATCAAGCGGCACAACATTTTCTTCTTGTTCATCCACAACTCGAGCTTCCACTAACTCTTCAGGTACGTTTTCAGTTTCAGCTGTAACTTCAACTACTTCTTCAACCGCAGGTTCAACCACTTCTACCCGAGGAGCAGATTCTTCTGAAATTTCTGAAGCGTATGCATCAGTAATTGGGGTCACTAGGAAAGAAAGTACGAGAACGAGCGTGACGCAGACAGAAAAGAGATGCGCAAAAGCATTTCTTGGTTCAGTGCAATATGTGTATTCCATTCCTGATTGCACTACTTTTTTTGTAGTGCGCTTTGTTCTAAGGACAACCGGCTTCTTAACAGTCGCTTTTCTAAGCACTTTGTTTCTTCTACCCTTGTTCACTTGAGCTTTCATAGTGAATCAGACTTAGTTACGACATCTTGTTCATACGAGGAAGAAATCGCTCTGTCTAGTGTTACAGAAAAGACGTACATGAGCACAAGGAGGAACACCACGGATACCAAAATCACACCATAGAGCAGCGGGCGAAAGAGATTCGGAAGTGCGTATACAGAATCGATTGCCGGCATGTGTTCAACATCCTTGCCTTTCTTTTCCATGTAGTTTCGGAGCGCAGTTTCAGTTGTAACCCAAGCAACATTGCTATAGATTTGCTTGCCCTCAATTTTGCCTGCTCGAATGAGTTGCCCTATATAGTCTGGAGAGTAGTTCGATATCTCGGAGGCCTCTTTAAGAGTCAGAAATCCGTTCTGAGGTTCATTTTCCAAATCTTCTGTAATACCTTTATTTTTAGCCATTTCTCGAGTATCGAGATAATTTCTCGATACTCGAGAAACCTCTCTATACCCATAATTATAGCAGATGACAACACCTTACAAGACGCTTTTACACAAGTTATCCACATCTCTGTAAGACACTAAAACAGCAAAAAAATGTAGCAAGGGTAGTCCTTGCTACAGGCAACCATAACCATAGACTAGTATGTACACTTGTGATGCGATCGCACAGAATGTGTACATTTTGAACTATAGAATATAGTACCAGACAGCACGTGAGAGTGCGCTCTTCCATAGTGATTGACCTCTATATTCATCTAAACTTGCAACTTGTAGCAAGGACTACCCTTGCTACAAACTGTGTACTGCGAGTGCTACTTAAGACATCATTTCCAAAAAGAGTCAGAGAGGATGATGGCAAAGTCACGAAAGGTCATGCGACCATCGTTGTTAAAATCGAGTATTGAAGTTCCTGAAGCCCATGCAGACATGAATCTCTGTATATCGATTAAATCGACATATCCATTGCCGTCTATATCTGTCACTACTTCCACAGATACTTTGCCCGAAAGCTTATCGCCTGACGAAGATGGGGTGCTGTTGCTTGAGACGGTAATAACAGCTCGATTGGCGACGTTTTTAGCCACTTGGACTGATTTCCCTGTTCCATCTCCTGCAAGGAAGGTAGAGTCTTTTACAAAGATTTCTGCGGAGCCATCTTTTAGCGCCTCAGCCATTATGGTCGCTATATGGTGCTCTCCGATAAAGCCTTTTCTAAAAACGCCTCCGCGTAGGAGCACTTTGTTTCCTTCCACTTTCGGTTCCTCTGTCCAGAGCGTGATAACAGACTCCCCTGTTTCAATATTTTTGATTTTAAGAGTGTCCGTTGGGAGTGCGACCTCAATATCTATAGCGTTCACCGCCGTCGCTGCGACTGCGTCCACACTGATCGCAACTGTCCCTCCAGATTTTACATACGACGGCGATGCAGTGAGCGTGACGTATGATGTGCCATTTGATGAAAAAGCAGAAGCTCCGAGAATACCAAGAGCGAGCGCAACAAGTGGAAACATATGTCGCACTGTTGTGACACGCTTTGTCTTTTTTATATACGCTTCGTATTGTTTTCTGAGATGGATTTTCATACGCCAGATGAGTACTACTTTATCCTTCTTGCTTTACAATAACCGTTTCGCGGAGCGCATCAATCGTCGCATTCACTTGGAGCAGTTTTTGCCCCAACAGTTCTGCTTTTTTGACCCTGTCTGTGACCGCTGGTGTACCGCTACTCTCGCCGTTCGCGAGTGCTTCTATGATTTCTTTTTGGAGAGTGACTTGCTCAGTGAAATATGTTGAGCGTTCCGTCTCGAGCAAGACTAGCTCAGACCACGCACTGTATGCACGAGCACGGTCGCCTGTGTATAAACGAATCATTTTCTCAATTTTATACAGTTCTTTATACACTGAAAAAACATTTGTGAATTCAGATACTGATAGTTGCTTCACTCTAGAAGAGTACGCAGCACATGCATCGAAGAGCGCTAAGGTCTCCCTAATCTCTGCGGGTTTCAATGTGCCCAGGTTCCCTAAGAGCGTGTCGAACCTGTCTCTCTCACTACAGTCACGTATGATCTTTGAAACTGCTTCTGTCGGAGCGTTTCTGTCTATCGAAAGTGAGAGAGAAGACATTTCTATTTCTTTCTCATCGAGACGCGTGCCCAAGTATGTATTGACTCGCACATAAATAAAGACTGCGCACGCGAGCACAATGAGACCGACGACGAGAAGGACGGTGCGCCTTTCTGTCTTTAGCATAGAGTCTATTGTCATATGAAGCTACTAGTTACCGACGTTTTACGATTTTCTGGATGTCATCAATTTCTTTCTTTACCTTACGCTCAGCGCTCTCGAGCCTCTCTCCAAGAGATTCAATAAGTTCTACTTCTGGCTTTGTGAGCTTTCCTTTGCGAGACGTTTGAAGCGCTTCCACGTGTACCTTGAGGTCAGAAAGGAGCGCTTTGAATTCTTTTGCGAGCATTTCTTCTGCCTCTGTCACCTCTTTACCGACGCGCGAGCGAAGGCGGCGGACCTTGTTACCGCCATAGAGTGCCATAAGTATAAGCAAGATAATGAGTGCAACAAGTGGTACCACTACAGAGAGGAGGCTGACCATAAAGGTACCTATTCGGAGATAGCCAGCGAGTTCAACTGACATGCGCACAGACTGTGACTTTTCGCTCACGCGTCCGAACGAATCGGTTGCCTCAGCTGTAATTTCATAGACGCCGACTGCGAGTCTGGATTCCGGAACAAATATGAAGTTTCCTCCCTGATCGCTCGCAACTTGTCCGCTCATGGCGGTCTCTGACTCTGGAGCACCAATCCTGCGAATGGACACAGTCACCGACGCTTGAGGTTTAGTTGTCCCCTTTATAACAGGAAGTGTTGTTGCTCCAATGGTCGCAGGATAGTCAGTGATAACAGGAGCCTCAAATGTTTCCACGGTGAAATCAAATGTTGTCGTAAGCGAATTACCACTATGGTCTACTGCTTCTGCGATAAGCGTATGTTTGCCAGACGGTAAGTTAGGTAGCTTGTACTCTTTTGTGTTCTTGTCATCTACCCATAACGTTTTCTCCGCGCCATCAAGCTGGAGTCTGTACTCCTTTATGCCCGACCCGCTGTCCTCTGCTGAAAATACGAGCGTGTCTTTCGGAATGTCCGTAGCAGTATCCTTAAAGCTAATCTCAAATTTTGTTGGGCGTTCGGTGTCTATTGCTAACCTATAGTGAGCAACCTTGCCCCACCCATCGCCATTTTTAAATTGAATATGAAAATACGACGCACCCTCTGGCAAATCATCTATCACCTTGCCTTTGATTGCAGGTTCATACACAACTGTTGGAATTGTTGAGAGATAGGAGTCGAGGAGCGTTCTAGCTGCAGTGACGCCAGACGGTACGGCCCATGTAAGTTCTGCATTTTTTTCCGTGTACCATACTGTTTGGTCAGGATGCGTTGATGAAGTAACAACAGGTGCTTTTGGCGTATTTGCAGGCGCAATATATTCTGGCTCAGGCACTGCTGACGCTGCGCTCACTGTGTAGTTACCACCAGTCATAGTTGAAAGGACGTTCGTCCCTAGACCATCGGCTGCAAGCACTGAACCAGAACCAAAAGAAACCTTTGGATTCCCGGCAGTGAGTGCCTTAAAGGTGACAGTGATTATTGTTCCGCCAGAACCTGTGTAGCCAGTCGGCGAGCCACCACTAAACGAAACAGTGCCTGCGCTATTTGAGAACGATGGTTCGATGGTCCAAAGATTGAAGATGGAAGCGCCTTTTGAAACAGAGAGCACATTCATCTCATTTTTATTGAATTTGAGAGTCCCCTCTGCTGCGTTTATGGGTTTGCCGTCAGTGTTTACGACGACACGCGCTGAAAATACACCTCCGACAGTGTAGACGCCTGTGTCCGGCGATACGCGTAGCGACGCTGCAAATGTATACGCAGGAAGCGCGAAAAAGAGTGCTAGCGTAAAAAGCGAAGCAAGAGCGAGGTTGCGAATGATGAACGTATTATAATTGCTCATGTTCATTGTGCATTTCATTGGTAAGGGTTGCTGTTTTATTTTTTCTTCTGTTACGGACGAAGCGAACAAGGAAGTAGGTAAGCAGCGAGAGAAGAACGATACCGAGCACTCCAAGCGACGCGTAAAGAGCAATTTCAAGTGGGTTAATTTGCATGAGCGACGCATCTGGCGCATAGGTTGCAATTCGTTCATTGCCCGCTTTGTCTATGGCCTTTACGCGGATAACACTTCGGAGCAACTGATCTTTCAGCACATACGGACTCTCACCGGTCGTCCACACTCTGTCTGGCTCACCCCAAGTGAAAAGCTGTAGATCAGCGATTGGCTCTTCGTATATTTCATAGTGGTCGATGCCTGTCTGTTTATCTACAGTAGAAAATGCAACGTAGTACTTTCCGCTAAACGCAGATGCGTCGCTCACAAGTTCGATACTAAATAATTCTGGAGGTATCTTGTCGTCGGCTACAGCAGTGCCCCATTCATTTTGAACTTCAGTGCCCGCCGTTCCTTTCAGTTCAACCTTCGAACCAAATGTTGTGAGCGGTGCGACTGTTCCCAGTCCGTCGTTTAAGAGCACCTGTGTTTCAGGTGTAAACGATACAAGCGCAGTGTCACCGCCTGAGGCGCCTACAGTAAATCCTGGAATATTAAATACTATATCAGCAATGACGTTGGTGAGCCGTGGGTCGCCCGCAATTCGTCCGCAGTAGCCGTTTGGAATTCCGCCTGCAAAGCGAATGGTGTGATTCTGCGCATCTATGACCGGTTCTTCAACCCACAACGAAAAAATGGAACTTCCTCGAGACACATCGACTGCAGATATATTTCCGTCGTAACTGATAACGGCGTTGACGGCGTTGATACATTCACCCTCACCTGGGTCAATATGTACGCTTAGCGTCAATGTATCGGCGCGAAAGGCCACTGCCTCGTTTGGAGAGATATACAGATTTGCCGCAGAGGCGTGTGGCGCGGCCACTGCAAAATAGCCAATCGCACAGAAAAAAATGATTGCTAATATCCTCCTCATGTCCCTCTTAGTATACAAAATATTCAGTGTTTTAGGCGTAGAGAATGGGTATAGAAAAGGTTTGATTTCATCGCCCTTCATGATTTTCTGGAGGTTTAGAAGAGGTATAGAACTATGATTCAAAGTGAAAAATAAAAAAACGAAGACCCTGTACAGTCTGGGAGTCTGTACAGAAGCAAGTGGTATTTTCGTTTTATCTCATGTTGTAGCAAGGACTACCCTTGCTACAAAATTTTGTGAATCAAACAGAAACCGCAATGCGCGTGTAAGAACGTCATTCCGAATATTCGGAATGAAACCGGGAGTTCTTGCTAAGAAGAGGAATTAGCTCCGCCAATACTTTATTAAATGCATTCCCTTTGGTCATATGCATACTAGTAGATGGGGTATATGTAATATTATAAATTTTGTGAGAAATCGAAAAAAAGGTTTTTTGCTCACGATGGGGCTATGTGAGCAAGAGTATGCATGTTGTAGCAAGGACTACCCTTGCTACAAAAAACTGTATGAATTATGAAAAAAACGAAAAAAGGGTTTGAAACATGCTCTCAGTATATAACGAAACTTCCTACGGAAGCAGTAAATCTTACAGATTCTGTTCAGGTTGTAGGATAGTTCTTCAAACTATCGACAACCTTCTAAATTGTTTCCAATTTAGCCTTGTCGGTATTGTGTTCGCGAGCTCCCACAATACCAGGCAAGGTCTTTTTCGTTTTTGACATGCGCCAGCTTTTCAAGGGGTGTAGCGACTATGAAAAGCAAGTGCCCTTGGGGTGCTCCCAGCATATAAAAAACGAAAAACCCGATTCCGTGTAGATGGGGTGGTGAAAGTCAGAAAAAATTAAGTGAGGTGTTAAAAAAACGAAAAACCCGATTCCGTGTAGATGGGGTGGTGAAAGTCAGAAAAAATTAAGTGAGGTGTTAAAAAAACGAAAAACCCGATTCCCGTGGTGGGAGATAGGGTTTTTTCGTTAACACTTCAATTGTTACTAGAACGTCGGTGTTGCTACGTACGTAAGCGTGGTGCTGTAATCATCACCCGCTTCCTGAAGACTTGAGATTTGAGCTTGATAGCCCACTCGAGTAGCGCCTTGGTTCGACGTTGTTCCGTCAGAAGGGCCCGTGTGGGCAAATACCTGACGAGGCGTCGTACTGGCTGCCACCCAAAGATCCGAACCAAATTCATTGGTGTTGAGATCATCTTCTGAGGTAAGACCCCAGTGACCCCAGGTGTTTTCGCTAGCGATGGTTGCGGACGGTGAAGCCCAAGCAATCGGCGTATTGTTGTAGTTGCCGTTTGCAAAACCATCGATGTCAGCTCCGGTCGAGGAGAGTAGGTTCTGGCTCTGAGCTACCGTGACCACAAAGCCGTTAGAGGCATTTGTTGTTACGGTGAGATCTTGCGCCAAAACTTTCGATGTGTTAGCAGTCAACGACTCAAATGGCAACGTTGTCGCCGTTGTTGTCGTTGAAGTTGTTGTCGCACTTCCATTTACCGATGCGCCATTCGCAACTCCTGCGATGGTAAAGGTAAGGGTTGTATCGACGTTTGCTGTCACATCCACGTCATCAATGATTGCGACTCTAGTTGACCCAGAATCTACCATTGAACCGCCAAGAGTGATTTCGTACGAACCGGCTGCAGCAGGATTGATAATTTGTGTATTACCAGTTCCTCCAACAGTGGCGTTTGTACCAATCAAAATAGCGATGACCGAGCTCGACGCAGCTACTGCTCCGGACGTTGTACTTGTAGTGAAGATGATTGTTGACGTTGTGGTCGCAACTCCCCAAGTTAGACCTACGGGAGCGGCCGCCAGTGTAACTGGAGAACCGTTCGACGTTACGTCCATGTCGTTAAAATCGAGACCCGAAGGAAGTGTAAACGTCCCAGGGAATGTCACTACAATTGTCTGAGTCGTGAGTATACCGTTAGGTGTTGTGAATCGAATTGTATGATTCGATACTACTCCGCGATCAGAATCTGATAGCGTGTCACTTACACTTGTAAGGTTCGCCGCATCAGCATTGTACACACTCGTTGGAATTCCAAGACTCCAAAGGAGAATGGCGAGACCAAGGAAGCATGCAACAGTTTGAAGTGTTCGCACGGCTTTTACCGTGTGAATCATACTCTACGCTGTGTTAACTTTTGCTACGGGCGCCTACTAATACGACGAGCATTTTTCTTTGGTACCGTGCTCTTCTGGTACCGCAGATTAGTGCTGTCATGAACTTGGAAGTCTCCACGGCCTCCGCGCTCAATAATGCGCCCAATAACTCGTTTATCTACATGGTACTCGGCTGCAAGTACCCGGAGACTTACACTGCCGCGACCTCTCACCCATTTCTGGTAGATTTCTCTACGCAAGATTTGTGTAAGTTTGGTATTTGCGTGCATGTGTTCGTTCTCCGAACGCGTTGTCCCCACAAACTGGGGACAACGCTTCGTAGCAAACGATACCTCTATTCTACAACCTACAACACGTTGCGCACTATGAAGTTATACACAAAGTCCACTTCCAGGTATCATGCAGACATACTTTTTCGGCTATCCAGTCCAGTTAAAGAGAAGTATGGAAAAATCTTCAAGACCAACCTTTGCGTTGTTGTTTATGTCGGCGGGAGGGTTTGATGCCCCACCTGTTGTTCCCCACCAGAATACAAGTATCGAAAAGTCTATCAAGTTCACCTTGCCGTCTCGGTTGAGGTCTGCACTCCCTGCAATTGGTGCTGCACCAACTCCTACTCCGAAACTCAATATATTTGAAAATGTGCTCTCCCTCTTAGAAGTTCCAGAACCTTCTATTAACTCAAACTTTACCTTCACTGTATGTGACGCTTGAGAAACTTTTCCTGAATCAAATGTAAATGTCCATTTACCATCAGAACTTGCAGTTGCTTGCTCTATGATTGCAGAGTTATCAATGTATATGCGGACTGTAGCATTCGGCACCGTCTGACCTCTAAAAATAATCAGTTCGCCTCTTGGAACGGATGTTTTATCGAGGGAAATGGTAGGCGGAATATAGACGCCAGATATTGTCGTGATAGCGCCCTGAGACACATCAAAGGTCGTATTGAAGGTAGTGGAGCGAGTCCCATTGGCATCAACTGACCAGAAACCAAACGTAGCGGTGCCAGGCTCAGAAGCGGCACTGAATTTAAACACACCGTCCGCATTTGCTCTTACCGTGCCAATTTCACTTGCGTCTTTTACTATATGTACAGTTTGATTTGGAAACGCGCGACCATTAATGGAAACGGAGGTATCACCGAGGTCGACTGACGAGCCCCCGCCACCGCCACCCGACGAACCGCTCGAGTTACCGCCTCCTCCGCCCTGCGGTTCAATTATGCATACATCACTACAAAAATCACCGCTCACATTATTGCCATCATCACACGTCTCGCTGTTGATGGTTTGCAGAATAGCATCTCCACAATATGGTCCATACTGGCATGTTGCAGTGCACTGACGTCCCAAAATGGTCGTAGAATAGCCTCCAACCTCCCCAGGCACGTCGCACTGTTCGTCCGGAGACACAAGCGTGTCACCGCAAATACTGAGCGATACAGTTGTTGTAGCAACACCGTCAAAGCTTGCAGACTCTACTCTGTGTGTAGACTGAGCATATGCAAAAAATATCATGGCGATGCCAAACAGGATACTACACACTTTGGCAATTTCAGTGTTAAACGTAAACATGCTCTTGTCGACACAACTTAACTCTTGATGCGTGTCGTTCTTTTAACAGTCGTGAGTAAAGAGCGTCGCACAAGTATCGCAATAATTGTGCCTAGGATGATGAAGAGCGGTAAGAGTACAGAAAGTTTGTGAGCAAGCGATAGTCCAAAGAATCCATAGCCAGCTGTATTTAGTGTTCCATACGGCAAAATATTGAGGCTTATCTCACCCTCCTGTTTGATATCGGCTCCATTCTTGATTTGGTACCGTACTAAGTATGCCCCGCGAGGTAATCTCGTTGGCAATTCAGCAAAAACCGTTGCCTGTTCAAATGGCGCTGTTTTCTTAATACTATTTGTATTCTTAATTTCCTCTAGAAGAATTTGTCCTGATTGATCATAAATGCGGAACACTACTTCAGACGGAGCAATTTTTACGTTGCCAATATTTTCAAGAAGCATCTCAAAATTTACTTTTCCAGGAAAATAAAGCCACCCAAACTTATGTCCTTCATTCAAATCTGATACGCCAATTTTACGAATAGTAAAATCCAAAATTTCTTTATCAATGACAGTGATGTCTACGTCAATTTGCGCACCGAGCGAAATACTCACCGCACCATCAGTCACTTGACCATCAGCAGCTGATGTCTTCACTCGAATGTTGCCAGTGTATGTTTTAAATTCTGCGTTGTCAGGAACCTTCACTCGGACTGTCATCGAAACTTTTTGCTCTCCTGCGGGCAATAGAAATTCGCTTCCTTCTGCAATGGTGAACCATTCATTTATCCCAGGTACATCAACTGATATTTGAGCTTTGAGTGGAACATTAGGGTCGCTTCGAACAAGCAAAATTTTCTGCTCGTATATAGAATTTTTTATCAAACTTGCATTTCGCACATACGGTGGAGTAATACCAAAACCAGCGTAGACCTGGGGTACCAGGAGTACGAATACCAAAAAGACATGCAAAAACCCAGCTAAAAATAACTTCATGAAAACTCGAAATCCAATATGTCCGAGTACTTACATTATCGAAGATAGTCACCATAAAAGCAAGAACCTCCACTGTATAGCGGAGGTTCTTGCTTTCTAAATTGCTTCAAAAAATTAGGTTACCAGTTTGCCGATTCTCCTGAAACTGCAATGAATGTGTTTTCTCCCTTGTAACTACCTGCAAGAGTGATTGAAACAGGAACTCTGATACCCCAGAACGTGTTGCCAGAAGCTTGTGTAGAAGTTGCTGTTGATTTCAAGACGTTGAGTTCAAGTTCTGTTGGTGTTGTTGAGGAAAGCGGAACTCCCTGTGCGTATGTTTTTGTGCTAGTAGCGTATACTTGCTCACTTTCAGGAATTGTTGAAGTTGCAGAAGTTGGACAGTCATTGCCAGTTGCATAAGTTGTACACATAGATTCTCCACTCAGGTTTTCATCAAGTCCGACGTTACCGGTTGCAGAGATTGTAGTTGTGGCCACAATCGGGTCTGTCTGCTGCCCTGGTTCGAGCGAACCATATGGAATGGTAATTGTGTTTAGGTTGAACGCGAGGAAACTTACTACTTCTACAGCCGCAGTACTTGTAGCAATGGTGCTCGTTGCAAAGTTGTCATCTCCAGCTCTAACTGCAGCAACCCAGTGCTCTGTCGGATATTGCGTAGATGTTGCAGTTCCGTCAGTTGGGTCTGCAATATACCATAGAGGGAAAGTACAGTTCCAAACAACAGAAGTATCAGTTGACCCTGAGCAGGACGCTGCAGAAGCTGTACATGAAAGATTCCATACTGATGTATTTACAGCGTTCGGGTAGCAGTTATTTGCATTATAAGCACCTGCAGAACTTCCTGAGCATGTAGATGAGCCGATACCTGAGCGGAACACGCTTACTATGTTGCCAGTAATTTCGCTCGTTGAAGCAGCATTCAGACAACTATTGTTATCCGTCACTGTGTACGACAAAGTAAAGTTGGGTGTTTGTGTTGCTGCGTTTGTGAGAAGCATATTAGTTCCGCCGTTTAGAGATATACCGCCACCGGACACTGAAGGAGTTGCGTTTGACACGGTGAGTGTGGAGTTTGTACCCTGCGAGCCACCTGTCGCCTCAAACCCATGATTGTCAATTATGAAACCAAATGCTGTATAGTTTTGATCTTGTGTTGGAATAACAATTGTATACGTGCTCGAAGCGTTTGATGTTGTGGTTGCTGTTGAAGACGCAAGGGTACCACCCGCTCCGCAGGCGTTCGTAGAAGTACTGAAATCATTTAAGTTACAGACAACAAGTCCCACAGTGTCTGCCGAACCAGATACGTCTGCGTCAGATGAGGTACTGTAAAACGTAACGACAGTACCTGGGAGTGCGGGTGATGTATCAGTGAAGAGAGTGAAGACAGGGCGATGATTTACTTCAAAGGGTGATGATGTTGTACCCGACCCTTGTTTTACTGTGGCGTTACAACGAGGAGACGTTGTGTTTCCGTCGCAAATCCATGCGAACCATGCATTTATTTCAACAAATGAAGTTGCTGTTGTGGTTGACACAATTGCTACAGTACCGCTCGTCGTGGATGCAGAAACTGCCCATTGATTTATAGAAAGGTCGCACGTTGGCGCAGCGTTTGAATTTGGAGTTGGTGATGCAACAGTCTTACAAAGGAGCAGGTAGAAACGTTCACTGTTTGAGTCTGTACCTACAGCTGTCCAAGTCACATGGTTGCCTGCGTCAGTTGGTGTTGTGGTTGATGAACCGTAAAGCTCTTGAGCATCTACTGTCCATTGAGGAGGAGTGTTTAGTACTGTCACAGTTGTCGTAGCGAGGCTCTGCGCTTCTGCACGATCAAAATGACCATCTTTAATGTTTATTGAAAATACAAGAATGAACGCCAAAATACCAAGGAAAGAAGCAAACACGGTCACTTTTCCTGCGGTTGAAACGTTATTTATGTTATACGCCATAAATCACAACTATCTTTTACTCTCATTAGTATACGGCAGTGTAAAGGTCATATGGGACAGTTATACACAGGGTGTCTTTTGTTGAACAAAGTAGTCTTTTATGTCTTTTACTCATAGCGAATCGCGTCGAGTGGATTTAGCTTTGCCGCACGTCGCGCTGGGAAGATCCCTGTAAGATAACCAACCGTACCAGAAAAAACAGCAATAAAAGCAAGAAACCAGAACGGAAAAGCAAAGAGGCGGACAGATTGGCCACCGAACTGACTCGCCAACACGTTGAGCAAAAGATTTAAAGAAAAGCCTAAAACGACACCCATCACAATGCCGCTAATACCTCCCAAAAATCCCACAACAACAGATTCAGAAACGAATAGGAGTTTTACATCGTTTGGAGAAGCGCCGATTGTACGCATAATACCAATTTCTTTTGTGCGCTCAAGCAGTGTCACAGTCATGGTGTTAAACATACCGATAGCAGATACGATGAGTGCAATACCGCCAAATGTAGCGAGCACAGCCTGTACGCCTTGGAAGATTTTTGAGGCCTGTTCTACTGTTTTTGAAAGCGCTGTCACGCGGAATCCTTTTTCAATCAATGTCTTTTCAACCACTGATAGAAACTCGCTTGTGTCAACGCGAACTTGCGCGCGGTCATACTCTGTTATCCCCACATACTTTTTGAGTTCCGGAAGCATAATGAGTGCGTTCAATACACCTTCTTCTTTTGTAATACCTTTTACGCGAAATTGCTTGTCTATATATATTTCATTGATTTCGTCCGGTCTATCTGGCGATGGAATCAAGAGTCTAAACGTGACCGCTTGACCGATGATTGCTTCCGGATCATCAATGGCAAAGAGTTTAAGAATGGCTGGTGAAAGCATAACGCTTGTGTCGTCTCCCCCATCGGCATCAGTGAAGACCTCACCCGCTGTTGCAACAACACCTCCATAGCGAATGTACGGTGGTTCAGCACCCTGCAAAAACAGGTTGCCTGTCAGTCCTTTATACGTAATGAGCGCAGGAAAACGTGCGAGCGGAGCAACATCGAGCACGTGCGGGATTTTTTTAATTTCTGCCACAGATTCATCATTGACCTGTATCGCTTTCGAACCAGTTGAAGAAACACCGAGCGAAAGCAGGGTTTCTCCGAACACAATCTGCTCAAGGATAATTTGCTGGAGTCCGAAGCCAAGGCCCACCAAAATCACGACAGCTCCAGTTCCCACACCCATGCCTAAAATAGTCAGCCACGTACGCATTGGGTTCGTTTTGAACATGCGTGTCGACAGTGAAGCGAGATCAACGAGGCGCATATCTATTTTTTATAGCTTACGTCCACTCCTTGTGCTATGAGTTTCTCAAGGTAACGTGTGAGACCGTCTCCAACATCTTCTTTAAAGCCAACGCCGTGTTTAGATTCTTTCGCAAGCACTGCGTCATAAAAATCTGCCTCGTTTGATACGCCAGTGACGCGGTCTGCAATAAGCTCAGAGAGGAGCGCTTCGCGTTCCTTGCTGAGCGTTATACCAAATTCACCAGTGAGATACTCCTTGAGACGTTCTGCAAACTTATGTTGTTCAAAAAAAGCCATATCTGCCTTTGTTTTGGACCTGAAACGCCGTATATCATCTGCCTGTTCAATAATATCAATCGCTTGGTCTGCCATGCGCTCCGCAACTTTCCTCTCGAGGTTCACACCACCTTCGTTGTAGGGGCGAACCAGCATAGTTATGAAATTCTTTTTATGGATTTTACCCTTCATCAATTGAAGAACTGCTTTCTCGAGCCGTACGATTTGGTCAAATGTGAGCGACTGTGTCAAAAAATTAACCATGCTCTTCACCTTAAGCATATCGACAGAATCGTATGGGAAAAGACGCGCAAGCTGTTCGAGCTCCGTCACAATTGTTTCGCCTTCCGCCACTGACTTAATTTGTTTTCTCTGCGGGTTTACTACTTCGCGCACAACATATCCATCTTTCAGGTAGTAGACGCGATGTGCATACTGAAGGTGCGCAGCGTTGTGAGACACCATAATAACTGTGCGCTGGTCAAAGGTATTGATTTCATCAATTTTGTCCATCACTTGCTGTGTAGAAACGCTGTCGAGGTTTCCTGTTGGTTCGTCCGCAAGAAGGATTTTGGGGTCATTTACCATAGACCGTGCTACGGAAACACGCTGTTGCTGGCCTCCAGAGAGCATTGACGGAATTTTATGGGACACATGCCCTACGCCGAAACGATCGAGGAGCATTTGCGCTCTTCGTTCACGGGTTGCTTTGTCCTGATTACAGAAAATTTGCGGCAGTGCGACGTTGTCGAGAACTGAAAGCGAACCAATCAGGTTGAATGATTGGAAAATAATTCCCATGATATAGCGCTGGAAGTAAACTCGCTCTGACGGCGGGTATGAATAGATATCGTCTCCTCCAATGAGGAGCGTGCCGTCAGCTGGCGGAAGCGAACCCTGTATCGCATACATGAGTGTCGATTTACCTGAGCCAGAGGTACCGAAGAGAATAATGTACTCACCCTCATAAATCTCTGTATTGACACTCGAGAGCGCCTTATACTCGTTCGACTTCCCTTTGTTGTAAGTGATATCGAGATCCTTACAAGTAATAAGAGGCTTTGCCATGTATATGTAATTAGAACACGTAGAGAGTGGTATCTAGTTGTTTCCTATCCACACTGAAGAGCATATCTCATTTACACACCGATATTCTTGACCCAACCGAATGTTCCTTGGAAGTTTTCAATGATAAGGTCAATGATGTTTTTTTCCTTTGCAGGCGTAAAGAGCACGAAATCTTCAGATGTCGCCGTATTTTTTGATTCGTCGTTACAGACAAGCGAAAATTTGTAAACAGTTGCCGGTGCAAATTCAATAATCACTTCAACGTGACGCTCAGTAAAGCTTTTATCTTCTGGCTCAAGCACAATGGGGTCAGTACCGAGCGAGAGCCCCTCGCGGTATGACAGTACGCAGTACGTGGGTTCATCAGTGACCCAAGAAATGATTGTTTGAATACGCGCCTCACTGCCTGGAAAGAGCGTCGACTCGTTTGTGACGTTCGAGATGATTGGAGGAGCTGTATCCTTTGCGGTCACGAAAGTAATCGGATTTGATTTAATGCGGTCGCCGCCGGCGCTTTCGGCAATAACATACGCGAGGTATCGTACGCCGAGAGAAAGTCCGTCGATACGCAACTGGTGTGTCGCTGCAAGCGTTGGTCTGCCCACTGAACTCTGCTCGCCTGTCGTAAGGTTCTGATATTCGACAAGCGCTTTTGCAGGAACTGTTGTATCCCACGCGAGCGTAGCAGCATTCTCCTCTACCTTGAGTACGCGCAAGTTTCGAATCTGCGGGAGTGTTGCTTTAGTTTTAAACGTGTAGTCACGGCTTTGGCCAATAATGCCAAAGGCATCTTTTGATTTTACTTTGAAATGATAATCAGTGAACGGCTCAAGGCCGATGAGTTCAACTTCGTGGTCTTTTGTTGGTGCTCCTGTTGCAACTTGTGAATAGCGATACCTATCTTCGGTATAATCAGTCGCTGAAGAAAAATCAACAGACGAATCTGCTTCCCTGTCCGTCACCCACAAGACGCGGGCAGTTGTCGCTTCTGCGATAACCGTCGGCGGACCAACGATTGCCAAATCTTCTGTGATGCCGTTGATTGCTTTCACTACTTCATTCAAAATTTCTTGCAGTTTCTGCGGTGAAGACTCTTGCTTGATCGCTTCTATCGCCTGTTCTGTTGTTTGCGAAGTGGTCGTTGTGTCTTGACTGCTCGCTTGTCCACTCCCTGTACTCGAGGGGTCACCTTTCGTCTGTACCTGATAGTCTGCTGAAATGCCTTGGTTCCCCGCTTCGTCAGCTGATACAACTCGGAAATGATACTTCCTTCCGGGATCTAGACCTTCAAGGATAATTTCATGTGCCTTTTTATCAGGGACAGGTACGCGAACAATACCGTAGTCCTCTTTTAAACCATAGTTTATAAGCGAGTCTGAATCTTCATCCGTTTGCCATTTCACCTTTATTGAATTTTCTGTTACCTCTACAACCTCAACGGCAGTTATATCGGGAGCAGTGGTGTCGTCAGCTGCGCTTACAACTGGTAGAGTCTGAGCCGACACTAACAAAAGCGCGCATGTTATACCCACAACAATTGAATCTCGGGGGAACATCATATTTAGCAAAAGTATATCACGCTCTTTTTTGCATTCTTTAGATTAATCAGAAATTGCATAGAATGTATTTGAACCCTGGTGCGCTGTTGCAGCAATGCCAAACGGAATGGCAATACCCCAATATATATCATCACTAACTGTGCTAACTGTCGACGTTGGTTTTGTAAGGTCAACTTCAACGTTTGACGTTGTCGAAGAAAGAATTCCGCAGTTCGTACATACTGCATAAGTAAACGTTGTCGTTGCGTATTTCTGCTGTGAGACTGGGATGGTGGAAGCGCCCGAAGTCATATCGGTACCTGCAACACTGATGTCGATTGCATCATTACCTTGGTTTAGTATGGTCGTCGTAGCATCTGTCGCACCTGTATCGCTCTGCACCTCAACAGCTCCGTAATTTATAGCTGATGTGACGCTGAGTGCACGGAGCGTAAGCAATTCTTGTCCAAGCGACGTTGATGTGCCGTACCCACCACCAGCGTCAACAGCTGAAATGAATCCTCTCCAATCCTCTCCGATATATGTGCCGATATCTGTTGGGTCAGCAAAGTAATAGATGTTTGCGGTACAGCTTACAGTGCAACTATTCCCCGCGCAGTCAGTGAAGGAACACGTTGACGTCGCTTTGTAACAGTTCGAGTTATCCGTTGTACATTGCGCACCTACACCTGAACGGTAAATCGTACCAGTTGCACTTGATAAATCTGCATATCCATTTGCGTCTGTCACAGTGCCAGTTGCGTATACGGTTGTTGTTCCTCCCGGCGAAAGTGTTATTTGAGTACCACTATTCAATGTGACATTCGACACAATTGGGTCAAAGCGCAGTCTCAATTCTGCGACACGCGAATACGAATCGAGCGGAGTGCCATTGTCAGATACACGGAGGCAGTATGCAGGCGAAGTGGCGTTCACGGTCGGAGCGAGTGCGTACTCAACTTCTGTGAATGTACTTGCTCCCAAATCGAGCGATGCGGTTTTATTTGAAGCATTTTCAATAATCTGACCGAACGTATATGCCCCCGCTCCGCCAATCTGGTCTGTTGTCGATGCGAGGTCTGAATAGTTTGTTGACGCTACCATACAGAGCGGTGAAGCACCGCAACTTGCAACGACGGGTACCTGCACGTAACTTCCTCCAGCAACAGCTTCACAGCTCACAGCTACACCTTTCGATGCATAATCGAGGCGAAGTTGCTTCCCGGTCACTGCAAGACCTGTATTTTCTACTATTACACGGAGTCGTTTTGTTGTTGCAACAGGAATACCCGAAGCACTCGTGTCGAGCCCAGCATACCACGATGCACCGCCAGGTACTTGTTCAGTTCCGAAGCGGACCGCAAGGTCAGTCGTAAGATACGGTCGCACCGCATAGTCATCCCAACCTCCATGCTGGAACCAATAACTGAAGCCCATTCCGCCCGTTGTGTACGAGGCGTCTGTTACGGACGTTGTCGCAACTACAGAACCAGAACGGCTGACAGTAACCTCAATTGCGTTGTTTGTTCTCCAATCAATTTCTACCTCATGCCAGCCAGTTGCGAATGAGATTGATGACGTTGCAAGCACAGTACCAGAGGTTTCGTTTGAAGAAACGTTTTTCGAGATAGTCACGCGGTCCGCACCGAAGAGTGCGAGACATACTGCATAGTTGTTGTTGTTCGCTCCCGGCGATTGCACTCCAAACAGTGTACACGCCTCATCTGATGAGCCTGTCGTCGTGTTGATGTACTGGAAGTAGCGAATTGTTTTGCCTTGGGTCGTTGTGGCATTTACTCTATAGATACCGTCAGTTGTCTGTGAGTTTTCTGTTCCTACCGCATCAAGTCCTCGTGTTCTATCGTATGCAAAACCTGTACCTGTTGTGAACAGAGAGGTATCACCGCCATACTCGGTAATATTATTATCTTCAAAATCATCAAAAGTACTGAACGTCGTCGAACCGCTACTGCCGTCGGTAGCGCCCGAGTTGCCGTAGTACATATATATAGAAGTATCGGCAGAAGCAGTCGTTGTCGGAACCTGCACCCACACAACCGCATTCGTACTTGGTGTATACGTCTCGCGCCAATGGTTTAGGAGCACAGTACCGCTCGCTGTTGTGAAGCGAAGGTCGTCAAAGTCTGTCTGCATGTCGCTGTCGTATTGCACCGTCACTTTTGCCGCTGCGTTTGTATATGTTGTACCGTCAGCATTCGTCAATACGACGCGCTTACGTTTAGACCATGACATGTTGTACCATTCAGAATCTGGCGCGCTTTCTCCACCATCATCATTGCGCCATCTGTAATGTGCCTGCTGAATAAGGAGACAGCTACTGTTGTCCCAACGTATTGAACCGCAGGCGTCGACACCGTCTACGTCAAATGATTCACCGGCAAGATTTCCGCTGTGGCTTGCAAAGGTTATTGCATTGGTCGTCGTACCTAAGAGAGTGACGTTCGAACCCGTAATTGCAGTTGTTGTTGCAAAGCGAATTGAAGTGTGTTGCGTCGAAGCATTTGCATCAACTGTTGTGGACGCGACAGTAATGAGCGAGCCTCCTGCAACTGCTAGTTCGAAGTCACCATTTCCAAGCGATGTGATGGTTGTTGTTCCCAAGAGCTGGAGGCCAGACGAGTCAGCGTTTCGGAATGCATAGTACTGGGCATTCAGTGAAATACTGCGCGCGACAAATTGATACGTTCCCGCTCCTTGGTTCGTAACCGTAGTTGTTGCGCCAGCTGCACCCACAATCTCAAGTGTACCGCCACTGAATGTGCTTGTTGCCCCAGACGCGAAGCGGGTCGTAACAGCACGTCTTGAAATGACTGGAAGCGCAACGCCGTCGAAGTCTGTGGCATAATCCCAGTAATCAGTTCCTGTGGTGCGCGTGTAGTTTCCATATATATACAATTCGCCATCTACAGCGCCGTGATCTTGTGAATACAGTGACGAAGACGCAGTAAGCAGTGTTGTCGTTGCGCTCGAATTCCATGCCCGCAAATCGGTCGACGTGCCTATGCGGAGGGTGTTGTATCTGTCGCCGCCTGCGGATTTAGAATTTATTGTGTAGCCTGAAGCAGAATTTACATACAGTGTTGAACCGTCCCACGTTGTAGCAGAACCACCAACAAGATTCGTGAAGACACCTTGCACATAGAGCGTCGTACCGCTCGCTGCAGAAAACGCCGTTGCGGTCGTGAGGTTAAAGTTTCCAGTTGTTGTAGCACTTCCAGAGAGAGTCCATCCGCCAGTGGTATTCGCAAACGAGAGGTTGTAGAACGACGACGCGCCAGGAGCAACTGTTCTGCCGACACTCGACGAGTTGAAGAGAACTGTTCCTGATGAGTGAACAAATGTCGCACCAGTCGACGTGAGTGAGCCACCGATTGAAACAGTGCCTGTAGCAAAAGTCACTGTACCGGTACTAATCGTCACAGAGCCAAGAGCAGATACGCTTGAATCGCGCATGATGTAACTACCAGTACCCGCAAAGTGGAGAGACGACACATCAGACCCGTTTGTACGGAATGTGTTGCTTGTCGTTGTCGCATTCAGTTTAATAGTACCGCTGTTATGTGTGAGCGTACCGCTTGCGTTGTTGAATTCTTTACCGACTGCAAGTATTCCACTTGGAAGAACAAGTGTGCCTGTCCCAGGAACATACAATGCACCAGATGTTGTAGCGTTCGTATTAGAAAATGTCCACCCGCCTCCTGCACCGCTAAAGGTGAGGTTAAAGAAACTAGAGCCATTCGTGCTAATAGTCTTTCCACCTGTTGTTGCTGACATTACGACTGTGCCCGTAGAGTTGACGAACGAACCGCCAACTGTTGTAAACGAACCGCCAACTGTTGTTGTGCCCGATGGCAAAGTCACAATGCCGTTAGTTATGTCAAGCGTATTACCCACGGTGAGCGGAGAATCTGCCACCGTCCAACTACCAACACCATTAAACGTAATGTCATAGAATCCAGCAGAATTCGTATCCACTGTGCGTGCTGCCCCAGTTGTTGTGAAAGTTATATTTGACGTAGCCGGCGTAAAGACTGCACCGGACCCAGTAATAAGGCTGCCTCCTATTGAGTGTATTTCAGACGCGGCCGCGGTGAATTGCGCGTTTGCATAGAGTTCGAGCGTGCCGTCGTATGCTTGTCCTGCTCCGCCTCCAGCAAGAGTGATATTTCCCGTCGGCGTAAATGTTTTTCCAGTCCACACAATGAGTTTTGTGTTCGCTGGAAGTGTAAGCGTATCTGTACCTGCGTCGACCGCCGTAAATGGAATGTCAGCATCATCTGACGAATCCCATGTTGCCATTTTTGCAATAGTAATTGGAGCGGTATTTTCATGACGCACAATGACTCTATTTTCATAGAGATGCATGTCGCCAACGGATGTCACTGGGTCAACGAGCACGTGAGCTGCTTTCACACCACCTGCTGTATCAAGATAGAGCGTGAAGTTGTCGTTCGCACCGTAGACGATGCCAGGAATACTGAATGCTCCTGTCGAAGCGTTACATGTAGTTGTATAAGACGTAACTCCTTGGACCATCAATCTAACATTCTGAGTTACACCGTTACATACTGTAGAAGTACTAACTCCTTCGTCCGAATACACTACTCCAGAAACAGTAATTGCTCCTGAACTGTCGTCCCACACAATGTAACCAGGGTCACCACCTGGGTCGTTGTCTTTTGCTTCACCCGACATATTGCCGGTATGGTTTGCAAATCGCCATGAAGAGACAGTTGTGCTTGTCGCGGTGACATTTGTTGCAGAAATTGCTGTGTTCGTTGCAAAATGATTTGAGTTAAAAGTTTTAGCAGGATTAGCAGTGATGACAGTACCGCCAATAGTCATGCCAGTGCCGCTATTTTGCGAAATAAGAATATCACCATTCGAGAGCGTGCTTACCGTTGGTGAACCTGTGAGCACCAAACCTGATGTGCCTAGATCGCGTAATTGGTAATACTGGAGCGTTGTAGATGCTGAACCTCCAATAGTAAAGCTATAGGTACCACCGCTTTGGTTCTGTAGTGTTGTCGTAGCGCTCGCCGAACCGCGCACATCGAGACTTCCTCCCGTAAACGAAAGCGTTGTACTCGTTGCCATATACACCTGCACCTGTCGTTCATTGCCACCGAGAAGAGATGTACCATCAAAGTCTGTCGCATAGTTCCAATAATCAGAACCGGACGTTCGTCCATAGTCAGCGTAGATATAGAGCGCGCCATTCACGTTCGCATTGTCTTGAGAATACAGAGAACCTGTGCTATTTACGAGCGTAGTAGTCGCGGAAGAATTCCACATTCTGATATCAGTGTTCGCGCCAACGCTCAGTGTTGAGTATCGGTCACTTGTTGTCGTTGCGTTCACTGTATAGTTCGTGCCTGAATATAATGAAAGCGTTGACGTTGTCCAATTGGTCACTGAACCACTTACATTGTTTGCAAATGAACCGCCGACTGCGAGTGTGAGGCCAGAGTTTACAGTGAATGCACTTGCCCCCGTGAGCGTAAGGTTGCCGGTTGAGGTTGCGTTTGAGAGGAGTGTCACCGCACCAGTCGCGTTTACCACAACGTTTCCAAACGACGATGTACTTGCGGTGATTGCTGTTGATGTCGCTGTGCTGAATGTAACTGTACCGCCAGAACTTGTGAACGTGCCTGTATTTGTCCAATTGCCATTTGCAGTGAACGTACCGCTATTTGAACCGACAAGCGTACCGCGAGGACTTATCAGTATGTCGCCGTGCACAGTGAGGAGTGTGTCGTTTGCGTCCACCGTTACCGTTGTTGTGCCATTGGCCCCTACAGTCAATCTGTTTCCAACCAATATTCCTGAACCTATTGTGGTGTACGTCGGGTTTGAAGACGAGGCATTGAGGTCGAGATTGTAATAAACAGCGCTCGTAATATTTGTTGCAGATGTACCGCTATAGCGAATTGTACTTGTTGCTGTACCGAGCGTTCCAGAAATAATGAGCGGTGTTGAAGTTCCTGCGAGATTCCACTCGGAGCCAGACAGTGCCAGCGTATGCGCGCTGTTCACGGTAAGTTGGCCAAGAACAGTAGTTGTGGAAACACCTCCTCTAAACGTTGTGCCGGATATTGACCCATTGCCAAGTGCCAAGTTATAGAAACTCCATGACGTCGTACCACCGAGGACACCTCCTCTCTGCAAAGTGGTCGTACCGCCTGAAAGCAAGAGGGTGCCATTTCCTGTAAATGAACCGTAGCTTAAATCAATATTTCCTGAACCAATGAGCGTTCCAGAAGACAGCGTAGTAGAGCCGAGTATTGAAAGATTTGAAACGAGGTCCCATTGGCCCGAACCAGTAAACTGAACATGGTTAAATGTGATTGTGCTTGGACTTGAAATTGTTTTTCCAGTGGTTGTCGCGGTGAACGTAACGGTAGAAGACGCCGATGTAAATGTGGCGCCTGTATCGACTTGGAATCTGCCACCCACAGAGTAGGTTTCATTCCCCACACCCGTGAAAATAGCATCGTTGTCGATATGCAATGTACCATCATAACTGCCACCATCACCTCCTGGAGTGAGTACGATATTTCCACCCGGCACAAAGGTTGAGGACGTTGCGACCACGAGTCCGGTATTTCCTCTTACCGTCAATGTATTCGGCACTGTGCTTGTCGCATTGAAACGCAAATCTGTATCGTTGTCTTCGTCATATACCGACATATCAGCGATGGTCAGTGGTGCAACATCTTCTTCAGTAACTGTTACACGATTGGCGTATATATCAAGTCCGATAATGTTTGTTGTTGGTGTCTTTGTGATTATCGCTCCGCGCTGTCCGCCGTTTGTGTTTAGGAATACTGTGATGACTGGACTGCCGATAAACGTAACTCCCGGAATAGAGTATGCACCAGTGCCGGCTGCACAGGTGCCATCAAATGTAGACGAACCGTTCACAACAACTCGAACCGATGTCGAAGCGCCGTTACACGTCGGAGCACCCATCGGAGTTACTCCAAGGTCTTGGTACACAACGCCCGATACGGTAATAACATACGAGCTATCATCCCAACGAATTGAGCCTGGGTCGCCTGTATCACTGTCTTTTGCTTCGCCGGCAAGATTGCCAGTGGTCGTTCGAAACCACCAATAAGACGCCGGCGTACCTCCTGTTTGAGTGACGTTCGTAGCACTAATTGCAGTTGTTGTAGCGAACCTCACGCTCGTAAATTGCGACGCCGGATTTAGGTCGATTGTGGTGGACGCAACAGTGAGCCCTGTGCCAGCGGCAACACCCGGAGTGAATGCTCCATTTGAAAGCGCTGTTACTTTTGTTGAAGTGCCGAGCGTTACCCCCGTAGTGCCAAGATTTGTAAAATCGTAGTACGACGCTGTGGTTGTTGCATTTCGAGTGAATATTGTATATGTACCTGATTGAGATGCTACCGTTGTCGTTGCAGTAGACGTTCCTATTATAGAGAGCGTACTTGAAGAGAAGGACGCGGTTGCGCCAGACGATAGCCGTACATTTGCCGTACGCTGTGAACTCGTCGCAATAGCGACACCATCAAAATCAGTGCCAGCGCTCCAGTGTTCAGTACCGCTCGTACGAGTGTACGCTCCAAAGATGTAGAGGTCTCCGTCGACTCCTGCATGGTCTTGTGAGTAGAGGTATCCGGTTGGGTCAACTGTGTAGCTCGTGGCGGATGTATTCCAAAACGATACTCGTGTATTGACCCCTGTCTGCAGTGCACCGTACACATCTCCACCAGCAGTCTTAGTATTCCCTGAGAAGGTTGTACCACTTTGAAGAAGTAACGTTGAACCAGTCCATGTCGTCGACGCACCACCGACCGCATTTGTGAATGTACCATTCACTGTAAGTGTTCGTCCTGAAGTCATTGTAAATGCACCTGCATTCGTAAGCGTAAATGCGTTTGTGACGTCGGTGTGATTTGAGATTGTCCATCCGCCAACAGTACTATTAAAAGTCATGTTGTAGAGCGCAGATGCGCCAGGAGTTATCGTAAAGCCAGTCGTTGTCGCATTGAAGAGTACTGTACCGCTCGAGTGGGTCACTGTTGCAGAGTTAGTATATGAACCACCAACTGACAGCGTCCCAACTGGCAGCATTACTGTGCCAGCGCTCACAATAAAGTCACGGGCAACTGTCGTTGTTGCTGTAATACTATGTGTGCCTGAACCATCAAAGCGAAGTGTGTAAAATGATGAGCCATTAGCACTCACGCTTTGAGCAGCTGCAGATGTCATTCTCACAATGCCACTGTTATGCGTAAATCCTCCTCCAGTTGTTAAAAACGAACTACCAATCGCAAGAGTGCCAGACGGTAAGGTCACCGTCCCTTGCTGTATTTTGAAATCATTTGAAGTCGTTGCATTCGCCGTCGACATCGTCCAGCTGCCCGAGCCATTGAAGACAGCGTTATACATCGTGTTAGTAAAGTTGGTACCAGAAAGCGTAATCGTTTTTGAAGCCGATGTTGTGAAGTAAAGTGTGCCGTTGTTGTGTGCAAATGCGCCTCCGGTGTTGAGGAACGAACCAGCAACAGTTGTCGTTCCCGTCGGCAGAGTGACCGTGCCTGTCGCAATAGTGAAATCGTTCGTAACAGAAAGTGTCGGCTGCGTAAATGACCATGTGCCAGTCGCACTATTAAACGTGAGGTTATAGAAAGAGGCTGTACCAGCATTAATCACACGGCCAGTGCTGGTTGAAAGAAAGTTCACTGTACCTGAATTCGGAACGAAGCTATTGTTGTTCGTCCAGTGTGCCAACACGTCAAGCGAATAGTTAGCGCTCGTCACGTCCAAAATATCGTCAGCACCAATTGTTACTGAATGCCCGCGGACATTTGTACCAAGTTGTACCGTCTTTGAAGTGCCATTGACAAGTACGTTGCCGATATTTTGCTTCGTACTATTAGCATCGCTCCATGTTGCAGTCACAGAGCCGTCGAACGTCGTTGTTCCGAACCCTGTCCAGAATCCGCTTGCGCCCGTAGAGAGACTTCCTCCAACAAGCACTGATGAGGTCGCTCGGCCTAACGTTCCAAAGTTTACCGAGAGCGCAGTGTCTACATCGATTGTCGTTGACGCATACCATGTCGCGGTACCAGACGTTTCTCCGAACGTAAGGTTATAAAATGCTCCGCTCGAGCTTGCGGTGTTCGCAATTCCTTCAATTGTTGATGTTGCAGTGAAAATCACAGTCGACGTTCCCATTGTTGACGTTGCTTGGTTGTCCCATGTACCGTTTACTCGGACCGTATTGCCATTTGGCGTAAACGACCCTCTATTTACAAAATCGTGCGTGGTTATATTTCCCGCAGGCTGGTATGTATTCAATGCACGTATGTAGAGTTTTGCATCGTCGCACGGAGCATCGGTACACACTGTGAGCGCACTCCCTGAGACGCCATGAAAAAGATCTTCGTCAGAAGCTGCGTACAATGCGAGGTCTGTGTTCGAAACGGTCGCGAGGTCATTCGAACCTATCGAAAGGTGCCGTTCGTAGAGTTGCATTCCACTTATGTCTCCCACGCCGTCATATTTAGTCACCCCAATTGCCTCATTCGCATCAACTGCTCCGTCAACGAATACAGTGACGACATCACCCGGTGCTGCGTTTACGTTCGCAATACTCCATGCCCCTCCCGCAATTGCTCCAGTCTTTCCCGCCTGTAACACTCCATTGACTGCAACTGCGACTGTGCCTGACGTTACGTTTGTCGTTTCGTTATACTGCTGTATTGTGCCAGTGATAGTAATACCGGCAGACCATGTGACAGTCCAGTCATTCAATGATGGACACACACCAAGATCACAGTTGAGCGTTGCAACAGGTCTGATGAGGCTGTATGTCGTGACTGGAAGTACGTTCGCAAGATTCATCGGACTTGTCGAAGTGCCGACAGAGTTACTTGGGATGAGCGTATCTGGGATAAGGTCCCACGTACTCGAAGCGGTATTGTAATATTCCATCTGATAGAGAATAGATGACCCACCTGTCTCTGTGTCATTCCACGAGAGTTGTTGCCAATACGGCCCAGAGCCATCGTAAAAATCTATTTCCGGTGCCACCACTGCAGTACCGAGCGTCGCGGAATTTCTTGGCGCCATCATAAATGGCTGTTTAAACGGAGACGCTCCGACAGATGCATTTGTTTCAAGTGTTTGGAGCGTACTCCAAGTAGTGCCGTTTGCCCAATTTGAAAAATCATATCTATCATTTCCATCGTCAAAACCAAGCGCCATAATGCTACTCGAACCTGAACGTATTAGTTGTACTGTTGGAGTATCAGCTATTGTTGATATTGATGCTTCTGCAATCCATGTAGCCCCATTCCAATATTGGTACCGTAGACCGGTCGTATCGCTATACGCCACCATTATGTATCCATTTCGAGCTGTAGTATTTTCAAACGCACAATCAACCGGCCTATCGATTTTATTATCGCCAGCAATATCCAGTTCAGTCTGTCCAGTCCACGCTGCTCCGGTCCATCTCACCACACCCACGTCTGTGTCTTGGTCTACGTAACAAATAGCCATATTGTCCGTACCGGTATCAGCAGCCATCGAGCCCACTTCAAAGTCGTCTCCAAGTACCTGTGTCGCTGGCGCTGTCCAGCCCGCATTCCATGCGCGCCATGAGAAGTTGGCATTACCGCCGTTTGATACTGCAATAACTGCCTGATTACCGCTCTCTTCGTACGCAGCTGCGATACCCTCATGCGTAAGCTCAATCATGGAACCCCATGTCACGGCGTTGCCCCACGAAGAACCGCTCCATACTTGTGCTTCGTATAGCGAACCGGCATTATCGCGCGATATGACAATTATTTCGTCAGAGGTTGGGTCCGATATAAGCTTAACCCACGAGCAACTGTTCAGAGATGAAAGATTTACAGTACCACCATTTGTCCATAACAATCCATCCCACACCCAATACGTCGGGTCCGCGTCTCCGTCGCACGTCACTACAATAGCGTCTCCAGAAGATGTCTCGTAAGCAATATCAAATCCCCGCGCTCCGGTGTCCGGAATGATTGCTGTGACTTCTTGTTGGTCTCCCCATGAACCATTCGCATACACCTGCATGTTTACGTCTCCATCTGTGCCGAGGGTACCCAAGAGATACTCTTCATTCGTTGGCGATTCTTTCAAAACGACCCAGTTAATTGTTGCACCAACTGTCTGTGCAGAAAGTTCACTGCCCCACGATGTACCGCCCCACAGCCTATACCGTGGTGTCTGAATGACCCCTTCAGCGTACACAACCATCGCTTCGGACGAAGACGTTGATACCGTGATTGAAGTCGTCGAGAGTGCAATGAGTCCAGAAAGTGTATCCGTCTCAAATTGCTGGCTCGTAGTTTGGAACCATGTCGACACCGTCACAGAACCATCGGTGGTAAAGCTTTGCGCATTAGAGTACGCTGAGAAAGTATTTGAACCCGTGGGGTCAACAGCTCTGACGCGCCACCAATACGTTGTGCTTGCAGTCAGTCTGTCGGCATCTTGTATCGTATACCGCATTAATTCGCCTGAATTAAACGGACTTGTATCCACTATTGTGACTGTATTTTCAAAGCCGGCGGACGATGAAGAGGTACGCGTTGTAGACGCAGTGAACGCAGACGATGTAGACCATTGGAATTCATATACGAGCGAATCACCCTGCGGGTCTGAAGTATAGAATTCAAACGATGGTGTTGTGGTTCCCGTTTTCTCGTTCGGAAATAGAGCTGTTAGTGTCGGCGCTGGAATTTTATATCCCCACGACACGGTCCAATCCTGAAGCGTAGGAGAACCACCCACATTCGTGAAATCGGCTGACAAGCGAATAACCGGATATGTATCCGTGTTCAATCCCAAGAGGCTTATGGGCGATGTATCATATCCAGCTGTGTTTCCGGAGAGCGCACTGTCTGGAATGAGTGCCCACACGCCATCCGTCACTTCATACTGCACATGATATTTAATATCGCCCGTTGTTTCATTGTCAGCCCAAGAGAGCGAGCCCCATGCGTTCCCAAGCGTCGCGTCCTCAAGGGCTATTGCATCGCTTGTTGTTGTTCCCGTTGACGAACCTACGATGAGTGACACTTGGTCTGACACCAGCGCATCAGTTCCATAGAGCGTACTCGAATCAAACTGCTCTTCGGTTGTTTGAAACCAAGCACTTACAGTTAGAGATGTATCGACTGTAAAGCTGTGGATTTCAGACCATATACCATACGCATTTGAACCAGTCGGGTCCTTCGCTCGTACGCGCCAGTAGTACGTTGTGCCGTTTGAAAGCGCAGTCGTAAGCCTGAACTGGATTGTCTCGCCGACGGTAAACGGATCCTTGTCAGCAGGAGTTGTGAGATTGATAAATTGTGTTGGGTCGGACGCGCTATTTTTATCAGACACTGCGCTCGAAAAGTCGAAGTCATTATCTATCTGTATTTGGTAGGTCAAATCATCGGACTCTTCGTCACTTGCATAGAACTCAAAGAGCGGCGAAGTGGTTGCAACCTTCTCGTTATCAAACAACTTTGAGAGGGTTGGTAGAAACGGGTCATCATTTGTATAGGCTTTTGGATAATCATCATAGCCAAAGAGTGCAGTTCCATCGGTCTTCACCATTCTAAAACAACTGTACGTCCCTGGGTCCGCGCCATTATGGACGAGTGAAAAATCCCATTCTCCCTCAAGACCGATTCCGATGGGGTTCGGGGTTGAAACTGTAGGAAAATCTTCCTCGTATGACTCATTCGCATCGGTTCCTGACAATGTAGAGGATGCGATTGTGGCGCCGTCAGCAACAGAGCTGTTATTGTATCCTTTCCACGCTGTGCTTGAACCAGTACTACCGACGTCAGTCCACACCGTAATAGCACTGCATTGATCTGTTGTTGTGCCGAACTGAAGTTTGAGCGTATCAGCCGTAGAAGTCGAGTTCTGCACAGCAAGCTGCATGCGGAGGCGAATCTGGTCGTTGTATCTGACCGGCGTATTCGTGGCGCCAATAGGTTCGTTCGGAAGTAGGTCAATAGCTCCCGCAGGCCAAGGGTCAGTAGGGGTATTCGCGTCAACGTTTACATACCACTGCGAACTTGTTTGCGTATATATAGGAACAAAGCCCATTCGCTTTGCAATAATCACTTCGACATACGGAGGAACCATTGAGTCCGTAGTGAAGTTTGTGATATCAATTTGGTGCGTATGTACACCACTCGAACCCTTCGCACCAGTACGAGCATTATCTGTTTGCAATGGCGCACTCGAAACACTATTAAACATGTCGCTGTGCGTGTGGGTGTCTGAACCGCCATTAGAGTACGTTGAAGATGCTTTGATGATGCGCTGATAGAATGGATCATCCGGCGTATCAGAGCGATTAAGCCACCCTGCAGGTTGTGTATCTGTCCAGAGCCCTATAGCATTTGTCGGCACTGAAGTCGCTGTAGTTGTCGTTGCAAGAATTATCTGTATATATGCTGGTTCTGCAGTAAGAAGTGTCGTCGAGGTACTCAGCGTATGCGTGTGTGCATTATCGGCAGATGTGACTTGCGTACCACCAGTACGAGAGTTGAGTGTAGAAGAGTCAGCAGCGCTCGACGTACCAGTCACTGAGTGGCTGTGCGAGTTTGAACCGCTCGTAGTGCCGACTCCGTTTTCGCCTCTGATATAGTATCCGTTTTGTGGTACATAGTTTGACCACCCGCCTGGTAGCGTGCCGTCAAACATCAAAATCGCACCTGCCGGAATTGAAGCAGGCTCGCCAGCACTATTGCTTTGTATCATTCGGAGCTGCTGGTACAGTGGCAGTGTCGAAGTTGATACTACGTTTGGCGTCAGAGTATGAGAGTGTGCCTGTGCGGAAACTTCTACACCCGCATTATTTTCTGCATTCACTGTTGCTGATGTGTAGAGAGTCGCGCTTGCCGTGTGTGTTGAAGTAGCAGTGCCACCAGTACTGCCATAAGTCGCAGCGCCACGAATGAATTTCTGGAAAAAAGTACTTGTGGCAGAGCATGAAACACACGTCCAACCCGCAGGAAGCGATACCATGCTTGACCAGAACACAATCAAACTGCCCGTTGCATCTGATGCAATCTGCCACGCGCGGTGTTCAGTAAATTGATTCACTTCGTCTTCGACAACCAATGATGCAATATCGGTAGACGTAGACGTCTCTTCGATTATTGCTTCGTCAGTTGAGGTCGCACCATCGCCAATATCCGAAACAATCACATCAGTAGATGACGCTTCAGTTGAAACGCTATCAGCTCTAATTTCTGATCTTCTGTTTCCACCATACTTCACCGTTGCAGGCCCGAGTTGATAGAGGTACGGACTGATATCAGGAGAGTCAAACGTGTACGATAGTGCCCTCTCTTCTCCTGGCAAAAGATCGATTGCCCATGTCAGTGTTTTAATATCTCCCTCATCTTTTATTTCTGCGTCAGTTCCACTGATTTCATACTCTGCCGGCACGCGTTCAACCACCGTTCCAGTTGTTTTTTCATTCGCATGCAGTATTAGGTTCATCGTGTACGGTTCAAGCGGGTATATGCGTGTCGGACCTGCTCTCGAAAGCGAGAATGGGATAGCATCAGCGACTTCAAACGTCATGGAGGTGTGTGAAAGTACAGCTCCATCTGGCGTAATGCGCTCAACATAGAGCTCATACGTTCCTGTTGCTTCTATACTATAGAGTGCAGAATAATCTGGTACGGGAACAACATTATTTCCATTACAGACGCCGGACGGAGAGGCTGGCAAACGTCTGATGAATGCCGAAGCGTCAATAATATACAATTCGAGCGACGCATCGCAGATTGTGTTTCCATTTTGTGAAAGCGCGCCAAGCGAAACCTCTGCCACATCACCAACAACATATCGCGTTTTCTGAGTATTAATTGCAAGCAATCCCCACTGGAACTCGAATGTATCCGTAAACAGTCGCCCGCCCTCATTGACCTCGAGTTCGACTGTATATGTTCCTGGCCTCAACTCCTCTCTCGCCTCCTCCTTTACTTGTATACTCCATAATCCCTCCGAGGTTTCAGTGAGCTCAACAGGAATGTCAATTTCACCGACATCACTGTGTGTAAATGTCAGCTCTTCAATTTCTGCAGTTTTTGATGAAAAGATACTGCGGATAAATTGCACGGCAAAGTTTCTCTGCTCTTCGTACTTAAGTGCAAAGTGCGGCATTTCCTCTTCAGTAAAATCGAGTTCGTCAGAAATCAATTCGTGCATCTTTGGCTTCTCAAGCTCTGTAAGCGCTTCTGGAGAAACACGTGCCTTGAGCGCATCCCTATCGAGGGTCATTGCATTGAGTTCAATCCAAAGGCTATCTATATATATGTTCTCCAAGTCACTATACTCACCCTCATACACAGCGCGCACCTTAAGTTTTCGCAAATCCTTTGGATCGAGAATTGGCGGTAATGCAAAAAGATAATAACCGCCGTTTATTGCGTTTGATGCTTCACCTTCGATTAGGACTGTTCCTGCATCTACCCACACATCATCACTTGAAAATGTGTACTGAACGCGAAGAGCTGACATTCTCGAAGAGGCATGCGCGCTTGGTGTTTGCTTAGCAGCGAAAGACATCCTGATTTGAGCATTTTGAATTGACTCCCCTGACGCAAGTCCAGGGATAGCAAAACCGCTAAATTGCACGGCATGGTCAGGATTTACAGGAAGATTCGTTCCAGCCTGTGGTAACTCTTCTGTTGTTGTCGCAACTTGCTCGTTCGGTTCTTCGCCCTCGATAGGCAACTCTGCATCAGTCGATGTGGGCACGATAGGCATATCGACTGGTTCTTCGACCGGCAATTCAGGCACAGAATCAGACGGTGGTTCAGGTATCGGGTCAACAATGGTGCCCGCGTCTGGCGGCGTGTCTATTGGGGTTTCTAAAGTAGTTGGCGGTTCAACAGGTGCATCAGTTTGCTCATCGCTTTGTGCGTGCGCAGTTCTAATTAACGCACTCGACATAGGAAATAGCGCAGTATCGCCACTGTTCAATAGCGAGACAGGTTCTGTTGGAGCGGGCTCTGGTGGGGGTTCTGCTATTTCGTCTGGCGGAGACTCTACTTGTTCACTAGGAACAGGTGCTTCAATTTCTACAGACGGTTCATCCATTCGCTCGTCAGTTGGTGGAGCATTGTCTTCGCTTATACTTCCAGTCGAGTCGGCATCAGGACTTTTGCCAGAACCATCGTTTGGAAGAGTTTCTGTTTCTGCGTCTGTACCTGCATTTCCATTACTATCATCACCGGGCACAACAGAAGGTGTCTCTGTTTCGATTGTCTGAGGGATATTAGTATCTTCCTGCCCCTTCAGTTCTTCTAATTTTAGAAATGCAGAATTATTTTGAGTGAACGATTGAAAAAGTGCCTCTTCACGTAAATCTTGAAAATAGAGCGCATCGGTATTTTGCCACAAGGCAGAATCAATCACTGAAGGCAAAACATTCAGTGATTGTTTTTTTGTAAATGAGTCAATAAAACTTGCGTACACGAGGTACACAGAGAAAAAGACGGTAATGCATAAAAGCAAAGTCACCGCTGTTATTCGGAATATGGTTCTTCGTGTGTATGTCATTGCTTCCACCAGGCAAAGAGCCCCTAAAAATTAGGTAGAATAGGGGCTAGTATAAAGTATAGCCTGCTCCCCTCTCGAATAGAGCGAGCGCTCTGTGTATACAACCGTTAAAATAACGGCTTTACTTCAAAATCTTCTGCACGTCAACAATCTCCTTCTCAATAAGAGTTTCAGACACTTCGAGTGCGCTGTTGAGACCTTCAATAGCAGACTTTTCCTGTCGTGAGAGGCGCGGTTTGCGTGTAATAGAATTTATTTGCTCGTATATCTCATCGCGGAGCGCAGAGAAAATCTTTTCTGTCTGGTCCTGAATCTCCTTTGTCTCCTTACGCAATCGCGTTTCCATTCGCCCAAAAAGTTTTCGTTCGTAAATGATGTATCCTATAAGCGCAATGATGAGCAAGAAGAGAAGTGAAATAGTTATATTACTTGCAGTGAAGAGAGCCCACGCAATAGAGGCTTTCTCTTCGAGACTTGCTGGCTTCCATCCTGAAGTAATAAGAATTGGTGTTGTACTTTCAATCTTATTTCCTGCCTTGTCGAACGCTGTGACACGGACAGTATACGTGCCATCTTCAAGTGCTGTGATTAGGTACCCGAGCCGTGCTTCGTCTGGCGTTACAATCACTGGTTCCCTGTTCGCTATAGTCAAATCGTAGCGGTCAATTCCTGAAGTATAGTCCTTTGCATCAAATGAAAGTGTCGGGAAAGAGGAGGTTGAGTTTCCTGCGCGTACATCAATGGTAAATGGAGCGGGCGGTTCTGTGTCAACAAGAATCTTTCTGTGCGCTATAGCTCCCCATCCAACCTGGTTTCGGTATTGAATGGTGAAATACTGGACTCCATCAAAAAGTTCAAGTTCGGTTAACAATTTTTCAGAAACGGGTGGTTTTATTATTGTGACAGGAATAAATTCAGAAGACGTCGACATATCCATTGCCATTTCTGTCACATCAAAAGGCAACTCCCAAGTAAAGAGGCCTGAGGATGTCGCATACCACGTATCCTGATCTAGAAATACTTTTGAACCTACGTCTGGTGCGCGTGGAGGGTCGCCGAATGCAATTGTGTCAGATGTTTCTTCTTCATCGTTTGTATCAAGAGTCTGGGCAGGTTCTGTCTTCGGCGTCGTAGGTGTTTCTGGTGTTGGTGTGGGTGTTGTTGCGCCCCCGATTGTATAGCTTCCCTTTACACTTGCTCCGTACACATCGGTACCGAGACCGTCAGCGGCGAGTACTGACGCCTTTTTGAAATCAACAGCAGCAGTTCCTTCAGCGTTTGCTTGGAAAGTTATAGATACGAGCTGCGATGCAGTTGAAAATGGGGTTGGACTTCCTCCTCCAAATTGAACTGTACCGAGCGTATTTGAAAATGTCGGCTCCGTAGTCCAGAGTGAAAATATTGAACCAGTTTTTGAAACGCTAACGACAGATAGTTTCGATGTATCAAATGTAAGCGTCGACTCGACAGCGTTTACGCTCTTACCTTTTGGATCAAGGCGGACAGACACAGTAAATGATTGACCCTTGGTATATGTTCCAAGAGATGGTGACATCAATATGTCTGCAGCAAAAGTATGCGCTGCAAACGCGACAAACAGCGCAAAAAATAAAATGAGGAACGCGCCTGTGAAACAGGCGAGAGCGTACAGAGTTCTTTGTATGGTGTGTGCAAATGTCATACTATGAAGAGCGTCGCGAATCTGCATTTCGTACCTTCAACTTTACTTTATCTTTTTCTTCTTCTTTAAGAAGCGGAAGCGTGAGGACGAGTACGCCATTTTTTACCTTCGCCTCTGCATGGTCGATATCGACGCTTTCTGGAAGTATTATTCTGCGATAGAAATCGCCCCACGTACACTCCTCTGTGAAGAAAGCTCCCTCGGGCTTTTTCTTAGGGAACGCGAGGTGTTCTGGACGCATGCGCTTGCCCTCAATAAGGACAATATCGGCGTCTCCTTCAATTGACACATGTATATCCGAAAGCTCGGCGCCAGCTGCATGCGCATAGATGACTATGATATCTTCCGTTTGGAACACATCAACGTCCAGTTGGACGATTTTATCAAGCGCAGTAGCCTCAGCATCTGATTGCAAATGCTGTTCTGTACGCACGCCTCTCCCTTTCAAACGCTGTAGAAATGACATACGAGATGTATCAGTCAATTATAGTGTATTCCCTCACTAATTGAGTATCGTTTTACCCACACCCTAAGCTCATGGTTTATAGTAATTGGTTTATGGTCAGACAAGCAGCGTAGCTGCTCGTTCTATAGGCTATTCACCATTTACTATTAACTATCTGCTATCCCGTCAAATTGAAGATCCTAATCGAAAAGTTTAGGAAAATAACAAGCACCACTGGTGCGACTATATTTTCCTTAAGCAAACACCCAGTACTTTCGACCGCAAGGAGAAAATACGCTGGTGTCTTGTCAGTCAAGGGATGCGGGATTACCCAGTCCAATTGAAGATCATAATCGAAAAGTCAGTCAATGACACCTTTCCATCTTGGTTTATATCAGCTGGTGGGTCTGATTGTCCACCCGCAGTATTCCAATGGAACAGTAAGATTGAGAAGTCGATAAGATTCACTTTGCCATCGCGGTTCAAATCTGAGTTGAGTCCTTTTTTAACCGGAGCACCTACTCCGTAAAATGTGTAGTTTGAAAACTGAGTGGTAATAGCAAGCGAAGCGTTCGTTGATTTCGCTTTTACTTTCCATGTATCCTGCTCAAAGCCGGTCGTAGGTACGTTGACACTCCAAACTCCCGCAGCATTTGAATTTGCCTGATATCGCTTTACCGCAGCACTAGATTTATCACGCTGTGTTTCAAGGTCAATTGTACTATTTGGAATCGATGAGCCAGAGAACACAACTGTTGCGCCCGGGTCAACTGGATTTGGCGTTACCCGAATTGTTGGCATAAGGTTAATGTTTGAAAGATTTGATGTGCGTGCGCCCACAACAGAAAAGGTCGTACTGAACGTGCTCGACTTCGTACCTTGCGCATCGAGAGCATACACGCCGAATGTATACACGCCGCGCGCAATCTGATCTATTGTGACAGTGAACACCCCGCTTCCGTTTGCACGCTGGCTATCGGTGACATATCCGTCAACGAGCACTGTCACTGAACTATTTGGAAAGGCATATCCAGTGATAATGACTTGTGCATCCCCGCTTCGATACTGCCCAGGGGTTGATTCGAATCCACCCCCGCCGTCAGTTCCGCCGGTATTGCCTGACGAGCTTCCGCCCCCACCGCCTGAACCGCCGGAGCCACTGCCAGAACCACCGCCGGAGGACGAACCACCGCCTGAACCAGAGCTTCCACTTCCAGAACCGCCAGTTCCTCCGCCTGTGCCAGTACTACTCCCCGTCCCTGGAGTTCCCGTCGGTGGTTCAGGAATCGTAAATGTGATTTCGTAATCATCGGTGTTGATGTTGTTCTCATCGTCAATACAGCGTACGAAATACGAGTACGTTGATGTCCCGAGTCCAGTGATTGTTTTGGTATGCGTTAGCTGTCCTGTAAGCGTGAACAAATTATTCATGGAAAAATATGGAGTTCCCGACGCCTGAGAATAACGACAGGTTGCAAGTTCGTTTGTATTCAACGACAACTCAACACCTGTCACTGTTCCTGATAGCAGACCCGACGGAGCTCCGTTGAAACGTAGCGGGGGTACAGTCTCTCGCGTGTTAATTGGAGTCATTGTCACTTGGTCAATTATTGCGACAAGAGCACGTGCCGTCGCAGTTTCAGTGCCTCCTCCTGCTTCAATAGCAATCGACTTAGTCCCAGTTGTACTGGGGTTTAGAAATCCTGTGTCGATTGTTGTTGATGCATTCGTTGTATTGTTTCCTAAAGTGACGCGGACATTCGACCCACTTGCAATTCCAGCAGTACTATTGAGCATGAGAAGTACTTCGCCCGAACTGCCTGTAGTGATAGTTACCCCGTCATATGTTGCGTCTGCTGTGGTTGTTGCAGGCCTTGTCGCATACGGACCCCCTGTTGAAACGGCAATTTCGGCGTTTAGAAAACTAAACGTGGACATTGGAATAGTAAATTCACCTGCTTGCGGACGAATAGAGATATACCCACCGGCAGGAATTGCCGTATCAACAGTAAATTCAATCGTATGATTCGAGTATGCATTCGGCGCAGAAGATGAGAGAGTGTCTCGATAGCTTCTTATAAATCGTGCATCAGAAAAATGATACGACAGTACAAACGTGAGCATACAAAAAACAATCAGTACTGAGTAGAAAGGCACTGATTTACATCGCTCCAAAATCTGTGAGGAGCTCATACCTCTATTGTACACACCGGAAGCCAATAGCCGCTCCAGCAGATGTGGGAAGCGTATACGCGTGCGTAGTGTAGATACCAGCATCAGATTTACTTCCATAGAAACCGCCCCGCATCATGCCGTACGCTCCCGACATATTTGACCAAAAATAATCGCCATTGAATAAATCAGATTCCGCAGGCGCGCTCACAACCGCAACCCCCTCACTATCCACTTGTGCTATATATCCAGTTTCTGGAAGTTTGCGACCGCTGTATGTACCGTCAACAACATCGTCCCGTACCCACTCCCAAATATTTCCGACCATATCATATGCGCCAGCAGAAGAAATGCATTCTGTTGTTTTTGAATCATGCAAATCACCTGAACTAATATTGCACTTTGGGCTGTTTTCCGTGTCCGGCGTACCGAGCGCACCTGCATACCACTCGGCGTTATTTGGCAGGCGTTTCCCTACTTTAGCGCATGCGAGTACCGCTTGGTCGCGTGTGATAAAACGCCACGGCTTTGTATCTGGTACGGATTCTGGGATGCAATTTTTATCTTCCAAATTTTCCTTCGTATCAAGTGCATTTTCCGGGTTTGATCTTACACATTCTGCACTCGCTGAGTTTTCATACGCATCAATACATCGTATTGTCCCGCCATTGACTGGTACCATTCCCACTGCACATTCGCTCTGCCTTTCACTTCCACCCAATTGTGAAAGCAAACTTCCTCCGCGTCCATTCAGTGAATCGGCGGCGTCTATACCAAGTGCAGTAAGAGCCACTGCTCCTATAATGACAGAAAATATTTTAAGTCCTGATTTAAAAGTCATACATTATAGTACATATCTATAGTGAAAGAGCACAACGAAAGCCAATGGCATTACCAGAAAAAGAAAGGGCAGTTTTTGCTTGAATACTATACATGCCTGCATCTTTTCCACTTCCAAAGAACCCACCTCGAATCATCCCGAACTGCCCATTTTGATCAGACCAGAAATAATCATCGTGATACGAATTCCCTACTCCATCAGCGCTTGTAGTGCGTGCGACTCCGCTCTCATCTGCTGCTGTCACATATCCACTTTCTGGTAGAGTTTCAGAATCATACACTCCATCGTTTACAGTTTCATCTACCCATTCCCATACATTACCAATGCCGTCATGGATACTTTTTTCTGTAGCGCATTCGACTTTTTCACCACTTTGAAGCACGGCTACGCCTTTTGTATTACATGAAGGGTTCACGCGTTCGTCTGGTGTGCCGACGACCGCTTCGTACCACTCTCTATTTGTAAGAAGTCGCTTCCCCGCTTTTGCACATAATTCTTTCGCTTGATGGTATGTCACAAAGGCCCATGGGAGTTTCCCGGATGCTGATTGCGGAATACATTGGCGGTTTTCACTATTCTCACGAGTCTCAAGTGCATTTCCTACAGTTTCATGTACACATTCAGTACTAGGACTTGCCTCATATTGGTCAACACAAATACCCTTTCCATCCACGTCTATTCGAGCAGTTCCATTAGGACATTCTTTTTCTGTGACATTCGTAGCCAGTATGCCGAGGGCTGATTGTGAGAAGCCATTTGGAGAGAGTGTTGCGTCTACGGTAATACTGGTGAGGATAATAATACCCGCACTCACAAAAGCCCAGCGAAGAATACTCTTCCACTTACCCATAGAGGTAAGTATACCGCGCGTTGAACGCAGAGATGTTACGACTGCGTGGATACAGGCCTTATCGTTCGTCTATTGCGCGCAATATCCATTACGTAGTTGAGAACAATAAGGACAAGCAGTACGAACAGTGTTGTTGCGAGCAGGAACGTCGTTCTATCGTCAAGCGACGTTTTCCCAAGTTGATTAAGGTTGCGTTCTCGTTCATCGAGTTCGTTTTTTCTTTGTTCAAGCTCTGCAGTTATCACATTTAATTCATTCTCAGGAACTGTGGCAGTAATACCAACTACACTCGCAAGATATGATTCAGTTTGAAGAGAAAAAAGTTTTGTCGATTGAGACGCAACACCGCTTTGAAACAGGAGCACTAACGCGACAATAGTCGCAGATGAACGCAGAATTTTGTGATAGGTAGAGACTCTGTCCATGTCACTATTCTATAGCATTTGAACTTATTTCTAAAACTGGCACGACTGATGTTACGAGAAGAGGACTAAAAGTCCAACAAGAAAGACTGCCGAGACTGAGAGGATTGTCACAGCAACGAGCACGAGGCTCGTAACGCCTCTTTCTTGACGTCTGCGTCTTGCAGGCACTCTTCGTGCACCTCCTACAACCATCGTATCGAGCGTCCTCTTGATATGAAGTCTGACTCCAAAATACACAGCGAGTACTATGAATAGTATTATGCCAAGAATTGGCAAAATGATGTGCGCAGGCAAAACCCAAAACGAAACAACAGCAGAGACCGTGGTTTGGTTTCCCTTCTCTCCATAGAGAAGTGCAACAACACCCTGATAACGCCCAAATGCTAAGTCAGTACTCTCCCACCCCACCTCAAAGTCACGAGTGGTGCCTGGGAACACACCTCCAAAACTATCGTTCACAGTGAGTATAGCAAGACGCTTCCCAGTAATTGTGTTAAATATTTCAAGCGGTCCGCGCGGTCGGATTAACACAGTACCAGGATTATCCACCCGTACTTTAAAACGAACGTTTGCTTTGCTATACATCAACCTATCAGTTGAAAACTCACGTATGCGTGCCGTTTCAACAACATCTCCTGCGATACGAATACTCACAATTGCCCCTACCTCGTACCCAACAGCTGCACCATTCGCTCGCAAATTAGGTGCCTCTACCGTCACGAAAATTCCTCCAAAGTGGCTACCCGGTGTTGCATCAGCCGGTACTTGTATTTTTACCGGAATAACCGTTTCTTGATTGGGCGCAAGTACAAAGGCCTCTTCTGATACTCCTACCCAAGACGACAATTCAAAGCCAGTTTTTTCAGCATTCTCCTCAGCAAACAGCGGAACACCGTTATCTCTGACTCCATTGATGTCTTTAACAACGAGAAAATATGTCTGCTCAGTAACACTTACGTTCTTGAGTTTAAATGTGGTATCAATAGTTTCTCCAGGATTAGCAGACTGTTCAATACTTGCAGGTTTTAACTCGACTCCGGATGAACTCTGAGCAAATACAGAATTTGCATTGTTCAGAATAAAAAAAAGAACAAGTGTGATGGGTAAAAAACGCCAAATATTTTTCATAGAAATAGTTTTAATAATCATACACGCAAATCTGAAATATGATGAGTCCTACGTGTGAGTATTGGCGCCATGCACGAATAGATACTATTTCTAACAATACTGATGGTTATGAATAACAAAAAGCAGCGTGAAGATTCACACTGCTTTTTGTTCTAAGTCTAGAGAAACTATCTTTAGAAAGTTGGAGTGGCGATATATGTAAGTGTTGTAGTGTAATCGTCGCCCGCTTCCTGAAGTGGTGTAATTTGTGCTTGGTATCCGACTCGCGTAGTTCCTATGTTGGGTGTGACGCCATCAGAAGAGGTTGCGTGTTGGAATACCTGTCTAGGTGTTGTACTTGCTGAAACCCAGAGGTCAGTTCCAAACTCATTAGAATTTAGGTCATCTTCTGAGGTTAGACCCCAGTGACCCCACGTTCTTTCGTCTGGAATACTGTTTGTTGGAGATGACCAACTTACTGGAGTGTTGTTATACAAACCATTTCGGAAGCCATCAATATCGGCACCAGTAGATGAAAGAAGGTTCTGACTCTGTTCTACAGTAACTACGAATCCGTTAATAGCGTTCGATGTCACTGCGAGATCCTGTGCAAGAACTTTTGAAACGTTTGAAGCAAGTGTTTCAAATGGAAGCGTTGTCGCTGTCGTTGTTGTCGATGTTGTTGTCGCACTTCCATTAACAGAAGCTCCGTTTGCTACTCCTGAGATGACGAATGTAAACACTGTGTCAACGTTCGCTGTGACAAGCACGTCGTCAATGATGGCAACTCGTGTTTGACCACTGTCTGCCATTGTTCCGTTTACAGTAAGTTCGTATGAACCTCCTGCAACTGGATTTACGATGCGAGTATCTCCAGTTGAGCCTGTTGTTGCGTTTGTCCCAATTTCAATTAGGATGACTGAGCTTGAACTTACTAACGAACCGCTTGTTGTGAAGACAATTGTCGATGTGGTCGTTGATACGCCCCATACGGCACCTGCAGGTGACGCAGCAAGCGTAATCTCTGTACTGTCGTCGAGAACGTCCATGTCGTTGAAGTCAAGACCTGAAGGCAAAGTAAAGCCAACAGGAAAGTTCAACTGTATGGTCTGTCCGACAAGTACTCCGTTTGGAATCACGAACTGAAAACGGTGGTTCGAGGGAGTTCCAAGGTCAGAGTCTGAGAGAGTATCACTGAGGTTCGTGAGGTTAGCAGCTTCTGCCTTGTGGAACAAGGGATTGAAACCAACCGTCATTAGCACCAGCGAAACCACAACGAGCGTCGCGATCGCTCCAAGCGCTGTGTGCGCTCGTGTTGTGTCTATTGTGTACATGTACTTTTTTAATAATTAGTTTTTAAATAACAGTTTTCGGCGCGCCGTCCGCACCTAGGAGTTCGTGTCCGAAGAAAGTGTGTGGAGAGATGACTTATCTGAGATTTGCATCAAAAAACGATGCAGCCGTTTTATCCCATTTGTATCATCAATTACTTTCTCTGGCCGACCCACTTACTATTGTACAGATAATTTAAGCGACACGGGCAAAACAGCTGTTGATAACTTGTCTTTGTCTTTTTGTAGCAACGAGAACTCGTAAATTAAGCGTCATTTTCTAAGACATTTTTATAGTGTCTTTATAGTCTTAATATCCTTCCACGATGTCGTATACCGAGGAGAAAGACGCTCTGTCTTTGAACGCCACAGACGCGTACCATTCAATGTCCCATAGTGCATCGCCTCATCTCCATATTTATCAGTTATTGCGTCAATTGTTTCCATGAGGATGCTCCCACTCCGTGCCGAGTCAGAGAAGAGGTCACCCTGTGAAACATAGTCGGGAGTGAGTCCAGACACAACTACACCTGCCTTTACGTATCGTTCACCGCGAACATACATCTCTGACATGAGCCCCAGCACGCATTTTAAAAGAATCTGTGTGTCGTTCGTTGGATGGAGCAAAGGAAGGCGTGCGCACACTCCACTACCGCGTATCTGGCCTTGCCGCTTCACCCGCAATTCCACAGTTACGACTGACGCACCTAATTTCTTCCTTCGGAGCGACTCACCCAAGTGCGTAATGTGGTGTGTGAGTGCTCCCTCAAGCACTGTCTTTTCTGTGACTACTTTTCCAAACGAGCGGGTGCTCATGAGAGAATGATTGCTGTCAACAGTCGCAATGTGAGGAGCAGAAACGCCAGACACTTCAAAATAAAGCCGTTCGCCATTAACACCTAAAAGCTGTCTGAGTGCGCTCTTGCCGCATATAAGTATGTCAACTATAGTTTTGATACCGTCAGCTTCCAGTTTTTCTGCACTCTTTCTCCCAACCCCCCATAACTCCCTCACAGAAGCGGAAAGGAGAAGCGCATCGTCTTTCGGTTCTTTAAGCACTGAAACACCAGTGCCCTTCTTTGCTCGCTGATTTGCAAACTTGGCAAGCGTCATTGTAGGAGCGACACCTACGGATACGGGTATGCCGACCCACTGGTACACGCGCTCACGTATCGCTTTTGCCAAATGTTCCGCATCTTTCTCATCAGCAACAACAAACGCCTCATCTATAGAATACTGTGAGACATCGTCCGAAAGTGAGGAAACTGCCTCAATGACGCGTTTCGATATGTCGCGATACAGCACAAAGTTTGATGAAAAAATATGCACCTTGTGTTTTTCTGCAAAATTCTTAATCTCAAAATAAGGAATTCCCATCTGAATACCAAGGTCCTTTGCCTCTTGGGACCGTGAGATCGCGCAGCCATCGTTTGAAGAAAGAACAACAACAGGACATTTACTGATGTCAGGGCGAAAGAGACGTTCGCATGAGACAAAGAAATTGTTGCAATCTACGAGTAAAAACATGTTTGTAATATTAAAATTGAGTTACAGATGCAGTGACCGTACCCCATATATGGCACTCGTCAGTCCCCGACACCAGAATTGGTTCATACGCTTCATTATCAGAGACCAAGTACGTTGCTCCCCCTTTCTTTCGTATTCTCTTGACTACAAGCTCGCCAAAGAGCGCTGCGACCACAATGGCGCCTTCTTTCACTTCGACGGACCTATCAACCACCAAAATATCACCGGAAACTATCCCAGAACCCTCCATGGAGTTGCCTTCGGCACGTACAAAAAAAGTCGATGTGGGGTTATCTATTAATAGAGCGTTTAAGTCCAATGCTCGCTCTACAGAGTCATCCCCCGGAAGAGGAAAGCCCGCAGCAGCCTTGGCAGTATAGAGAAGTGGCGCTTTATCAGTATTTTGTTCCTTTTTCTTTGGCATACCTATATATAGGTATAGGATACCATTTTGGAATATTGAAAGGTTGACTCCACACAGAAGCTATTCCGCCTCTGTCTGTATTACACAATAATTAAACCTCCAGTAACGCCGATATGAACGTAAAGCATAAGTGCCATAGTAGCGATAAGTCCTACGCCATATGCCACCTGCATACCATGCTGTCGCTTCCATTCGAATACAACAGCAAATATGAGTGAGAGAGCGACAAAGAGCGAGAGTAACAGGTACGTAAAGCTAATGACGTTATGTGATGATGCCAAGATGCGGGACATGAAATCAAGCGGACGAGCAATGTATCCGGACGGTGAGGAACCGCCTGTCCCCGCCGCCTCTGCTATTGTTGCCGAAAATGGCACAGATGTTGTAGCGATATCTGAAAAAAGCGTTGTACCGAATTGTGGAAGAGGAGCTTCATCACTTTCCGATGCCACCGAAAGAACTGCGTTTAATGGTGTTGCACTCGGTTCAGCTTTATTTGCTAGGTAGCGCTCATACATGGTAGGCTCGCCCCTCTTCTCTGTCACTAGCGGCAGGACTTCTGATGCGCGAGCAAGTTCTGGTGTCGTATTGCTGTCTGGTTTTAGCTCCGCTTTTATTGCCTGTATCGGCGTCACTGAACTCGGGTTAAGTGCGAGCGAAGCTGTTTTCTGGACTATTTTCTCAAGCGGCGTACCGAAGAGTTGTACCACAAAAATAGTTGGCGTACCTTTATACATACCTTTTGCCGTACCGATGCCTATCTCGCTATACTGGGATTTCAAGATATTGGCACGGTGTCCAGGAGAATTCATCCATGCGTCCACCACTTCGTCAGAATCAGAGAAGTTTACAGCGAGGTTCTCGCCTGCATACGCATATGTATACCCTGCCTGCTCGAAAAAATACCACGGGGAGAGCCCATCAGGACTGTCGTGCGCAAAGTACTCTTTTTCTGCCATGTCTTCTGCTTTCAGTTGTGCAGCATGGTCAAGAACCTCGTTGCGCGTCAGCACAGCTAGTGCGCCATCGCCGCGTTCAGTGTTTGTGAGGTCAACAAGCACTGCTGGCAAAATTGATGCCAAAAACCAGCTTGAACTCTGAACAAAGAGAGACTGCAGGTTTGCAACCGAGAAGGTGGTTATGACGAGCAACAGCATGATTGTTGCTGCTCGTTTCTCAAGAGAGTTTGGCCTGTAGCCATTCTCGACGCTTGGTATAAAAAAATTCTGGAGCCAGCGCTTCATTACCCACTCAGTATACCCTAGAGCAAATACCTTGAGGTTACTATCCCCACATAGTGGCTACATGGAACTAAATATACTGAAAGCACATTTAGCAAAGCAAAACTCACAAAAATATTCAGGACCATCCCATGTCAAGGTTAAACCTTGACATGAAAATACATTTCAGCACGATAGAAAATCCCACAGGACCGTCCTGTGTAGTAACTGGTCAGACCTGTTACGGTCTTTTGATGAGTGAGAAACTGATTCCATAATATTCACGACCGTGAATATTATGGAATCAGTAACAGTATAGTTGCAATCGAGGCCGGACCCGTTTTTCCACCAGGACAGTCACGTGTAGTATGATCTGTTTTTTCCACAGGTTTTTCCTGTGGAAGGTATTAGTTTTTTGTTGGCTCAACTAGTTTGGCGTAGACGACCAAATTCCTATCATACCTCTGCGTAGTCTTATTATAAGTACCTGAACACGTAATCAAGCGAATGCCTGCGTATCCAATCGGACCATATACGAGATCAGTCGGGAATTCATCCTGCGAGTAGCGCTCGAGTGCTACCACTTCAAATTCAGGCTTTGTGCCGTCTGCACGCTCCACTGTAAACCTGTCGCCAGGGACAAGTTGCCCGAGGTGATAAAAAACTCCAGCACCATCCACCGAATCCACGTGTCCGAGGATAGCTGTAGGACCAATTTCACCAGGACTAGCGCCGTTCTTGTACCACCCCACAGTATGGTATTCCTTTGGGACCTCAATTGTTCTGTCGGGATGTAACCCAAGGGGTTCTTCAAACAATGCATCAATCGATAGCTTTGGGATGAGAAGACGCACTGGTTCTGAACGCTTCAGTGAGTAATCAGTGGTCGTAGCTGTATCAGACGTGTACGGCACATATGTATTGAATGGAGGAAAGTAGAGTGTCGCAAAATAAATCAAGAACGACACGTTCATTCCTAAAACGACAGCCGCCGCCATATGGATATGGCGGCGGTGTCTATTAACAAATGTGTTAAATGTAGTCAGCATCGAGAATGTATATAAAGTGTCTTTACAAGACCTTCATATCCGAGACGTTGAGATGCGAAAACATGAGTCGTACAAATAGTACGGTGAATGTTTGAGCGTCGAGAACAACGAAGGAGATGAGGTTTTTAAAGATACTCTTGTGTGCGACGAAGTGTAGCGAGCGCTAAACCAATTCCGAAGAGTGCAAATGCGAGTGGAATCGCCTGATTTCCAGATGTACCGCCCATACCAGTGTTTGGTGCGCCAAATGGAAGGTTGTTGTCATCAGTTGCGCCCAACACCTCTCCAGGTGATGAGTTGTTGCTGTTGCTGTTATTGCTATTGTTGCTGTTATTGTTGTTTGAGTTTCGTGAACTGCCACCTCCACCACCACCTCCTCCTCCACTACTGCTATTACCGCTACTGCCTCCACCACCCGGTGCATTGTCGTCGTTTGTGATAGTACATGTAGAAGTTGCTCCTTCAGAAATAGTGCCAGAACAGCCAGCGCTGTATGAAGCTGTGTAGCCACTCACCGCTGTTTCAAGAACTGTATAAGCACCAGTTGATTGAAGGAGCTCGTTTGTACCGTCAATTTCAAACGCAGTTGACGATGCGCCGTTTACTGAGAATGAGAAGCCAGAAGTCGTTCCAGTACCACCGTTGTCGTTGATAACAACCTTGTTCACCATAAGTGTTCCAGTCGCAGTACCATTACCAGTACCAGAAGCAATGTCATTGTTCGTGATAGTGCAGATAGAAGTTGTACCGAGAGCGATAATGCCTGTACAACCGCTGTATGTAGTTGCGTACGTGCTTGAAGCAGTCTCTACAACTGTGTATGCACCTGTCGCAAGGGTTATTAGGTTTGAGCCATCCGCTTCAAACAGTGTTGACGATGCGCCGTTTACAGAAAAGGAAAAGCTCGAGGTAGCTCCAGTTCCGCCATTATCGTTGATGACAATCTTGTTCACCATAAGAGTACCAGTTGCGTTTCCGCCCCCTCCACCCGGTGTATTGTCGTTATTAGTGATGGTGCACGTTGAAGTCGCTCCGCCAGTAATTGTACCTGAACAGCCTGCGCTGTACGAAGCTGTATATCCTGCCGCAGTCGTTTCTAGAACTGCATATGTGCCAGTTGCTACAGTTAATTTGTTTGAACCGTCAATTTCAAAAGTTGTTGAGGCCGTACCGTTTACTGAGAATGAGAAGCCAGAAGTCGTTCCAGTTCCGCCGTTATCGTTGATGACAACCTTATTCACAATAAGTGTTCCAGTTGCGTTTCCGTTTCCACCTCCCCCACCCTGTGCAATATCATTGTTTGTAATTGTGCAAGTAGAAGTCGCTCCGGCAGAAATAGTGCCAGAACAGCCTGCGCTGTACGAAGCTGTGTATCCTGCCGCAGCGTTTTCAACGACTGAGTACGCTCCAGCAGGAAGTGTCAGTGTTTTTGTTCCAAGAACACTGAAAAGATTGTTTGAGCCCCCGTTTACCTTGAAGGAGAAGCTTGAGGTAGCTGTATTACCACCGTTGTCGTTTATGACAATTTTATTCACGACGAGCAAGCCGGTTGTAGGAATTGTTGTTGTTCCGCCTCCGCCTCCGTTTGGATCAACCATGTTATAGATTTGGCAACCAAAATTCTCTCCGAGGTCATTCTGGTTGATAACGAACTGTGTCGAGGGTCCGTTGTTCGATTGGCCTGCCATATTGCATGTCCCGTCCCATTTATCAAGCACATATCCTGCCGGACCAGTTTCCGTGAGCGTATAGTTCCCCACTGGGAGGTATGCAACACCCAAATGATTGAATGTCCCGTTAAAGCCGTTATCACCAACGAGGTGAAAGTTGAAGAGAGGTAGAATTGCGTCCGCATCAGCTACGCCCTCCAAGTATTTCAAAAATCTCAAGTGTGCTGTCGTCTGGTCATCAAAAGAAGCGCGAGATGTAAAAGGCGTAAGAAGCGAGAGTGCAATCACCAAGGATAGGATACTGATGAGTGCTTGCTTCCCGCAGTTGATAACTGTTCCCATATTAGTATTTATAGCTATTGAATAATGCGCGAAACGTCCCCACGTCATCCCGCAAATTCCCCCTTGAGGGCCTAAACCGCGACTCTCATTGGTTCTTTAACGGGCATAGTACTCCTCTTGTCTATACACAACAATTGACATATTTCCCAATCTAATTTTTAATTTTCACCTATTTCCGTATCATATGTAGCCGATGCATAGCTCAAGTTATGACAACTATTTAAAAGGATTCTTAAATATGCTTGAGACGAAAGTGCCAAGTGTACTCTTAGGCACTGATGAGGGAGTCGGCGAAACAGTCGCACTCGCGTTTACAGTCGCAGTTGGAGTCACTTTCTTGCTCACCAGTGTGGCAGTCTTTGGCGCCACTGGTTTGTAGCTCGTTATTGGAGGTACATAGACACCGGGTACTGTAAACGGTACTTCAGATGAGAACGCAGCTCCCGCTGTGCCCTTTGAGCGAACACGGTAGATATATTCCTTGCCTGGAATGAGCCCACTCATATACGCGTAATGTTTTAGAGTTGACGTTCCGACATAGAGGCTTGATTTTGCGTAGCCGAAGTTATACGCAAGCGCGTTGTATGGAGATGTCGTAGCTTTCGCATTCCAGAACATCTGGCCGTCGCCAGGTTTTGTCGATTCCCATGTGACCATCGCACCCGAAGTTCCATCTGGTTTTGGATAGAACCAGAGTATCTCAAGATTTCCGACTACAAAGCCTACTCCGCCCTTTACTTCAACTGTATACACTCCATCTTTTACTTTTAGAATCGAAGTTGGGTCATTGTCTTTTTTGTGCGCAATGAGGTGCGCAGAGTTTTTATAGAAACCGCTCGGCGCATCCTTTGCAAAAGATACCGTGTAGGTCAATTTAATTGTTTCGTTTGGCTGGATGTCTCCAAGATCCCACGACTGCTCGCTCATCACACTTCCGCTCGGCGTATTCAGCGTATCAACAAGCTTTGCGTCATACGCCATACCACCCGAATTTTTGACGGAAACAGTATAGCTGAGTTCGCTTCCTGCCTTTACAACGCCATCCTTATCTGCAGATTTCTTTATGACTTCAAGCTTTGGCAGAGCATTCTTTTTAGCAGCAGAAACAGGCTTCGGCACAGTTGTGGCCGCACCTTTCACCTCTCCTTTGCCCTTCACCTTTTTCTTTGAGC
>Ga0163150_10000078_pt1 | contig 172839 bp, 173 predicted proteins | sample OliLakLV19P2IB_FD_148628 | JGI IMG/M metagenome (GOLD analysis project Ga0163150, IMG submission 148628) | Freshwater microbial mat bacterial communities from Lake Vanda, McMurdo Dry Valleys, Antarctica - Oligotrophic Lake LV.19.P2.IB | ecosystem: Environmental > Aquatic > Freshwater > Lake >... | reverse complement strand
GAGCACGCCTGCCGCATCACGGGGGTCAATCGGCCGGAACACCTGATCGCCAGCCACTGCAAGCCGTGGCGGGATTGCGAGTCGAACGACGAGCGCCTGGACGGGGAGAATGGCCTGCTGCTCACGCGGACCGTCGACCACTCTCACGATTGCGAGCTCCTGATCTCGCCGGTCGTGCATCGCGAGTCGCCGCGGCGCAACGTCGGCGAGTCTACGGAAGGGCAGAGAAAGTATCTGGAGTTTCATCGCGAGGCGGTGTTTTTGGAGGCGCGAGTCAAAACCTAGCGTATTGGCAGCTTTGCGCACGATTTTCATGAGTCGCGGGTGGCAGAATCCCGTTAGGTTTGGCGAGCAATGTCCTCACCTGCCGAGCAAGCGAGCCTGGCTGAAATTGCGGAGCGCATTGTCATCATGCGTGGCCAGCGAGTATTGCTTGATACCGACCTGGCCAGGCTGTACGGCGTATCTCCAAAGCGCCTGAACGAGCAGGTGCGCCGCAACCTCGACCGGTTTCCAGCCGACTTCATGTTTGCCATCAAATCAGCGAGTTGCGCAACTTGAGGTCGCAAATTGCGACCTCAAGTTGGGGTGGCCGACGATATCGAGTTCTGGCCTTCACCGAGCACGGCGCTTTCATGGCTGCAAACGTCCTGAATAGCGAGCGCGCCATCGAGATGTCCATCTTTGTCGTGCGCGCGTTCGTCAAGCTGCGTGAGGTTCTGGCGTCGAATGAGCAGTTCGCGCGGAAATTGAAGGAGCTCGAGAAGTCCCTTGCGACGCATGATGTGACTACCCGCCGCCAGTTTGATGAGGTCTACGCAGCGATTCGCGCACTGATGGCCCCGCCTGCGACGAAATCACGGCCGATCGGGTTTACCGCCGATCTGGATCGTGAACAGTGACGCGCTCGCGTATGAGATTGCCGAGGTCGGCCCGCGTAATTCCGATTGCCACCCGCACACGTGGGGTCTACGGTGAGTCCCATATGCTGATCTCCCGCGACCGCGAGAAACTCATCAATGTGATCGTCTATTTCGGTCGCAATACGCACTATTGCGGCAAGACCAAGCTGTTCAAACTTCTGTACTTGCTGGATTTCCAGCACTTTCGGGCGACCGGGCGCAGCGTGACCGGGCTCGACTATCGCGCCTGGGAACTGGGTCCGGTGCCGTTCCCGCTCGTGCAGGAGTGGGATGCCTTCAAGCCGGACTTGGCGGCTGCGGTCAATGTCGTCGTGGAACCCGTATTCGATTTCGAGAGACTGCGTATAGAGCCCACGGCGGAGTTCGACGATCGCCATTTCACGAAGCGCGAGTTGCAGATGATGCGCGAGTTGGCCGAGCGCCACCGCGAGGAGCTGACCAAGCCGCTCGTCGGCCTGACCCACGAGGAACGAGGGCCGTGGGACAAGATCTGGGACGGTGGCCGCGGCAATGACCAGCGTATCCCCTACACCTTGTCGGTACGCGACGACGACCCGAATCGGGAAGCGATCCTCGAGGCGGCCTCTCAGTACGAATCGATGACGAAGGCTGATTCCTCGCGTCACTGACGGCCGCTCGCAAGGCGTCAGATGGAAGCCGGGGACATCTACCGTCGCGAGAATTTTTACGCCGACGCGCTGACCGGCGAGTTGCTCCCAAAGTTCCTGCTGTTCATGGCGCCAACGCGTGGCGGCGACTGGGTCTTTCGGCTGCTTACCAGCCGTGAACAGGGCAGACGGCGGGAACCGCCGTGTTCTCACGGCGATCCTTATCCCGGCTACTTCCTGGGTACGCCCGGCGGTCCGCTCGTCAAAGACACTTGGGTTGACTTGAGATCATGGCCTGACGCGGATGCAGATGATGCTCGAAGGTTGATCGGAAAAGGTGTCATGACGCTGGTCTCGCGGCTAACTGGCCGTCAACTTCGGGCCGCTCTCGAATGTACGGCGGCTGCCGCGGATACGACCAGGCAGCAGGAGCAGGCGATTCGCGATCTGCTTGCTGAATTGAACTAGTCAGGCCCACCAGCGCGACGATGGGAGCACGACACGAGGCTACCTTTGCAGTCTCGATGCGACGGCGGCGGAGATCAGGCGGCCAGTATTGCGGCGGCTTGCAGGCGCTGCAACCAAGCAAGGCACCGACGAAAGGTGGTGCCGGATCCGGAAAAGTTTCTCAAGCAAGTACGGAAAAGAGTGGAGCGGGGCCGCTGGCACGATAAATGGGTATACGACGCCGGGCTCCTCCCGCGTTAGCACCCGTGTTGGAGCAGGCCCGGTGGGAGGAGGATCTGGCGCTGCAGATTCAGGCCGATCCCCGGATACCGGTGACTACGATGCCGCAGATCATCCTGGCGCGGCGCGGGCAGGGGAAGTTTCGCGAGCGCGTGTCGCGCATCGAGCACGCCTGCCGCATCACGGGGGTCAATCGGCCGGAACACCTGATCGCCAGCCACTGCAAGCCGTGGCGGGATTGCGAGTCGAACGACGAGCGCCTGGACGGGGAGAATGGCCTGCTGCTCACGCCGACCGTTGATCATCTATTCGATCGCGGGTTCATCTCATTCGAGAACGATGGCGAGCTTCTGATCTCGCCGGTCGTGCATCGCGAGTCGCCTCAACGCAATGTCGGCGGGTTCACGGAGGGGCAGAGAAGGTATCTGGAGTTTCATCGGGAGGCGGTGTTTTTGGAGGCGAGGGTGAGGCGCAGTTAGCGTTTGGAAATCAACGGGATACAAGACTTGATGTCGCAATATGCGACATCAAGTTGGCGTAGACGGCTCAAAAAACGCGATAGACGGCAGTTAACCGACAAACGTGGCTGACGGAACCGCGCAGAAGATCGATTTAGATGACACCGCCCACTCAGGAATCAGGCGCCCGCGAAATCGCCCAACGTATCGTCGTGGTTCGCGGCCAAAAGGTACTGTTGGACACGGACTTGGCCAGTCCGCAGGAACCGCAACCGCTTTCCGGGCAGTTTCGTATTCCACCTGACATTCAATGAGTTACGGGCGAACTGGTCGCAGATTGCGACCAGTTCCAAGAAATACCGCGGGCCGAATCGCTTACCGCTGGCCTTTACGGAACACGGCGCCATCATGGCGGCGACCATCCTCAACAGCCCGCGCGCTGATGACGCCACCCGTGGCGAAATCGCGGCCGATCGGGTTTACCGCCGATCTGGATAGTGAGCGGTGACGCGCTCGCGTATGAACGCGCGGCATGAGATCTTCTACTTCACCGATCACGATCTTGGACACCAGTTTCAGGGCGGCTGGATCGTCCCGAACTCCCGCGACTTGTTCGAGTTCACCGGCGTCGATGGAGCCGCGCTTCTCGCCGCCTTGGCCGCCTGTGCCGGTCGCATGGTCGTCGCGCCGCCGGACGCAGCCGGCGCGCTCTGCGGCGCCGGGCTCGGATTGCCGTTCGCGCGCGGCGCTTGCGGCGGTGCAGGCGCATACGCAGATGTGGGCGCTGGCGCCTGGCTGCGCGCCGGCTTGGCAGGCTGCGCAGCCCGCCCGAACGTGGTCGGCCGATCGGCACCGAGACGCAGCGGCAGCGCGGCGGACGTCGCGGCCGGGCGCTCATTGTTATCGGAGCGGGGGTTCGGATCGCGCGGCCGGTCGTCATTGACGGGCTGCCGGTAGGGCCGCGTGTCCTGCGCGACGTGACGCCGGTGATCGCGCCTCGATGGCACCCAGCACCAGCGATTCAGGTGGTCCAGGTACGCCCAGCGGCCACGGTGATAGGTGTACGCGCTCCACGGCATCGGGTCGTACCAGCTCCAGCTGAAGCCGACCTGCTGCCAGTGACCGTAACGGAACGGGTCGTAGCCGCCGTAGGCATAGGACGGCATCCACACGCGCCCGTAGTTCGGTTCCTCGTGCCATTCGCCGTACTCGTCGAGCGCCTCGTTCTCATGGTCGCGCGCGGGCGGTTCGGCCTCTGCAAGCTGCAGCTCGCGCTCCAGCACCCAGTCCTCGAACGCATCTGCCGGCAGCGGTGTCGTGAGTTGCGCAACCACGTCACGCCCCGCGAGCCGCACGCGCTGGCCGGCGGCGACGCGCACGGGGCCGCCGGCCGTCGCAACCTCCGCGACGCCATGACGGACCGTGAGTGCCGTGGCGTCGTCGCTCATGACGTCAACGCGATACTCGCCCGCAGCTAGCAGCGCAATCGTGGCGTTGGGGGTGACCAGCTCGAACGAGTCGTCCTCGACCAGTTCGCGCAGGTGCACGATCGCGGTGCCGGCGCTGAATGCGACTCGGACGGCCAGCGCCTCGAGGTCGATGACGGACAACTCGGTGCCCTCGTCGAGCCGGATGGCCGCGGTGCCGAGTGCCAGCTCCGCCCGGCCGTCGCGCCCGGTCGAGAGCCGGTCGCCGGGCACGAGCGGCCGGTCGGGCAGGGCGGAGGGTGAAGGCTCATCCGCGCCCTGGAACGCGACCTCCCCTTCGACGTAGGAGAGCCGCGCAATGCGCCCGCTCAGATCGAGCGCTTCGCCCCAGGCGAGGCTCGAGGCCGCGAGCGCGACAACCAGCAGGGAAGTGCGTAGCAGCATGGGAGCCATCATAGGCCCGGGGCAGATGAATGGAGGCTGAACCCGACTTAACGCACCGCCTGCCGCGTGATCACCCGTCCGATCCGGTTGGCATCGGTCCCGAACCACATCGCGTCGGTTTTCGCGTCATACCTCATGTGCCGGATGACGTCGCTCACGTCCAGGGCGGCCACGAACTTTTCGGCCTTCGGGTCGAAGGCGACCAGCTTCTTGTCAGGCCCGGTCTGCGACACCCAGAGCCGGCCGTCACCATCCTGGGTAAGCGCGTAGGGCTTCGAGCCCGCGCCGCCGGGCAGGGCGTACTCCTTTACTTCGCCGGTCTCCGGGTTGATGCGGCCAAGGAAGCCGCGCGGCTCGTCGCCGTACCAGACCGAGCCGTCGGTCGTGACTTCGATGCGGCGCGAACGCGAGTCCGGCGTCGCCTTCTTGAACTGCGTGACCGCGAAGGTCTCTGGGTCCACGCGCACGATGCGATCTGTATTGAGGAGCGAGACCCAGGGATATCCTTTGGCGTCGATCACCAGGCCGTAGGGACGCCCCGGGGAATCGTTCGGCGTGACGAGCCGGACCTCGCCCGTCTTCATGTCGAGGCGGCCGACGCGATTCGCCGCCTGCGACGTGAACCAGATGTGGCCGCGTCCGTCGAAGGCCATCGTGTGCGGGTCGAAGCTCGCGACGTAGTTGCCGGCCTGGCCCACGAACCACACCTTGCCGTCGGGGCCGACGTAGGGGTCGCGCGGGCGGCCGCCGTATTCGACTTTCCATTCCTGCACGAGAGGTGCGTCGGTGGCGGGCGCGGTTTCGGAGGCGGCAGTGGCGGCCAGGAACGCGAACGGGAGAAGAGCGAGGGCAGTGGTGGGCATGAGAGGCATTCCTTGCTGAATCTAGACTTGTATTATCCCCTCGTAAGCACTCATTTTCCTTTCGGCCTGGAGGAGGGAGCGATGGACGACATGCTGTGGCGAAACCCTGAGTTCATGGACTTCCGCCGGGAAATGGAGAGGCGCATCCGCGAGCTCGATGCTGAAATCAATCGCATGAAGTGGCAACGGACAGTTGACGCCACCGACCGTAGCAACAAATTCTGGCTCGGTCTGGCGTTCTTTACCTGGCTATTGCTGCTGGTTTCGTTCACACAAGACTGGGCTTGAACGCGAGCCCTGCGAATCCACGATTAGTCGGATACGGGACGCCGGTTCGCCAAAATACGTAGGGAACCTTCGCATCTGGCGCGATGCGAAGGTTTCCTTCCCTTTTCCTACAATCAGGGTTCGCCGTGTGCCGAACAAAGTGGGCGCGAGCTACCGCCACGTTCGATTGCAGCCACTGCACCAGCGCGCCTTTTTGGAGACTTCCCGTTCCTTAATCGTGCGGTCAAAGGGGCGAGCCCGCGATAGCTTCTCGTCGCTCTGGATCATTTATCCCAGAACGAGGATAATCCGTGCGGCAACATCCCGCCCTGGACGAGAAGCCGCTGGTCTGGATGGGATCGTCCAAGCGCGACCTGTTGGCGTTCCCTGAGCGGGTTGTCAGTGAAATTGGCTATGCGTTGAGTTGGGCACAGTGTGGCAGGCAGCATTCGTCCGCGAAATTCTGGAAGGGTGCCGGGGCGCGGGTACTGGAAATCGTCGAAGACTTCGATGGAAGCACATATCGAGCGGTCTACACGGTAAGGCTCGCATGCGCGGTGTACGTACTGCATTGCTTTCAGAAGAAATCACCGACGGGCGTCAAAACTGCACGGCGTGATGTCGAAATGGTGAATAGACGGCTGGCAGCCGCGGAAGCAGATTGCGAGGTGCGTTATGGCCAAACGTAAATCCCTGGGGATTGAGGTCGAAGTGAGCTCGGGCAACGTTTTCGCCGATCTCGGCTTTCCGGATGCGGAAGAGCGAAAGACCAAGGTCCTGCTGGCCATCCAGATACAGCGAATTCTCGAGGAGCGCCGCCTGACTCAGGCAAGCGCGGCCAGGATCCTGGGCGTGAATCAACCGAAAGTGTCCGCACTGGTCAACGGTTGCCTCGAAGGCTTTTCCGTGGAGCGCTTGATGACTTTCCTCACGTCCCTTGGGCGTGACGTCCAGATCACGGTCGGACCCAGGCGTTCTGCCCATTCAGCAGGGCGCATTCGCGTGGCGCTGGCGCGAGGCACAGGCCGGCCGCAAGGCGCGCGCCGGAGTTTGCCTTGATCCGCTGATCGGGGCCCGCGCGCCGTGTATCCTCCGGCATCAACTTCGAGGCGGGGCCCCATGCAGCACTTCATCCTGATCGCGCTCCTGTCGCTGGCGCTCGCCGGCTCCCCGGCCTTCGCCGCCGAGGAAGCGAAAGCGCCGGACGCCGCCGCGAAGCCCGAGGCCGCCGGTCCGCCGCCCGAGCCGCGCGCCCACCGCACGCAACACACCCTCGCGCTTGCCGGCCAAACCCTCAAGTACACCGCCACCGTCGGCTGGCTGATCCTCAATGACCCGAAGACCGACGAGCCGATCGCGCGCTTCGGCTACACGGCCTACACGCTGGACGGCGTGACGGTTTCCGCCCGCCGTCCCATCACTTTCGCTTTTAACGGCGGCCCGGGCTCGGCCTCGATCTGGCTGCACATGGGCGCGCTCGGCCCGCGGCGCGTCGTGGTCAACGACGGCGGTTTCGCGCCGCCGCCGCCGGCGCAGCTGGTGGACAACGACTACTCGATCCTCGACGCGACCGACCTCGTGATGATCGACCCGGTTGGCACAGGCTTCAGCAAGCCGGTCGGCGAGGCGAAGGGCGAGCAGTTCTGGGGCGTGGACCAGGACATCGAGTCGGTCGGCGATTTCATCCGCCGCTACGTCACCGAGAACGGCCGCTGGGGCTCGCCGAAGTACGTGCTGGGCGAGAGCTACGGCGGCGTGCGCGGCGCGGGGCTCGCGGACCACCTGCAGTCGAAGCTCGGCATGAACCTGAACGGCCTGATCCTGGTGTCGCCGTACTTCGGCCAGGTGACCGGCAACGACGGCATGGGCATCGATCTGCCGCACGTGCTGTATCTCTCGACGCTCGCGGCGACCGCCTGGTACTACGACGCGATCCCGAACAAGCCGGCGTCAGTCGGGGATTACGCGCTCGAGGTCGAGCGCTTCGCAATGGAGGAGTACGCGCCGGCGCTCATGAAGGGTCATGCGATTCCGCCTGCGGAAAAGCAGGCGATGGCCGAGAAGCTCGCGCGCTACACGGGCACGAACGCGCAGTACTGGTTGCGCGCCGACCTGCGGGTCTCGCACCAGCAGTTCCTGCAAGAACTGCTGCGCGATCGCGGACTGATCGCCGGGCGCATCGACGCGCGCTTCTCAGGCCCGTCGCTGAATCCGCTGAACGACGAGATGGACTACGACCCCTTCTTCCCGGCGGTCGGGCCGGCGTACACGGCAGCGTTCCGCGAGTACCTGCATTCGGAGCTGAAGTTCGACGTGCCGGACCCGTACGTCATCTCCGGCGGGCTGTATGACAAGTGGGACTGGCGCCACAAGCAGCCGGGCACCGAAGGCGACGAGAACGGCCAGGTGCCCGTGACGAACCTGATCCCGGCGCTCGCAAACGCGATGACGATGAACCCGGGGCTGCACCTGCTCATCGACCAGGGGTATTACGATCTCGCGACCCCGACGCACGCGCTCAAGTACAACCTCGCCCAGCTACGCCTGACGCCGGAGGCGCGCGCGCGGATCCGCGTCAACATGTACGACGCGGGCCACATGATGTACCTGCACGAACCGTCGGGGCGGAAGTTCCGGGAAAACGTGGTGGGGTTCATCCGGGAGACGGATCAGCTATAGGCGCCGTCCCAGGATGGTCTCGCAGCGCCGCAGCCGTGCGGAGAAACCGTTGAGAAGGTCCGCGGCCGCAGTCAGTGTCTCCTGCGGGACATCGCTCGTCATTTCGAGCAGCAGGAAGCGCAGCGTCTCGTCGAGCTGGGACATTGCGCGGTGACCCCCAGGGGTCAGGATCAGTAGCGTTTCTTTCCGGCTCGCCGGGCCGCGCGGCATGGTGAGCAAGCCGCGCTCGCGCAGGTCACCGGCCAACTCGCGAACCGCCTGGCGCGAGATCTGCAATCGGCGCGCGATGCGCGAGATGCTCGTTCGACTCTGCGACCGCGCGATCACCGCCAGCAGCCGCCAAATGGGTACGGTGAGACCCTGCGCGACGGCGAGCCCGTAGCGGGCGGCCATGACCAGGCGTCCCGCGCGTTCGACGGCCGCCGCGAACGCCATCGCCTCCTGCGGGTGCGGGCTCAGCAGCTGGAAAGGTGCGCGGACCATCGGAGCATTTGCAGGAAGCCTTCGGCTGACTAGCCGAGAGCGACCTTAGGTCAGCGCTCGGTGACAAGCCACTTGTCAATCCGCCTGGAATGACAAGTTACTTGTCACGGGTTCCTGACTAACACCCCGTCGCAGCCACTCATCGGTAGTTTCGGCGCCCTGTTCACGGCACCGACTCCGCGGGTGTGCGCCCCGAGCCTCAGTAGCCGGGCTGAATCGGGTCGACCGCCGCCGCCTTGACGCCCGTCACGAAGTGCCCGGTATCCCCGAAGCACGAGAACGGAATCCACTTGTGCTCGTCGTAGGTGAGCACGACGCGCGAGCCGACCGTGTCGTTGATGCTCGCCGCGACCTCGTCGTCCCGCACCGTGAAGTAGAACTTCTCCGCGACGGTTCCGGGCATCGTCACCATCGCCATCTCGCCTTCCCAGGTCTTGCAGATCCAGCCCTTCGTCGAGAACTTCTGCACGTAGCCCGCACGCTCGCCGGAGGAGTACGACCAGGTGAGGGTGAAGGCGGTCCAGGCGGCAATGACGCCGACGATGACGGCCAGACTAATCAGGAAGATGCGTTTCATGGGGCGGGTCTCGTGGCGGGTTGGCGCGATTATGCCTTGTTGTTTGCCGGCGCTATAGTCCACGCTCCCCGCAGCCAGGAGCCGCCATGAAAATCGACACCAAGACCGTCGCCGCGACCCTCAACAAGATCATGGAGTACGAGCTGGCGGGCACCGTGCGTTACACGCACTACTCGCTGATGGCCTACGGCTACAACCGCATCCCGATCGTGGGCTGGCTGCGTGGCCAGGCAACCGAGTCGCTCGCGCACGCGACGGCGGCCGGGGAACTCATCACGCAGCTCGGCGAGCACCCCTCGCTCGCCATCGGCCCGCTGCTCGAGACGCACAAGCACGACATGGGCGACATCCTGCGCGAGTCCATGCAGCACGAGCGCGACGCGCTCGCGCTCTATTACAAGCTGCTCGAGCAGGTGAAGGACCAGTCGGTGCAGATCGAGGAATACGCCCGCGAGATGATCATGCAGGAAGAGATGCACCTCGGCGAGGTGGACAAGATGCTCAGGAAGCCCGGGGATATCGGCAAGGCGGGATAGTCGCGACCGGAGCGGAAACCCGCTAACCTGCAACGGTGGCCGCAGTCCCAGACGCCGCGAGCACTGAAACCACGGCCGAAGTCCCGGAGATTCGCGGCTTTGGCCCGACTCGCAACGCCCCGCTGATCCTGCTCGCAATCCTCGCGACGATCTTCTTCCTAGACTGGGCACAGCCCGTACTGATCCCGATCGTGCTCGGGCTGCTCGTCAGTTACGCGCTGGCCCCCATCGTCGACCGCCTCGAGCGGTTTTCGCTCCCGCGGGCGCTTTCCGCGGCAGTGCTGCTGCTCGCTATCGTCGGCGGTGTCAGCGCGACTGCGTTCTCGCTGCGGGACGAGACGGCCGACCTGATCGAGACGCTGCCGGAGGCGGTGGAGAAGATCCGCGGCGCCGTGCACAAGGAATTGGTGGGTCCCGATACGACGATCGACAAAATGCAGCGGGCGGCGGACGAGCTCGCGGCGGTAGCCGCGGAGGCGACCGCGGACAAGGCCGCGCCGGGCATCACGCGCGTGCAGATCGAGCGGCCGCGACTGAACATCCGCGAGTACCTGTGGACGACCGTAAGCGACGCGGTTTACGGGATCGGCGTGGCGCTATTCGTGCTGTTCCTGGCGTTCTGCCTGCTCGCGTCCGGCAAGTCGTTTCGCCGCAAGTGGGTGCAGCTCTCTGGGCCCACGCTGAGCCGGCGGCGCATCACGGTGCAGGTGATGGACGAGATTCGCTCGCAGATCCAGCGCTACCTGGGTGTGCAGGTGCTGACCAGCGTCGTCGTCGGCGTCGCGAGCGGACTTGCGTTCTGGGCGATCGGCCTCGAGAACGCCGCGGTGTGGGGCGTACTCGCCGGCCTGTTGAATCTCGTGCCCTATCTTGGCGCGATCCTGACGACGGGTGGCACGGCGCTGATAGCGTTCTTCCAGTTCGGGACGGTGGGCATGGCGGCTGCGGTCGCGGCCATCTCGCTCGCGATCAACGGCATGGAAGGCTGGCTGACGCCCTGGCTCGTGAGCCACACGAGCCGGATGAGCGCGGTCGTCGTGTTCTCCGGGCTGCTGTTCTGGGGCTGGCTCTGGGGCGCGTGGGGATTGCTGCTCGGCCTGCCGATCATGATGGTGATCAAGTCGATCTGCGACCACGTCGAAGACTTCAAGCCGATCGGCGAGTTCATGGGGGAGTGAGTAGGCGTAGAGGCTATAGTTCAGGCGCGCGGGAAGATCATGGAGGGGGATGAAATGAACGAACCGCAGCCGCAATACGTCGGTTTCTGGGCGCGCGTCGGCGCCGCCATCATCGACACGATCCTGATGCTGATAATCTGCGCGCCGCTCGTGACCTGGATCTATGGCTCCGACTACTGGGTCAATCCAGAGAAAGGCTTCATCGCCGGCCCCGCCGACTTCCTGATCAACTGGCTGTTGCCCGCGGTCGCCGTGGTCCTGTTCTGGATTTACCGCCAGGCGACGCCCGGGAAGTTGGCGATCGGCGCGAAGATCGTGGATGCGAAGACGGGCGGCAAGCCGTCGACCGGCCAGCTCGTGGGCCGCTATCTCGCGTACTACGTTTCGATCATCCCGCTGATGCTCGGCATCATCTGGGTCGGCATCGACGCGAAGAAGCAGGGCTTCCACGACAAACTCGCGGGGACGGTGGTCGTGCGGTCGCGCTGATAAAGGGGTGCGTCCCCTTTAAATGCCGAAGGCTTTGAGGAGGCCGTCGAGCAGGCCTTCGAGGCCGCGGCCGGTGAGGCCGGCGCGGCGGTTCCCGCCGGGCACTTCCTCGTAGACGAATCGCCCCGGCCCGCCCGAGAACTGGTCGTCGAACAGCTCGGCCTGGCCGCGCAGGTAGGGCACGAAGGTTTCGCAGCGCGTCGTGCGGTAGGCGAGGTTGGCGCTGAAGCCGATCGTCGCCGCCTGGTTGATCACCCGTGGTTGATCGGCGCGCGGTTCCTCGGCGCGCACGCCGCGGCAGCCCTTGAGGACCAGTCGACAGGGCCCGTGGAACACGAGGTAGCGCAGCTGCAGCGTCAGCCACGCATGCAGGCTCGCGAGACGCCAGTGGCGCGTGATGTGCACGGGCCTGCCGACCGGCTTCACGACGCCCGCGAGCGCCCGCGGTTGCACGACCATCGCCGCGCCCTCCGGAATCTCGATGACACCGACCTCGCCGAAAGGATCCTTCAGCGCGGAGACGACGACGCGCGTCGGCGCATTGCCCTCCGGGCGGATCGCGGTGATCGCGAACAGACCCGAGGCGATGCTCGCGATCGGCAGCCGCGTGTTGAGAAACCAGCGCGTCGCCTTATGAGCCGGGTGGCTGCTGCTCTGCAGGAAGTCCGGCTGTACGAGAAGCTCGAAGCCGGGTTCGATGTCGACCGTCGCCGAGACCGCAGAACGGGCGGGCTCGGGAATGGCAGGCACGCCGTCGCCGGGAAGGATGCGAATCGCCCGCAGGCGGCCGACGAGCGGCGCGATCCCGAAGTACAGGATCGTCTTGATGAGCGCCGGCAGCAGCAGGATGCCGACCAGGATCGCGAGCGCGATGGGCAACTTCGCCTTGACGCTGCCGATGAGCCGCTCGCGCGGATTCGTGGCGACATGCGTGCGGCGCAATTCGAGCAGGCCCTCGCCGGTGGACGCCTCCTGCGCCTTCCCGGCCCGTGCCACCCCCAACTCCGCCTGCCGCGGCGACTCGGAGTCGATCGTCGCATCGATGTCGCGCGCCGTCGCTCTGCGTTGCCGCTGCAGCTCGCCGACATGATTGCGCACCCGCGCGAGCTGGATCGCGGCCTGTCGGCTGGTCGTATCCGCCGCGCGGGCAGTCTCGTCGAGCGCCAGGTAACGAGCCCGGGCCTTCTCCCGCGCAACCAGCTTGGAGGGTGCCAGATAGCCGTCCCACCACCAGGTGGCACGATCCAGCCGGTCGAACTCGGCCTTCGCCTCGCGGGCCGCGGCGCGCGCCGCACCCGCCGCATGGCGCAGGTCGGTGAACTTCGCCTGTTCGCCACTCAGGCGATCCGCGGCGTCGTCGAGCTGGGCGTCGATGGCTTGGAGCGTCGACTTGAGCGGCTCGGTCGCGACCTCCATGCGGCGGCGCCAGGCGAGCCCCTCGATCGCGATCTCGTCATCGAGTGTGTCCAGCTCCGACTCGAGCCCAGCGAGCAGGTCTTCCTGCTGGCCGATCTCGCGCGCGACCGCCGCGTGTTCGTCCCACGCGGTCTTGAGCCAGGAGGCCGCCAGCAGCGCGGCCACGATGAGGAGCAGGAGGCCGAGCTTGCCGAGAATCCACCGGAGCGCGGCGGCGAGAAGCTGGGTCATGCGCGACCAGTATGCGGCCGGCCGTGACCCGCTCATAATGAATCAACAGGGACGGGCACATTTAGATGTGGCTGTCCCCTTTGCTAAAGGGGGGTGGGAAACATGAACGAACCGTTGCCGGAGTACGTGGGATTCTGGGCGCGCGTGGGCGCAGCGATCATCGATTCGATCCTGATGGGGATCGTGCTGGTGCCGTTCTACCGCCTGTTCTATGGCGGCATGAATTACGAGGACATGGCGAAGCTCGACAGTCCGGCAAACATCGCGGTCAATGGCCTGCTGCCGGCGGTGGTGGTGATCCTGTTCTGGGTCTGGCGACAGGCGACGCCCGGCAAGATGGCGATCGGCGCCAAGATCGTGGACGCGAAGACCGGCGGCAAGCCCTCGACCGGCCAGTTCATCGGCCGCTATTTCTCGTACTACATCTCGTCGATCGTGCTGCTGCTCGGCTTCATCTGGGTCGGCTTCGATGCCAAGAAGCAAGGCTGGCACGACAAGCTGGCGGGGACGGTGGTGGTTCGCTCGCGCTGACACGGGCATTCAGCCTCGTCCTACAGGCATGGCCGACGAAAGGCTTCATAAATGAGGGATGAAAATATCCAACGCTTGGATGCAATCCCTCGTCGCGGTGGCGATGAGCCTTCCTTTCGCCGTCTCGGCCCAACAGGTCGAGCAGGACGTGCCGGTGCTCAGCGAGGACATCACCGGGCGGCTGGAGGGCTTCAGCTACAAAGAGGGGCCTGAGTCCGAGCTCGAGTTCCGCGGTACGCCCATCGCGCTCGGCGCGGAGGGCGAGGCCGAGGTGGAGTTCCAGCAGGGCCGCGCCCGGGTCGACGTGGAAGTCGAAGACCTGCCGGATCCCTCGACTTTCGGTCCGTTCGCGACCTATGTGCTCTGGGCCGTGACGATCGACGGGAACGCGAACAACCTCGGGTCAATCGAAGTCCGTGACGGCGACGGTTCCCTGGAGGCGACTACGCCGCTCTCTCAATTCGGACTGATCATCAGCGCGGAGCCCCACTTCGCAGTGACCGTTCCGAGCCGTGCCATCGTGCTGCAAAATCTCGGCAAGCGCATCCAGGGCCAGCAGTTCAACATCACCGGACTCAAGCAGCGCATCGATTATTCCGCGCTCGCGACGCAACCCCGCGATGCGGCGAAGAATGCGCCCTCAGACCTGGTTCAGGCCCGTTACGCACTCGAGATCGCGGAAGGTGCCGACGCAGACCGCCTGGCGGCGCGTGAATACGAGCAGGCGGCCCAGCTCCTGGCCCGGGCCGAGGCAGCGCATGGGGACAAGAAGTCGTCGGTGCGCCGTCAATCACCTCTGATCGCGCGCGAAGCGGTCCAGGTCGCGGAGGACGCGCGTCGCAACGCGGTGACCGCGCTTGCGAAGGAGCAGAGCGAAGCGGCCACGCGCGCCGCGCGCGAATCCGCCGAGCAAAAGGCCGCCACGGAAGCGGCACTCGCGGCCGAGGAAGCCAGGCGCAGCGAGGGCGAAGCCGTCGCCGCGACCAGCAGCGCGGCGCGTGCGGACCTCGTTGCGCGCCTCAACCGTGCGCTGCCGACCCGCGATACCTCGCGGGGGATCGTCGCCGAGCTCGCCGGCGTCGAGTTTGCGGTCGGGGCCGCGAAGCTCAGCGACAGCGCGCGCGAGTCACTGGCGCGCTTCGCCGGCATCGTTGGCGTCTATCCGTCGCTGCGCATTCGGGTGGAAGGACATACGGACAGTACCGGCAGCCTGGAAATGAACCAGAAGCTCTCTTATGAGCGGGCCCTCGCCGTCCGCGACTACCTGGCGACCCAGGGCGTGACCGGCGCCAACCTGGAAGTTGCTGGCCGTGGCCCGGAAGTGCCGGTCGCGAGCAATGACACCCGCGAGGGCCGCGCGCGGAACCGTCGCGTCGAGATCATTCTTTCCGGGGATCTGGTCACGGCAACCCGGTAGTCGAAACGGGGAACGTCCCCTTGGTGTCCTTGCGGCGCGGCTTGAGGCCGGGGATCAGCATGGGCACTTTCTTGCGATAGTCCTCGTAGGCCTGGCCGTGCTCGGCGACGAGGTCGCGCTCCTCGAACTGGATCGCGAGCACGATGTAGGCGGTCGTCGCGACGGCGAACAGCAGGTGTGCGAGCGTCATGTGTGGCGTCGCCCAGAACGCGAGCAGGAAGCCGAAGTAGAGCGGGTGGCGCACGTGCCGGTAGGGCAGCGGCGTGCGGAAGGAGACCGGTGTGTAGGGCTTGCCGAGTAGCGGCAGCGTCACCTGGCGCAGGCCAAAGAGATCGAAGTGGTTGATGAGGAAGGTGACGACGAGCACCGTGCCCCAGCCAGCGGCGAACAGCGCCCAGAGGAGCGCGCGCCCGGCGGAATTCTCCACGGTCCAGATCTCGATGCCGATCGGGCGCCACTGCCAGAACAGGAGCAGCAGGGCGAGGCTCGCGGCGAGCACATAGGTCGAGCGCTCGATGGTCCAGGGAATGACCCGCGTCCAGCGCTCCTTGAACCAGCGCCGCGCCATCACGCTGTGCTGCACCGCGAATACCGTGAGCAGCGCGCAATTGACCGCGATCGCGGAGGCGAGTGAACCGTGCAGCGACCCGTCGAGGGTCGAGGGCACGAGCGGGCAACCGCCGACGAAGGCGATCGCGTAGAGGAACGTGCCTAGGAACACGACGTAGGCGGCGAGTCCGTAAGCGAAGAAGCACAGGCGCTTGAGCATAAGAAGTCCTTCGATTGGCGCGTGCAGCGTGCGCCCGCGCGGCCACGCGCACCATGGGTCCTTTGTCCCGGTTCGGCTAAGATCGGGGCTCGCGAGCCTGAGACAAATGTCCCGGAGAGGCGAATGCCCGCCCAGAAGCCCCTCCGCCAGCACATCCGCTACGTCACTGCCTCAGACGGCGTGCGCCTCGCCTGGGGGGAGGCGGGCGCGGGGCCGGTGGTCGTCAAGGCGGCCAACTGGCTCACGCACCTCGAGTACGAGTGGGAGAGCCCGGTCTGGAAGCACTGGCTGCTGTTCTTCTCGGGCCATTTCCGCTTCATCCGCTATGACGAACGCGGCTGCGGCATGAGCGAGTGGCGCGACGGCGAGCTATCCGCCGAACTCTGGACCAGCGACCTTGAAGCCGTGATCGACGCGGCAGACCCGAAGGAACCGGTCACTTTGCTCGGCATCTCGCAGGGCGCCGTCGCGTGCATCGGCTATGCGCTCCGCCACCCGGAACGCGTCTCGCGGCTCATCCTCTATGGGGGCTATTCGCGCGGGCCCTTCATGCGCGACCAGCCGGAGCTGGCGGCGGCGTACCGCGCCGTGATCGACCTGGCGCGCGTCGCCTGGGGCAGCGACAACTCGAGCTTCCGGCAGTTCTTTACCTCGCGCTTCATTCCGGACGGGACTCCGGAGCAGTTCGCCTGGTTCAACGAACTGTGCCTCAAGACGACGACGGGCAAGGTTGCGGCCAGCCTCCTGGGTGCACGTGCGACGGTTGATGTCGAGGCGGAACTCGCCAGGCTGCGTGTGCCGACGCTGGTGCTGCATGCGCGCAACGACTGGATCGTGCCAGTGTCGGAAGGTCGCCTGCTTGCGAGTAGCATCCCGGGCGCGGAGTTCGTCGAGCTCGATTCGCGCAACCACATCCTGCTGGAGGAGGAGCCAGCCTGGCGGCGCTTCCAGGACGCGGTGCTCGACTGGATGCGCGCGGGAAAGGCGAGCGGGCCAGGCGTGTTCGATGCGCTCTCTGCGCGCGAGCGGGAGGTGCTGGCGCTGATCGGCGAGGGGCTCGGCAACGCGGACATCGCGGCGCGCCTGTCGATCAGCGACAAGACGGTGCGCAACCACGCGTCCAATATCTTCGACAAGCTGGGCGTGTGGTCGCGGGCGCAGGCGATCGTGTTCGCGCGCGACCGTGGGTTCCGGGGCTGAGCGGGCGTAGACTGCGCGTATGAAGCACCAGGCATTGCTGGCCGGCGTGGACGAGGAGCACGTGAAGCGGATCAGCGCGCTCACCGACGCGGAACGCGCGGGGGTCGCGGACTTTCTGTCGCGGCTGAGTCCCGGGCTGACGTCCGTCCCGACGCCTTAAAAGGGGTGCGTCCCCTTTTGCGTTAAGCTCGCGCCCCGTGCAGGAAGCGACCGAACACCACACTTCGCTTGAAGCGACGCTGAGCGAAATCCAGGCGCTGATGGAGCGCCAGGAGGAGTTCGCGGGCCAACTCGCGGCACGCGAGGAGGGCGACGAGCCGGATCCCGCCCTCGCGCAGGCGGCGCGCGAGCACACCACCGAACTCGAATCGAAGCTCAACCGGCTGCACCCGGCGGACGCCGCATTCGTCCTCGAGAGCCTGCCCGCCGAACAGCGCGATGCCGCCTGGCGATTGACGTATCGCGAACGTCACGGCCCGATCCTGCTCGAACTCTCCGAATCCGTGCAGTCGGATCTCACCGGGATGCTCCCGGACGAGGAACTGATCGCCCTCGGCAGGCAACTCCCGTCCACGGACTTCGCCGACCTGGTCGAGAACCTGTCGGAGGAGCGTGCCGAGGACGTCATGGAGCAGCTCGGCGCGGTCGAGCGCCAGCAGGTGCAGGCCGCGCTGTCCTTCCCGGAGGACAGTGTCGGCGCGCTCATGACGCCGGACGCCGTAACCGTGCGCGACGACCTGACGCTCGAGGAGGCGACCGCCTCGTTGCGTGGCCGGCGGGGGTTGCCGGAGCAGCTCACCGCGGTATTCGTCGTTGATCGCGAGAACGTGCTGAAGGGCGTTCTGCCGCTCGCGCGGCTCCTGCTTGGCGAGCCGGGCGTAAAGGTAGCCGCGGTCATGGACTCGGACCCGGTGCACTTCACGCCCACGGACAAGGCGGACGAGGCGGCGCAGGCCTTTGAACGCTACGATCTGATCGCGGCCCCGGTTGTCGACCCGGAGCGTCGCGTGGTCGGCTGGATCACCGTCGAAGAGGTCGTCGAGCGACTGAGCGAGGATACCTTCAAGCAGTCGATGGGCCAGGTGGGTCTCGACGAAGAAACGGACCTGTTCGGGCCGGTCTGGCAGAGCGGGCGCCGACGCTGGATCTGGCTGGGACTCAACCTGCTGACGGCCTTCGTGGCCTCGCGCGTGATCGGCGTGTTCGAGGGCTCGATCGAAAGGCTGGCGGCGCTCGCCGCGCTGATGCCGATCGTCGCGAGCATCGGCGGCAATACCGGCAACCAGACGGTGGCGCTCGTGGTCCGCGGCCTCGCGCTCTCGCAGCTCAACGAGAGCAACCGGCGCTACCTGCTGCGCAAGGAGCTCTCGATCAGCGCCATGAACGGCCTGGCGCTTGGCCTCCTCATGGGTGCCGCGACGCTGCTGCTGTACGGCTCCGTCGAGCTGGCGGCCGTGATGGCGGGGGCGATGCTGCTCAACATGCTGGTCGCGGCGATGGCCGGCGTGCTGTGCCCGCTGATCCTCGAGCGCATGGGCCGCGATCCGGTGATGGGCAGCAGCATCCTGCTGACCGGCATCACCGACAGCATGGGGTTCCTGATCTTCCTGGGGCTCGCTACCGCTTTCCTGCTCTGAGGGGGTTACGCCTTCGCGTAAGCTTGGGGGATGAAACGCGTGATCTCAGTCATTGTCGGCACAGCCCTGGTTACGATGGTGGTCGTCGTGCTGGCGCTGAATTTTGCGACGCCCGAGAAGAAGCTCGAACGCAAGGTTACCCACAAGCACGCCATCAGCGACCCGCAGTTTCGTCGGGAGATCTCCACGCTGCTCGGCCCCTCGGTGCTGCCCGGCAATCACGTCGTCGATTACCAGAATGGCGACGAAATATTTCCCGCCATGCTCGAGGCGATCCGGGGTGCCCGGAAGACGATCACGTTCGAGACCTACATCTATTGGTCGGGTGAGATCGGCAAGTCTTTTGCTGACGCCTTGGCAGACCGGGCCCGCGCGGGGGTCAAGGTGCATTTGGTCATCGACTGGGCCGGTAGCATCAAGATGGAGGAGGCAATGCTGGAGGAAATGAAAAGTGCGGGCGTTCGCATCGAACTCTACCGACCGTTGCATTGGTACCACATCACCCGTTTGAACAAGCGCACCCATCGCAAGTTGCTGGTAGTCGATGGCACGGTCGGCTTCACGGGAGGTGTCGGCATCGCCGACCTGTGGACCGGGCACGCGCAGGATCCGGATCACTGGCGCGAAGTGCACTTCCGCCTGGAGGGACCCGCGGTTGCACAGATGCAGGCCGCGTTCAATGACAACTGGATCAAGACCACGGGCGAATTGCTGAATGGACCGGACTATTTTCCTCCGCTACAGGTGGCCGGCGAAATGGATGCCCACCTGTTCACCGCTTCACCGACCGGCGGCAGCGAGAGCATGCACCTCATGTACTTGATGGCGATCGCCGCGGCGACGCAGAGTATCGACCTGGCGGCCTCCTACTTCGTCCCCGACGAGTTGATCATCCAGTCATTGATCGAGGCGCGGCGTCGCGGCGTTCGAGTCCGCGTACTGGTGCCCGGAAAGCATATCGACTCACAAACCGTCCGGCTAGCCTCCAAGGCGAGCTGGGGCAGCTTGCTCGAGGCTGACGTGCAGATCTTCGAGTACCAGCCGACCATGTTGCACGTCAAGCTGCTGGTCGTGGACCGGGAACTCATATCGGTGGGTTCGACGAATTTCGACATCCGCTCTTTTCGCCTCAACGACGAGGCCAGCCTGAACGTCTATGATCGCGCCTTTGCGGAGCAAATGACCGAGACGTTCGAAAGAGACCTGCTCGCCGCAAAGCAATATACGTATGCCAACTGGAAGGATCGCCCGTTGCGGGAGCGGGCTATCGAGAAATTGATCTGGCCCATCCGATCGCAACTCTGAAGGAACACGCCATGGCGATAAAAAGGGCGCCCGCCCGGGCGAAGGCAGAAGCTGTAGCGAAGGCGAAGAAGATCGCGCCGGCCAAGACCGCGAATATCGGCAGCACGCCCGCAACCAGGTTTCGCGGCGACCCCGGCATCTTTGGCCGACTGGTCGAGGATCACGACCGGCACCGTGCGCTGTTCGCCATGATCGGCGACACGGTTGGCGACTCGCCGGATCGGCGAAAGCTGTTCAGGGAGCTCACATACGAGACCAAGGCCCATGCCGCCGCCGAGGAACAGGCGCTGTGGTCGACGGTGTTGCGCAAGCCCGAGAGCACCGAAGCGGGCCGCCATGCCGTCGCGGAGCACAAGCAAATTGACGACATGTTTGGTGATCTTGCCGCGCGCGACCTGGGTTCGATCGGCTGGCTCGCTAGATTTGGGAAGGCGAAGGAGAAGTACCTGCATCACATCAAGGAAGAAGAGCAGGAGCAGTTCGTCAAGTCCGAGCAGGTGCTGACTGACGCCGACAAGCGCTATATGCGCAGCGTGTTCAACCGGCGCAAGCGCGAAGAGAAAGCGAAGGCGAAGATCACACCGAAGATCAGGCTGAAGTAACGGTACTCCGCTCACATCGCGCCGTAGCATGCGTGCCCGGCGGCGGCCGTCGGGGGAACGGCCGCCGCCGCCTTAAAATGAAGGTGAGCGTCCCCTTCGTTTCAGCGGATCTCGTAAACGGTGGTAGTCCCGCTGACTTCGTTGCCGACGATCAGCAGCGGCTTGCCGCGCGGCGCCTGGTGTGCCGGGACGAACTCGAGGCCCTCCGGGCCGAGATCACCGGCCGCGGGATTCGGCCTGACGCAGTCAACATCGGCGCAGGTCGGGACCGGCGCGCCGGCGGCGTCACGGAACGACCGGTTGTTCACGTAATCGACGTACCCGGGATTGCGCGGGTCGGAGAGATCCAGCGTCAGGATTCCGCCGATCCGCTCGAGACCGACGAAGGCATACAGCCTGCCCTTCACCTTGCCGAGCGTCAGCCCCTCCGGTTCCGGTCCCTTGTTGTCGCTACGGTTGTCGAAGGAATCGTTCTCTTCGTGATTGGCGTTGAACTCGTCCGGCAGGTGGTTGGCGAGCAGCTGCTCGAGCTCGGCACCGCTGTCGAACACGAGCGCGCCGGTGCGCGCGTTCCAGATCGAGAACGAGCGGCCGCCCGGCACGTAAAGCCGGTCGAAGTCGCCGTCGCCGTCGGTGTCGCCCTGGGACGTCGTCACCGTGAGCCGCCCGAGGTTCGCGTCCTCCTGCAGTTCGGCAGCGTTCGGGAAGGCGGTCGGGTCGAGCGTGAGATCCGCGACGCGCTCCTCCTCGCTGTAGCCGTCATAGTCGCGGGTGTCGCCTTCATTTGCGGTGATCAAATAGTGCTTGTCGCCGACCTTGAAGTTCGCGATCGAGTCCGGCTGGTACATGCCGAACACCGGCCAGCGGCGGATGCGGATGGCGCCGTCATCGTCGCTCGCATCGAGCTTGTTGCGGGACTTCGAGTGATCCTTGAAGCCAAGCGCGAAAACCTTCTTGACGCGCGCCGTGCGAATGTCGATCACCGCGACTGCGTTGTTCTCCTGGAGCGTCACCCAGGCGGTTTCGCCGTCGGTCGTGATGTACTCGGGCTCGAGGTCCTGGGCGACGGTGGCGCCCGGGCCGTAGATGCGCAAGTCGGCCGGCAGCTCGTCGTGACGCGAGCCGCCGACGTTGAAGTCGTCGAAGCGCACGGTCTTTGTGGCGTTGGCGTGGCCGATCCGCGTCAGGTCGATGATCGTCACCGTGCCCTCTGGGTCGTTCGTGTAGGTCGTGTCGGGCTCGCCCTCGTTGGCGGCCAGTGCGTAGCGGCCGCCTTCGTCGAAGGTGACCATGTCGGGCAGGGCGCCGGCGGGCAGGACCGCCAGCAGTTCGAGCGTCTGGGTCGAGTAGAAGGCGACCCAGCCGACGTCCTGCTTCGGCTCGGCTTCGACGGCCACGGCGAGCATTCCGCGACGGACGTCTACGCTGTTGGCGCCGCCCACGGAACGAGGCGCCAGGTCGGCGACGATATCGAGGCTGCCGACCTTCGTCGGCTTCTTCGGATTGCGGAGATCCAGCACGTCGACGGTCGCCGACCCGGCATTGACCACGAAAGAGCGGCGGCTGATCGAATCAAAGGCCGTGATCTCGGCGCCGCCGACATTGAAAAGTCCGGATTCGTAGGTGCCGAGAACGCGTAGCTTCGGCTGTTTGGCCGGCATGGCCGCGTGCGCGACGTGAATGAAGCTCGCCAGAACGGCCAGCGGTGCCGCCAACATCATGCTGTTCATCTTCGGGAGGTCCTTCTCGTGCCGACATCGCGCCGTTCCGGCGATGTCCGAGAAGATAGGGCCGAGATGTTGCCGGCTGATGACCGGCAGGCGTCAGGATTATTTCGCGAGCAGCGCCGTTTCGACGAAGCCGCGCCGGCAGGCATTGCACGGCGAAACGAAGGACCAGGGCGCGTCCCGCGCCGTCCCGTGCACGATCACGGCCGTGCCGAGGGGATACTCATCCAGAACCTGGCCCTTCCTGGCGTCGGGCGCATCGCGCACCGCGGTGTCCTGTGTGAGCTTCATGAGGCCGCCATGTGCGACATCGACCGGGTGGCCCTTGAAGTCGATCCAGGTGCGCGCGTAGGCCTGCCCCTTCCACTCGTAGTGGGTGAGTTCGCTGCAGGGCTGCTGGCCAAGGCAGCCGCCGCGCAGCGTCGCGAACGTGCCTACCGTCGCCGGCATGACCTCGATCCCGGGCCCGTCGTCGGCGTTGATGGCGCCGATCTCGGCCCAGGTGTCGTCGCGCTTCTTGAAGAGCAGGAAGGGGCAACCGGTGCTGCCGCAGGCAAATGCGTCCGGCGCGCCCGCGCAGTCAAAGTTGCCGATCAAGTCCACGAGCACCTCGGCGCTCGCGTCGCCGTCGACGTCGAGCGACCAGGCCTCTGAGGGCGTGCGTGCCTTGAGCGTGCCGCCGTGCGCCGCGCACTGGCTGGCCATGTAGTCGAGCGAAAGCAGCGCGAAGGAGGGGCAGCGCGAGCTCTGTGCCGCGTCGTCGCTCATTTCCTCGGCTAGGCAGGCGGCGAAGTCGAGGCGGTGCGTGCGCACAGCCGGGGCACCCGCGATGCCTCCCGCGGCCTGGGCGGCCTTGTCGCGCCGGCTCTTGGTGACGTCGCGGTTCGCGTCGCCGCCGCAGGCGGCCATGACGAAAGCGGTCGCCAGCAATGTGATGAAACTACGCATGCCCACCCCCGTGCCGACGGCACGATATGCCGCCGCCGAGCGCGAGCGTATCAGAGTTGCGGCGACAGGAGCGCGCAGGCTCCGTGTTAGTCCTACATCGGAAGCGGCGGCGAGACGACAGGTCATCAGGAGGTAGCTACCTACACTGCGCCATATCTCAAGGAGGAACAAGCGATGGCAAGGACGCAGCAGCAATCGGCGAAAGCCAGCCGCCGGACCCGCTCCGGTTCCCGCCGCGACGCGATCGCGCTTCTGAAGGCGGATCACCGCCAGGTCGAGGGCTGGTTCAAGCAGTTCAAGAAGGCGAAGAAGGCCGAACGCAAGGAGAAGCTTGCAACCCAGATCTGCGAGGCACTGAAGGTGCACACGCGCATTGAGGAAGAAATTTTCTACCCGGCATTCCTCATGGCGACGCAGGAGACCGACCTGCATCACGAAGCCGAGGTGGAGCATGCGGGCGCCAAGCGCCTCATCGGCGAGATCGAGGCGATGCGGCCGGAAGACGAATACTACGACGCGAAGGTCAAGGTGCTTTCCGAGATGATCAAGCACCATGTCAAGGAAGAGGAACAGCCGGGCGGCATGTTCGCCGAGGCGCGCAAATCCGACATGGATCTCGATGACCTGGGCCAGCGGATGGCGGCGCGCAAGAACGAGATCGAGGAGACCGGTGAAAACGGGAACCCGAGCGTCGTGCGGAGCATCCTCAATAGTTGAGCCGGGCGGTGCCCGACCTCGCGTGAGTCACAGTAACTCGTTGAACAGGTAGTAGACCTGGTCCACGAGCTTGTGAACTGGACTCCGCCGGCGCCAGCGCTCGAGCTCGATCATGCTGCCCTGGGACGCGTAATGCTCGAAGATCGCGTCGAAGCGGCTTGCGGTCGCGGCATCGATGAAGGCAATGGTGATCTCGTCGTTGGTCTCGAACGACCGGTCGTCGAAGTTGGCGGAGCCGACCGCGCACCAGAGGCCGTCGATCGTCATGATCTTCTGGTGCAACAGGGCCTTCGGATACTCGATGAGTCGAACGCCACAGCGCAGCAGTTTCTCGAAGTTCCGGTGGCCGGCGTGCTGGACCATCGGATTGTCCGAGCCGGATGTCGACGGCATCAGCACCCTCACGTCGACGCCCCGCTTGACGGCTTCACCGAGCGCGTCGATGGCGGCGGGCTCGGGGAGGAAGTACGGGTTCTGGATCCAGATGCGCTCGCGCGCGCAGCAGATGGCGGCGTGGTGAAGGATCTTGACTGCGGGCGCCGAGCCCTCGGGTTTGACGAAAGCCGCGTGGATCGCGACCTCGCCGGCGCGCTCCAGGGGCGGAAACACGGTGTCACCCATGAACAGCTCGCCGGTCGTTCCAACCCAGTTCTCGCTGAAAGCGGACTGAATGCTGTGAACGACGGGACCGCGCACCCGCACGCTCACGTCCACGACACGATCCTTGGCTCCTGCCTCGGCCTGCCAGGAATCGACGATGCAGTGGCCGCCCACGAAGGCGACACGGCCGTCGATGACAGCCAGCTTGCGGTGATCCCGTTCGTTGTAGACGCCGATGTTGCCGAGCTGCCAGGGATGGAATTTCCGGAGGCGGCAGCCGGCATCCTTCAGGCGCTTTTCCACCGCCTTGCCCATGCCGCGCGTGCCGTTCGCATCCAGCAGCAGGCGCACCACGACTCCCGCCCGAGCGCGCTGGACCATCGCCTCCGCCAGGCGCGTGCCGACCGCTCCTTCTTTCCAGAGAAAGGTCTCGAAGTGCACCGTGTGGCGCGCCGTCCCGATCTCGGCGATGAGCGTGTCGAAGTACGCGCGGTTCTCCAGCACCTCGACGCTGTTGCCTCCGACGACCGTGCCGAGCGTGAGCCCGGCGAGGGAGGGGAGCAGGTCCTCGATCGAGGTGTCGCAGTCCACGGTCAGCTCTGGATCGCGGTGCCGTTTCATCGACCAGATGAGCAGGATGAAGAAACCCAGGATGCCGGTAATCGCGAGGATCGCCGTGCCCACGTCAATTTCCAGGGTATCCATGTCAGGCTCCCGGGGATGGCGTAGGCGTATGGAGCCTTGGATCCGCGTGCTGACCCTCAACGCACGCCAGGGTTTCCGTGCGGGCGGCCGGCGGGCGGCCCTGCTGCGTATCCGCGATGCCCTGCGAGCCTCGCAGGCGGATCTCGTGTTCCTCCAGGAGGTTGGGGCCGTCGCGGGCGCTGAGTCGTCGTTGCAGCAGTACGAGGTCCTCGCGGACGGCGTCTGGACCCAGCACGCTTATGGACGCAATGCTGTCAAGACGGGTGGCCATCACGGGAATGCGCTCCTCTCCAAGTATCCCATCGAATCCTGGCGCAATGTCGACGTATCCGTGGGCCTCGCGGAGCCGCGGGGGCTGCTGCACGCCGTGATCGGGTCGACGGACGGCCACGGGCCGCTGCATGCGATCTGCCTGCACCTCGCACTGCGGGAGTCGCACCGCCGGTGGCAGGTCGACCGGCTTCTCGAGTTCGTCACACACGACCTGCCGCGCGACGCGGCGCTCGTAGTCGCCGGTGACTTCAACGACTGGCGCGAGCGCGCTCACCGCCGGCTGGTCCATGACGGCGGCCTCCAGGAAGTCCATTCGTCCGCCGCGGGACGGCCGGCGCGCACTTTTCCGGCACGCGCGCCCTGGCTCAGGCTCGACCGGATCTACGTGCGCAATCTCCGGCACCGGCCGGTGAAAGTTAATGCGCGGGACTGGCGGACGCTTTCCGATCATTTGCCGCTCGCCGCGGAGCTTAGGCACTGCGTCGTCGGGGCTGCCGCGTCCGACGCTTGAACCCGCGACGAAGACGCCGGGGACGCTGGTGGCCTCATCGCACCGGGATTGGCCGCTCACGGTTGTGTCGAAGAACAGGGCCCGCCGCGGAAGCCTGGCTCCGCTGCGGATTCGGTCGCCGACACGCAGCCAGCTTCGCCAGCCCGACCGCGGCACGCCCGTCCTTCGTCGCTCAGCGATCGGGTGACGGAGGCTGCTCCGTGTCCGGCTGCGCCCGATCGCGATCGCAGGCGCCGAGGGTGGCCGAGAGGATGACTTTAACGCGGAGCGCGCCTGCGAATCAGGTTGACGACGAAGAGCAGGACGACGGCGCCCACCAGCGAGACGAGCAGGCCCGGCAGGCTGAAATCCCCCTGGTTGAGCGTTCCCGCTCCGACCAATGGCGAAAGCAACCACCCGCCGATCAAGGCGCCGACGATGCCGACTACGACGTTCAGGAAGAGCCCCTGTTGCGCGTCGGTCTTCATGATGAGGCTGGCTACCCAGCCGACAACCCCGCCCACAACCAACCAGATGATCAAGTTCATTGACGTTCTCCCTGACAAGAATTGGCGTGAGAAGGAGTAGATGCTCCCAGTGTTCCAGCCACTATCGGAAGTTCACGGACACGCGTGTAGGACAATGACCGGAAAACTGCGCCAGGCTGGCCGCCTGACCTGCTGCCAATCCGCCTTGCGGCGGCTGCTGACAGACGCATTCTCACCAGCGCGCGACTGTCCCCGGATGCCATCGACCCGCCTGTCACGCTATCGGGCCAAGCGCGATTTCAAACGAACCGCCGAACCGAGCGGGCGCCAGTCACCCACGCGCCGCTCCGGCGAACTGCGCTTCGTGGTGCAGAAGCATGCGGCCCGGCGGCTCCATTACGATCTGCGCCTCGAGCTCGATGGCACGTTCCGCTCCTGGGCGGTCACCAAGGGTCCCTCGCTCGATCCCGCCGAACGAAGGCTCGCGGTCGAAGTGGAGGATCACCCGCTCGATTACGGGGATTTCGAGGGCACTATTCCCAAAGGAGAGTACGGCGGCGGCACCGTGCAGCTCTGGGATCGTGGCTTCTGGGCTCCGTTGCCCGGCGTCGAGCCGAGCAAGGCGCTCAAGGCGGGAAGCCTGAAGTTCCTGCTCGCCGGCGAGCGCCTGAAGGGCGAGTGGGTCCTGGTGCGCATGAAGCGTGACCGCGAAGCCGGCAAGCGCAACAACTGGCTGCTGATCAAGCACCGCGACCCGTTCGCTCGGGAAGGCGGCGACCGCCTGCTGCGCGAGGATCGCTCGGTTTCCTCAGGACGCCGGATGGCCGACATCGAGGCGGGCCGGGGCGCGAAGCCGCGACCCTTCATGCGGCGAAGCACTTCAGCTCGATCACTTCCGAAGTTCATCGCGCCCCAACTCGCCCGTCTCGTCCCGTATGCCCCACCCGGACCCGGCTGGGGCCACGAGATCAAGTTCGACGGGTACCGGATCCAGATGCGGGTTGCCGACGGGGGCGTCACGCTGCGCACCCGGAAGGGACTCGACTGGACGCAGCGCTTCCCGGAAATCGCGCGCGCCGGGGAGAAACTGCCGGACAGCATTCTCGATGGCGAGATCGTGGCGCTGGACGATCGGGGCGTACCGAGCTTTTCAGCGCTCCAGGCTGCACTCGTCGAGGGCGAGACGGCAGGACTCGTTTACTTCGTGTTCGACCTGCTGCACGCGGACGGCGAAGACCTGCGGAAATCGGGGCTCGCGTTGCGCAAGCAGCGCCTCTCGAAAATGCTTGCGCGGGGCAAGCCTTCGCCTCGCTTGCGCTATGTCGAGCACTTCGAGACCGGCGCGGAGGCGGTGCTACGGTCGGCGTGCCGAATGGCACTGGAAGGCGTCGTCTCCAAGCGGCTCGACTCGGCCTACCGCTCCGGCCGCGGCGAAGCATGGGTGAAGACCAAGTGCCGCGCAGGACACGAGATCGTGATCGGCGGATGGACCGTGCGCGACGGACAACTGCGAGCGCTGCTGGCGGGCGTCCAACGCCACGGGCGCCTGGTCTACGTCGGACGTGTCGGAACGGGTTTCGGGCAAAAGTCGGCCCGGGACCTTGCCCGGAAACTGCGCGCGCTCGAGGTTTCCGTGAGTCCTTTCGAGGGTCCGAATGCCCCGCCGAAGGCTGCCGGCGTTCATTGGGCGCAACCGAATCTGGTCGCCGAGATCGGGTTCGCTGGCTGGACCGGTTCCGGGATGGTGCGCCAGGCGGCATTCAAGGGACTGCGCGAAGACAAACCCGCGAGCGACGTGCACCCCGAGTCGGCGGCAACTCCAGCCGCCGGTGACAAGACACGCGTGCTAGGCGTCGCCATCTCCAATGCTGACAAACCACTCTGGCGCGAGGATCGGGACGCGCGCCGCGTGACCAAGCTCGATCTCGCACGCTACTTCGAAATCGTCGGCGAGTGGATGATCGACCACCTGAAGGGCCGACCTTGCTCGATTGTGCGCGCGCCCGACGGTATCGACGGCCAGCGATTCTTCCAGCGGCATGCGATGCCGGGAACCTCAAACCTGCTGAAACTCGTGAAGCTGCGCGACGACGCGAAGCCGTACCTCCAGGTGGACCGGGTCGAGGGTCTGGTCGCCGTCGCGCAGATGGGCGGCATCGAGTTGCACCCCTGGAACTGCGAGCCCGGCAATCCCAAGGCAGCCGGACGCCTGGTGTTCGACCTCGACCCGGCACCCGATGTGGGATTCGACGCGGTCGTGGACGCTGCACGCGAGGTCCGTGAACGACTCGAGGCCCTGGGACTGGCCGCCTTCTGCAAGACCACCGGCGGCAAGGGGCTGCACGTCGTCACACCGCTGGCCCAACCCCGGCGCGGTAGCCTCGACTGGGCGACGGCCAAGCGCTTTGCCAAGCTCCTTTGCACGCACATGGCAACCGAGAGCCCGGACCGATACGTCGTGAACCTGTCGAAGAAAGCCCGGACGGGTCGCATATTCCTCGATTACCTGCGCAACGGCGAGAAGGCGACGGCGGTTGCGCCGCTTTCGCCGCGCGCGCGGGCGGGCGCGCCGGTCTCGATGCCTGTCGAATGGGTACAAGTCCGGCGCGGGCTCGACCCGGCGCGCTTTACCGTCCGCTCGGTCCCACGCCTGCTGGCGAAAAGCCGGGCCTGGCGCGAATACTGTGATTCGGAACGACCTTTGCCACGCGAATTCCTGAGGAAACGAACATGACGAATCGCAAGCCGGCGACGAAGAAGAAGCGGGGGGCGCCGCGCGCCCGGGGCGGTGTTTCCGTTCGTCGCGCCAAGAGTGCGAAGTCCGCCGGCGGCCATCCGCGCGCGGTCTGGAAAGGCGCGGTGTCGTTCGGACTCGTCTATATTCCCGTCCACCTGCACACCGCAGCGCGGGACAGCGCGCTCGACCTCGATCTCGTCGACAGCCGCGACTTTTCGCCCGTCGGTTACCAGCGATACAACAAGCGAACCGGCAAGGTCGTGGAGTGGGACAACATCGTCAAGGCCTACGAGTATGGGAAGGGGCAGTACGTCGCCCTGACCGATGAGGACTTCCGCCGGGCGAATGTCGAAGCTTCGCAAACGATCGACATCGTGAGCTTTGCCGAGCGTGGTGATATTCCCTTCGAGTACCTCGAAACGCCGTACTACCTCGAGCCGGCGGAAGGCGGCGAGAAAACCTACGTCCTGTTGCGCGAGGCCATGCGCGACGGCTCGAAGGTCGCAATCGGAAGCTTCGTGAGCCGGGCGCGGCAGCATTTCTGCGCCATCGCGGTCCGTGACCGGGCGCTGATGCTCAATACCTTGCGGTTTTCGGAAGAGATGGTTTCACCGGGCAACCTCGATTTGCCGGCGGCAGCCCCGCGATCGAAGGGCATCTCCAGGCAGGAAATCGCGATGGCGCGACGGCTGGTCGAGGAAATGAGCAGCGCCTGGAAGCCTGAGAAGTTCAGGGATTCCTACCGGCGAGACCTGATGCGCCGCATCAACGAAAAGATCCGCAAGCGCGAGACGCACGTGCTCACCCCGCCGGCGGAAGCGGCGGAAGGACGCCCGAGCGCCGAGATCATCGACCTGATGGCGGTCCTGAAGCGCAGCCTCGAGAAAGGCGGCGGCAGCCGCGGCCGGCGAAGGGCTGCCTGACGGGGCGTCATGCCCCTGCTGTGCCGCCGAGGATTGGTCCCGATCCGCGCAGGACCCCGAACACGCAGCGCCCGGATCAGACGCCGAAAACCGCCTGAATCCTTGGCCCTGGCCGCAGGTACGCCCTCAAAGAGAATCCTAGCTGGCGAGATCCACTTCGGCGACCTTGTCGGCGTACTCGGCCTTGGGGTCCTTGCCGAGAATCAGCTTGATGCCGGCAAAAACACTGTTCTCGTTCAGCCAGATCTGGCCATGGCCGGCATCGAAGCGCAGCAATTGCAGTTCGGGGTCGCTTTTCCCACCGGGGTACCAGGCGGCGATGAAAGAGTTCCACAGTCGGTCGATCATCGCCCGGTCATTGTCCGGCGTGCACCGGCCGTGAACCGTGGCAAACAACTCGTGGTCTTTCGCCACGAATTGCAAGGCGGACTCCTTCCCGGATCCAAGGTCGCGGACCAGGTCGACGTCCCTGGCGCTGAAGATCCATATTGGACCGGCATCATGCTCGCCCAGCAACGCGGTCATGGGTTGCATGTGCCCATCCCTCGCGCCGGCGAGGCCGAGCATGATCGTCCGGTCGGAACGCAGCGCCTTCCAGAATCTGGCGGCGAGCTCGGCATCCTTGCCCATGGCTGTCTGCGCTACCTTTGGATGCGGCGCAGGCGGGGAGACTCACCAAAGTCTGCGGTACCGGCTTCAAGCGCAAGATCCACGCAGGCGGCATTGTCCAGGCGGCGCGCGACGTCCGCCCAATTCACCAGCTCCCAGAACGCCACGATCCACTTTTCCTTCCTGTTTCGATACTGCAGGTAGTACGCGTGTTCCCACATGTCCATCACCAGCAACGGCACGGTGCCCATGGCGCTGCGGTTCTGGTGATCGTGGATCTGCTCGATCAGAAGGGTTTCCCGCATTGGATCAAACGTCAGCGCGACCCAGCCCGAGCCCTGCAGCGCCGTGCCGGCGGCGCCGAACTGTCGCCGAAACGCATCCGTGCTGCCAAAGGCAGCCTTGATGCGGGACTCGAGCTGGCCCGATGGCGGCGCCCCCTCGTTCGGCTCGAGGTTGCGCCAGAAGAGCGTGTGCAGCAGGTGACCCGAGTAATGGAACGCGAGGTCCTGCTGCAACTGGTTGATGCGGGCGAAGTCGCCTTGCCCGCGCATTTCGGTGAGCCCCCCAAGAGCACGGTTCAGGCCGTCCACGTAAGCCTGGTGATGGCTCGCGTAATGCAACTCGAGGAGCTCAGCGGAATACGCCGGCTCGAGCGCGTCGTACGCGTACCCGAGCGGGGGCAGCTTGAATTTCGGAGCGGTGTTCATGGAGGAGACGCTCACCTTCAGTTGAAGGGGACGTTCACCTTCCGTAAAAGGTGAACGTCCGGTGTCGGTCAATTGCGTGAGCGATCGGCGCCGCGCGTGCGGCCCGTCGTGCCCACACGGTCACCCAGGTCGTGTGTTCCTGCGTTCAGGGAGTCGGATTCGAGCGAACCGCTGAAGCGCTCGATCTGCTGCTCCGCCTCATCCTTCGAAATTCCGTAAACTTCCTGGATGCGGCCGGCGAGCTCTTCGCGGCGTCCATCAATCCTGTCGAAATCGTCGTCCGTGAGCTTGCCCCACTGCTGGCGGAGCTTGCCGGTCATCTGCTTCCAGTTTCCTTCAATGCGATCCCAGTTCATCAGGCTCTCTCCTTGAGACTGTGCTGCCGCGGCCTATCCGCGGCGCCTGGGAAAAGAATGGCTTATCGGGGGCCGGGCGCTCTGTAGGACTACTGCTGATTGCCGCGTAGGGGTTCGAGGCTTGTCTCGGTGTCGGCGAATGTGGAGTTGGCCTCCAGTTCGCACTGCGTGCGCACGGCCTCGGGCTGATTTGCGCAGCGCTCGCGCGCCTTGTTGTGATCGGCAGCGGCGGAGGCGATCGACACTTCGTAGCTTGGCGGCTGCGCCGGGTCCGCGGCGTCGTCCGGCGCGATGATCGGCGGCGCGATGTCGCCGGCGGAGTCCCCGGCTTCGAGCGCGGTTTCCACGCGATCCTCGCGCGCGCAGGCAGAGAGCAGCGTGAGCAGGGCAAGCAGGCATCCGGTTCTGGTGTTCATCCTTGTGTCCCCGTGTTGCGGATCCGCTCGAGCGGAAGCGTGAAGCGGCATTCGGTGCCGACCCCGGGCCCGAGCGAGCGGATCGTGAAGCCGCCCTCGAGCGACTCTATTCTATGGCGAATGCCGAGCAGACCGTGAGACTGCGGTGTCTCAATTCGCCCTTCATCGATTCCGACGCCATCGTCGCGCACGACCACGGCCAGGTGGTCGTCCTCGACGCTGACCAGCAGCAGGACCGACTTGGCTTTCGCATGCTTGATGATGTTCATGAGGCACTCCTGGACCGCGCGGAACACGGCGATGCGGGCGTCCGGCGAGAGTTCCGGCAGGTTTTCCGTGTACCTCTCCTCGCACTGGATCCCGGCACGGCGCAGGCTCTCATCCACCAGCCAGCCGAGCGCCGCGACCAGGCCGACGTTGTCGAGCAGCGTCGGGCGCAGGCTCTCGATGACGCGCCGCTTGAGCGAGAGGCCCTCGTCCATGCAGCGCAGCACGCGCTCCCAGCGGAGCTTACTCGCCTCCGAGCCGTCGTCGACACGCTTGCGCAGCCAGGATACGTCGATTTTGGTCGCCACCAGCAGGCCGCCAAGCTCGTCGTGCAGCTCGCGTGCCAGCGCGGCCTTCTCACGCTCGGCGACCTTCTGCAGGCTGCTGGAGAGGTGGAACAGCATCGCAGTGCGCTGCTGCACCGTGCGGTCGAGCTCGCGGTTGCGCTGGCCGAGGTCCTGCGTCTCCTGCGCACGGCGGCGCATGTCGCGGGCGAGCAGGGCCCCGATCAGGATGACGAGCACGAGCGAGAGGAAGCTGGCGGCGCCGAGCAACACCCGCGAGGTGCGCAGGTCCTTTCCCGAAGTCGCGCGCGCCGCGGCCAGGCGGGCGGTTTCTTTGTCCCACAGCTCGCGGAGCTGGTCTCGCAGGTCGCTCATCGCGCGCTTGCCGATGTCGGTGTTGAGCAGCTGGATCGCGGCGTTCCGGTCGACCTCGCCATACAGGCGCAATGACGCCTGCATTTCGCCGATCTTCTTGCCCGCCGTCAGGCGGACGGCCTCGGCACTGGCGGCATCGTTCGCGAAGCCCGAGGCGCGCAGCTGCCCGACAAGCCGGTCGAGCACCGGATCGAGCGCGCGCACCGCGGGGTCGAAGCCGCGCAGGTAACGCGTATCTTCCGTCAGCAGGAAGCCGCGTTGCGCCGCCTCGGCGTCGAGCACGAGCCTGAGGTAGCGCGAAAGCAGCATCTGGCGCTCCTCGGCGGCCGAAATGACCCGCCCCGCGTCATGGATGCGCTGGTAGCCGGATTCCGCGACCATGAACAGGGTCGCGATGAAGGCGATGCCGAGCAGGATCGGCGCATAGTGAAGTTGGGCGGTGGGCCTCGTGGTCATGCCCGCCAATTTAAAGCCAAGTCCTTCCGGGGTGTATCGAAACTGGTGTCGGGTGTAGGCAGGGTCTGACACCGGTCGTAGGCATCGCCGACTCGCCAGGGCGGTCCCGTGTATGGGAAGTAAGGGTTAACTTTCAGTAGGTGGATTACCCATGATGAGTGCCAGGGTCCTGATTGCAGATGATCACGCCGTGGTCAGGGCGGGCCTGCGCCAGATGCTGGCTGAGGACACCGCCGTCGGGGAGATCGGCGAGGCGGCGACCGGCCAGCAGACGCTCGATCGACTGCGCGAGCGGCCCTGGGAGCTGCTGATCCTCGACATCGGCATGCCGGATCGCAGCGGCATGGACATCCTCCGGCACGTGCGTTCGGGATATCCAGAGACCCGGGTGCTGATCCTCTCCGGCTTTCCGGAGCGCCAGTACGCCATCAACATGCTGAGGGCCGGCGCGCACGGGTTCCTGGGCAAGGAGAGCGCCCCGGACGACCTGCTGAAGGCCGTGCACGTGATCCTGGCGGGCCGGCGGTACCTGAGTGCGACGATGTCGGAGCTGCTGATCGCCGAGATCGACAACGGCGGCAGCGACCGCCCGATCCACCAGCAGCTCTCGAAGCGTGAGTTCCAGATCTTCTGCAAGCTCGCGAGCGGAAATTCGGTGTCGGAGATCGCCAGGGAACTGTGCCTGTCCGTGAAGACGGTCAGCACCTACCGGAGCCGAGTGCTCGAGAAAATGCACTTCAAGACCAACGCGGACATCACTTCCTATGCGCTGCGCAACGGGCTGATCCAGTAGTGGGGTGACCTGTGAGCCTGCGCGTGTTGCTGGTGGAAGATTCTCCCATGCTCGGCGAGCGCATGCGGGAGTCGCTCGAGGACCTCGAGAACATCGAGGTGGTCGGGTTGGTAACGGATGAAACGTCCGCCGTCAACGCGGCGCGCGAGCAGCGCGTGGACGTCATCGTCCTCGACCTGCAGCTGAAGGAAGGCACCGGCTTTGGGGTCATGCAGCGGCTCGGCAAGTCGCGGCCGACGATTATCGTCTTTACCAACTACATGCTGCCTGAGTACCAGCGCCGGGCAAACGCGCTGGGCGTCGAGTACTTCCTCAGCAAGTCGCTCGACTACGAGCGCTTGCCGCAGTGATCCAGGAGCTCGGCGCGAGGCGACAGTAGGAGGGGTGCGTCCCCAAAAGAAAGGCCCGCGTCTTGCGACGCGGGCCCGTGGTGCAAAAATTGTCAGTGAACTGTCGAGTGTACAGGGGGGGGGGTTAGTACGACTTGACGCTCAGTTCGTTCTTGACGTTCTTCACACCAGTGACGGATTTGGCGACGTCGGTTGCCGCGGTCTTGGCCGCTGCGCTATCCACGAAGCCAGACAGCTGGACGACACCTTCCTTGGTTTCCACGTTGATCTGGTGGGCCTTGGTGTCCGGGCTGCCGATCAGTGCGGTCTTCACCTTCGCGGTCAGGATCGAGTCGTCGATGTACTCACCGGCGGTCGATTCCTGGCTGTTGACGGCGATGTCGTTCTGCACGCTCTGCACTCCGTCCACCCCGCGGGCGACGTCTGCGGCAGCCGACTTCTCCTTTTGCGAACCGACGAAGCCGGAGAGCTTCACCGTGCCGCGGTTGACGTCCACGTTGATCTCGCCCGCCTCAGTGACGGAATTCGAAACCAGCGCAGACTTGACGCTCGTGAGCAGCGCGCCGTCATCTATCTGCTCCCCGGCGGCCCTCTGGGTCCGGGTCGCCGAGCAGGCCGCCAGTGTTACCAGCGCCGTACTCGCAATCAGGACTGAAAGTGTCTTCTTGTTCATGTTTCTAGGCTCCTGTCTGGTTCAGCGTCAGGACGGACCGGGCAGGTCGGCGGCCGCTTTCGCTGCCTCGTAAGTCGCCTCAGCCTCGGAATTGCAGGCTTCCTGCTGATCGCCCGGCAGCGCATCGCAGCGCTCCTTCTCGACCTTGTACTCGCCTTCGGCCCGTGCCATCGCGGTCTCTTCCTGGCCTTCCATTGCGTTCTGGTTCATGTCGGCCCGCGCCTCGGCCACCTCTTCGGTCGCCTCAGCCTGCGCCTCAGCCACGTCGGCCTGCGTCTCCGCCGGGTCCTCGGCCTTGTTGCAGCCTGCGAGCGACGCCGCGAAAGTGCCGGCAATCAACATTGTCAGTACACGGTTCATGTTCGATCTCCTGGATCTGGTGTCAGTCGTACGGGGCACAGTGTGGTGTGACGCGAATCCGGTGAATGTCGGTCGCTTGCGCGGCCGGATGTCGGATGGAGTCTTACGTCGTCCGACACCGACAATCAGAAGCGGAAGGCGCCCGTGAGCCACAGCGCCTTGGAGTCATCGGCCTCATCGAAATCAAACTGCTCGTACTCGAGGCGGATGTTCACGTGCTCGAACACGTTGAGGCCGACACCCGCGCTCCAGGTGAAGGTCTCGTTGCTCTCCGATTCGCTGACGTTGCCGAGCGGGCTCGCGAGCCGGGCATCGACTTCATACCAGTAGTAGCCGGCCTTGCCGAACACCTCGAACCAGTCGCCAATCGGCAGCGTGCCCACCACGTAGGGCGCAAAGCCGTCGGTTTCCAGGGTGAGCGTCGTGTCGGGCGCAATGTCATCGTCCGGGCTGCCGAGATTGACGTAAGCGAGCTCGAACGCGAGGTAGGGATTCATGCGCCAGCCGGCGAATGCCTTCCAGGCGGTGTCGTCGCTGTCGTAGCGATCGACCGTATCGTCGATGTCGTCGAAGTCGTCGATCTGGACGTCGAAGCTGCCGACGCCGCCGCCGGCGTAGAAACCCGATTCGTTGTCCTGCGCCTGCGCACTGGTCGCAGCCGCCAGGGCCGCGAGGGCGAGTACGGCGGTGATGCCGTGTTTCATGAGGTTCTCCTGTCTGAATATTTTGCGCGGCGAGTGTGCATCGCACGCGGTGTGGGCAAAGCCGGAGCGCAACCCTGCGCAGGGTCGGACGGCGCCGGCGCGGGCTGTCAGGCGCCCTTGCGCAGCAGGCCCATGAGGAGTGCGATTCCGGCCACCAACAGGAACACGAAGAACAGGATCTTCGCGATGGACGCGGCGCCTGCCGCGATTCCTGTGAAACCGAACAGCGCCGCGATCAGGGCGATGATGAAGAAGATGAGCGCGTATCTGAGCATGGGCGAGACCTTATCCACAGTTGCCGGGCTCAGACATAGGCGCGCTGGAGCGAGCGTTGTAGGTAGGCGCTAATCGACGCCGCATTATTGCCAGCGCAGCGACAGGCAGGAGAGCCCGCCGTCGAGCTTGCGGAACTCCGACATCTCGAGGACCACCGTCTCGAAGCCGAGCGATTCGATTGCGGCGCGGGTCGCGGGGTAGCCCGCCGCGACCAGCACGTGGTCATTCACCCGCAGGGCGTTTGCGGCATAGCGTTCGGCCGTCGGCACCTCGATGATTTCGTAGGCGGAGAGCGCCGGGTGGTGCGGGAAGTCGGTGGTCGTGAGCAGTCGGCCCTCGCCGAGGAAGGCGATCCCCGACTTGAGGTGGAGCAGGGCGCGGATGCCGCGGATGTCCAGGATGTCAGCGCGATAGCCGAGGTCGCCGAGCAGGCCGGCGAGTTGCGCGGCGCCCGACTCGTTGGTACGCGCCGACAGGCCGATCAGGAAATGCCCGTCGGCATCGCAGACATCGCCCGCGTCCACGGTGCCCGGCGCCTCGATCCGCGCGAGTTTGGCGAACGACGGCTCGAGTGCGGCCTCGATGGCGTCTACCTCGCCGCGCCGCGAGGGCGCCCCAGAGCGCGTGAGGATCGCACCGCGGGCGGTGAGCAGAGCCGCGTCCTCGACGAAGCAGCCGTCCGGGTGGCGGGGGTCCGCCGGCAGTACCGTGAGCGCGAGGCCCACGGCCTCGAGCGCGGCACGGTAGTGCTGGTGCTGGGCGAGTGCCAGCACCGGGTCCGGCGCGCCTTCGCCCGCCTGGGTCAGGCCGGAAGCGAAATTCTCTCCGGGTAGTCGGAGCAGGGCTTGAGTCAATGTCATCGTGGTCAATTATGAAGGGGTCAGACCCCTTCATATAGTGCGACGCAAAAGGTGGCATCCGATTTCTTCTCAGCGGCGTAGTATTTCGGGCGATGGTGCGGTCTTATGATTGACCGTCGGTAATGGCTGACGGATTGACTCATCACTAGTGAGGGGAATGACATGGCTATGAATCGTCGTGATTTCGGAAAGGTAATGCTGGGCGTGACGGGCGGCCTGCTGGCCGGTGCCCAGATCGCAAAGGTCGCGTACGCTGGCGAGGAAGCCGGCGGCGCCGACCACGCGTGTAAGGGCCACAACGAGTGCAAGGGCAAGGGCGGCTGCAAGAGCGGCGACGGCGGTTGCGCCGGCAAGAACTCCTGCAAGGGCAAGGGCGGCTGCGCCACGAGCGCCAAGCACGAGTGTGCGGGCAAGAACGCCTGCAAGGGCCAGGGCGGCTGCAAGGCGGGCGACGCCGGCTGCGCCGGCAAGAACTCCTGCAAGGGCAAGGGTGGCTGCGCGGTCCCGGTCAAGCACTGAGCAGAGAATGGGAATGGGATTGCCCGGGCCGTAAGGCCCGGGTGACTCCCGGCCATGACCCAAAACTACGAAAGCTACGACCCGGCACCAGCGGGGAACCGGTGGGGCCTGCCGGACCTCGGCCTCGGCGTGGGCCTGCGCACGCAGCATTTCCGGCACATCACGTCGAAATGGCCGGCGATGGACTGGTTCGAGATCGTGTCTGAGAACTTCATCGACACGGGCGGCCGGCCGATGCATTTCCTCGACCAGATCGCCGAGCGTTATCCGATCGTGATGCACGGGGTCTCGCTCTCGGTCGGCAGCACGGACCCGATCGATTTTGGTTTCCTCGACAAGCTGAAGGCGCTGGCTGCGCGCACGAAAGCGCGCTGGCTCGGCGATCACGTCTGCTGGACCGGCGTGAACGGCCTGAATGGCCACGACCTCTTTCCCGTGCCGTACACGGAGGAGGGGCTGCGCCACATGATCTCGCGCGTGCGGATCATCCAGGACTACCTGGAGCGGCCGCTGGTGCTCGAGAACCCGTCGACCTACCTCACCTTCGCCGCGTCTTCGATGCCGGAGGAGGAATTCATCGCGCGGCTCGCCGTTGAGGCCAACTGCGCGCTGCTGCTCGACGTCAACAACGTATACGTGACCTGCCGGAACCACGACCTCGACCCGGTCGCTTACCTGGACGCGATCCCGCTCGAGCACGTGGTGCAGATCCATCTCGCGGGCCATTCGGACAACGGCACGCATTGCATCGACACCCACGACGGGCGGGTGATCGACGCCGTCTGGGACCTCTACGGGCGCGTGATCGCGCGCGCGGGCGGGCGCGCGACGCTGCTCGAGTGGGATGCCAACATCCCGAAATTTTCCGTTCTGCAACAAGAGGTTAGGAAGGCATCCCGGTTCCGGAGCGGGCTCCGGGAGGCGGCTGCGTGAGGGCGGCAGGCCGGCTCGAGACGCTGGAGCGCTGGATGCAGGCGGTGGTCATGCACCCGCAAGGCGCAGAAGCCGGGCTGCGCTCGCAGTCGGCGCGCCGGCTCGTGCCTGCGGCTGCGCGCCATCCCTCGGCCGTTGTACTGCCATCGAAGCAGTTGAGCAGCGTTGAGCGGCTCGAGATTTATGCGCACATGTACTTCGCGCGCCTGGTCGAGGTGATGGAGGCCGAGTATCCATCGGTACGCCAGCTCCTCGGGCCTGCGGCCTTCGCGGCAGCCTGCCGGCGCTTCGTGGCGAAGCACCCGTCGCGCTCGCGGTTGCTGAATGGCCTGAGCGCAGGTTTTCCCGATTACCTGGCGCGGACACTACCGCGCACGAACCGCAGCGGCCTGGCCGTAGACATCGCTCGCATCGAGAGGGCGATGGAGGATGTGTTCGACGCGCCTGCCGCTGAGCCGATGACGGCGGCGGAATTCGCGGCGGTCGGCGAGGGGACGCGGCTGCGGGTGAACCCGGCGCTCGTGTTGCTGGAGCTGCGCTATCCCGCGAATGCGTATATGAATGCGTTGCGTCGCGGTGAGCGGCCGCGCACGCCGCGGCCGCGGGCGACGCAGGTAATCGTCTTCCGCCGCGGCTTCCAGGTGCTGCGCCGCGAACAGGAGCCGGAACAGTTCCGGCTGCTGCGGGCGCTGGTCGCCGGCAAGTCGTTGGCCGTCGCGGTTCGCGCAAGCATCGGCGGACGTGCCGGCAGCGCCGATCGCGTCGGCCGGCGCCTCGGTCGATGGTTCGAGGAATGGGCCGGCGGCCACCTCTTCGTCAAATGAAGGGGACAGACCCCTCCGCGCGTAATATGCAACAGGCGTATCCTTGAAAAGGGGATGTCAATGAACATCCGGAGTCTGGCCAAAGGACTCAAGTACTGCGGCGAAGCGACGGGCAAGCGGCAGACGTATTACGTCTTCGAAAGTGCCGCCGGATTCGTTGTCATGTCGGCCTCGCGCACCAAGCGCGCGAGCGGTTATTTCAATCTCGTGAGCCGCGACGCTGTCGCGCGGATCCGCAAGCGTTACGCGGGCAAGCAGGATGTCACGGCGAAAGCGCTCGCCACCCGCTCGCGCGGCACGGGCATGCGAGACGCGCTGCAGGCGCTCAACATTCTCTATGTGCTGGTCGCGACCGGCGCCGCGAAGCGCGACGACCGATACCAGGATCCGCAGCTGCACTTCAACATCGCGGCCCGCTGAGCACACTCGCCAAAGAAAAGACCCGCCCCGTGGCGGGCCCCTTCACAGGCCGCGTCCTGCGGACCTCATCTCAGGGTTTGAAGCGCCTCCAGATGTTGAGCGTGACGATCATGAGTGCCCCACCGGCCACAAACGTGCCTGCTGCGCTGTAAATGCTCGTCAGGTACGGGCCAATCTCCGGGATGTTCATCAGCACACCGGACAGCGAGGTCAGCACGAGCGCCGTGACCAGCACGCGGACATGGTCCTCGGACGCGATGGCGTAGCCGGCGACCAGACCCAGCACCACCAGCAACGTGCCGGCGTACGGGATCTCGACGAAGGCGCCGAGCACCGCGATCGCAATCGCCACCCAACCCACAATCTTGAATGGATTCACTTTCATCCCCCTCACTTGTTATGGACGCGGCCCCGTTGAGCCGGGTACCGCTCGGCCGATCCTACCTATGACGGCAGGCCGGCAGCAAAAGTGGGACACAAGCTATAACGCTAACAAGTTGAATTATAAGGGTTATAGTTTCCTCCCGAACCGATGGCGGCCGGTCCGGGTCGGATCGAATGGGCCGCGGGGGATCAAATGGCTGGGCCGTCCTGGAATCGCTCCCGCGTGGCGGCCGTCCTGGCGACGCTCCTGTTGCACCTCGTCGTCGGCTTCTGGCTGCTCCAGAGCTGGGCCGTCCTCAGAATCGACCAGGTGATAGAAGAGCATCTGGTCTGGTTGCCCTCGCCCGAGGTCGCGCCGGACCCACCGCCGCCGCTGCAGGCCGAGCTGCCGCCGATGCGACCCGCGGCAATCTCGGCACCGCCGCTGCCGATGCCGCTCCCGCATGTCGCACCGTCCGGGCGGCCTGACTGGAGTTCAACGGCGCGGCAGGTGGCCAAGGGGATGACGACGGCGCCGACCTACCAACGCTTTGGCGAGACGCCAAAAGCTCCGCAGGAACGACCCAGGGATGCGTATCCGCCTTCAATCTTTGATGAGAACCTGCCCCGAGTCGGGACAACCGTCACGACGGCCGAGGGGGAGACGATCATCTGGGTGTCGGATTACTGCTATGTCTCGATTTCCTCGCGCAGCCTGACGCAAAAGGAGATCCACGACGCACGCAAGGGCGTGCGGACCTGTGTCCTGGCGCAGTTCGGGGCCAGGAAGAAGCCGCGGGATGATCTTTTCGATTCGATCAAGCGTCCGCCGCCACCGCAAGAACCGGGTTGCAACAAAGAGGGCATCGGCCAATCCTGCGCCCGATGAACTACCTGCTCCGCGGACTCGAACCCGCCTTGTTCGAGAAGCTGTTCGACCTCGACGACGGTGCCCTGGCCGAACGGGGCATGCGCCGCGTGCAGTCGGACGCGCCGGTCGGCTTTCCCTGCCGAATCAGTCTCGAGGACGCGCCCGTCGGTGAAGAGCTGCTGCTCCTGCCGTTTACGCACCAGGATTGTGCGACGCCTTACCGCGCCTCCGGTCCAATCTTCGTACGCCGCGGGCGGACTAAGGCGGCGCAGATCGAGAATGAGCTGCCGACCTACCTCACGCTGCGTCCTTTGTCCGTGCGTGCCTACGATGCCGCGGACGAAATGGTGTACGCCGAGGTCGTCGACGGCCGCGAAGCCGCTCCGCTGCGCATCGACCGGAGGGGACGCACCCCTTCATATTCGTGAAGGGGTGCGTCCCCTTCACGAATATGAAGGGGTGCGTCCCCTCCGTTGAGGGCCGGTAGAATGGCGGCATGCCGTCGCGCATCAATCGCCGCGGGTTTCTCGCGGGCTCGGCTTCGCTCGTCGCGGTGCTCGGGGCCGTGCAGGCGCGTCGCGCCTCGGCCACCGCGCGCGAGGCGCGCTTCGTGCCGGGCCCCTACGGCCCGCTCAGGCCGGTCGCGGACCTCGAGACCGGGCTGACGCTGATCCTCCTGCCGGAAGGATTCGAGTACCGCAGCTATTCCTGGACCGGCGACCCGATGTCGGATGGTTCGCCAACGCCCAGCGCGCACGACGGCATGGGCGTCGTTGCGTCGCGGCGCGTCGATGGCGAACTGGAAGTCACCCTGGTGCGCAACCACGAGCGCGCGCTGGCGAGCCCGATCCTGGCGCCCGCGCGCTACGACGCGATGACGCCGGCGGGCCAGGCCTTCGCACCCGCGGGCGGCACGACGACGCTCGGGTTTCGCGGTCGGCGCTGGGTGAGCGCCGTGCCGTCGCTCGGCGGCACCATCTACAACTGCGCCGGCGGCGCGACTCCCTGGGGCACCTGGCTGAGCTGCGAGGAAACCGTCATCGACCTGAGGTCCCGCGGCGGCAACAAGCATGGCTACGTCTTCGAAGTGCGCGCGGATCCCGCCGCCACGACCGGCCGGCCGATCGTGGACATGGGCCGCATGCTGCACGAGGCGGTCGCGATCGATCCGGCGACCAACATCGCGTACCTGACCGAAGACGAGGCATACAACTCCGGGTTCTATCGCTACGTCCCGAAGGACGCGAGCGGGCGGGCGGGCAGCTATGAGGCGGGTGGCCGGCTGCAGGCGGCGCGCGTCGCTGATCGGGCGAACGCGGACCTGCGTGTGCCCGCGGTCGGCGACGTTCATCGCATCGAGTGGGTGGACATCGAACGACCGGACGCGGATCCCGGGAAGCCGCCGGCGGAAATCACGACGCTGCCTGCACGCGCGAGCGGGCCGTTTCTTCAGGGCTGGTCAAAGGGTGGGCTGGTGCTGAGTCGCGGCGAGGGCATCTGCCACCACGGCGGGCGGATCTACATGGTCGACACCGAGGCGGGCCGCGGTGCAGACGGCAGGCCCGGCCAGGGCGACGGCGCGATCTGGGAGTACCACCCGGGCGAGCAGCTGCTGCGGGCGATCTTCGTCGCTGGTAGCCAGCAGGTCGGCGACAACATCGACAACATCACCGTGAGTCCGCGCGGCGGCATCCTGCTCTGCGAGAATGGGGATGGCATCACCGACGAGTACGGATTCGGCAGCCGGCTCCTGGGGCTCACGGCCGATGGCGATTCGTTCACGTTTGCCAAGAACAACATCGACCTGGCGCTTGAGGACACCGTCGGCGCCGACAAGCGCATCGAGCCCGACTGTTACCGCGGCGCCGAGTGGGCAGGCGCCTGCTTCGACCCGGGCGGCGAGGTGCTGTTCGTCAACATCCAGGTCCCGGGCGTCACCTTCGCCATCTGGGGTCCTTGGGAACGCGGCAGCTTCTGAGCGGTCCATTGAAGGGGTCAGACAGGACTCCCATGGGCAGCATTTTTCTCTGGCGGGAGATGCCCGACTTCGAGCGGCTGAAGCCGCACCCGGAGAATGCCGCCTACCGAGAGTCTTTCTATCGCCGCTGGGGCGTCGAGAACTGCATCGTCTGCGGGACCGGGCGGGCCGCCGAGTACATACCGTGGCGGCAGCGGCTCTCGATCAAGGTCGCGCGCGGCGGGCGCGAGCGCTACTTCATCGACGGCCGCTCGATCGCGGTGGACGACGACAGTTTCCTGATCCTGAACGACAACCGCGTGTACGGCAGCCGCTTCGATTCGAAATCCGAGCTGGAGTCCTTTTCCATCTTCTTCCGGCCCGGCATGGCGGAGGAGATCCTCGGTGCGATGCAGACCCCCGTCGCGCGCGCGCTCGACATAGGCAATGCCGCGACGCAGCACTCGGTGGAATTCACCGAGGCACTCCACCCGCACGATTCGACCGTCTCGCCGATGCTCCGGTACGTCCAGTACGGGGTCCGTTCCGGAGTCGATGACGGAGACTGGTACGAGGAGCAGCTGCAGTTCCTGCTCGAGCGAATGCTGGCCCACCAACGTCGCGTGACGGAAAGACTCGAGCTCCTGCCTTCGCTCAAGTCCGCGACGCGGCGTGAGGTCGGACGCCGCCTCGCGCTGGCCGTGGACCTCGTGCATGCCAGCTACGAGGACGACATCGGCCTCGCCGACATGGCGCGGGCCGCCTGCCTCTCGAAGTTCCATTTCCTGCGGCTCTTCACCGAACTGTATGGCCTGACCCCGCATGCCTTCCTGCAGCGCAAGCGCGCGCTCGCTGGAGCGCGGCTGCTCGACCAGGGCGGCCATTCCTTTACCGCAGTCGCAGCCCGGGTCGGGTTCAATTCGCGCGCCACGCTGGCGCGCCAACTGCGCCGGTGGAGTCTGGACTAGCGGCAAAAAAAGCGGCGGCCCCCATGGGCCGCCGCATGCTCATCAGAAGTCCACGCTTGCCCGGAGGAAGACGAATCGACCGAGGGCGTCGTAGGTCTGCGGGTAAGTGTTCCCGTTGCCGGTCGTGCCGACCGCGCCGCTGAGCGTCGGGTTGTCGTCCAGCACGTTGTTGATGCCGAGCGTGACCGATGCCTTGTCCGTGATCGCCCAGTTCGCGGCGAGGTCGAAATAGCTCTCGGCCGGCAGTTCCCGGTCGAGCTGGTTTTCCGGCATCACGTCATTGGCATTGGTGAGCCCCGTGACTCCGCTGTAGTAGCGCCAGGTCGCTGAGAGGTCGAGGTCCCAGGGGGTCTGCCAGCTGGTGCGGAACCGGTGCCGCCACTGCGGCTTCGGCGTGCCGCAGACCGTCGAGTAGAAGCCGACGCAGTCATACCAATCGCGCGTCCGATCCGTCGGATCGAGGTCGACGCCCGGCGCCGGCTGCGTGATCAGGTCCAGCAGGTACGTGCCGGTCAGGTTGAACGAGAGGCTGCCGAAGCGGCCGACCTCGAGCCCCGTATAGCCGATGTTGGCGTCATAGCCCGTCGTCGACAGCGATCCGATGTTGGTGTTGAGGTCCACCACCTGGCCGCTGCCCACCCACAACTGGCCGGTGCCCGGATTGCGCATGATCCGCGCGCAGGCGTCCTGATCGTTGTTCGCGTAGCAGGCCTGCCAGGTATTGTTACCGCCAAAGGTCGAGATGACGTTCTCGATGGAGATGTCGAAGTAGTCGACCGTGATCGCCAGGCCAGGTGCGAAGCGCGGCGTGAACACGACGCCGTAGGAGTACGTGTCCGACTCCTCGGGGGTCAGGTTCGGGTTGCCGCCCTGCAGGAACGTGTACTGCGCCGCCGGGCTGTCGAGCGCCGCCGCGCCGACGAGTCCGACCGGCACACCGGTCGCGATGCATTCCGCATCGGATGCGTTCGGGTCGCGCGCCGCCGCGCCGCAGGGGTCACCCGGGGCGTCGAACAGGTTGGTGCCGATGCCGGTGAAGAGCTCGACGACGTTCGCCGCGCGGACCGCACGCTGGTAGCTGCCGCGGACCCGGACGTCCTGGATCGGCGCCCACTCGAGGCCGAACTTATAGGTGTCGGTCTGCACGCCGCTGCCGTAGTCGGAGTAACGGTACGCGGTGTCGAACGACAGGCTCTCGGCCCAGGCCTGGTCCTGGGCGATCGGGAACCGCGCTTCCATGAAGATGTCTTCGGCGACCGTCGAGCCGGACAAGGGGATCACCGCGCCGCCGGCGCCGGCGAGCTGGTTGCCCACCTGCAGGGCGTCGACGGAGTTCGTAAGTGCATCGCGACGATACTCGGCGCCGAACACGACCTGCAGCCCGTCCGAAGCCATCGGCGACTTGGCGCCATAGACCCCAAGGTCACCCGTGATCACGCCGTTGTAGATCTCCTGGCTGATGCGGCCGATCTGCAGGCCATCCGCCTGCAGGTAGTTGAGCTGCGCCGCCGTGACCTGGTCCGGCTGGAACGGGTTCCAGGGAACGCACAGCGGATCGCTGCCGTCCAGGACCGACTGGCAGGTCGGCACGCCGGCCACGTCGATGACGTCGAGCGCGCGCTGCAGCCGGTTCACCACGAAATAATTCCTGGTCCCGGTATTGACTGAATTGCTCGAGTACTGCGCGGAGACGTCGTAGCCCCAGGCGTCGTTGATCGCGCCACGCACGCCCGCGACGGTACGGAACGAGTTGTTCGCGAAGGTCTGCTGGCGACCGCCACCCTCGACGTTGCGCCGGCCGATATACATCGACACCGGGGTGCCGTTGGCAATCGCGGCGGGCGTGCAGCCGATGTCGTCGAGGTTGTCGACGGGCAGGAACGGGTTGTTGCAGTTGATCAGGCCCGTCGAGAAGAAGTTGCCGGACGGCGCGATCTGGGCGATCGACTCGTAGTCGTTGAACATCAGCTGCGTATACACGTCGGCATGGTCGTTGAACTCGTAATGACCCATCGCGCCGAGGCTGTAGCGGCGCTCGGGACGCTGGTAGTGGTTCAGCGGACCGAAGTTGTACAGGTCCGTGGTCGGGTTGTAGGTGCGGAAGGAGTCCGCGGTGTCCACCGTGAAGTCATAGGTCGCGAAGTCCGTGAAGCGGCCGCCGGCGTTGGTCGACGAGCCGCCGCAGGTGAATGAGCCGACCGGGTTCGGGTTCAGCGAGCAGGCCGAGTAGTCGCGGTCGCCCTGCAGCACCTGTTCGCCGTCGAACACGGTCGCATAGGCAGTGATGTTGCCGCGGCCGTCGCCGCTGTTGACGCCCATGAGGAGTGAGAGCTCCTTGCCCGTGCCATCGGTCACTGTGCTGTCCGGGAGCGCGAACTCCGACGGATTCGCCTCGTTCAGGCCCGCGATCGTGTCGCGCAGCTTGATCGCGCCCGGGCCGCCGAAGTCGTTCTCGTGCCAGTAGGTGCTGTACTGCGAGGTGACCTGCACGCCCTCGAAGTCCTTCTTCATGATGAAGTTGACGACGCCGGCGATCGCGTCCGAGCCATACACTGCGGAGGCACCGCCGGTGAGGACGTCCACCCGCTCGACCATGGCAGTGGGGATCTGGTTGATGTCCGGGGCGGCCGACGCAGCCTGTACGCCGCCGTAAGGCATGCGGCGGCCATCGATCAGCACCAGCGTGCGGGGGGAGCCGAGACCGCGCAGGTCGAGCGTCGCACTGCCGGTCGCGCCATTGGCCACCGTGACGTTCTGCGCCGCAAAAGCCTGCGGCAACTGGTTCACGAGGTCTTCGATGCGGGTGACGCCCTGCGTCACGACATCCGCGGCGGTGACCTGGGTTACCGGCGTGGTCGACTCGAGGTTCGCCGAGCGGATGCGCGAACCGGTGACGACGATCTCGCCCAGGCTCTCCTGTGCGAGCGCGGGCGCCGCGCCGGCGGCCGTCAACGCGCCCATCACGAGCGCGCGGCGCACGGCCGAAGCCAGCTGTTGTTTATGTGCCATGACTGAGTTCTCCTGCGAACGGACAACCCGTTCGGTTCATGACCGGACGCTAGCAACCACCCAGGCGATCCGAGTCCGCGCCGGCAAAGCGGCCACGCAAGGCGCGCATTTTTCATGGCGTGTGCAAATGCCCGCCGCAGCTTGGTTTTTTCCGGCGTCCGCCGTTCGCAACGGGAATCCGGAACTTCGCAAGCGACGACGCACGGCGCGTGCCCGGCATTCGTCGGTCACGCGCAACTTAAATTCGCAACGGATGAACGCGCCGGGTCGGAACGACGCAACGCCGCGGACCCTCTCACATTGCAGAATGGCGGCATTCCCGGGGAGCGCACGAACCATGGCGGCAAGTGACAGGGACCGATTGCGGGTGCTGGTGGTGGACAGCGATGAGAGCGCGCGGCGCAGGCTCCGCGCACTGCTCGAATCGCTGGAGCTGCTCGAGGCAATCGAGGAGTCGCAGTCCGCGCCTCAGGCGGGACAGCGGATCGACGCATTCCAGCCGCACCTGGTGCTGCTCGACATCGAGTTGCCGGCGGCGGCTTCGATCGCGCCGCTACGCCGCGGCAACTGGCCCTGCCTAGTCGTAATGGCCGCGCGCCCTGAACGAGCCCTGCCGGCCTTCGACCTGGAGGCCCTGGATTGCCTGGTGAAGCCGGTGCAGCGCGAGCGGCTCGCGGAGGCCCTGCGCCGCGTGCGGCGCAGGCTCGCGGAGCGGCGCATTGCGGAACTCGCGCTCGAGATCGCCAGCGCCGCCGCCGGAATCCGCAGCGATGCACCGACGCTGGCCGCCGGTTCCCCCGACCGCTACCCGGACCAGATGACGATCCGCGTGCGCAGGCGCATGTTCGCGCTGCCGGTCGCCGACATCAGCTGGATAGAAGGTGCCAGCCAGTACAGCCGCGTGCATGCGAAAAGCGGCGAGTTCCTGCTGTCGCGGTCGCTGGCCTCGCTCGAGTGCGAGCTGGACCCGGCGCGCTTCTTCCGCATCCACCGCTCGGCGATCGTCAATGCCGCCTATGTGCGCGAAGTCATGTCCCGCGGCGATGGCCGCTACAACGTGTACCTGCACGGCGGGGAGGCGCTGCCGCTCGGTCGCGGCCGCCGGGACACGCTGCATCGGCTGCTCGGAGGGATGACAAAAAAAAGCGGCGGCCCGAAGGCCGCCGCAGGTACTTGAAGCGAATCTTCCAGTACAGGGAGCTTAGAATTCCACCGTCGCGCGCAGGAACACGTAGCGACCGAGCGCGTCGTAGGTCTGCGGGTAGGTGTTGCCGTTGCCGGTGGTTCCGACCGCTCCGCTGATCGTCGGGTTGTCGTCCAGCACGTTGTTGATGCCAAGCGCAACCGAGGCCTTTTCCGTGATCGCCCAGTTCGCGGCGAGGTCGAAGTAGTTCTCGGCCGGAAGCGTCGCATCGAGCTGGTTGGCCGGCATCAGGTTGTTCGAGCCCGTGATGCCATCAACCTCGTGGTAGTAGCGCCAGGTTAACGAAACGTCGACGTCCCACGGAGTCTGCCAGCTGGTGCGGAACCGGTGACGCCAGGTCGGGCTGGGCGTCAGGCAGACCGACGAGTAGAAGCCCGTGCAGTCGTACCAGTCGCGTGACCTGTCCGGCGACGGATCGAGGTCGAGGCCCGGCGTCGGCTGTGTAATCAACTCGAGCAGGTAGGTGCCGGTCAGGTTGAAGCCCACACTGCCGAAGCGGCCCATCTCCAGTCCCGTGTAGCCAACATTGACGTCGTAGCCCTTCGTCGAGAGCGAACCGATGTTGATGTTCAGGTCCGTGACGTTTCCGTTGCCCACCCACAACTGGCCATTCGCGGTGCGATTGATCCGGGCGCAGGCCGCCGCGTCATTGGCCGTATAACAGGCCGTCCACGTGTTCGGCGCCCCGAACGTCGTGATCGTGTCCTCGATCGAGATGTCGAAGTAGTCCACCGTGACCGCCAGGCCCGGGGCGAAGCGCGGCGTGAACACGACGCCGTAGGAGTACGTGTCCGACGTCTCCGGTTCGAGCGCCGTGTTGCCGCCCTGCTGGAACTGGTACTGTCCCGCCGGGCTGTCGAGTGAACCGGAGCCGACCAGGCCCGCCGGCACGCCCGTCGCGATGCATTCCGCGTCGCTCGCTTCCGGATCGCGCGCTGCCGCGCCGCAGGGATCGCCGGCCGCATCGAACAGGTTGAAGCCCTGCGCGGTGAACAGCTCGACGATGTTGGCTGCGCGGACCGCCCGCTGGTAGCTGCCGCGGACGCGGACGTCCTGGATCGGCGCCCACTCGAGGCCGAACTTGTAGGTGTCGGTCTGCACGCCGCTGCCGTAATCCGAGTAACGGTATGCGGTATCAAACGAGAGGCTCTCGGCCCAGGCCTGGTCCTGGGCGATCGGAACCCGCGCCTCCATGAACAGCTCGTTGACCAGCGTGGCGCCAGAAATGCCGATCGTGGCGCCGCCGGACCCGGCCAGCTGGCCCGCGGTCTGCAGCGCATCGACCGAGTTCGACAGTTCGTCGCGCCGGTACTCGGTGCCGGCCACGACCTGGATGCCGTCGGAGGCCAGCGGCGACTTGATGCCGTAGACCCCGAGGTCACCGGTCACGATGCCGTTGTAGATCTCCTGGCTGATGCGGCCGCTCTGCAGGCCCGCGGCCTGCAGGTAGTTCAGCTGCGCGGCGTTGACCTGGTTCGGCTGAAACGGATTCCAGGGAACGCAGTTCGGGTCGGTTCCGTCGATGACCGACTGGCAGGTCGGCACGCCCGCGACGTTGACGACGTTGAGCGCGCGCTGGAGGCGCTCGATGACGAAGTAGTTGAGCGTGCTGGCATTGACCGAGTTGCTCGAGTACTGCGCCGAGACGTCATAGCCCCAGGCGTCGTTAATCGCGCCACGCAGGCCCGCGACCGCGCGGAACGAGTTGTTCGCAAAGGACTGCTGGCGTCCGCCGCCTTCGACGTTGCGCCGGCCGATGTACATCGCCACCGGCGTGCCGGCCGCAATCGCGGCGGGCGTGCAACCGATGTCGGCCAGGTTGTCGACCGGCAGGAACGGGTTGTTGCAGTTGATTGAGTTCGTGTCGAAGAAGTTGCCGGACGGGGCAATTTGGGCGACCGATTGGTAGTCGTTGAACATCAGCTGCGTATAGACGTCAGCTTTTTCGTTGAACTCGTAGTGACCCATCGCGCCGATGCTGTAACGGCGCTCCGGGCGCTGGAAGTGGTTCAGCGGGCCGAAGTTGTACAGGTCGGCGGTCAAGTCGATGTCACGGAACGCAGTGGGCGTGTCGATCGTGAAATCGTAGGTGGAGAAGTCCGTGAAGCGGCCGCCGGCGTTGGTCGACGAGCCACCGCAGGTGAACGAACCGACCGGGTTCGGGTTCAGCGAGCAGGCCGAGTAGTCGCGATCCGCCTGCAGGATCTGGTCGCCGTCGTATACCGTGGCGTAGGCCGTGATGTTCCCGCGGCCGTCGCCGCTGTTGACGCCGAGCATCAGCGACAGTTCCTTGCCCTCGCCGTCGGTGACCGTGTCATCGGGCAGCGCGTACTGGGCCGGGTTGATCCCATTGAGGCCCTCGATGGTGTCGCGCAGCTTGGTCTGGCCCGGGCCGCCGAAGTCGTTCTCGTGCCAGTACGTGCTGTACTGGGAGGTGACCTGCACGCCCTCGAAGTCCTTCTTCATGATGAAGTTGACGACGCCGGCCACGGCATCCGACCCGTAGACCGCGGATGCGCCGCCGGTCAGCACGTCCACCCGCTCGACCATTGCGGTGGGGATCTGGTTGATATCCGGCGCCGCGGAGGCCGAGGTGACGCCGCCGTAAGGCATGCGCCGACCGTCGATCAGCACCAGCGTGCGCGGAGACCCCAAACCACGCAGATTCAGCGTAGCGGTGCCGGTCGCGCCGTTCGACAAGGTAACGTTTTGCGCCGCAAAAGCCTGCGGCAGCTGGTTCACGAGGTCTTCGATGCGGGTGACACCTTGCGTCACGACATCCGCGGCGGTGACCTGGGTCACCGGCGTGGTCGACTCGAGGTTCGCCGAGCGAATGCGCGAACCGGTGACGACGATCTCGCCCAGGCTCTCCTGTGCGAGCGCGGGCGCCGCTCCGGCAGCCGTCAGGGCACCCATGATCAGTGCGCGACGTACCGCCGACGCGACCTGGTATTTACGTTCCATTGCTGTATTCCTCCCGCGGGCAGCACATGCGGCCCGGTTGGTTGCACGAGTCAAACGATCTCTCGCTTCGCCGGTTTTCACGTTGCTTGTGGGCAACAATCGGGTAAAACGATGGTTCGTTGCGTGGGGAGACCTTACGGCGGCAGGCGTCAGAAAAACCGGCACTTGGCAAATCTTCCCGGCCGTTCGCAAGTTTTGCGGAACGAACTGCGGGGTGGGTGCATCTCATGTTGCAGAATGCCAACGGCCTGAGCGAGCGAGCTCGAATGGCGGAAAACGGCGCGAACAGGGTGCGCGCGCTCATCGTCGATGACGAAGAGCTGGGACGGCGCATGCTTCGGTCATTGCTGTCGACCGACGAAGACGTCCAGGTCGTCGGCGAGGCCGCGTCCGCCTTCGAGGCGCGGCGGCAGATTGCCGAGCAGCAGCCCGATCTCGTATTCATGGACATCGAGATGCCGGGCGGCAGCGGCCTCGAGCTGCTGCAGTCGATTGGCGAGCCGCTTCCCTACGTCATCTTTGTCACCGCGCACCCTGAGTTCGCATTGCCGGCCTTCGAGGTGCACGCCGCCGATTACCTGGTGAAGCCGGTGCAGCGCCAGCGCTTCGTCGGCAGCGTGTTGCGCGCGAAGCAGCACATCGCGGAGCGGCGCGTCGCCGGGCTCGCGCGCCAGATTGCCGGCGCCGTCGGCGGCAACGGCGCTTCCGCCGCACGCACCGAGGCGCTCCCGCCGGCGCAGAAGTACGCGGACCAGATGACGATCCGCGTCCGCAGGCGGATGTTCTCGCTCGAGGTCAACGACATCTCCTGGATCCAGGGCGCGAGCCAGTACAGCCGCGTGCACACCAAGAGCGGCGAATACCTACTCTCCCGGACGCTCGCCTCGCTGGAATGCGAGCTCGATCCGGGCAAGTTCTTCCGAATTCACCGTTCCGCGATCGTGAACGCGGCGCACGTGCGCGAGGTACGCTCGAGCGGCGACGGCCGCTACAACATCTATCTGCACGGCGGCCATGCGCTGCCGATGGGCCGCGCGCGGCGCGAGATCCTGGAGAGGCTCCTGTCCGGCATCGGCAGCAGGCAGAACTGATGTCGGTCCGGACAGGGCCTGCACTCACCGGGGTTGTCGTTGCCGGCAGGGTCGTGCCGAAGCAACCGCTGCCGGGGGTCGTGGACTCCACCGGCGACCGCGACGCCGAGCGGCTGATCGGCGCGCGCCCGTCGCGCTGGTGGGTGCTCGCGGGCAGCTGGATCGCGATGGCGCTCTCGGTTGCCTTTGGCCTCTACGTGAATTACGAGGCCAAGGGGCTCGACGTCACCTTCGCCGGTACCCTGATGGCGATGATTCCTCACTACTGTTTCTGGGTGCTGGTCAGCCCGCCACTCTATCGCGCGCTGCACCGGACGATTGCCGGCCCGAGCCGCGTGCTGTGGGCCTCGATGCTCGTCGCCTGGAGCGGCATCGCGCTCACGGGCTCCACGGCGATGTCCTATTTCAGCTACATCATCCGCCACAACCTTGAGCCGACCTTCGCGCGGCTGTTCGACGTGTATTTCCTGCCGCCAGCCGGGCCGGCCTTCTGGGCGATGAACTTCAGCATCCTCGCGATCGCGCTCGCCGGCTTTGCCGCGCTTCGCAGCCACCGCCTGCGGCTGCAGGCGCTGTGGGGCGCGGCCCAGACCGAACTTCGCCACGCGCGGCTGGAAGTGCAGCTCGCCGAGGCGCGCCTGCAGGCGCTGCAGGCGCAGATCAACCCGCATTTCCTGCTCAACAGCCTGAACGCGATCGCGAGCCTGGTGCAGATCGGCGAGCGCGACCGCGCCTTCGACGCCATCGGGCGGGTCGGCGAGCTGCTGCGCATGGCGCTCCGGGGCGGCCAGGACCTCAGCGTCTCACTCGCCGAGGAAGTCGATTTCCTGCAGAACTACCTGAAGCTTTGTGAGCTGCGCTTCGAGTCGCAGTTCAGCTACTGCATGTCAATGCCGGAGTTCCTCGGCGCGCGGCGCGTGCCCGCGCTGATCGTCCAGCCGCTGATCGAGAATTCGATCAAGCACGGGATGGACGGCTCGGGGCCCCTGCACGTGGACGTGCGCGTGTACCAGCGCGGGGAGGAACTTGTAATCGAGGTCGAGGACAACGGGCGCGGCACCGCGCCGGACCGTGGCGCGGGCGCGGCGCGGGGTCACGGCCTCGCGAACGTCGCGGAGCGCCTGCGGCTGTGCTTCGGTCCGGCCGGGCGGCTCACACTCGAGCCGCGCGCGCCCCGCGGCACGCTGGCACGCATCGTCATCGGCTAATGGTGCCGGGTCGTAGCTTTCGTAGTTTGTGGCCCATCAGCCGCAAACTACGAAAGCTACGACCCGGCACCAGGAACATGCGTTGCCGCCCGCATCGCCTCGCTGCACGCCGTGCCAGGGAATTTCCTGCGCGAGCGGGCCGAACGCAGTCGGGAGCGCGCAGCAGCGAGCCTGCGTCGCGAGGCCTGGATGAATGCGGTTAGCGTGGCAGGCATCGGTGCCGCGGCGATCGCCCTGGTCTGGCGGCACGGACCGACGGTCGCGAGTTGGACCCGGGAGGCGCTCGAAGTCGCTTCGGATTCGGGCACGCTGTTGGCCATCGCGCTGGCGACGCTCGCTCTCGGCCTCTGGCCCGTCCTGCGGGAGCGGCTGCCGCGTTAGAATCGCGGGATGAGGAATCCCGCCGTCGATGCCTATATCGCGAAGTCCGCGGATTTCGCGCAACCCATCCTGAAACACGTGCGCAAGCTCATGCACCAGGGTGATCCCCGGATCGTGGAGACGATCAAGTGGGGCGTGCCGGCCTTCGAACACGCGGGCATCGTCGCCATGATGGCGGCCTTCAAGCGGCACGTCGCATTCGGGTTCTGGAGCGAGAAACTGATCCGGGAAAAGTTGGGGCGAGACGCGGAGCGCGTATTCCCGAAGGATGCGAAGCTCGGGATGGGTGGCCGCCGCTATCTCAGCCGCACGGAACTGCCAGCGGATGCAGTCATCCTGCGCGCGGTCAAGCTGGCCGTCGTACTCAACGTGTCCGGCGTGCGGCCGGTACGCGTACGAAAGAAGAAGCCGCCGCCGAAGGCGCCCCCTTATCTCTCCGCGGCCCTGAAGAAAAACGCGAAGGCGCGCGCGACCTGGGCGCGGCTCACGCCGGCGCAGCAGCGCGAGTACGTCGATTGGCTGGTGGGTGCGAAGCAGGCTGAGACGCGCGAGCGGCGGCTCGCGCAGGCGCTCGATTGGCTCGCCGCGGGCAAAACGCGCAACTGGAAGTACCAGGACTGCTGAGGGCATGACTCACCGCATGCAGGAATCCGCGGACGCCGTGGTGCTGGCGCCCGCGACGCCGGCCTCGGGGAGCGTGATCTGGCTGCATGGCCTCGGCGCCGACGGCCGCGACTTCGTGCCGATCGTGCCCGAGCTGATGCTCCCGGCGTCGCCAGGCGTTCGCTTCGTGTTTCCGCACGCGCCGGTGCGCCCGGTCACGCTCAACATGGGCATGCGCATGCGCGCCTGGTACGACATCAAGACGTTGACGGCCGAGGGCCGCGCGGACGAGGAGGGCCTGCGCGAGTCGGTCGCGCGCGTCGGCGGGTTGATCGCGGCGGAGCGCGCTCTCGGCATTTTACCGGGGCGGATCGTCATCGCCGGCTTCTCGCAGGGCGGTGCCGTCGCGCTGCACGCGGCGCTGCGCCATCCCGAAGCGCTCGCCGGCGTGCTCGCGCTCTCGTGCTACCTGCCGCTGCAGGCGACGCTCGCGGCTGAACTGTCGGAGGCCAACAAGCCGACGCCGATCCTGATGTGCCACGGCGTCCAGGATCCGGTGCTGCCGCTCGCGCTTGGCCTCATGGCCTGCAACTGGCTGCGCGCTACCGGTTACCGCGTCGAGTGGAAGGAGTACCCGATGCAGCACCAGGTCTGCCAGCCGGAGATCCAGGACGTTTCGACGTGGCTGCGAAATCTGATGGGTGCCGGGTCGTAGCTTTCGTAGCTTACGAGCGTCGCGGCGATCACGCCTCGAGTGCATCCAGGGAATGGCGTTGCATCGCCTGCCTGATGGCGCCCTCGGAGCGACCGAGGAAACGGGCGACATCGCTGATCGAGGCGACGCCCATGCGCGTTGCCTGATGCGCTAGCCACGCACGCGCCTTCGCCAGTTTTCGGCTGATCCGTGGCGAGCATATTTCGGCGGCGGACAGGCTAAAACGTGCACTGCAATCGTCAAGCAATTGGGCAAGAGTTATGCGTTCGGCTGGCATGGTCAACGGAGCGGTCGCGCGCGCGACAAATGCATCGTCGCCCAGGATCTGAGGCTGTGAGCGGTTTAGCGTAAGCGCCCCGGAACCCCAGGAAAGGGGCGCCGACATGCCCAGCAGCTCGCAGTAGCGATCGACGGCCCGGTGGCCCTGAGAAGCAAGCATCCCAAGGGCGAAGCCGGTGGTCAGCCAGGGTTGACTCCGGGCGCCAAGGTAGTTGCGATGACTCGACCACGGGTACAGGCCGGGTTCGCGCACGAGCCCTGCGCGCACGGGATTGAGGTGGATGTAGCACGAGCGTAAGCAAGTACGCGTCCGTGTCCACGAGCACGGCGTGGAAGCGACGCTCAAACAGGTGACCGGTTGTTGCAAGGCGGAACTGGACCTTGCGGGCGTAGGCGCTCGCCGTCCTCAGGATGATCCGCCCGAGCGGCGCATCGGAAACCTGGATGAGCATGTGCACATGGTTGGTCATCCAGCAATAGGCGTGGAGCCGTGCGCTCCAGCGCTCCAATGATCCGGCCAGGATCTGCTCGAACAGGTCGCGGTCTGATTCGCTGAAGAAAACCGGGCAGCGATGATTGCCGCGCAGGGTCACGTGATAGAAACCCCAGGGAACGTGCAGTCGCAGCCGCCTTGCCATCGAATCCCGTCCAGGGAAAGCCGACCTGAGGAGGTTACGGCTCGCTGGGAATCCGCGCTGCAAGTAAAACTCTGCGCTTTCCGCGTAAATGGCTAAACTACGAAAGCTACGACCCGGCACCAAGGAGGCCACATGGGCTGGATCATTCTCGGGATCATCGTGCTGCTCGCGTTCTTCGCGATCAGCATCTACAACGGCCTGGTTACGGCACGAAACGCCTTCAAGAACGCGTTCGCGCAGATCGACGTGCAGCTCACGCGGCGTCACGACCTGGTCCCCAACCTGGTCGAGACGGTGAAGGGCTACCTGGCGCACGAGCGGCAGACGCTCGAAGCCGTGATCAACGCGCGCAACACCGCTGTGAGCGGCCTGAAGGCCGCGGCCGCCAACCCCGGCGACCCGGCCACGATCCAGCAGCTTGCCGGCGCGGAGAACGCGCTCTCCGGCGCGCTCGGCCGGCTGTTCGCGCTCGCCGAGGCCTACCCGGACCTGAAGGCGAACAAGAACATGATGCAGCTCTCCGAGGAGCTGACGACCACCGAGAACAAGGTCGCCTTCACGCGCCAGGCCTACAACGATTCGGTGATGGGCTACAACAACCGGCGCGAGGTGTTCCCCAGCAGCGTGGTCGCCAACATGTTCGCTTTCCAGCCGGCGCAGTTGCTCGAGATCGAGTCCGCGGCCAAGCGCGAAGTGCCGAAGGTGAGCTTCACCTGACCCGCAGGCTCCGCCTGGAGTCCTGACCCGTGGATTTCTTCGCGCGGCAGGCCGCCTCGCGACGCCAGTCGCGCTGGATGGTCTTCCTATTCGTGCTCGCGGTGATCGCGATCGTGATCGCGATCGACCTCGTCGTCGTCACCACCATCGCGATCCTGACGGTCCAGGACGACGGGGGCCTGCTGGCGAGCCAGGACTTTTCGCTCACGCGCTTCCCGCTTGTCATCGTCTTCACGACGATCGTCGTGCTGGGGACGATCGGCTTCTCGAGCCTCGCGCGCACCGTGTCGCTCGCCTCCGGCGGCGGCAAGGTGGCCGAGCAGCTTGGCGGCACGCGTGTCGGCGCCGACACTGCCGACCCGCTCAAGCAACGGCTGCGCAACGTGGTCGAGGAGATGGCGATCGCCTCGGGCGTACCGGTGCCGCAGGTCTACGTGCTCGAGCGCGAGGCGGGCATCAATGCCTTCGCGGCCGGTTACAGCCCTGCGAATGCCGCCATCGCCGTCACGCGCGGGGCGCTCGTGAACCTCAATCGCGACGAGCTGCAGGGGGTCATCGCGCACGAATTCAGCCACGTGCTGAATGGCGACATGCGGCTCAGCACGCGCATGATCGGCCTGCTGTTCGGCCTGACCGTGATCGCGATGATCGCCCGCACGATCCTGCGCATCGTGCCGCGCGGCGGGGGCGGCGGACGAAAGGGCGGCGGCGGACTCGCCGTAGTCATCGTCGCGGCACTCATCGTGCTTGCGCTCGGCTGGATCGGGCTGTTCTTCGGCCGCCTGATCCAGGCGGCCGTTTCGCGCAACCGCGAGTCGCTGGCCGACGCATCGGCCGTGCAATTCACGCGCGACCCGCAGGGGCTGCGCAATGCGCTGGTGAAGATCGGCGCGCTGGGTGCGGGCTCGCGTTTCGCCGACGCCGATGCAGAGGAAGTGGCCCACATGCTGTTCGCGCCGGGTATCCGGCGCGCCTTTGCGACGCACCCGCCGCTCGAGGAGCGCATCCGCGAGATCGATCCGCGCTTCCAGCCGTCCGAGTTCGCCGAGGTGCGGCGCCGTCTGGGCGAGGAACGGGTCATGGCGGAGGAGGAGGCGGCACGCGTCGCACCCGCCGCCGGCCGTCGCGGCGGACTGCTCGAGGGGGCGGTCGTGCTGGCGCCGGCGGCAGTTGCGGGACTCGTCGCCAACCCCGGCACCGAGCATGTGCTCAGGGCGCAGGCGGTGCTTCAGTCGTTGCCACCATCTTTCCAGCATGCGGCACGGCAGCCGGTACACGCGACTGCATTGTTCATCGCGCTCGCGGTCGATACCACGCCGGAGGCCCGCGAGCGCCAGCTCGCGTTCATCAGCCAGCAGCTCGGCGGCGACTTCCACGGCCAGGTGCAGGTCATGCTGGCCGAAGTGGACGCGCTTGCGTCCGTCCAGCGGATGCCGGCACTCCTGCAGGTGTTCGCCGCGCTCAGCCAGCTCGGGCGAGCTGAGCGGGTCACATTACTCAAGTGCCTGAACGGCCTGCTGGTACGCGAGAGCCGCGTCTCCGTGTTCGGCTACGCGCTGCGCAAACTCGCCCAGGTGCAGCTGCAGGACAACCTCGACCCGCGGCGGCGCGCATCCGGTTTCCTCAGTGCGCAGGGCGCGCGCGACGAGCTGCAACTCCTGTTCTCGGTGCTCGCGATCGAGGGAAGCGCCGACGAGCAGTCGGCGCGCAAGGCCTACGAGGCGGGCATGGAGGGTCTGCTGCCCGGCATCCGCCCGCCAATGCTGCGGCTCGCGCACTGGCCGCCGAAGCTCGATGCGGCGCTGTCGCGCCTCGACCGGCTGCAGCCGGCTGCCAAGGAGCGGCTCGTGGAGGCGCTCGTCACGGCGATCTCGCACGATGGCCGCATGACTGTCCCGGAGTCGGAACTCCTGCGCCTGATCTGCGCGGTGCTGCACTGCCCGCTGCCGCCGCTGTACGGCGCTTCGCAGGGCTAGACGAAGAACCGCGGGTCACTCGCGCTGCAATGCCACTGCATAGGGATGCAGCGTCGCAGTCATCAGTTGCGCGACGACGGCGGGGTCTGAAAGCATGAACTCGAGCGCGTCCGCCTCATTGTCAGCCTCGAAAATCACCAGCCCGAATGTCTTGTCCAGGGGCTCCGTCGTGCGCCCCGCGATGATGACTTTTCCGGCCCGCGCGGCCTCGGCCAGGCGCTCGAAATGCCGAGCAATGACGGCATTCTGGGTGTCTGTCCACGCTGCTTCCTCCTGGTACCGGGGCGCCAGCCGCAGGACGTAAACGTATTGCCCGGTCACCTGGACCTGCTCGGCAAAGGTCTTGGCGGGCGCGAGGCATGCAAGCATCAACAGCGTAGCGATGGTTCTGCCGTTCATGGTCAATGCCAGAGGCCGAGGATCAGCCCATAGAGCGTGAACTGCAGCGTGTGATAGCCGCCGTTCACGAAGAACAGCGAGAGCGGCCGGCGCTCGAACAGGTAGTTGATGCCGAAGCTCGCCGCGACCCAGGTCAGCCCCGCGCAGAAACCGTAGGCGGTCGCGATGCCGACCGGGAGCTTGCCGAGGAACATCGCGAAGGTCGCCGCCGCGACCAGCGACAGTACGAACGAACCGCCGTAGATCTTGCCGGGATTCCCGCCCTTCAGCTGCTCGTCGGTGAGGCCCGCGCCGCGTTGCCAGGCTTTCAGGAACATCGCCGGCGAGTACCAGAGCCCGCCGAGCAGGAACGCCGAAAACGCCGCGGCAAGCACCGCGAGCCAGTTGACCTCAGGCATTGACCTTCCCCTTTCTGTTGCGTTGTGACCTGCTTCGGGCCGGCGATTTCGCCGGCTTCAGCAGGCGATTGAAATGCTCCTTGAGCTGGTCGATGGCGCGGTCGAAATAGCCGATGTCGCGATAGCTTCGCGCCAGCATCACGCCGCCTTCCATCGTCGTCAGCACGAACTCCGCGAGCGCGCGCTTGTTGGTTCCGCGCGGCACGCGCTCGCCCGCGGCGTCGAGGCACTCCTCGATCGCATCGGTCCAGTTCGAAAAATTCTTCGCCAGGCGTTCGCGGACGGCCGGGTCGGGCTCGTGCAGCTCGAGCGCCAGGCTGCCGATGGGGCAGCCGTAAGTGCAGTCGGTCTGGACCAGCGCCGCGCGGTAGCCGTCCATCAGCTTCCAGATTTTCTCGATAGGGTCGGCGACGCCGCGCCAGTTCGGTTCAAGCAGCATCTCGCGGATGCCGCCGATGTAGGTGTCGAGCACCGCGATCAGGAGATCCTGCTTGCCGGGGAAGAAGTGGTAGAGGCTGCCGCTGTTGATGCCCGCCCGGGCCAGGATGTCGGCGATCGAAGTCGAGCCGAAGCCCTTCTCCCAGAACAGGTGCATGGCGGCCTCGAGAATCCGCCAGCGGGTGTCGACGAGGACTTGATTGATCATTCAACCAAGTCTGCTATATTTGAACTCGGGCCGCAAGCCTGCGGTCACAATAGGCGGACAAGGTTGATCCGCCGAGGCCTGACATGCGCAACCTGCTTTTGAGCCTGATGCTGCTGCTTCCTCTGGCGACAGCCTTGTCGGCGCGCGCAGACGACGAGGTGAAGCCGGCTGCCGCGGCGAAAGCCGATGAGAAACCCTTTACCCCGCCACCCGGCTGGCGGACAAAGCAACGCGGCCAGTTCACCATCTACTGCCGAAAGCAGTCGGAGCAGGGCACGCGCCTCCCCAAGGAAGTCTGTTACGACGAGGAAGGGATTCGCGCCATGCTGGCCGCGCAGCTCGACGACCGTGAGAAGGTCGACCAGTTGCGCCGCATCTGCAGCAGCCCGGGGGCCTGCGGCAGCAACTGAGCAGGGTCGCGGCGCGCGGCTATACTTCGCCGCGTGCGCAGGCTCAACGAGTTCTTCTACCGCCTACGCTGGGGCAGGCTCGAGGAGCGTCGCCACCGCGGACTCGTCCGCCTGCACGATCTCCTCGCGAAGACGGACTTCGCCGACAAATACTGGATGATCATGGGCCTGTTGCTTGGCTGCATGCGGGACGGCGCGCCGATTCCCTGGGACCGTGATTCGGACTTTGGCTTCCTGGATCGCGACCTGCCGCTGTTCCTCGCCGCCGTGCAGATGCTGCGCGACGAGGGCTATAACCTGCGCCCGCCGCAGGTGGGCAATGATGGCCGTACCACCATGTGGACGCTCAAGTACGAGGCGGTCAAGTACGACTTCTTCCTGTTCGACACGATCGGCGCAAACTTCCGCTGGTACTTCCACCAGCGCAAGCCGCCACTCGAACTGGTCAACGAAGTTCCCGCGCACGGTCTGGCGACCTTCGAGTTGTACGGCAGGCGCTGGCAGATACCGGACGGCGCCGAGGACATCCTGGCCCGCATCTACGGCGCGTGGCGCAAGCCCGCTCCCGATTACGTCTACTGGCGCGACTGCCGTGCGATCGTCGAGCGCTACCCATGGACCGGCGAACGGAGGCCGCCCGATTGAGCCTGCGTGACGACATAGAGCAGACCTGGCTTCGGATCGCGACCACCGGCATCGTGCCGGCCCGCTGGTACCTCGCGCCGCCGGAGCGCTCCTCGCTGCCGGCGCGGTCCGGGGTCCTCGAGATCGAGATCGTGAGCCACTGCTGGCAGTACGCACACCTGCTCTGTTACCAACTGTCTTCGCTGGTGAATTTCCCGCCGGCGAAGGCGCGTATCCGCATGACGGTCTTCCACGCCGCCGAGGACTCGCGCACCCGCGCGATGCTCGACTACTTCGGCGGTATCGCCGTGCCGGGCGTCACATGGAACTGGCAGGAGCTGTCGCCGCCCGAACTGTTCCGGCGCTCGATCGGCCGCAATCGCGTCGCGCGCGCGACCCGCGCGGACTGGGTCTGGTTCACCGACTGCGACATTGTCTTTCACCGCGACTGCCTGGACACACTGGCGGACGCGTTGCAGGGACGGCAGGACCTGCTCGCCTATCCGACGCACGAACGCATCACGCCCATGCTCGAGGAGACGGACCCGGTGCTCGCCGCCGAACGCGACCGGCCGCGGGTCGCCGACATCGACACCAGCCAGTTCGAACTGGCTGCCAACCCGCCCAAGGCGAAGGGCGCCTACCAGGTCGTACACGGCGACGTGGCGCGGCAATGCGGCTATTGCGAGCAGATCCCGCTGTACCAGCGCCCCGCGCCGCGCTGGGCCAAGACCTACGAGGACACCGCTTATCGCTGGTTGCTAGGGACTGACGGTGTCGGACTCGACGTGCCCGGTGTGCACCGCATACGCCATGTCCAGAAGGGCCGCTACGGGGACAGCAAGGCCGCCGCCGTGGTGCGCGGCGGCATCCGGCAGGCAAGGGAGAAAGTGAAGCCATGAGCAAGGTCGACAGCAGGACCTGGACCATCGCCGAGGCGGGCGCAGCGCTCGCGAAATCGAGCGCGGAATTCGTGACGCTCTTCAGCCAGGGCACGCTCGAGATCGAGATTTACCGGCCGGTGGGCGTGGACCGGCAGGAGCCGCACGGGAAGGACGAGCTGTACGTCGTGATCGCCGGCACCGGCACATTCGTGCATGCGGGGGAGCGCACGCCTTTCCACGCGGGCGATACGCTGTTCGTGCGTGCCGGTGTGCCACATCGCTTCGAGGACTTCAGCGCGGACTTCGCGACCTGGGTGTTCTTCTACGGCCCGGAGGGCGGCGAGTCGGTCCTGCGCGAGTGATGCGCGCTTGACATTACGATAATACCCGTAATATCGTAAGCGCATGAAAAGCGCCGAAGCCATTTCCTCCCTGGCCGCGCTGGCGCACGGGCACCGGCTCGCGATCTACCGCTTGCTGGTCAAGCGAGGTCCCGAGGGGCTGCCCGCAGGCGTCATCGGCGGCAAGCTGGGACTCGGCCCCTCGTCGCTCACATTCCACCTGCAGGCATTGCATCGCGCGCGCCTCGTCAAGCAGGTGCGCGAGGGCCGGCAGCTCTTCTACAGCGCTGACTTCGCGGCCATGAGCGACCTCGTTTCCTACCTGACCGACGAATGCTGCGTCGGCGCCACGAGCTGCAGCACGGACTGCGCGCCGGCGCGGACCGGGGTCAGGCCACGTTCCAGCAACGCGGCGTAACCCAACCATGAAAAGACTTCACGTTCATGTCAGCGTGACCGACCTCGACGAGTCGGTGCGCTTCTACTCGACCCTGTTCGCAGCGCAGCCGACCGTGCGCAGGGGCGACTACGCGAAATGGATGCTCGAGGATCCGCGCGTCAACTTCGCGATCAGCAAGCGCGAGAGGGCGACGGGCATCCGTCACCTCGGCATCCAGGCGGAGGACGAATCCGAGCTCGCGGAGATCTTTGCGCGGCTCGATCACGCTGGGCGCCCCGTGTTGCGCGAGGGCGCGACGACCTGCTGCTATGCCAAGAGCGAGAAGAGCTGGGTGGAAGACCCGCAGGGCGTGCAGTGGGAAACCTTCCTGACGACGGGAGAGAGCACGGTCTACGGCGACGAGGCCGCGGAGGGTACCCGCTCTGCGCCATGTTGCACACCGAACAAGGCGGCGTGAAGTGGCAGACGGGCCGTTCCACGTCCTGTTCCTGTGCACAGGCAACTCGGCGCGCAGCATCCTCGCGGAGAGCCTGCTCAACGGGCGGGGGCGCGGCCGCTTCGTCGGCTTCAGCGCGGGAAGCCAGCCCAAAGGCAGGGTTCACCCGATCGCGCTCGAACTCCTGAGGGACATGAAATTGCCGACAGCCGGTGTCCGCAGCAAGAACTGGGATGAATTTGCCGCACCAGCAGCGCCCAGGCTGGACGCCGTGATCACGGTTTGTGACAACGCTGCGGGCGAAACCTGCCCGATCTGGCCCGGCCATCCGCTGACCGCGCATTGGGGCATTGCCGACCCGGCGGCGGTGGACGGTTCCGTGACGGAACAGCAGGCCGCTTTCCGCAGGGCTTTTGGCGAACTCGACACGCGCATTGCTGGGCTCTTGAGCCTGCCGGTCGGCTCGCTGGATCGGGCCGCGCTCCAGGAGCGGCTGCGCGCCATCGTGGCATGAGCCGCCGCCTGCTGGCCGAATGGCTCGGCGCATTGCTGCTGGCCGCCGCCGTCGTCGGCTCCGGGATCATGGCGGAGCGCCTGGCAGGCGGGAACCAGGCGGTCGCTCTGCTCGCGAATACGGGCGCGACCGTCCTCGCGCTCGCCGTGCTGATCGGCACGCTGGGGCCCATCAGCGGCGCCCATTTCAATCCGGTCGTCTCGCTGGTCGCGGTCCTGCGGCGCGGTCTGAGTCTCTCCGAAGGGTCCGCGTACGCGACAGTCCAGGTCCTCGGCTGCTGCGCCGGCGCCGTGCTCGCAAATGTCATGTTCGGGCTTCCTGCGATCGAAGCGTCGACGCAGGCCCGCGCGGGCCTGGGGCAGTGGCTTTCCGAGTTCGTGGCAACCGCAGGGCTGGTGCTGGTGATCCTCACGTCGCCGTCGGTACGCGAGGCGGCCTGGCGCGTGGCGGCCTGGATTGGCGCCGCGTACTGGTTCACCGCGTCGACCTCCTTTGCTAACCCGGCGATCACGATCGCCCGTTCCATGAGCGACACGTTTGCCGGCATCCGCCCGGCCGACGTTCCGGCGTTCGTCCTGGCGCAGATTGCTGGCGCACTTGTCGGCTTGTTGCTGGCCCGGGCTCTGGCCGACCGGACGCGATCCTGAACTAGGTCGTCCCGCCAACGGCGCACTGTCATCGTATCGTCATAAAGTCGTCACCAGCCTGACACGACGGCTCCCTATCTTCCCGGGTTCTCAACGAACGACAACCGGGGAGTTTCCCAAGATGAAGACGATGCGACTGGTGCTCACCGCCACGGCACTTTTCGGCCTCGCGGCCTGCGAAGGCGGCGGCGTCGACCTCAACGTAGCCAACACCGACAACTCGGTGGACAACAGCGGCGGCGGCGACAATGGCAGCGACAACCCCTGTGCCAGCTACACCCCGGCGGGATCCAGCACCGCGGTTCGCGGCAGCTTCGACGGCACCAACTGCACCTACAGTTCCAGCTTCGTCGGCGCCAGCAACCCCCTGCTCGTCGACCTGACGATCCCGTTCATCACCGGCAAGCACATCTTCCAGGACAGCCTGTTCGTGGGCCAGAACGTGAGCACCGGCGCGGCGCCGCAGGAAGGCGAAGGCCCGACGCTGACGATCCAGGCCGGCAACACGTTGGTGTTCCAGGATGCCTTCGACTACCTGCTGATCAACCGCGGCGCGCAGATCATCGCCAACGGCTCGCTGACTGCGCCGATCACGTTCACGTCCTTCACCGACGCGATCACCGGCACCGCCACCGCGAATGACGTGCAGCAGTGGGGCGGCATGGTCATCAACGGCAACGGCATCACCAACAACTGCTCGGACGCCGAGCGCGCGGGCAACCTCTGCCACGTGGTGACCGAGGGCCAGCCCTCGAACTACGGCGGCAGCAACAACGCCGAGAGCTCGGGGAGCCTCCAGTACGTGATCGTCAAGCACACGGGCTTCGAGGTCGCCCCGGGCGACGAGCTGAACGGCATCACGTTCAATGCGGTCGGCTCGGGCACCGTGGTCGAGAACGTGCAGGTTTACAGCACCTACGACGACGGCCTCGAGTTCTTCGGCGGCGCCGTCAACGTCACCAACGCCGTGCTGCTCTACGTGCGCGACGATTCACTCGACTTCTCGGACGGCTACGTGGGCACGATCCAGAATGCGCTCGCGATTCACTTTCCGTCGGACGGCAATCGCTGCGTCGAGCACGACAACGTTGGCGAGTCCAGGAGCACCTCGGGTGTCCCTCTCGACACGGCGCCGCTCACGCAGCCGACCATCCGCAACCTGACCTGCATCCCGTCGAACTCCGACGTCAACACGCACGGCGATTCCGAGGGCGTGCTGGTGCGCCAGGGCGGCCAGCTGGTGCTCGAGAACAGCATCGTCTACGCGGGCTACGGCACGGCGATCAACGGCTTGACCTCGAACGAGTGCTTCGAAATCGAAAGCGACATCTCGCTCGCATTCGCCGCGGCCAACGACGCGTTCACCCAGACCGGCAACATCCTCGCCTGCGAGGAAGCGGTCAAGGGAACGCTGGCGAACCTCGACGCGCTGACCGAGTGGTTCCTCGGTGCGAACCCGAGCACCAACGCGGCCGACTATTCGTTCAACACGGGCAACTTCGTCATCATCGACCCGGCTAACGCCAACACCCAGGTGCTGCAAGCCGGAACTTACTTCACCGCGCCCGCCATCGTGGACGAAGCGGCGGCCACGATCGTTGCAGACGCCTCCGGCCTCGGCGCAGTGCAGGCCGGCGACGACTGGACCTCTCCGTGGGCCTTCGGCCTGCGCACGACGAACGCCGACGTTCCGCTGTGGTTTGCGCCCTGAGCTGACGGGGGAGATTCGGTGATGAACAGGATTCCGCTGCGTTTTGCGGTGCGGTGTGGGCTGCTCGGTATTTCGGCGCTGGCGGCGGCGCCGAGCCTCGGACAGGAAACTGTTCCCGAGGGTCAGGCGGAGCCGACCGTGCTCGAGGACATCGAAGTGGTCGGGCGGCAGCGCTCGGCTGCGGACAACATCCTCCAGGAACGGATGGACTCGGCGGTCGTCCAGGACCTGGTCAGTATCGAGCAGATCACGCGGGTGGGCGACAGCACGGTGTCGGCGGCGCTCCGGCGCCTGCCGGGCGTCACGCTCGTTGCCGACCAGTTCATCTATATCCGCGGGCTCGGCGAGCGGTACTCGAGCACGACGGTGAACGGGGCTCCCGTGCCGTCTCCGGACCTGACGCGCAATGTCATCCCGATGGACCTGTTCCCGGCGGAGATCGTCGACTCGATCTCGATCCAGAAGGGCTTTACCCCCGACCAGCCTGCCGCCTTCGGCGGCGGCAGCGTGGACATCCGCACCCGGGCGCTGCCCGAGGATTTCCTGTTCAACATCTCGGTCGGCACCGGCACCAACTCGGAGAGCTCGGATGACGGCCTGAGCTATCCCGGCGGCGGCGACGACCGGCTTGGCAAGGATGACGGCACGCGCGCCCGGCCGCGGGAGATTGACGACGCTATCCAGACCTACCGCGGGAATCTGAGTCAGACGAACATCCTGAACACCCTGCTGCTCGACGGGCAGGCGCACACCTTCGAGGAAGCCCAGCAGATCAACCGCCAGCTGGCGACGAGCCTCAACCGCAATGTCGATTTTCGCGACGCGTCCATGGATCCGGACCGGTCACTCGAATTGTCGGCCGGCAACAGCTGGTACCTCGGCGACGCGGAGCAGTGGAAAGTCGGCCTGATCGGGGTTGGCGACTACTCCGACACCTGGCGCAATCGCGAGCGCGTCGTCCGCTCGGTCACCGAGCCGGAGCTGGACTACGACGAGCAGCTTCGCACCACCAACCAGGTCGTGCTGACCGGGTACGCGGGGGTCGGCATCGACTACGCCGACGAGCACCGGGTCGAGGCGACCGGCATTTTCCTGCGCAACACCGAGGACGAAGCCTCGCTTACGCTCGGGCACAACTTCAACTTCCGCCGCGACAATGGCGATCGCCTGCGCAATTACCGCATCCGCTACGAGCAGCGCGAGCTCGAGCTCGTGCAGGTGCGGGGCTCGCACGCGCTCGGCGACGCAACGCTCGGCATGCTCGACTGGGAGCGGCTCGGCTTCGCCGAGGGGCTGATGGTCGACTGGTATTTCTCGGATGCCAAGGCGACGACCGACATCCCGAGCGAGATCACGTTCTCGGCACGCGACCTGCTCGTCCCGGGCACCGACGAACTGATCTCCACCTCATTACGGCCGTCGCTGTCATCCGCCGAGTATCGCTTCACGGACCTGGAAGACACGGCCACCAGCTACGGCTGGCAGTTCAAGATGCCGTTCAGCGCCGGCTCGAACGCCATCGAGGTCAGCGGCGGATACGACTACACCGAGAAGGGGCGTGGGTACCTCCAGAAGCAGCTCCAGTTCGGCACCACGGCCTCCGCCGCGCTGCCGGACCTGGTCGGCACGCCCGGCGAGGTCTTTACCGACGAGAACATCCTTGATCCCGCCAACCAGTTCGCGCTTTCAATCGGCGGCATCGGCACCGAGAGCTATCTCGCGGGCGAGACCGTGGACGCGGTGTGGGGCAACGTCGACGTGAACTTCAACGAGCAGTTCCGCGTGACAGCCGGCGTGCGCTGGGAGGACTTCTCGCGCCTCGCGGTGCCGATCGACCCGCTCGAGTTCGACGTCGGCACCGGCATCATCTCCATCCCGGCCGAGGACCTGGCGGAGTTCGCGAAGACGGACGACACCTACTATCCTTCGCTCGCGTTCACCTGGATGAATCCCGGTTTCTGGGCCGAGGACTTCCAGCTGCGCTTCGGCTGGAGCGAGACGGTCGCGAGGCCGGACCTGCGCGAGATCTCGGATGCCACCTACATCGACCCGCTGACCGATGCGCGTGTACGCGGCAACCCGGCACTCGATGTCTCGGACCTGTCGAACTTCGACCTGCGTGCCGAGTGGTTCTTCGCGGGCGGGGACAACTTCACGGTGTCGCTGTTCTACAAGGACATCACCGCCCCGATCGAGACGGTGGAGGCGGCGGGCACGGATGACAACATCGCGCTGACCTTCATCAACGCCGAGTCCGCTGAACTGTACGGCATCGAGTTCGAAGGGCTGAAGGGGCTCGGCTTCCTGAGCGATGGCGGCTGGTCGGAGGCGTTCTTCGTCGCGGGCAACCTGACGGTCAGCGACTCCGAGATCACGATCGGTGACGCGGCGCCGAACCTGACGAACAACAAGCGGCCGATGACCCAGCATTCCGACCTGGTCGTCAACTTCCAGCTCGGCTACGACTCGCCCGACACCCGCCACAGCGCCGCGCTCGCGTACAACATGTACAGCGACCGCATCTACTTTGCAGGCCGTGGCGGGGCCGACGACGCGGAAGAGCAGGCTTTCAATTCACTCGACCTGACCTACAGTTTCTACCCGACCGAGAAGCTGAGCCTGAAGCTCCGGCTGCAGAACCTGCTGGATGAAGACACCGTGATCGAGCAGGGTGGGGTCGACGTACTGACCCAGAATGTGGGTTTGACCACAAAGCTGGACTTCTCTTACCGCTTTTAAGCGACTGGCATGGTAGCTTCGGTCGGTTCAGGGTACTTACCGGAGGCTGTCATGCGAATTGAGTCATTTCGACGCACCTGCGTCGCGCTCGTCACTGTGAGCCTCGTCTCACTTGGCATGCAGGCGCCGGCCGTCGCGGGTGTCATCAGCACCGGGGAGGCCGCTTCGGCTGCCCGGGGCGAAAGTCCGCGCGCATTGGTGGATGCAACCATCGCCCGCGCCGACGTGCAGGGCAAGCTCGCGGAACTGGGCGTCGATGCCGCAGTCATCGAAGGCCGGCTCGCCGCGCTCTCCGAGCAGGAGATCGCGACGCTCGCGGAGCAGATTGAAAGTGCGCCTGCGGGTGGTGATGCCCTCGCGGTAATCGGAATCGTGTTCGTGGTGCTGGTCATCCTCGAGCTGGTCGGGGTCATCGACATCTTCAAGAAGACGTGACCGGGCTCCGGCTGGCAGGCGCGGCGCTCGCGTCGCTGCTTGCCGGCTGCGCCGCCTCGCCGTCGCTCAAGGACGGCCTGCCGGCGTCGGCTCCGCGGACGATCGAGCTCGACGCGACGCCGTTCTTTCCCCAGCAAGAGTTCCAGTGCGGCCCGGCCGCGCTCGCGACGTTGCTGGTCGCGAGCGGCGTCGAAGTGACGCCGAACGCGCTCGCGCCTGAAGTCTTCATCCCCGGCCGTGAGGGCAGCCTCTCACTCGAACTCATCGGCGCGGCGCGACGGCACGGTCGGCTGCCCTACGTGCTCGACACCACCGCCGACGACATGGTGGCCGAGCTCGAGGAAGGGCGGCCGGTGCTGCTCCTGCAGAACCTCGGCGTCCCGCAGATCCCGATCTGGCACTACGCGGTGCTCATCGGCTACGACGCCGAGCGCAACCTTGCGATCCTGCGCTCCGGCGGCACGGAGCGCCTCGAGATTAAATGGCAGCGCTTCGCCGGCACCTGGCACCGCGCCGGACGCTTCGCATTCACGACGCTTCCACCCGGCGTGATCCCAGCACATGCGGATCCGGCCCGCTTCCTCGAAGCGACCGCGGGACTGGAGGCAGCCGGGCAGCGCGATGCAGCGGCAAAGACTTATGAAGCTGCCACCGCACGCTGGCCCGGCGAACCGCTCGCCTGGCTGGGTCGCGGCAATGTCGCGCTGGCGGGAGGCGATCGCGCGGGTGCGGCCGATGCGTACCTCAACGCAATCCGGCTCGCGCCGGACGACGTCGCGGCGCGCAACAACCTCGCGGAGCTGCTGCTCGACGCCGGCTGCCTGGGTGAGTCGCGACGCCAGATCGAGCGCGCGTCCGCGCTCGCGGAAGGAACGGCGCTCGAATCCTCCGTTGCCGACAGCCGCGCGAGGATCGGGGCGACGGAGAAGGCCGTCGCCCACTGTCAGTTCGAGGACCGGGACTGGCCGGACTGACTACGGTCAGGTCTTCGGCGGGATGTTCGAGTTCAGCCGAAAGAGGTTCGTCGGGTCGTACTTCGTCTTGACGGCGACCAGTCGCTCGAAATTCGCACCGAAGTTCTCGCGGTCGCGTGCGGCCACGGGATCCGTACCGGCATAGTTCGTGTAGAAACCCCGGGTAAGCGGCTCGAGTTCCTTCCACGTCGCGCGCATCCGTGCGACCTTCTCGTCGAGGCCGTCGGGACTCCGCCAGCCGCTCCAGATCGCGAGGATGAACGCCATGTCGCGCCGCGGGAAGGCCGTCGCCTCGAGGGGGACGCGCGCGTAGGCGCCGCCGCAGTGGTCCATGAACATGTCGTACAACCCCGGCGTGCGCCGGAACACGTCGAGCAGGAGGTCGATTCCATCGTCGCTCAAGGCGCCGACGAACCCGTTCTTGGCGTAGCAGTGAATGCCGTCGGGCGCGGAGGCGTCGGAGGCGGACTGCACGCGCACGTACGGGGTCGGCTTGATGGTATCCATTGCCGGCTTGCCGAATGCACGAAGCGGCTTCAACCAGGCCTCGCCCGCGGCGTGATCGCCGGACCAGCAGACACCGACGCCGAAGTAGGGCGTGCCGGGACCATCCCAGTACCATCCAGGGATGAGGTTCACCTCCTCCGGCGCGTCCAGGGCGATGTCGCGGTAGAAACGGGTCGCATCGCGCGCCTGCGGCCACGGCCAGGCGATGAATCCGCCCAGCACGACGGGGTTCATCGGATGCAGCCGGTACTCGATCGAGGTCACAACGCCGAAGTTGCCGCCGCCGCCGCGCAGGCCCCAGAACAGGTCGGGATTCTCCCCGTCGCTGGCGCGGATAAAGCGGCCGTCCGCGGTCACCAAGTCGAAGGACGCTACGTTGTCGCAGGCGAGCCCGAACCGGCGGCCAAGCCTGCCGAAGCCGCCGGAGAGCGTGAGCCCCGCCGCGCCGGTGATCGAGAACGTACCTGCTGTGGTCGCGAGTCCGTGGGCGGCGCTCTCGTGGTCGAGCTGGCCCAGCAGCGAGCCTGATTCGAGAAAGGCACGCTGCGTGTCGGGATCCACCCGCACGCCCTGCATCCGCTGCAGATCGATGACGAGACCGCCGTCGCAGGTGGACTTGCCCGAGACACTATGCCCGCCCGCGCGCACGGCGGTCAGCAGCTGGTGCTCGCGCGCGAAATTGACGGCATGACGGACGTCGCTCGCGCCGGTGCAGCGCGCGACCAGCGCGGGCCGCTTGTCGAACATCCCGTTCCAGATGCGGCGTGTCCGGTCGTAGTCCGGGTGCCCCGCGAGCAGGACGTCGCCGCGCAGGCGCGCGGCGAAATCCTCGACCGAGGATCCGCGCAGGGTGATCTGCGCGCCGTCGAGCGACTTCGCGGCGAGATCGCCTACTCCCTTGAGCACCGCCGTCCAGCCAGGCAGCGGCGCGCAGGCCGCGAGCGTTGCTCCTGCCGCAAGGAATTCACGTCGTCTCATGGAGTTCTCCTGGAGCGCCAGCGCACGGCGGCGCGGATTGCGAACCCGACGATCATGACGAACACGACGTCGCGCACCGCCTGCCACGATTGAGTCGCGATGAGTGCCGCGCAGGCGGCAAGGGCGAGTACCGAGACGACCGTCCCGCCCGGGATCGCCACCGGCGCGGGCCCTTCACGGCGGCGCAGCACGATCAACGCCGCCGCGGTGGACCCGTAGACGAGCATGCGCGCGATCACGAAGATGGCGAGCAGGTACTTGAAGGCGCCCGTGATCGCCAGGAGCCAGGCGAGCAGGGCGTAGACGATGATCGAGACGTGCGGCGTGCGGAATGCGCGGTGCACGGCGGCAATCGGACGTGGCAGGTCGCCGGCCGCGCCGAGCGCGAAGATGTTCCGCGGCGAGACCAGCATCTGCACGGCGAGTCCGCCGGCCGTGGACACCACCGCCGCAATCGCCATCAAGGTCGCGCCCGTGGGCCCGACGAAATGCTGCGCGACGTCGGTCAGCGGGAGTTTCGATGCCGCGGTGTCCGGCAGGATGCCGAAGCAGGCGATCATGAGCAGCAGGTAGAGCAGGCAGGAGATGCCGAGGCCGCCGAGGATGCTGACCGGGAGGTCGCGGCGCGGATTACGCATCTCGCCGGACACGATGGCGGCGACGTCGAAGCCGACGCAGGCGAACAGGGCCAGATTAATGGCGTTCAGGAGCCCGTCCGGCTCGCGCGGCTCGGCGGCCGGGAGGTCGTTCCAGCCCGCGAACCAGAGTCCGGCGAAGGCGATCAGGCCGAGCGGCACCAACTTGGCGATCGTCAGCAGGTTGCCGGTCCAGGCGCCCTGTGTCACGCCGCGGACATTGATCGCGGTGAGCGCGATCGTGAACACGGTGATCGCCGCGGCACGCGGAAGGGGCGGCGCGAGCGCCGGCCAGATCGCGGCCGCATAGTCGAGCATCACCTGCGCGATCAGCGCGTAGGAAGCAATGCGCGAGACGGAGAACAGCCAGCCGACCGTGAAGCCGGCCAGGGGTCCGAAGGTTCGCTGCGCGTAGACCTGCGGGCCGCCCGTGACGTCGTAGCGACTTGAGACTTCGGCGAGCGAGAGGGCGAGGCAGCCTACGACGGCGAAAGCCGCGAAGATGACGGCCAGGCTATGGCGGCCGGCCTCGAGTGCGAGCACGGCCGGCAGCGCGAATACGCCGGCCCCGACGATCGAGTTGACGCAGAGCGCGACAACGTCGAATCGCCCGAGGCCGCGGAGCAGCCCCGGGGATCCGTCTTGCCCTTCGGTCGCGCTCAATTCGCGGCTTTGGCCTTCTTCTCGTTCTCGGTTCCGGCGTCGGCCATGACGCGCCAGGCGCCGTCGACCTTTTCCCAGGCCGTCACGAATACGCCGGTGGTCGCCGGCTTCTTGCCCGCGTCGCCGTCAGGATCGATGGTGATGTTGCCGGTTTCGACGGCCAGGTCGCCGGAAGCCGCGACCCGGATCGCGGTCGTCGACCAGGCGATCACCGAGTCCGGATTATCCTTCAGGCCCTTCTCGGCGCCTGCCTGCACCTCGGCCACGCCTCGCTGCACGGTGCCGTCGTAGATCGTAATCACGTCGGGCGAGTAAACCTTGACGACCGATGGGATGTCCTTCGCGTTGGCGAAGTTCATCCATTCGCCCGAGCGGTTGCGGATGGCCGCCTCTTCTGCCGCGATGTCCACGGCCGGTGCGGCGGGCTCGGCCGGCGGAGGCGACGCCTCTTCCTTCTTCGCACAGCCCGTTACCAGCAGGCCTGCGGCCAGCAATGTGAGTATCGATTGACTCGTGTTCATGGCTTCTCCCCGGGGGTTCTTATGATGGAGCGAGGAGTATACTCGCCTGCCGAAGCCGCATAACCACGACGAAAGAAAGGCTGCCCGGTGGTCTTCAACTCGCTCACTTTCCTCGTGTTCTTCGCGATCGTGCTCGCGCTGCACCGCCTGCCGCTGCCGTGGACCGCGAAGAAGGCGAACCTGCTCATCGCGAGCTACATCTTCTACGCAGCCTGGAATCCGCCTTTCGTGCTGCTGCTGTGGATATCGACCGCCATTGACTGGACGGCCGCACGGAAGGTCCATGAATCCACGACGCTCGCGCGCCGCCGTGCCTGGCTCGTGCTTTCACTGGCCGCGAACCTGGGATTCCTCGGGTTCTTCAAGTACGGCGAGTTCCTGCTGGCGAACTGGCAGGCGCTGCTGGCGTCGTTCGGCGTGACCTACGTGCCGCCCGCTTGGAACATCATCCTGCCGGTTGGAATTTCGTTCTACACGTTCCAGACCATGGCCTATACGCTCGACGTGTACCTGGGGCGATCGAAGCCGCTGAAGTCGCTGCTGGACTTCTCGCTCTTCGTCACCTTCTTCCCGCAGCTGGTGGCGGGCCCGATCGTGCGGCCGACCCAGCTCGTGCCGCAGTTCGCGGCGCCGCGGCAGGCGACGCGCGACATGGTCCTCTGGGGGCTCCTTCTGATGGTGCTCGGCCTGTTCATGAAGGTCGTGGTCGCCGATGCAGGCCTTTCAAACGTGGCCGATCGCGTATTCTCGGCGCAGGGGCCGGTCGGATTCGCGGACGCCTGGCTCGGCACGCTGGCATTCTCCGGGCAGATCTTCTGCGACTTCGCCGGCTACTCGACGATCGCGATCGGCGCCGCACTCTGCCTCGGATTCGCGTTGCCGGAAAACTTCCGCATGCCGTACGCGGCCATCGGCTTCTCCGACTTCTGGCGCCGCTGGCACATCTCGCTGTCCACCTGGCTGCGTGACTACCTCTACATCCCGCTCGGCGGCAATCGCGGCACGGAAGCACGCACATACGTCAACCTGATGCTGACCATGTTGCTGGGCGGCCTCTGGCATGGGGCGAGCTGGACCTTCGTGATCTGGGGCGGCCTGCATGGCCTGTACCTCGCGGGCGAACGCTGGATCCGGTCCCGGACTGGCGTCACCGGCGATCCCGTCCGCATCGGCAACCGCCTTGCACTGGCGCTCCTGACCTATTTCCTGGTGAACATCACCTGGGTCTTCTTCCGCGCGGAGACTTTTGCAGGCGCGTTCCGCGTACTGGGCGGGATGTTCGGACTGGCCGGCGATGCGGTGGCGGTGCTGCCTACCATTTTCATCATCAAGGCCGCCGTGATCGTCGCGGGCATCGTCACGGTCCAATGGCTGATGCGCAATCGCGAGCTCGAAGAGGTCGTGTCGCGCACGCCCTGGTGGGTCACGGGCATCGTGCTCGCGGCGATGCTGTTCGCCGTAATCATCGCCCAGGGCTCCGGCGAGGCGTTCATCTACTTCCAGTTCTAGGCGGCACCATGGTCCACCACCACGAACAGGACGACGTCACCGTGCGGGAGATCCCGCAGCTGCGCTATGCGGCGATCGGCTGGCTGGTGCTGCTGCTGGTCTTCGCGGCGACCGCCGGCTGGGAGTTGCGCATGCGGACTCTTGGCCTGCGCGCCGGCGACCTCGACGACACCCCGGTTCACTGGGCAGTGGAGCGTAAAAAGCTGGAAACCGGCGAACACGACGGCGTCGTCATCGTCGGCCAGTCGCGCATCCTGTTCGACACCGATCTCGACGTCTGGCAGGAGATGACCGGCCGCCGGCCGGTCCAACTCGCGCTGCCAGGCACCAATTCGAGGCCTTACCTGGTCTCCATTGCTGACGACACGGACTTCCGTGGACTGGTAGTCTGCGACATTCAACAGGAGACATTCTTCGGAAAGTTTCTCGGCGGATTGCCGCAGTTCGTCGGCATGGAAAAATCCTGGCGCGACGAGTCACCGTCGAAAAAAATCAGCCACCGGCTGGGCCTGATGCTGTCGCGCCGCCTCGCATTCCTGGACGACCAGTATTCACTGTTCTCGCTGATCGAGCGCATCAAGATCGACAAAGACCGGGCGGGCGTCGACGGGCCGTACTTCGACGTGTGGAAGCTTTCGGAATCCTTCGCGAATCGCCAGTACTTCCTATGGAGCCGCATCAAGAGCGACGACTACCTGCGCGAGCATGCGCGGGCGGCGTGGATTCCTCCCGGCACCAACCAGCGGCCACCGGTTCCTCAGGATCAGATCGACGAGGCGATCTCGATAACCGTCGCTGCGGTCCGCAAAATCCAGGCGCGAGGCGGCAACGTCGTCTTCATTCGTCCACCGTCGACGGGCCCCTACCTGGAGCGGGAAGAAAGACGCGCGCCGCGCACGGCAACCTGGGACCGGCTAATCCGCGAGACAGGCGTGTTCTCGATCCACTTTCAGGACTACCCCGATATGCGGGAGCTTGAGCTGCCTGAGTGGTCGCACCTCACGCGCGAGGATGCAGCGCGATTCACGCACGCCTACGTTGCGGTGCTTCTCGACCAGTACGATGGCTTGCGAACGCCCCCGGTGCGCCGCTGACGAGCGGTTCCAGTCCGTCCATGGCGCATCACCTCGAACAGGACGACGTTACCGTTCGCGAGATCCCGAAGCTGCGCTATGCGGCGATCGGCTGGCTGGTGCTCGCACTTGTAGTCGCGGCAACGGCCGGCTGGGAGTGGCGCATGCGCTCATTGGGCCTGCATGCCGGCGACCTGGATGACAGCAAGTGGCACTGGTCTGTCGAGCGGCGCCGGCTCGAATCCGGCGACCACGATGGCGTCGCCATCGTCGGCTCTTCGCGCATCCTGTTCGACACGGATCTTGACGTCTGGGAGAAGATGACCGGACGGCGGCCGGTCCAGCTCGCGCTTCCCGGGACCAATCCACGTCCGCTACTCGCAGATATCGCGAACGACTCGGGGTTTGCCGGGCTCGTGGTGGTCGGCTTCTCGCCCGACCTGTTCTTCATGGAGCGCTTCAGCTACCTGCCTCAGTTCGACGCGGTGCTCGCATCCTGGCGGGACGAATCGCCCTCGGATCGCTTCGGCCATCGAATCGGCCTGGTGCTGTCTGGCCAGCTCGCATTCCTCGACGAGGCCTATCGGCTCGCTCCGCTCATCGAGCGGATCGACCTGCCGGACCGCGAAGGCGTGCGCCGACCGTTTCTAGACGTCTGGAAGCTGGCGGAAGCAACTTCCGGTCGGCAGCACCGGATGTGGCCGCGGCTCGAGACCGATGTGCGGCTGCGCGATCACGCGCGCCTCGTCTGGGGGCCGTTCGACGGCAGCCCGCAGCCGCCGGAGTGGATCGAGCGCGGCATCCAGGAAACGCGTGCGGCCGTAGACAAGATCCGCGCCAGGGGCGGCGAGGTCGTGTTCGTGCGGTCGCCGTCGGATGGCCTCTTTTACGAATCCGAGCAGGCCGCCTTCCCGCGCGCGAAGACCTGGGACCGGCTGTTGCGCGAGGTGGACGCGTTCGGAATCCACTTCGAGGATTACCCGGCGATGCAGGGCCTCGAGGTGCCGGAGTGGTCGCACCTCTCGCGCGAGTCGGCGACGCGCTTCACGCGCGCCTATGTCGACGTATTGCTACGTGAGGGGTACGTAGGGCTGCGGTCGCCGCCGGAAGCGAAGCCCGCCAGCTGACTCGCCCGCCGCTGCCGTCGCGCGGCTGAAGACCTGGTGATTGCCGGGCTTCCAGCTCGAACCGCCGTCGAGGCTCATTTCCATGCGTGACTCGAAGCGGTCGCGCGCGACGTTGAAGCGCGTGAAGCGCAACTGCATGGTTCCGCCGTCACTCGTCGCTACCGGGGGCGTGGTGCGGGTTTCCCCGCCTGCCGGTCCGGTCATGACCCACAGGTTGCCCTCCGCGCCGACCGAGGCCATCTCGATCGTCGAGCGTCGCTCGTTGACGTAGAAGAGCAGGCCGGTGGCCTGCTTCCAGTCCGGGATGTCGGAGCGGCCCGCCAGCACGCGGTCCGGGACGATCCAGTCGAACCGGTAGGTGCCGCAGGCGACGCGCGTAACGGCGCCGTCGTCGCCGTACTGCGTGGTCGTGACGTCCCACAGCCCGACCGCGGATCGCAGCTGCTGGACCGCCGAATCGAAACCGATCGGGGCCGTTTCGGTCGCTTCCGCAAGCGGCAGCGCCAGGAATGAAGACAACAGGGCGGCAAAGCGCTTCATGGCCAGTTCTCCCTCCGCTGATCTTAGGCTCGGACAGGCGCGGGCGCCGGGCGTTCCGTCCCGCTGTAAGCTCGGTTCGTCGCCCCGCCTGAACCGGAGCCAGCCCAGATGCCCAGCCGTTCGTTGCAGCGCAAACAACTCAGCCGGTCCAAGATCGAGCTGTTCATCGAGTGCCCGCGCTGCCTGTACCTCGACGTGGCCCGCGGCATCCCCCGCCCGAGCGGCCCGCCGTTCACGCTCAACAACGCCGTGGACGCACTGATGAAGAGGGAGTTCGACCGCTATCGGGAGGACGGCCTGCCGCACCCGCTATTTGCCACGGTCGGCCTCGATGCCGTTCCTTTCCGGCACGCGGACCTCGACCGCTGGCGGCACAACTTCACCGGCGTGCGCTGGCGGGACGACGAGACGGGCTGGACGATGTTCGGCGCCGTGGACGACCTCTGGCAGGCGCCGTCGGGCGAGATCATGGTCGCCGACTACAAGGCGACCTCGCGCAACGAAATGCCGACCTCCCGGACCCTGTATCCGTCCTACCGGCGGCAGATGGACGTCTACCAGTTCCTGGTGCGGCGCCAGGGACTCACAGTCAGCAACCGCGGCTGGTTCGCGTACGTGAATGGCGACGGGCGGGCCGCACAGTTCGGCGAGAAGCTCTGCTTCAAGACGGCGCTCGTGCCCTACGACGGCGACGACGCCTGGGTGCTCGACGCCTTCCGTCGCGCCATCGACACGATCGGGCAGGGCAACCCACCGCCACCCGTCGAAGGCTGCGGGTACTGCGTCTACGTCGCGGGCGCCTCCGCGGCCTTCTGAACCGCGCTCGCCCGCTCCGGCTCCAGCAGGTACTCGATCAGCGCGTCGAGCAGCACGTCGTCGCTCGTGAGCGTATCGTGCTTGGCGCAGACCAGCACCGCGCGCTGCGGCTCGAGGACAAGTGATGAGCGCGTCACGCTGCCGTCCCCCGGCGCGAACATCAGCGACTCGTAGTCGACGCCGGGCGTGGGCAGCAGGATCTGCTCCGGGCGCAGTCGGGCGACAGTCTCGCCGCCGCTGTTCTCGATTACCAGCCGCCGCGGCGTGGGCACGCAGTCCCCGCCGAGCAACAGCGGCTTGACGAGCGGGACCGGGTCGGCCGGGACCATCAACGACCAGGCGAAACCGCGGCCACGCTCGAGGCGATTCTCGAACCAGCGCTCGAACACGTCCTGCTGCGGCCAGACATCGCGATGCCGGTCCATGCGGCGCTGGATGCGGTGGTTGAAGATGGACCATTCGTGGCGGCGCCAGAACTCGACGTCGAAGACGTCGAACTCGAGCCGCTTGCCGTCCACGTTCACGACCCAGTCCAGCAGGGGGTGCGGGAATAGCTGGAATGTGGAGGGCATGGTCGCGACGCCTTCGATCGGCAGCGCCGAAATGCCGACGCGGTAGCCGTTGAGGAACTTGTGCACGGCGCCCACCGTGCCTAGGTTCGGCGTACCGAGCAGCACCATCCGGCGCAGCTTCGAGCCGCCAAGCCCGGTCACCTGGAACGAGTTGCCGTTGAGCACGTCGGCTGTGCCATAGCGCTCGTAGTAGCGGGCGATGAGCCCGCCCATGCTGTGCGCGACGATATCGACGCGAAGCGTCGGGTCGCCGTAGTCGATGCGGATCTGCTCGATTAGTGCGTCGAGCTTCTGGACGGTCTTCACGTTGTCCTGGCGCCAGTCGTAAGTGAAGACGTAGAGCCGCGCCTTCTGCTGCACCAGCGGCTGCCCCGGCTTCGCGAAGCGATAGCCGCCCGCGACGCGCAGCTCGCGGAGGATGCGCCGATAGAAGTCCTTGCCGACCGCCCCGTCGAACAGAGATCCCGGTACCAGGCCGTCGTCCACCGGCTCGAGCGACTCCGGGTCGATCCGCAGCGCCAGGTCCAGGTAATCGCTGGTCAGGAGCTTGCGAGTGCCGCCGGGCCAGAGTTCGACGCCGTCCTTCTCGCGCACGAGGCGCGAGCCGAGCAGGCCCGGTATCAGGATGACCGGCACGCGCTCGAGCGTCGCCGAATGCGCCGGATAGAACTGCTCGGCCGCGGGCCCCATGGCCGTGCAGCCGGAAAGCAGGAGCACCGATAACAGGACCGCGGGCTTCATGACGGCTGCGGAGGTTAACATTGCGGGCACCGGCCGGTGCCGGGGAGTGGACTCATGACCGCAGGCGTCGACACCCGGCTCGCAAACCGCATCCTCTGGGGACTGCTGGCCGGAGCTGCCGCCGGCGGCATAACGCTGCTGATCGGTGGTACTTACCCAGGCGTGCTCGCGGCCGCGCGGGAGTTCGCGACCCTGGTGCTCGAGCCCATCGGGCAGATCTTCCTGCGGATGCTGTTCTTCGTGGTGATTCCGCTGGTGTTCGCCTCGCTTGCGACCGGTGTCGCCCAGCTCGACCGGCTATCGCAACTCGGCCCGATGGCGGTGCGCACCTTCTTCCTGTTCTTCATGAACATGGCGATTGCGGTCACGCTCGGTCTCGTGATGATGAACCTGCTCGAGCCAGGGGCGGCGATGGAGCCCGAGTCGCGTACGCGGCTGCTGGAGGAGTACGGCGGGGACGCCGCGGTGCATGTCGCAAGACGCGCCGAAGCGCCCGACGTCACGCCGATGTCGGTCGTCGAGATGTTCATGCCGAAAAACCTTTTCGGCGCTTTCGTCGGCAACAACCGCAACGCCCTGGGCGACGTACTGCCGCTGATCCTGTTCGCGATCCTGGTCGGCGCAGCGGCGCTGAAGCTGCCTGGCGAGCGGCGCGTGCAGCTGCGATCCGGACTCAGTCTCGTCAACGAACTGATGACCGGCATCGTCCACTTCGCGCTGAAACTCGCTCCGTACGCGGTGCCTGCCATGATCTACAGCGTGGTCGTCAAGATCGGCTGGGACATCGTGATCGCGCTCGGCGTGTTCGTCGCGGGCTGCATTGCGGTGATGTTGCTGCACCTGTTCGGCACGATGTCGGTGTGGTTGCGCCTGCTCGCGCGGCGCAACCCGCTTGAGACCTTCAAGCTCATGCGCCCGGTGCTGGCGACCGCGTTCTCGACCAGCTCGAGCGCGGCTTCCTTGCCGGCCGCGCTCGCGTCCGCACGCGAGGATCTCGGCGTGCGGGCGCCGGTGGCGGGCTTCGTGCTGCCGCTCGGGACCACCATGAACATGTCAGGGACGGCCCTGTACGAGGGCTGCGTCGTGCTGTTCGTCGCGCAGGTGTTCGGCATCGAGCTGGGCCTCGTTCAGCAGGCGACTCTGGTCCTGCTCGCGGTGCTGTCGGCGGTCGCGGTCTCCGCGATACCCGGCGGGTCGCTGCCGCTGATAGCCGGGCTGCTCGCGGCCTTCGGCATCCCGCCGGAAGGCATCGGCATCATCCTCGGCGTCGACAGGCTGCTCGACATGACGCGCACGATGGTCAACGTGGGCTCCGACGTCGTGACGACGATCGTGGTCGACCGCTACACGACGCTGGAGGATCCGCCCGCACCCGGTGCCAGACATGCCTGAGGTCCAGGCAGCGGATCCCGGGACGCGCAGGCACGCGTTGATCGCGGCCGGCGTGATCGCCGTCGCCGGTTGGGCGGCCTTCTTCGCCATGCAGGAATGGCTTGCGCGGCTGCAGGGAGCGGATCCCGCGCAACTACGGGAGTCGCTGGAGCGAGCACTGGTCCTGGGCAGCTGGGCCGCCATGCTGCCGGTTGCCGTGCTCGCCGGCTGGCTGTGGGTGTACGGCGTGCGCGTCGGCTGCGCGGGGCGCTTTCCGGCGCCGGGTGCAAAAGTGGTTCGCGATACGCCCGTACTGACGGGCGATGCGGCGCGACTGCGTGGCACTGCCCTGAAAGTGCTCGCGGCGTTCCTGGGCCTGCTTTCGGCCGGCACGTTGATTGTCGTATACCGGCTGATCGCGAGGCTGCACGGATGATCGAGGCCTCGTGCCATTGCGGAACGGTGCGGCTAGAGGTGATCCGTGCGCCGCGCGTGCTGCTCGACTGCAATTGCTCGATCTGCCGGCGCTACGGTGGTCTCTGGGCGTACTACAAGGCGGGGTCGGTGCGCCTCAGGTATCGGCGGCGGGATGTGGAAACCTACGCCTGGGGTGACCGGATGATCCGCTACATCCGCTGCAGTCAGTGCGGCTGCACGCTTCATCACGAGCGGATCAAAGGGACGGCAAACAGCCCGATCGGCGTCAACGCGCGCAATTTCGATCCGGTGGTGATCGCGAAGGCACGTGTGCGGCGTTTCGACGGCGCGATTACCTGGAAATTCCTCGACTGAGGCTCAGGCAAGCTCGACTTCGGGCGGCAGCAGCTTGTACATCACCGGCGTCACGAGCCGGGCGAGCAGCGTCGAGCTGATCAGGCCGCCGATGATCACGATCGCGAGCGGGGAGTAGAGTCCGGAGCCCTGGACCGCGAGCGGCAACAGGCCGCCGATCGCCGTCAGCGAGGTCAGGAGTATCGGCAGGAAGCGCACTTCGCCCGCCTCGGCGATCGCGTCGTCGAGCGCCATCCCCTTCGCGCGCAACTGGTTGGTGAAATCGACCAGCAGGATCGAGTTCTTTATCTCGATGCCGACCAGGGCGATCATGCCGATCAGCGACGTGAAAGACAGCGTGTAGCCGCTCACGAACAGGGCCGCGAGGGCGCCCGTGATGCCAAGCGGCACGACGCCGAAGACGATCAGCATCGAGCGGAAGCTGCCGAACTCCAGCACCAGCACTGCGAGGATGCCGAACACCGCTACCAGCATTGCGACACCCAGGCCCGCGAAGCTCTCGCTGCGCGCCTCGACCTCGCCGGCCGCGATCCAGCGGTAACCAGCCGGCCAGGCAATGGCGTCGAGGCCCGCGATCACCTTGCGCGTCAGATCGTCAGTCGCATGGCCGGTCGCGGGCCAGGCGGTGACGGTGACGGCGCGCTCGCGGTTGTAGCGCTTGATGAGCGGTGCGGCCGTGGTGAACTCGGGGTTAGTGATCTGTGCGAGCGGCACCTGCTCCCCGGTGGTTGAAGAAACCTGGATGGAGTGCAGCAGGTCCAGCGTCGGCCTACCCTCGATAGGAAGGCGGAGCGTGATGTCGTACTCGTCGCCGTCGGGCTCGCGGAAGCTGCCGGCGGTGAGGCCTGCGACGGCGAGGCGCACGGTGCGGTCGGCCTCGGCCGCCTGCACGCCAAACAGCGCCGCTTTTTCCGTGTCGATGTTGAGATCGAGGTCCGTCCGCTGCAGCCGCACCGCGTTCATGACGTCGCGCGTGCCGGGTATCGACGCGATCAGCTTCTCGACCTCGCCGGCGAGCAGGCGCAAGGTCTCGATGTCGGGGCCGATGACGCGGATCTCGATCGGTGCCGCGACCGGCGGGCCGTTCTCGAACTGGTGCACGCTGATACGCGCGCCGGGGTAGCCCGCGAACTCCTCGCGCAATCCGTCGAGCATCCGGTTGGTCCGGGCCGGGTCGAAGTCCTCGACCTCGGCGAAGACCTCGGCGATGTTCGCCGAGGCGTTGCGCGACAGCACGTTGTAGTAGATGCGCGGGTTTTCCTGGCCGAGGTTCGAGAACCACCAGCGCAGCGCGCCGGTCGCGGCGAGCCGCTCCTCAACGAAGCGCAGTGCCTTGTCGGTCTCGGCGAGGCTCGCGCCATCCGGCGCCTCGATGCGCACCCGGAACTGCGGAATGTCCGCGGTCGGGAACAGGCTGAACCCGATCGCCGGCACGAGCAGCAGCGAGAGTGCGAACACGCCGAGAGCCGCTGCCAGCGTCGCCCGCGGGCGGGCGAGCCCCCGGCGCAGCGCCGGGCCATAGAAGCGGTGGATGCCGCCCATCAGCGCGGCGAGCAGCCGGTCCGAGATCGCGTCGGAGCCGTCCACGATCGTGCGAACCCGGGCATACACGGCGGCGAGCCAGGGCTGCCGGGGCGTGCGCGGCTCGCCGCCGCGCAGCAGGCGGCTGGCGAGGAAGGGGATGATCGAGAGCGACACCAGGAAAGAAGCCGTGATCGTGAACAGCACGGCGGCCGGCAATGATCGGACAAAGTCGCCGGCGCCCTCGGGCAGGAACAGCAGCGGTACGAAGGCGAGCAGCAGCGTGACCGTGCAGCCGAGTACCGCGAGCCAGATCTGGTCGGTGGCGGCAATGGCCGCCTCGCGCCGGGACATGCCCTGCCGGACGTGGCGGGCAATGTTCTCGACCACCACGATCGAATCGTCGACCAGCAGGCCGAGCGCCACCACGAATCCCGCGATCGAAAGCTGGTTCAGCGAAAAGCCGAACAGGTAAAGCGCGGCGAGCCCGATCGCAAGCGAGAGCGGGATCGAGACCATGACGATGCCGGCGGCGCGCAGGCCGAGCGGCAGCAACGTCAGCACCACGAGTGCGATCGCGATCGTGAAGTCGAACTGCAGGCGCGAGAGACGGCGATCGACGTTCTGCGACTGGTCGAATCCGTGCTCGAGGCGGATATGGTCGGGCAACCCCGTCGCGAACTGCGGCAGGCGTGCGTAGATGGCCGCGCGCACGTCGAAGACGTTGAGATTGTCCTTCATGCTCGCCGTGACGAACACGGCGCGCTGCCCGTTGAAGCGCCCGGTGTAGCGTTCCTCTTCGGCGCTCCAGCCGACCTCGGCGAGGTCGCGCAACCGCACCACGCTCTCGCCGCGCGCGGCGACCACCGTGTTGCCGATCTCCTCGAGCGACGCGTAGCTGCCGGAGGTCTTCAGGTTGTAGCGGCGCATGCCCACGTCCACGGCGCCGCCCGGAATGCTCTCGTTCTCGCCCTGCACCGCGGAGATTACCTGGCCGAGCGTGACGCGCGCGCTCGCGAGGCGTTCGAGGTCGATGGCAACCCGTACTTCCGGATCGGGGTAGGCCCAGGTCTCGGCGCGGCGCACGCCGGGTGCCGTCTCGATGAGTTCCTCGAGGTTCTCCGCGTGCTTGGCGAGCTCGCGCCAGCCGGCAGTGTCGCTAACCAGCGCGAGCTGGACGATGTTGACCGTGCCCGGCGTGAACTGCCGGATCTCGACCGAGAACACGTCGGCGGGCAGCGAGGGGCGCACGACGTTGATCTCGCGCACGACCTCGTCGTACTTGCGGTCAGGGTCGGAGCCGTAGATGAACTCGATCTCGATCAGCGCGAGCCCGTCGAGTGCGGTGCTGTTCAGCCGCTTGATGTCCTCGAGTTCGGAGAGGGCGTCCTCGATCGGGTCGACGATGAGGCGTTCGACGTCTTCCGGGTCGGCGCCGGGATATTGGACGACTACCAGCGAACCCGGGAATTTGAGCGTCGGGTCCTCGGCACGCGGGATCGCGGACAGGGCCCAGAGACCGGTCGCGATCAACAGCGCGAACACGACCAGCGTGAACTGCCAGCGCTTGACCGCGAAGGACCAGAGACTCATCGCCGGACTCAAGCGCCGCCGAGGACTCGGACCGGATCGTTGTCGTCGAGCCAGGCAGCGCCCTCGGTGACGACCTGGTCGCCGAGGTCGAGACCTGCCACGACTTCGATGCGCTCGCCGAGCAGCCGGCCGGTGCGTACCGAGACCTTGCGAGCGACGTTGCCTTTGGCGACGACGAAGACGGTCGCGAGCCCGCCGTCGGCCTCGAGCAGGGAGGTGACGGGCACAACGGCGACGCTCCCGGCTTCTGGATCCGCGACGGTGACCTTCGCCACCAGGCCCTGCACGAAGCGGCTGCCCGCGGGATCGACAGAGACTTTCATCTCGTAGGTTCCGGACTGCGGGTCGGCCGCGGCCGCGATCTCGACGACCTTGGCAACGAAGCGCCGGCCCGGATAGGCGTCGAGCGTGACTTCGGCGGCGTCGCCCGCGCGTACGCGCACGACGTCGCGGTCGGAGAGCGAGGCGCGCACGATCCAGCCGCCCGAGGTGTTGCCGACGATTAGCACGGGCTGGCCGGAGGCCACCTGTTCGTCGGGCTCCGCGAGCTTGCGCAGCACCACGCCGTCTGCCGGCGCCTCGATGCTCGCGTGGCGGGCGTTGAAGAGCGCCGAACGCAACTGCGCATTAGCGACCTCGGCCGCGGTCGAGAGCGTCTCGACCTGCTCGCGCGTCGCGACCTCGTCGGCGAGCAGCGCCTTGCCGCGTTCGAGGTCGCGGGTCGATTGCCGGGCGACCGCGCGCGCCTCCGCAACCTTCGCGGCCACCTCGTCTTGCGCCAGCGTCGCGAGGAGCTGTCCTTGCCGGACCACGGCGCCCTGTTCGACGGCGATCGACTGGATCACTCCGCCGGTCTTGAACGAGAGACGCACTTCGTCGGCCGGCGCCAGCACGCCAATCGCGCGTAGCGACTCCGCGGCAGATACCTGCTCGACGGCCGCCACGCGAACCGGCGCCGCGGCCCTGGCGGGTGCGGACTCGGTGCCATTGCCGCAACCGGCGAGGGCAAGCGCCAGAATGGCTGCGATCGACTGTTTCCCGTGCTTCATGGCTGCTCCTTGCCTCCGATCGCGTACTCGACCTGCGCCAGCGCCTCGAGCGCCTGGAAACGCGTGACATTGCCGTTGAGCCGCGCCTGTGTCAGCGCGCGCTGTGTGTCGAGATATTCGGCCGACGACACCTGGCCGAGGTCGCGCTTCCTGGCGACAATGGCGTGGGCCGCCTCGGCTGCCTCGACGCGACGGCGTGCGGTTTCGAGCGAAGCTTCCGCGACTTCCAGGTCGGTGATCGCCTCCTGGACCTCGATGCGGATCTGTTGCTCCGCGAGCTGGCGCCCGGCGGCGAGTTCCGAGCCTTTCGCCCGGGCCTGCCGGATCGCGGCGCGGTCGCCGCCGCCGTTGAAGAGATTGAAGCGGACGATGAAGGAGGCGAGGACGTAGGAATCCTCAACGCTGTAATCCCATTCCTCGCCCTGGGTGCCCGCGTCAACGGCGAGGGCGAGCTGCGGCTTGAAGGCCGCGCGCGCCGCGCGTTCCGATTCGCCCGCAGCAGCAATCCCCGAGTCGAGCTCACGCAACTCCGAGCGGCGGCCAACGGCGAGCTCTTCGAGCGCCGCGCTCCGGGTCGCCGGCATGCGCATCGCAAGGCCGGGCAGGTCCGCTTCAGTCACCGTGACTGCCTCCGGCTCGCGCTCGAGCGGGGCGTTTCGCAGCAGGTTCAGGTAGCGGCGCCCGAGGTCCATGGCCGCGCGGGCGCGCAGGATCTGTTGCGCGATCTCCAGGTGCTCCGCCTCGGCGCTGAGCTTGAAGTCGCGCGTCACCTTGCCATTGCGATAGAGGCTCTCGTTGACGCGCTCGTTCTCGGCCGCGAGCGCTGCCGTCGCCTCGAGCACGCCGATGGACGCGCGCGCCGTAAGCCAGCGGTAGTAGGCCTGGCGCACGTCACGGGCGAGCCGCAGCCGATACGCGTCGAGCCCGTGGCGCGAGGCATCGTAGAGATGACTTGCGCCGCGCTTCTCCGCCGCGAGGCGGGCGTCGTAGATCGGCTGCGAGAGGCGGAGATACGAATCCTGTTCCCGCTCGCGCTGGAACCTGAAGTCGAGTCCGAGCTCGGGTACCTCGATCGTGCGGCCGCCGCTCGCGTCCGAGTAGCGCAGGTTCAAATCGATCTGCGGCAGGTACGCGGCGCGCACCTGGTCGAGCTTCGCGAGCTGCTGATCCACGTTGGCGGTGCGCTCGTCGAGGCCGAGGTTTGCAGCGAGCGCCTCGGCGACGAGCGCGTCGGTCACGCGCAGCACGGCGGGTGCCTCCTGCGCCTGTGCGCCGGCAGACAGGGCCGTCACCGCGAAGAGGGCGAGGCCGGCGCGCCGAAACTGAGCAGCTGTCGAGACGTTAGACATGTGTCAATTCGCGGGCCAAAAAAATCACTGCTCGAGCTGCGCGGCGAGCATGTAGCGCAGCATCGCGAACGAACCGTCCATCAGGCTCGGGATGTCGACACCCTGTCGCGCGATCTCGACGGTCTTGTTGGAGGCAATCTGGATGAGCCCGTGCGTGAACGCCCAGAGCATGATGCAGACCTGCACCGGGCTGCCGATGTCCTTGCGGATCGTGCCGTCCGCCTGCCCATGCATGAGCGCCTCGACGATCACGCGGATGGCGGCGTCACCCGCAGCGGCGCAGGCGTCCTCAGCCGGGTAGCCCTCGGCCTGGTGCGCATGGAATCGTGTGCAGGCGTCGAACCGGTAGGGTTTCTCCTGCTGGAAGTGCACGTAGGCGCGGCCGATGGCCTGCACCTGGTCGATTCCCATTGCGTGCTCGCCCGCCGCGGCGACGAAACGTTCCCGGAGCTCGAGCAGCGAGCGCTCGGTGATGGCGTGCAGGAGGTCGTTCTTGTCCCGGAAATAAACGTAGAGGAGGGCGCGCGAGAGGCGGGCGCTCTTCGCCACGCTGTCCATCGTCACGGCGTCCCAGCCGAGCCTCGCGTAGAGCTCTTCGGCCGCGTCCACCATCTCGGCGCGGCGGCGTTCTTTCTCTTCTTCGCGGCGGACGGCGACGTAACTCATTGGCGCACCCTACCCGGTCATTGACACAGTGTCAATAACTGCACACACGTGCAGTTTCTGTGGTCACACGGTTCGGGGCCGGCCGGGTTCCTTCGCTCGTTCCGCCCGAACTTAGTCACTCGCTTGGGCCCCCGACCGGCCCCGAACTGCGCGACCGCGGGGTGTGGCGTGCGCGCCGTAGTCGCGGAGTGACAGGTGGGTGGCGAGCGAGTGACTAAGTTCGGGCGGAACGAGCGAGCTACCCGCCCGGCACGACCGCGGCGACGGCACGCATGCAATGACCGTCAGTCGACCCGGTTCCAGCGGCCACCGGACATGAACGACTCGATGTTGAGAGCCAGCTCGTCGAGACACCGCTGCCGCGCTTCGCGTGCGGCCCAGGCGACATGCGGCGTAAGAATGAGATTGGGAATCGACGGATCGAGCAAAGGGTGATCAAGCGGCGGTGGTTCGCGTTCGAGGACATCGATCCCGGCCCCGCCGAGGCGATGCGACTTCAGCGCCTCCGCGAGTGCACGCGTGTCCACGAGCGCGCCGCGGGCCGTATTGATGAGCACGGCGTCCGGCTTCATGCGCGCGAGCCGCTCGCGGCTCACGAGCCCGCGCGTCGCGGGGGTCAGCGGGCAGTGCAGCGACAGCACGTCGAGTTCGGGCAGCATCTCGTCCAGGTCGCAACGATCTTGCTGCGGCGTCCCGCCCGGCCGGCTTGCAACCTCGACCCGCATGCCGAACGCGCGTGCGATGCCCGCCACGGCGCGGCCGAGCGCGCCGTGGCCGACGATGCCGAGTACGCGCCCGCGCAGCTCGCGGATCGGGTAGGGAAACACCGAGAACTGCCCAGCTTGCTGCCAGCGTCCGTTTGCGACCAGCGCCTGGTAGTCGGCAATCCGGTGCGTGAGCGCGAGCAGCATCGCAAACACGTGCTGCGCGACCGAGTCCGTGCAGTAGTCGCGCAGGTTGCAGACTGCGACGCCGGCCGCGCGCGCGGCCGCGATGTCCACGTTGTCCACGCCCGTTGCGGTGAGCGCGACGAGCCGAAGCTGCGGGTTTGCGGCGATCGTTGCGGCGTCAAGCACGGATTTGTTGGCGAGCACCACTTCCTGTCCGGCGATTCTCGCCGGAACCTCAGGTTGCGACGTCCGCTCGTGCAGCACGATGCCCGGCAACACCCGCTCGAGCGGCGTGGGATCGAGGTCGCCGTTGCTGACAGTGCCGAAATCCAGGAAAACCGCGTGCATGAGGCTCTCAGTCGCGGAAGTTCTTGAACTGGAGCGGCCTGTCGAGGTCGGCTTTCCGGAGCAGGGCCATGGCGCCTTGCAGGTCGTCGCGCTGCTTGCCGGTCACGCGCAGTTGATCGCCCAGGATGGACGCCTGGACCTTCAGTTTCGCGTCCTTGATGAGCCGCTGGAGCTTGCGGCCGCTCTCGGCATCGATGCCGTGGCGCAGCACGATCTTCTGCTTCGCCGCATTCAAGGCAATTTCCGGCTCACCGGGCTCGAGACAGACGACGTCGATGCCGCGCTTCGCGAGCCTCAGCTTCAGGATGTCGAGCATCTGCTTGAGCTGGAAATCGACCTGGGCGTGCAGGGTGATCAGGTGATCGGCGAGCTCGAAATTTGCACCGGTGTCCCGGAAGTCGAATCGCTGGGACACCTCGCGATTCGCCTGGTCCACCGCGTTCGCGAGTTCGTGCGAATCGATTTCGGAAACGACATCAAAGGAGGGCATGTCAGGCCGGTTCGTCCAGGAGCGAATCGACGAGCGCGGTGAGCTCCCGGTTCTGCTGCTCGTGGTGCACGCCCGCCGCCGGTCCGAGGTAGCCGGTGTGGACCGCGCGCACCACGCCCTGGCGATCGACCGCGAACAGGGTCGGGTAGGCCTTGAACGCAGAAATCTGCGGGAGCTTCTTCAGCACGTCGTCGTCGGAGGTGGTGCCGGCAATCAGCACCGGGTAGTCGATGCCGAACTTCGCCGCGAAGTCGCGCGCGGCCTCAGCCTGGCTGGCGAAGTCCGGGGTTCGCTCGAACATGAGCTGGATGACTTCGAGCCCGCGTTCGCGACGGCCGGCCAGCAGCTCCTTCAGGAACACGGCCTCGTCGTGGCAGTTCGGGCACCAGCTGCCGCCGACGGTGATCAGCACGACCTTGCCCTCGTGGCGCTTGTCGGGGTAGGCATGGAGACTGCCATCCACGTCGGGGAAGCTGAACTCGAGGCGCAGCGCGTCTTCCCTGAGCGTCGAGCGACTGCCCGGGTCGTCGAGCGTCGCCGCCAGGTCGCGACGGCCGCTGAAGGTGTCGTGCGAGCCGCCGCCCGTGAACTGGTCGCCGGTCAGCACGCCGTCGCTGCGCAGTCTCGCGAGGTAGAGGTAAGCCGTTCCGCCGTCGAAGCGCGAGAGGAACAAAGTGTCGCCGCGCGCCTCGCCCGCGATGTAGCGGTCGTCGCCGCTCTGACGCAGCACGGTGCCGGTGACGACGTGGCCCACCTGCGTGAGGTCTGCGAGCGCCTCCGATTGCGAACCGTCCTCGCTGCGGTAGGTGAGCGCCCAGCGCCCGGAAAAATCCATCGGCGCCGCATCGGGCTTCGGGAAGAAGCGCCAGTCCTGGCCGGGCATCGCGACGAAGCGAAGATCGCGGTAAACGGCGCGCGGGCGCAAAAGCCGGAGCGTCCCCTCGAAGCGCCCGTCACGCCAGGTGGCGTCGATGCGCTGCTGGTAGCCCGGCATCTGGATCGCGAGCGTGTTGCCGTCGAGGCGCACGTCAGTCGTGCGCACTCGCTCGGGCCCGTTGACCAGGTAGGCCACCACTGCGCCGTCTTCCTGCACCAGCTCGAGACCGAATGGCAGGTCGCCACCATCGACCTGGACGACGGCGCGATATGCGCCGAAGGGCGGACCGTTTTCCCGGGCGCAAGCCAGCAGGGCGGCCGAGAGCGCGAGTAGCGCAAATCCACGCAGCAGGAATCGCGCACCCACCCGTGGATTCACAGCGTCGAGGCCGGCCGCGGAAAGCCGTCGGTTCCCGCTCGCCAGGGCTCCCAGGCGATGGCGACGCGCCCGATCGCGATGTCCGACTTGCGCGGCGAGATGCGGATCTTCTCGAGCGCGATGCTGGCCGGGTCAAGTCCCGTCGCCAGCGTGGCTGCCTCCTGCTCGATGGCCGCGAGCAGTGCATTGCGCTCGGCCGTGAGTGTCTCGAGGCTCTCCCCGGCGCGCGCGACATCGCCGTGCTCGCTGAACACGCGTCCGGCCGAGCGCGCGGCGGAGCCGGCGCGGGTAGTGGCGGCGCTGCGGCCGCCGAAGATCGCGCCGAGCACCGAAGTGCCGATCGAGATCGCGGTGTCGAGCTTGCGCTGCGAGTACTGCGACTTCTCGCGCTCCACGCGATCGGCGGCGCGGCGCAGGCGCTCATCGAGCGACTTGAGCTTTGCCGCGTGCTTCTCGCGTAGTTTGGTGACCTCGCGGTCCCGGTGCTCGCGCAGCGCCTGGGCGAGCCGGGCGCGGAAATCGCCCTCGCTCTCGCCGGGGTTCGAGGTGAGCTTCAGCGTCTTCGCCGACAGCAGCTCCACCGTGCCGTTCTGGTAGAGCGAAGCGGCGAGCGACTTGCCCCAGACCACGTAATTCCTTGCACCGAGCGCGGCGGCGGGAAGCTCACCGAAGGCTGCGCCGTCCACTGGACCCTGCGCCGTCACGGCATCGAGGCTGGCAACCGGGGCCGCCTCGGCCCAATCGGGCGCGCCGTCGCCGTCACCGTCACCATCGGCGAGTGTTGCGAGCCAGGCGCTCCGGGTCCAGCTGTCGATGCCGGCCGCCTTGTCCACGTAGTGCAGTTCCGCGGTCGCGACGATGCGCGGGCGGTAGAGCAGGGCGCCGTCGCCGGGCTTCGCGGCGAGGAAGACTTCCTCGACACCGGTCGGCAGGGACGGCCGCGCCGCCTGTTTCGGCGCCGCCGCGGCGACCACTGCGGATTGCGCGGCTCGCGCGGGTTTGCGACCGGCCATGAGCCGCGTGATCTCGGGCTGCGTGAGCGGCCCGCGCAGCCAGGAGAGCGCCCACCGGGTGCGGAATAGCGTGGGGGCATCATCGTTGATGTTGCGCATCAGGAAGACACGCGGCGCGATACCGGCCATGAGTTTCACGAGCTCGCCGCGGTCGAAGCCGGCGCCCGCCTGCGCGGAGATCAGGCCGTCGATCACGCGGTCGCGGTCGCGCTCGGTCTGCAGACGGCCGATGAACCAGGTACCGGCGTTGCCGAGTCCCTTGTAGTCGAGGTCCACTGGATTCTGGGTGGCAAGCACGACCCCGAGCCCGAAGGCACGCGCCTGCTTCATGAGCGTGAGCATCGGCAGCTTCGACGGCGGCATGGCGGTCGGCGGGAAGTAGCCGAAGATCTCGTCCATAAAGAAGATCGCGCGCAACGCCGAGGTGCCGGGCTGGCGGCGCATCCAGGCAACCAGCTCGTTGGCAACCAGGGTCACCACGAACATCCGCTCCGCGTCGGTCAGATGCGCGATCGAGACGATCGAGATGCGCGGCTTGCCCGAGGGCGTGAACAACAGGCGCTGCACGTCGAGCGGCTCGCCTTCGAGCCACACGCTGAAGCCGGGGGAGGCCAGCAGGTTGTTGATCGACATCGCGAGCTCGAGCCGGTCTTTCGCCGGATAGAACGTCTCGACGTCGAACACGCCGACTTTGCCGAACGTCGGCTTCTGGATCGCGCCGATGAGTCCCGCCAGATCCAGTGCGTGGCCCTTGCCCCAGGCGTCGTCGACGATCGCCGAGACCAGGATGTGCTCGCGGCTCTTGAGCGGATCCGTGGCGATGCCGGCGAGGCCGAGCAGGCCAGATACCGCGACGGAGATACGCTCGCGCGTCGCGCCCGCGTCGCTGCCGGCCGGCGGCGGCGCGAAGGAGCGCAGGATCGAGAGCGGCAGGCCCGCGTCGCTGCCCGGCGTGTAGATTGCGATATCCGAGGACTCGCGGAAGCGGCGGATGCGCTCGCCGTCCTCGCCCCATTCGGCGAGCCCGTTCTTCCAGGTCTCGGCGGTCTTCGCGGCGAGTGCGTCCGGCGTCGTGCCTTTGCGCTCTGCCTCGGCCGGGTCGATCCAGGGCTGGAACTCCGCGGCCGTGAGTCCGGGGAAGGTGAGCAGGAGGTTCGCGATGTCGCCCTTCGGGTCGATGACGATCGCCGGAATGCCGTCGAGCGCCGCTTCCTCGAGCAGCGAGATGCACAAGCCGGTCTTGCCGCTGCCGGTCATGCCGACGCAGACGGCGTGGGTCGTCAGGTCGCGCGAGTCGTACATCAGTGGCTCGGCGTCGAGCGCGTCTTTTCCCGCGTCGTAGCCGCGACCGAGATAGAACGCGCCGAGTTTTTCGAAGTCCGCCACGGGCCGATTATACGCAGCGCAGTTCCGTGTTACGTTGCCAAGCCATGAACCTGTCGCCACCCGCTTTCAGCACGCTGATTGCCGCGGCCGCCCTGCTGGCCGCCGTCCCGGCATCCGGCGATACCCCGCAGTCCGGCGCCGACACAGCAGCCAACGCCTTCTACGAGCGTGCGTTCGAGGAGCGGCTCCTGCTCGAGCCGACCATGGCCACTTCGCTCGGCCTGAAGACAGGCGCCGATCGCTGGCAGGATTCCTCGGAAGCCGGCGAGGCCGAGCGGTTCGCGCTCAGCAAGCGCCAGGTCGGGGAGCTGCGCGCCATGGACCCGGCCAGGCTCGATGATTCGACGCGGCTTTCGTGGCAGGTGTTCGAGGCCGGCGAGGAGCGGCGCATTGCGCGCTATCCCTGGCGCAACCACGGATACTTCTTCGACAAGGACGGCGCGCACGCCTCAACGCCCGCCTTCCTCATCAATACCCATCGCATCGAGTCGGAGGCGGACGCAGTCACCTACATCCGCCGCCTGGAGGGCGTCCAGCCGCTGTTCGCGCAGCAACTCGAGCGGGCGCGCGCAGCTGCCAAACAGGGCATTGCGCCGCCGAAGTTCGTCTACCCCTACGTCATCGAGGACGCGGGCAACATCCTCAAGGGCCGGCCGTTCGACGAAGGGCCGGCGGACAGCCCGTTGCTCGCGGACTTCCGCGCCAAGCTCGACAAGCTCGAGATAGACGATGCTCGGCGCAAGGCGCTGGTCGGCGAGGCAGAGAAAGCGCTGCTCGGCTCCGTGAAGCCCGCGTATGAGGCGGTCATTGCCTGGGCGCGCGTGACGGAGAAGACGGCGAGCACCGACGACGGGGTCTGGCGGCTGCCGGACGGCGCCGCCTACTACGACTACCTGCTGAAGAATTTCACGACCACGGAGCTGACGGCCGAACAGATTCACGAGATCGGCCTGCGCGAGGTCGCGCGCATCCACGGCGAGATGCGCGCCGTCATGAAGCGCGTCGGCTTCGAGGGCGACCTGTCCGACTTCTTCAAATTCATGCGCACCGATGCGCAGTTCTACTACGCCGACACCGCCGAGGGCCGGGAGGCCTGGCTTGCCGACGCGAACCGGCACATCGTCGCCATGCGCGCAAAACTCCCCGAGCTCTTCGTCACGCTGCCGAAGGCGGAGGTGGTCGTGAAGGCCGTCGAGCCGTTCCGCGAGAAGTCGGCGGGCAAGGCCTTCTACCAGCGGCCTCCACTGGACGGCAGCCGGCCGGGCGTCTTCTACGGCAACCTGTACCAGATGAAGGAGATGCCGAAGTACGAGCTGGAGGCGCTCACCTACCACGAGGCGATCCCGGGCCACCACATGCAGAACGCCATCGCGCTCGAGGAAACCTCCCTTCCCCGTTTCCGGCGCAGCGGCGGATTCACGGCCTACGGCGAAGGCTGGGGCCTGTACAGCGAACGGCTCGGCAAGGAACTCGGCTTCTACGACGATCCCTGGTCCGAGTTCGGGCGCCTCGCGCTGGAGCTGCACCGCGCCGTGCGGCTGGTCGTGGACACCGGCCTGCACGCGAAGCGCTGGAGTCGCGAGCAGACGATCCGCTACCACGTCGAGAACAGCCCGACCGGTGAGGATGCCGCGATCCGCGCCACCGAGCGATACATCCTCAATCCCGGCCAGGCCACCGCCTACATGATCGGAATGCTGAGGATCGTCGAGCTGCGCGAGCGCGCGGCGGCGGCGCTCGGACTGCGATTCGACAAGCGCGAGTTCCACGACCTCGTGCTGCGCACCGGCAGCGTGCCGCTGACGGTGCTCGAGTCCGAGGTGCAGCGCTGGGTGGACGCGCAGAAGGGCTGAACCGTGCGCCCCGACATTCGGCCCTTCCGTCACGAGTCGACCGGGACCTGGAGCTACGTGGTCGCAGACCCCGCGACGCAGAAGTGCGCCGTCGTGGATCCGGTGCTCGATTTTGACCCGAAGTCCGGGAGGGCGAGCGCGACCAGCGCGGACGGGATCGCCGCGTTCGTGCGCGAGTCGGGCCTGACCTGCCTGTGGATCCTCGAGACCCATGCCCATGCGGATCACCTTAGCGCCGCACCCTGGCTGCAGGCGGTGCTCGGCGGAAAGATCGCGATCGGGCAGGGCATTCGCGACGTGCAGCGGGCATTCCGCGTGATCCTCAATCTGGAACCCGCTTTTCCGGTGGACGGCCGCCAGTTCGACAAGCTGCTGGCGGATGGCGAGGAAATCGCGATCGGCTCGCTCACGGCGCGCACGATTCCTACGCCGGGGCACACCAGCGACAGCCTGAGCTACCTGGTCGGGGACGCGGTGTTCGTCGGCGACTCGATCTTCATGCCGGACGGCGGCACCGCGCGCTGTGATTTCCCGGGCGGCGATGCGGGCGTGCTGTATGCCTCCATCCGCAGGCTCTACGAATTGCCGCCCGAGACGCGCGTCTTCGTCTGCCACGACTACGGTCCGGGCGGGCGCGAGGTACGCTGCGAGACGACGATTGCCGAACAGCGCGCGTGCAACATTCACGTGAGGGACGGCACCAGCGAGGCGGAGTTCACCTCGCTGCGCCGCAAGCGCGACGCGACGCTAGAGATGCCGGTGCTGATCTATCCCGCCGTGCAGTTCAACATTCGCGGTGGCCGGCCGCCGCCTGCGGAGTCAAACGGGCACAGTTACCTGAAGCTGCCGTTCACGGGTCCGGATTCATGAACGGCGCAGCTGGGCGCGCACCGCCGCGGCTGCTCCTCGTCGACAACTACGACTCCTTCACCTACAACCTGGTGCAGGCCTTCCTCGTGCTCGGCGCGGACGTGCGCGTGCATCGCAACGACGAGATCACGGTCGAGGCCGCGCGTGCGATCGAGCCGACTCATCTTTGCATCTCGCCAGGTCCCGGCACGCCGGCGGAGGCGGGCTTATCGGAAGACATGATCCGCGCCTTCGCGGGCCGAATCCCGGTGCTCGGCGTCTGTCTCGGGCACCAGGCGCTGGTCGAGGTTTACGGCGGCACGATCGTGCGAGCCGATCGACTCATGCACGGCAAGACCTCGAATGTCCTCCACGACGGGCGCGGCGTCTTTGCCGGCCTGCCGAGCCCGCTGCTTGCGGGTCGCTACCACTCCCTGATCGCGAAACGCGACGCGCTGCCGGATGCGCTCGAAGTCACCGCCTGGACGGAGGAGGGCGAAGTCATGGGCGTTCGTCACCGGAGCCTCCCGATCGAGGGCGTGCAGTTCCACCCGGAGAGCATCCTGACCCCCGACGGCCCGAAGCTGCTCGGTAACTTCCTGCGCGCCTGAGTCATGTGGCGGCTGCGCGAGTCGGGGATCGGTACGGGAATTCAACAGTGGAGGCTGGTTTCGGAGTCGGGCGCCACGCCCGCCTTCGGCGAGGTCCTGCGCGACTGGGCCACGAGCGAGCCCTTTCGCCGGCAATGGCTCGACTGGCTCCGCGCACTGCCGCTCGACGCCTGCGTCTGGGAATGCCCACCGGTCGTGGCAGCGAACCTGTCACGGCCCTTCGAGTGCGTCTTCCTGCCGAGCCCTTCGCTCGCAGGCCTGCACCCGGAGCCTGAGGTATTTGCGGAGCATTTCCGCCCGGACCGCAGCATCGTGACATTCAACAACCTCGGCGGCGATGCCGTGCTGGTGGCGCCATGCCCCTCGGACGACGCCCGTGATTTCAGTCACCTCGCACAGTTCGTGCGAACGGCGTCGCCGGAGCAGCAAGGCGCGCTCTGGCAAGCCGTCGGCGAAGCCATGTGCGCGCGCGTGGGCGCCGATCCGGTCTGGCTGAGCACTGCAGGTCACGGCGTGGCCTGGCTGCACGTGCGCCTCGACTCGCAGCCCAAGTACTATCGGCACGACGCATATCGAAGGGGCTCGCACCATGGCCGTTGAGACACTGCTGCTGTTGACCGCCGGTGTCTTCGTCATCGCCTTGCTTTATTCGTCGGTGGGGCATGCCGGCGCCTCGGGCTACATCGCCGTCATGTCGCTGTTGAGTCTCGCGCCGGCCGAGATCAAGCCGATCGCCCTGGCGCTCAACATCCTCGTCGCTTCGATCGGGAGCTGGCAGTTCTGGCGGGCGGGGCACTTCTCGTGGAGCCTGTTCTGGCCGTTCGCGCTGCTGGCCGCGCCATTCGCGTTCCTCGGCGGCTACTTCAACCTGCCGACGCAGGTATTCAAAGTCGTCGTCGGCATCGTTCTGCTGATTTCGGCGGTGCAGTTTCTCGCGCGGCCGCCCGCGGAGGGAGAGGCTCATCCGCCGGCGAAACCTCTGGCGGTTGGCGTCGGCGCAGGACTCGGACTGCTGTCTGGCCTCACCGGGACCGGCGGCGGCATTTTCCTGACGCCGCTGCTCATCTTCATGCGCTGGGCGCGGACCAAGACTGCGGCCGCGACCTCCGCACTATTCATCCTGCTGAATTCGATCTCGGGGCTGCTGGGCAACTTCAGCGCGACCCAGTCATTCCCGAAGTTCGGCGTGTCTCTGCTGGTCGCCGCGGCCGTCGGCGGGGTGATCGGCTCCTACTTCGGCAGCCGGCGCTTCGATCCTGCCGTGATCAAGAGACTCCTGGCGGTCGTACTGGTCATCGCCGGCACGAAGCTCATCCTTACCTGAGCCGCGGCGCTGCGGCGCTCAGTCGCTCTGCCGGACGCGGCCTGCGTCCAGCAGGCGTGCGGGACCGAGCGCCACGAGTGCGCAGGCCGCGAGGCCTGCGGCGGAGACGCCGATCAACAGCGCGTAGTCGTCTTGCCCGAGGAGAAGCGCAGCCGCGGCCGGACCGGTCGCGAGCCCCATCTTCGAGAAGAAGCCCGCCAGGGTTGCGGACTGCCCGGTGGTGTCGAACTCCGCGCACATGCCGAAGAAACACGGGATCGTGAACGACCAGGCGATTGCCGTCACCACGTTGGCGGCGATGAACACGGATGCCGTGCCGCTCAGCAGGAATGCAACGACCCCGGCCAGCGACAGCGCGAGGACCGAGGCGACCGGCACGGTCCTGTTGAAGCGCCCCGCCATCCAGATCACGGCAATCGCGCCGGTGACGCCGATCCAGTTCGCGACGCCGATCGTGTTGCTGATGAAGCCGTCGTCGAGCCCATAGTGCCGACCGAGCGGGATGACAAACGCGCTAAGCGCCATGTTGGCGGCCTGGAACAGGAAGATGGCGACGAGCGTGCGGCCAAGCGGCAGCCTCCTGACCCTGCCTGCTGACAGCACCTGGTCCGCGGCCGCGCTTCGCGGCGGGTACTCGGCAAGGAAAGGGAGCATGACGAGGGTCACCGCCGTGAACGCAGCCAGTGCGAGGAAAAGAACTTCGGGTCCGTGGCTCCTGGCCAGCGCCGGCAGGAACATGATGCCGAGTCCGCCGGCGCCGTACTGCACGGCCAGCAGCATGCCGAAGGCGCGATCCGGAATCGCCGTGCGCGCCATGATGGCGAGTCCAGTCCCCACGGAGGTCCCGCCCACTACGCCGTGCAGGAATCGCAGCGCTATGAGCGGTTCCGCGCTTTTCACAAGCGTCGAGGCAAGGTCGAGGGAGAGCAGGAGTGCAAGCAGGACGACCTGCATGGGCCGCCATGGCAGCCTGCGAACCAGGAACACGGCAAGGAGCGCTCCGCAGGCGGCTCCGTAGACATTCGCCGACCCGACGAAGCCGGCCTCACGGTTGCTGAAGCCCAGGCCGTCGATCAGCCCGGCGACGAGTGCCGGCATGATGTTCACGTAAAAGAGCCCGGCGGTCGCCAGAAAAGCGAGCAGCACGCACGCCACGAGTCCGTCCGGCGCGGCGCGAGGCAGGGTGCGCGCACGCTTGCCCGTCACCGTGTGGCGATCCCGGCGTCTTCGAGGCGGCGACGCAATGGCTCGAGCTGACGCTCGAAATTTCGCCACTTGCCGACCGAGCTCGCGTAGACGGGCTGGCGAACCTGCAAGGCACTGGCGGTCGTCGAGGCCTGTTGATTCTCGTGAAAGCGCAGGCACTGCTCTTGCCAGGGCAGCCCGCAGTACTCAAGCAGGCGCCGCGCCTCGCCTTCGATGTCGGCAACGAGCGCCTCGTACCGGATCGTGTGGATCACGCCCGGCATCACGGCGTTCCAGTGCTGCATCAGGCGCGCGTAGGCGACGTAATACTGTCCCAACTCGTCGAGATCGTAGGAGAACGGGTAGGCGTCGCGGAACAGCTGCTTGAAGACGGCGAAGCAGGTGTCCATGGGATGGCGCTGGACGTTGACAATCCGCGCCTTCGGCAGCGCCAGGTGGATGAGGCCCGCGTACAGGAAGTTGAACGGCAGCTTGTCGATGAAATGCGGCCGCGAATCCCGGAGCGGCCGCGTCGCGGCCAGGTAGGCCTGCCCGAGCTCGTGAAAGTCCACGCGTGCAGAGGTCTCGACGAACTCGAGCCGCGAAGTGCGCCCGGAGCCCGCCGCCTTCCGCACGAGCGGGATCAGGGCGAGCGAGAAATGGTTCAGCTCGCCGGCGGAAATGACGGCCGGGTGGCTGGCGAGGATGCGCTCGACGAGGGTCGTTCCGGTGCGCGGCAAGCCGACGATGAAAATGGGATCGGGGCTCTCCATGCCCTTGATGCGGCCATCGAACAACGCGGGCCCGAAGGTTTCGCGGATCCTGGAGAGGATCTGCACGTCGGTCTCGACGCTGTACCGCATCTGCCTGCGCTTGAGCCCGGCACCGGTTGCCAGACTTTCGAATGCGGCATCATGTTCGCCCAGGTCCTCGAGCTCCTTCGCGAGCGCGTAATGGAGCTGGACCAGCCCGGCGGATCCGCGGGTGCGCGCGATGGCCCGGCGAAGCTCTTCCACGTGGTTCCGCTCGCGGGTCTGGGTGCGGACATGCGCGCGGCCGTTGTAGGCCTCGTACTCGTCCGGGTCGATGGCGATCGCGGCATCGAATCCCGCTTCCGCGCCGGCGCTGTCGCCCAGGTAACGAAGCACCGCCGCCCGGTTGAAGTGATGGCTGGCATGGCGGGCATCGAGCCGCAGCGCGCGATCGTACTGCGCGAGGGCGCCGGCCTGGTCGCCCAGCTGGTGCAGCAGCGTGCCGAGCTCCCCGTGGAGCAGCGGATCACCGAAGTCCCTGCTCCCGAGCTCCGCGGCGGCAGTTTGCGCTGCGGCGACCTGACCGGTCTCCAGCAGGCACTTGACGCGATGCAGCGAGTAGCGGTCGGTCGGCGAAAGCCGCAGGGCGTGCTCGATCGCCCCCAGCGCTTCCACGTAACGGCGCGACTTCCTGGCCAGGAAACTGGCGAGATACCAGCCGTAGGCGTAGTCCGGATGGCGCGCGCACAGTTCGCGGCTGAGCGCCACGCCGCGCGCCAGGTCATTGGCGTCGATGCAGCGCACGATCGCGTCAGCGACCTGCTCCTTGCCGGTTGATCCTGGGCCTGACATTTGCGGCGACCCCCGCATCGTAGCAGGGCGTGGCGACGGTGCCTGGTCGGGGCCGCCCGTCGCCCTCACCGCGTCAGAACCGGTAGCCCAACGCCACTCCAATCGTCCGCGGCAGCGCGATCAGGTCGCGCGAGTTGTTGCCGAAGTAGTTCTGCGACGGATCGGTCTGCGAGCCGCCGACCAGGAACGGGAACACGCCCGTGGTGCCCTCTTCGTTGAACAGGTTCTTGACGTACACGGATCCGGTCCATCCGTCCTTGCTCGCGGTCATGCTGAGGTTCCAGAGATCGAACCCGTCTACCTCGGCGTAACTGCGGCTGAACACCGACAAGGGAGCGTAGAAAGCAGACGCCGGGTTGGCGCTGTCACGGCAGTTGCCGATCGGGTTGAATTCCGTGAGGCAGACGTCGTCGCCGAGACTGTTGCTGATCTCCGACTGGTAGTAGCCGGAAAGTACCGTCGACAACTCGATGCCGTTGTCGAACGTCGTGTCGTGCCGCAGCGACGCGGTGACGACGTGCTCGGCGGAACCCGGCAGACGGTCGCCGTCCGCGCCGACCCGGTCCGTGTAGAGCGGCCCGCCGTAGAAGTTGCCGGCAGGCTGGAAGACATCGGCCGTCAGCTGGCTGTCCGCATAGGTGTAGCCAAAGCTGTAGCTGAAATGCTCTCCAAGCAGCCCGGAAAGCTCGATCTCGACGCCCTGCGACTCGGCCGACTCGCCGTTGACTGCCGCGAAGAATCCCCAGTTGGAAGTGGCTGTGTTGAGTTGCGGATCCTTCCAGTCGTCGAAGTACAGCGAGACGGTCCAGGTCAGCCGCTCGTTCGAGCCCTTGTAGCCGAGTTCGTAGTTGTCGAGGGAGTCGGCATCGAAGGTAAAGAAGTCCGGGTTTTCCGCGTACTTCCCGGTGGTCGGCACTGCGTTCGCGCCGGCATGCCGGTAGCCCTGGGAGTAGGTCAGGTAGACCATCGAGTTCTCGCCCACGTCCCAGGCCAGGTTGGCCTTGGCGAGGATGTCGTCGTCGGAGATCGTCTCGCTCGCCGTTCCGGGTGGCGCAAACACCGCGTAGATCGGTACGTCCACGGTGGCATCGACGTCCACCTCGTTGTCGAAGTAGCGGCCGCCCACGGTGAGATGCAGGCCGTCCGTGAGGTCGAAGGTCACTTCGCCGAACAGCGCCATTTCCTCATACGTCTGGCTGCGGCGGAACAGGAAGTCCTGGTTCGTCTGGTAGGGCGCGAGACCGTACCAGTTGAGCGCGTCGAGGAAGGGGATGTACCCGACCAGGTAGCTGTTCTGGCCGAGGTCGTAGTCCTGGTCCATGTAGAAGAATCCGGCGGTCCAGTCCACCTTGCCGACGCCGTCCGAGACGAGGCGCAGCTCCTGGACGACGGCAGAGTCGTCGTAGAACCGCTCCGCCTGCGCAATCGGTCGCGGTGAGCTGCCATAGAAGGCGAACCAGCCGTTTCGCGCGTAGACGCCCGAGTTGTCGCTGATTCCGCTGCCCGAGTGCTCGTAGTACGAGGTGCTCGAGGTCAGCGTCGCGAAGCCGAGATCGAACTCGAGTTCGAGGGCGGTCAGCTCGACGTCGCGCTCCGCCGGCTCGAGCTGGATGCCGCCGAACTCGTATTCGCCGTATTCGCCGCCGTTGACGAGGTTCTCGCCGTTCGTGACCTGCCGCCGGCCGCCGACTTCGTCATCCTGGCGCTGGTAGGACAATTGCGCCGTGAAGGCGTCGTTCGGCGCGAACAGTGCCGAAACCCGGCCGTACTTGATATCGACGTCGTCCACGTCCTTGACGCTCCTGTAGACCGGAAGCGCCGTCAACACGTCTCCATTGACCACCGGGTCGCCGTTTCCGTCCAGTTCGTAGACGTTCGGGTAGTCGACGATGCCGTCGTTGTCGATCATTCCGGCATTCAGGCGGATCGCGAAAGTCTCGCCCACCGGCATGTTGAGCATGATGTCCGGGTTCAGGTTGTAGCCGTCGGACCCGTCCGTCTGACCAAAGCCGATCGCGGCCTCGCCGCTGAAGCCCGAGAGATCGGGCTTGCGCATGAGGTAACGCACGTTTCCGGCGAGGGATCCCGAGCCATAGAGCGTTCCCTGCGGACCGCGCAGCACCTCGATGCGCTCGATGTCCTTGAGGATGAAGTTCGCGTAAAGCGGCGTGTCGTCCACGTAGGTCGCGACCGTCGCCGGCGCCGCCAGGGGCACGTCGCCATTCGTGGCGGAATCGACGTTGATGCCCCGGATCACGATGCTGCTTGTCACGCCCGCATTGCGAGGGCCCCGGTCCTGGACCGAGATCCCGGGCATCGTGCGCAGCGCCTCAACCGCCTCGGTGATGTTCGCCTTTCCGAGCGCCTCGCCGCCGATCGCGGAGATGTTGAACGGAACGTCCTGGATCGACTGCTCGCGGCGCGTCGCCGTGACGACGATCTCGCCGAGTGCGGCGGTCGGCGCATCCTGGGCGCGCGCCGCCTGTGTTCCTCCTGCAAGGATGCTCGATACGGCAATTGCAATTGCCGAATTCCGGCGCAGGGCGAGTGGCTTGTTCACGGCGATTCTCCAGTCATGTTCAGCTGCATGGATTACTCACGCTCGGGCATGCACAGAGGCCCCAACGACTCGAGCGCATCGGATCTCGGGCGCGGGACCCGGTAAACGGGGAATTCGACGGCGCGGTCGCGGAAGCTTTTCAGGACCTGGGTCGTGCCATTCCACCCCCGGCGGCGGACGTGGCGCACGTACTCGAGGTTGACCTCGACCGGAAAGACTTCCCGACCGCGGCCGGCGAGATGAATGATCTCCCCGCCGGGACCGCAGACAATGGACTGGCCGAGTCCGAGTCGACCGGCCACGTTGACGTCGAGGAAATAACACTGGTTGACGGCGGCATTCGCGCGCGCGATCGCCAGCTCGACATTGCGGTCGATGGTGTTGGTCATCGAGGGGTGCAGGATTACCTCGGCGCCCAGCGCGGCAAGCTCCCGCGTGGTCTCCGGGAACCACATGTCGTAACAGATGCTGACGCCGAACCGGCCCACCTTTGGCACGTCGAAGACGGTGAACTCCGTGCCCGGAGCGACGCCGGTCTCGTACGGCTGGAACGGAAAGAGCTTGCGGTGCCGCGCGACGACCTCGCCCGCCGGGTTGATGACGGGCGTCAGGTTGTAGATGACGTCGTTCTCGTGGACGTAGAAGGAGCCCGGCACGAGCCATATGCCGAGCATCTTTGCGATGCGGCAGAAATCCTTCTCGGTCGGACCGGCAACCGGTTCCGCGCGGTCGGTGCCGGTCCCGTGGGCGGAGAGCTCGCCGAGGACGGCCATCCGCAACCACGGAAAGCGCGCGACGGCGGACTCGATCTCGGAGCGCAGGGATGCCAGGTTGTCGCCGCGCGAAGTCTCTAGCTGCAACGCTGCGATCGCGAAGCTGGTCATGGTAGGCGCAAGGCCGCCCCTCGGGTCACTCCGGGACTGGAGCGGATGCTAGTATTCGCGAACTACGCGCGTGGACAATATGGCGGAAGGCATAGTCCCCAACGATCCCATCGGTGCCGGCCGGTCCTGGCAGGCATTGATCCAGAGCGCGTTGCCGCGCCTTGCGGCCAGCGCGGGTACGCCGCAGTTTCCGCAATGCCTCGTCGAGGCGTTGCGGCAGGTTCTGGAGTTCGACTGGTGGATGGTGATGCTCTACCGGGAACAAGCCAACCCGGAAATGCTCTTCGACAACTTCACAGGCAGCTGGCGCGCGCGCGGTCTCACGACCTATGTCGCCGGCTACTACCTGCTCGACCCGTTCTATGTCATGAGCCGGTCTCTTGACCATCCCGAGGTGTGCCGACTGGGCGACATTGCGCCCGACGGGTTCCTGGAAAGCGAGTATCACCGCGCCCATTACGCCGCCGGACGCATCGGCGACGAGGTCAACTACCTGTGGCCGCTCGAACCCGGCGTGACGCTCGCCGTTAGCCTCGAACGATCGGAGAATGGCCTGCCTTACGGCGATGCGGACGTTAGCAGCATGGAGACGATGCAGCCGCTGTTGTACGCACTCGCCTGCAAGCACTGGAGCCTGGTCCGGCAGAAGTCGGCGTCGCAAGCCTCGCTGGAACTCGGCCGGGTGGTGCAGGAGGCGGCAGCGAACTTTGGCTGCAAAGTGCTGACGCCGCGTGAACGCGACGTCGTCACGCTCATTTTGCGCGGCTACTCCACCAAGTCGATCTCGCAGGCGCTCGGTATTTCGCCGGGCACCGTCAAGGTCCACCGCGAAAACATCTACGGCAAGCTGGGTGTTTCTTCCCAGGCGGAGCTGTTCAACCTGTTCATCGCCTCGGTGTCCGTCCCGCAGGGCGGCGCAGGCGCCGAGGCGGGTCGCGCCGCGTAGCGCGCGGGATCAGCTGCGGCGGTACAGGTGCGTGAAGCGATCCGTCTTGCCGCGGATCGCCTCGTCGAAGACGCCCTTGGTGTGGTCGTCGGCGGAATTTCGCAGTCCGTGCCAGGATTTCTCGAGCAGGAAGCCGTGGCTCGTGATGTCCTTCTTCGTGAAGGCCTCGTCGATGCGGTGCAGATCCTGGGCGGCGGCCTTGCCGGTGCCCGCGACCGCCGCATGGTCCACGATCAGGAGCTTGCCACCCGGTTTCAGCGCGTCGTGCAGCTGGGTCAGGAATCGGTCCGCGTCTATCCTCGGCCAGCCGGCTGCTTCTTCGTGCCAGTAGATGTCGTGGTAGGACAGGTAGATCGTGATGAGATCGAACTGCTCATGGCCGAGGTCCATGTTCGCCGTCTCGACCACGCGGCGCTTGACCTCCTTGAGGCGGTCGTCGCCGAAGCGCACCTTGAGATCGTCCTGCCCGTAGTCGAAGTACGGCGCGTTGTTCACCAGCGTGACGCTGCCGCCCGGGCCGACCGCGCGCACGATGATCTCGCTCCAGTAGCCGCCGCCGCCGAACACGTCGGCAACCTTCATGCCGGGCTTCAGTCCGGCAAAGGCAAGTAGCTCGGCGGGCTTGTCGCGGGCGTCGCGCTCGCGATCCTTGGCGCTGCGCTCAGGCGAGGCGACGGCTGCCGCGATGGGGTCCGGGACCTCCTGCGCCTGCAGCGGCGCTGCGAGCAGGAAGGCGGCGATCAGGCAGGTGATGCGGTGCATGGTTCTTCTCCGGTCTACTTGCTGCCTGCGGCGCCCTTGCGGTAGTCGAGGGCTGGCGGGCGGTCACCGAGCAGCGCGCGATACTTGAAGTCCGCGCCGCGGCGTTCGGCGAATTCTGCCTTGGCGGTGGCGATAAGGTCCGGCCGCAGGAAGAGGTCTTTGCCAGCGAGTGCCAGCGTTTGCGAAGCGACGTTCATGCCCTTGAAACCGATGCCCATGCCGCCGGCGGCGGTCGCCTGCCAGCTGTGGGCGGAGGTGCCCGGCACCCAGGTCGCGGTGCGAAGGCCGACGGTCGGCACGGTCCAGCTCACGTCGCCGACGTCGGTCGAGCCGAGACCCGGCCGCTCGAAGTCCCAGGCCTGCACGTCTGCGTGCGATGCCAACGCGACATTGGGCGACATCAGCGACGCGTAGATCTTCTCCGCGAAGGCCTGTTCCTCCGGCGTGTAGGCGAAGCCGCCGACCGCGTTCAGCTTCTCGTTCATCACGCGCGCAAGCGCCTCGTTGGCGAGCAGATTGTGTGTGCCGCCGATGATCTCGTGGTCCACGGTCGTGCCGGTGCCGAGCGCGGCGCCCTCGGAGGTCTTCACCAGCCGGTCGAAGATGGACTCGACCATCGTCGCGTCGGCATGGCGCACGTAGTAGTACACCTCGGCGAAGTCGGGCACCACGTTCGGCGCGGAGCCGCCGCTGGTGATCACGTAGTGCATGCGAGAATCCGAGGGAATGTGCTCACGCATCATGTTCGCCATGTAGTTCATCGCCTCGACGCCGTCGAGCGCCGAGCGGCCTTTCTCCGGGGCGCCCGAGGCATGGGCCGAGAGGCCGTGGAAGCGGAATTTCGCGGACTTGTTGGCGAGCGCCTTGTCGACGCCGGCGAAGTTCACGTCCGAGGCGTGCCAGTGCATCACGGCATCCACGTCCTTGAACAGGCCGGCGCGCACCATGTACACCTTGCCCGATCCGCCTTCCTCCGCGGGCGTCCCGTAAACGCGGATCGTCCCCGGCGTGCCGCTCCGCTTCAGCCAGTCAGCGATCGCGATGCCGGCCGAGACCGAGGCGGTGCCGAACAGGTGGTGTCCGCAGGCATGGCCGGCGTACTTGCCCTCGATGAGCTTGCGTTCGGGAACCGCGTCCTGGTTGATGCCAGGCAAAGCGTCGAACTCGGCGAGGATGCCGATCACCGGCTCGCCGCTGCCCGCTGTCGCGACGAAGGCCGTCGGAATCCCGGCGACGCCGGCCTCGACCTTGAACCCGGCCTTCGTCAGTTCCTGTTGCAGGAGCGCGGAGCTCTGGGTTTCCTGGTAGCCGACTTCCGCCCAGTCCCAGATCTGCCGCGCAACCTGCTGGTCGCGCGCGGCGCGACTGGCCAGGAATTCCCGCATCCCGTCGCCGGATTCGGCGGCGAGAACCGCGGGGTACAGCAGGGCAAGGCCGAGGCAGAACACGGTGTTTTTCATAGACGGGAAGCTTAACGACCCATGGCGCCAGCATCCACCCCGATGAGCTAGGATTCGACGTCATGACGGCGCATCGCCTGCTCGTGATTGCCCGCCGGTTCCGCGGCCCGCCGACGTCGGGCAACGGTGGCTATACCTGCGGCATGCTGGCAGCGGCGGCATCGCAGCCGGTCGAGGTGCGCCTCATCAAGCCGCCACCGCTCGACTATCGGCTCGAGATCGTCGACGACCCGGCGACCGGCGGCCTGAAGCTCGTGGACGGCGCCGACACGGTTGCGACCGCGACTCCGAAAACCTTCGAACTGGAAGTGCCGAAGCCGCCGACCTACGCGCAGGCGCTCGCAGCCGTGAGCGACTACGAAGGTTTCCAGGAGCACGCGTACTCGGACTGTTTCGTCTGCGGGCCGGCGCGCCGACGCGGCGACGGGATGCGGGTCTTCGCCGCTCCTGTCGCCGGCATGGATCTCGTTGCCGCGGCGTGGATTCCGGTCCGGTCGCTGGTCGGGGCGGATGGCAAGGTACTGCCCGAGTTCATGTGGGCCGTGCTCGACTGCCCGGGATTCTTCGCAACCGGCGCCGCGGTGCGCGGGCCCCTGCTTGGCACCTATGCCGCGCGCATCGACCGCTGCGTCCACCTCGACGCGTCCTGCGTCGTCATCGGCTGGGCGCTCAAGCACGAAGGCCGCAAGCATGTCGTCGGGACCGCGATCTTCGACAACTTCGGCGAGCTGTGCGGCCGCGCGCTCGCGACCTGGGTCGAGCCGCGGCAGGGCTAGTCCGGCAGCGCGTGCAGCAGCTCCAGCCCCTCGGCGTGCTGGCGCTGGAATCCCTTCCACAACGTGACGCCGTCGCCGCCGGGACTTCTGGCGTCGTAAGGAACACCGTCGGGCGCTGACCATGAACCGCCTGCAGAGAGGGGCGCGAGGCCGTCGAGGTAACTCGCGCGGCTCGCATCGTCCTTCACGTACCGCTCGAGGAAGGCCGTGATGAAATGCAGGTTGATGCCAACGATGCGGTCCGCGCGCCAGAGCGGGTCCTCGAACCAGTCCTGATCCCAGAGGCGTTGGCGCATTTCCTCGGGTGCGGGCCCGAGGCCGACGCGGTGGCCGCCGCCCAGGTAGGTCAGCAGGTACCGGTTGCTGTTCGTCGCCTGGTCGAAGAAGGCGCGTGCGCCTGTTGCGTAGTCCACGGTGAAGTCACGATTGCCGGCAATCAGCAGCATCGGCGCGGTGATCGAGGCCAGCCCGTTGGCACCCCATGCGCCCAGGGATCCTCCGGCCGGCGCAAGGGCGACGACGGCCCGAATGCCGGGCACGCGCATTGAATCGCGCCGCTCGCCGCCGCGCGCGTAGGGTGCGAGACCTCCGTCGGGAACAAGCTGTGCAAGCAAACTGCCCGGATCGAGCTCGCCGCCGGCGGCGGTCAACACGCCATAGCCGCCCATGGAGTAGCCGACCAGGGCAGTGCGCGAGGGATCGACGAATCCATCCTCGCCCAGCGTGCGTTGCAGGGCCCTGGTGACAAATACGACGTCGAGTGGCCGGTGCAGTAAGGTCTCGTGGAACCGGGCGCGATCAGTGATCGGCGGGTCGCGGTGGCGGATCGCCGCGACGACGTAGCCCTTCGACGCGAGGTTCTCCGTGAGCCAGCTGAGCAGTACCGACTCGTTGTCGTACCCGTGCGAGACCACGACGAGCGGGAAGCGCCCGGCAGCGCGCTTCGCATCGCGCACCGCGATGCCGGCCCGCGTGAACCGCGTGGGCGGCGCCGGGGGCTCGGCCGTCAGGCTGCCGGAATAGGTTTCCGGTGTGGCGTCGACAAGGGTATCGGAGGGGTACCAGAGGTCGACTCCCACGCTCTCGCTGCGCTGCGGCGCGCCCCGGAGATCGATCGTCCGGACACCCACCCGGAATTCACCGAGCGCTGCAAGCTCCGGAGCATCCGCGCTCGGCCGACTCGGTGGCTCCTGCGCCGCGACCGGAGCCGCCAAGACGAGGCCAAGGACGAGGAATCGTCGCCATCCGATTCGGCCTGGGTTAACGCGGCTCACCGCGGGAAGTATGTCCTGATCGCGGGGAAAGTGCTGGCGAAAGCAGCTTCGCCGCCACCGTGAGGATTCCGTGATCTCTGGACACTAGTCTTACTCGCCGGAAGCAGCGGATCCGCCGGATTCGCGCAACGCCTGAGGAGATCAAATGTCATTCGTGAATCTGCGCCTGAAAAGCGCGATCGGGATTGCCTGCGCCGGGATGCTGTTGACGCCCGCCGCATGGTCGGAGACCGCGGAAGTCCAGGGAGGGTCGAGATACTTCGACGTCACCGTCACCAACCTGACGCGTGGTCAGCAGTTCACGCCGATCCTGGTCGCCAGCCACAGGTCCGGAGTCCGTCTCTTCGATCTGGGACAAGCCGCGAGTTCTGGCCTGCAGACGTTGGCCGAGGAGGGCAACGTTGGGCCTCTCACGGCCGAGCTGTTGGCGCAACGCGGTGTGCTGGAGGTTGTCAACTCCGGCGCACTGCTGGACCCCGGTGCCACCGTCACGATACGCGTCAGGACGAGACCGGGATTCGACCGCGTGAGCGTCGCATCCATGCTGATTCCGACCAACGACGCGTTCTTTGCACTGAACGGTGTTCGAATCGCACCGGAGACAGCGAGCGCATCATTTACTTCCGTTGCCTACGATGCCGGGTCTGAAGTGAACGACGAGCTATGTGCAAGCATCCCGGGGCCGTTCTTCGACGAATGCGGTGGTCCCGGTGGCGGTGCGGCGCCGACCGGCGGGGAGGAGGGATACGTGCACGTTCACGGCGGCGTGCACGGCACCGGCGACATCGTTGAGGCGCGGCGAGACTGGCGGAATCCCGTGGTCCACATCACGGTCCGTCGGACACGCTAGACGCGCGCAATAAACCGCCCGGTCGCCGGGTCTACTGGGCATGGATGCCTGTAGACCGGGCGCTCCGGGGTTGCTGGTGGTCGAGGACGATCTCGAGTTGGCGGCAAACCTCGCTTTGGTATTGCGCGAGACGCGCTGTGAGATCGTGCACGCAGATACGCTCGAGCGGGCCCGAATTCAGTTGCGCCGCAGGCGATGGGATCTCGTACTGCTCGACTCCGGGCTGCCCGATGGCGACGGCTTCGAGCTGTGCCGCGAGCTGCGAATGGCCAGATCCGACACCGCTGTCATGATGTTGACTGCGCGCTGCGATGAGTCTGACCGCATCTGCGGCCTCGAGCTCGGGGCAGACGACTTTCTCGGCAAGCCGTTCAGCCAGCGCGAACTCCTGCTACGTGCCCGAAGCCTTCTGCGCCGGCGAACAGCAGGTCGCGAGCTGGATCCCGGCGAGCAGGTGATTCACCAGGGCGAGCTTCGGGTGGACCGCCGCCAGCGACGGGTTTTCTGCCGAGGAACTGAGGTGTTGCTTGCGCCGAGAGAATTCGAGCTTCTGGCCTACATGGCAGAGCGATGCGGCCGGGTATTCTCACGCGCTCAACTGCTGGACGCAGTCTGGGGAGGCGGCTTCGAGGGGTTCGATCACACAGTGAACTCCCACATCAACAGGTTGCGATCCAAGCTCGAAGCCGACCCGGCGAATCCGCGATTGCTGATCACGGTCTGGGGGTGTGGCTATCGTCTGGTCGGAACGCCGGATCGCAATGACGCTTAGTCTCCGACTCACGTTTCTGCTGCTGGCCATCTTCGTCTTTGCAAGTGCCGTTGCGGTAATCCACGGCTACCGGGTCGCCGACAGCTACTTCCAGTCCGAGACCCAGGCGCTCGGAGCGCCAATCGCAATGTACATAGCCGACAACCGGTCGCCTTTTCGCGACGGCGTGTTCGACGCGGAAAAATTCCACGACCTTGCGCAAAGCGCGATGATCCTGAATCCTGCGATCGATATCTATGCACTCGATGCCGCCGGACGGGTGCTTGCGCAAGGCGGCGATGGGCGCGTGCTCGCTCGCGGGCGCATCGAGCTGGCTCCGCTGCTCGAGTTTTTCACACCAGGCCGTGCCGTGCCGCTGCTCGGCGACGACCCGCGGCACGCGAGCCGAAAAAGCGTCTTCAGCGTGGCGGCGGCCGGCCCTGCGCATAATCCGTGGGGCTACGTTTACGTGGTCCTTGACAGTGGTGCACGCCGGGAACTCGGCATCCAGTCATTACCGCTCGAATTCCGCGCGCTCGCGAGCGGCGGTCTGGCAGCCCTCCTGTTGTCAGGCTTCGCGGTAGCGGCGGTGATGTTCGTGTATATCACCATGCCGCTGCGGGCACTGGCGCGCGACATGTCCGCATTCGTCGCAAAGGATCCGGCGCGAGGCGAGGATGCGGCTAAAGCCCGCAACGACGAGATCGCCATTCTTCAGCAGAGTTTCCTGCATTTACGCGCGCGCGTTGACGAGCAGATGCTGGCGCTCCGGAGGGCCGATTCGGGGAGGCGCGAGTGGATTGCGCATCTGTCACACGACCTTCGGGCACCATTGACCATGTTGCAGTCGCATCTGGAGCGTGCACTGCGACTCGACGGTACCGCCAGCGCCAGCGAGCGTCGTGAAGCGATCGCGCGTGGGCTGATGCATTGTGACCAGATCCGTCGAATGCTCGAGGAACTGTTCGAAAGTGCCCGGCTCGAAGCACCGGCCCTGCAATTGCGACTGGAATCGTTCGAACTCGCGGAGCTGGTCCAGGACGCGGTCGCCGGCCTGGCGTCTACCGCAGATCGTGCCATGGTCAATCTGCGCTTCGAGATGGACGTGCCGGGTGCCGCGTGGGTAATTGCGGATATTTCGCTGATTCAGCGGCTGATCGACAACCTGCTGATCAATGCCGTCAAGGCATGCCGCAGGGGAGGCGTCGTAACCGCGGGTGTACGTCGCGACGGCTCGACCGTCACATTGACTGTCGCGGATGATGGCGAAGGCCCGACTGCGGACATGCGATGCGTGCTTGACGAAAGCCGGAATCCGTCAATCGGGGCCGGGGGGATGGGCCTGCGCATCATCGGGCAGATCCTGCGTCTGCATCGGCTCCAGTCGTGCGCGGCGAACGCGGCAGGCGGGGGGTCGCTCGTGACGATCCACTTTCCGGCATGCTCGGAGATTCCGTCGAGTCCGGCGCTTCGGCTGCGGCGCTGAGCCCGGTTTGCCAGCAGGCGCCGTTACCGCCGCTCGAATCCGTCTCCGCGCGCCGCACGTTGGCCGCTTGCTTTCCGTGCTCAAACTCGGACGTATGCACGCCCACGTAGTTCATGTTAATCATAAAATCGGAGCTCGGGGCCATCCATGGCGCCTTGACCAGGCTTGACACACTGCAGTCAGTTTGATTAATGACCCGCCGTGCACCCATTCGTCAAAGACCGCGAGGATTTCGACCGTCTCGGCACGCGCACCATGGAGATGCTCGGCGAGTACCTGCGCGGCCTGCCGGCGCAGCCGGTCGACCGCGTCGTGCCCGAGGAAGTCCGCCGCCGGCTGATGTCGCTGCCGCTGCCGGACCTCGGCATGTCGCCGGACGAGATGCTGGAGTTCCTGCAGCGCGAGATCCTGCCCTGGCCCGTCGCGATCGGGCACAAGCGTTCCTACGGCTGGGTCAATTCGCCACCCGCGCCGATGTCCATCCTCGCGGACGTGGTCGCCACGACGATGAACTCCGGTCTCGACGGCTACGATCATTCGGCCCTGTTCCTGATGGCCAGTCTCGGGCGCTGGATCATGGACCTGGTCGGCTTCCCGTCCGGGGGGAGCCTCTGCCTGCTGCTCACCGGCGGATCTGCGGCGACCCTGAATGCGCTGACCGCGGCGCGGCACCGCGCGGCTGAGCGCGCGGGCTGGAACGTGCGTACCGAGGGCCTGCAGTCGGGGCGCCCGCGGCTCATCCTCTACACGAGCACGGAGAGCCATTCCTCGATCCAGAAGTGCGCCGAGCAACTTGGCATCGGCACCGACAACCTGCGCGCGATCCCGGTTGACGCGGATTTCCGCATGCGTCCCGATGCCTTGCGCGAGGCGATCGAGAGCGACCTGCAGTCGGGGCACCTGCCGTTCGCCATCGTCGCCTGCGGCGGTGCGACCAACACTGGCGCGATCGATCCGCTCGATGCGGTCGCCGACATTGCCGCGGAGTTCGGCATCTGGCTGCATCTCGATGGTGCATTCGGCGCCTGGGCGGCACTCGACCCCGAGTATGCGGAGCGCTTCAAGGGGATCGCGCGCGTGGATTCCGTCACGCTCAATCCGCACAAGTGGCTGCAGGTGCCAGTCGACTGTGGCGCGCTGCTGACGCGTCACCCGGATGTACATCGCGCGGCGTATTCGCTGACGCCGGATTACCTCGTGGCGGGCGAAAGCGAGGTGCCCTGGCCCTGCGAGCACATGTTTGACCTCACCTTCGGCAACCGGGCGCTGAAAACCTGGGCGGCACTCGCGCGCCTCGGGCGCAGCGGTCTCGCGGAACTCGTGATCCGCTGCAACCGGCTTGCCGGCATGCTGGATGCCCGTGTGCGCACATCCCCGGACCTCGAGCTGCTGTCGCCCGCGTCGCTGTCGGTCGTGAACTTCCGCTATCGGCCGGCCGACCGGAACCTGGATGACGCGGCACTCGATTCGCTGAACCAGCGGATTTCGCAGCAGGTCAGCGCCAGCGGGGAAGCACACCTGCCCGTTTCGCGTGTGCAGGGCAGGACTTCACTGCGCGCCTGCTTCCTGCACTACGAGAACGACGAGGGTGACGTCGATCACCTCGTAAGACTCGTGCTCGGCCTCGGGCGCGGCATAGCGGGCAGCATCAGCCCCGCATGACGTCCTGCAGCCAGGCCGTCATGGCGAAATCGCGCGCATATTGCTCGCTCAGCAGCTGCAGGATCCGGACTGCCGTCTCGCCATTGCACAGGATTTCGACACGGATGTTTCCGGTGTGCTCCCACCCGGAACTGCGCCGGCCGCGACTGCCGCGTCCGCGTGCATCAATGATCGTGTAGCCGCCGACTCCGAGCCGGTCCAGCTCCGCGACCAGGCTGCGCTCCAGCGCTGACTCGGCGACGATCGTCAGCAACTTGTCTTCCGACGGCTTCATCCTGTCACCGGCACATTCCACCACGCGTGCAACCGGATTGAGATCGCATGATAGAGGGGGATGCCCGCGATGAGGTTGAACGGAAAGGTGATCGCCAGGGAGGCCGTCAGTGACAGTGCCGGATTTGCCTCGGGGACGGCGGTGCGCATCGCGGCCGGTGCAGCGATATAGGACGCGCTGCCGGCCAAGGTCGCCAGCAGTGTCGTGCCGCCGGGGGACAGCCCCAGTGCCAGGCCCAGTGAGGCGCCGACCAGGCCAAAGGCGACCGGAACTACCAGCGCGAATCCGACGAGGAACAAGCCATGGCGGCGCAACCCGCCGAAGTGCTCGCTCGCAATGAGCCCCATCTCGAGCAGGAACAAGGCGAGGATTCCCTTGAAAAGATCCACGAACAGGGGCGCGAGGCCGGACATGCCCTCCGCTCCTGCGAACCCTCCGATCGCCAGTCCGCCGAGCAGCAGCAGGACGCTGCGGCCCAGCAGCACCTCGCGCAGCACCGGCCCCCAGGCCGATGCGGATTGCCGGCCGCGCGCGAGCAGGATTCCGACCAACAACGCCGGCACCTCGAGCACCACCAGGAACAGCGCCAGCTTCGGCTCGTACGGAACGTTTGCGTGCAGCAGGAATGCCACGGCAACGGCAAAGGTCCCGACGCTCACGGACCCATAGTGTGCGGCGATGGAGGCTGCGTCAGGGCGCGCCAGGCGGCCGAAACTGCGAAGAATCCAGAATGCAACCCCTGCGAGTACGACGCCGAGTGCAATGACCGCCGCGAGTTCCGGCACGAGTCCGCTGACCGGCTGCCGGGCAAGCTCGACGCCGCCCTTGAGGCCGATCGACAGCAGCAACAACGTGCTGAGGAACTCATAGATCGCCTGCGGCAGGCGCAGGTCCGCGCGTAGCAGACCGGCAAGGGCGCCCAGCAGGAAGAACGCGATGATCGGATCGACCTGCGTCACGGCGTCATCCCGCGAGTCTCGATTTCCGCGACCAACGGATGCGGACGTCGTCCGCGCGCGCGAATCAGGAACACGGACTGGCGGACTTCCCCGATCCTCCCGACCAGTTTCAACTGATGCTGGCGCATCACCGGCTTCTCGATCGCCGTGGGAACGGCGGCGATGCCGAGGCCCAGCTGCGCAAAACCCTTGAGCAGCGCGCTGTCGTCGATTCGACCGACCACGTGCGGCCTCACGTCGTGACGGGAGAACCAGACCTCGAGCGCTTGTCCGAGCAGCGAGGAGGGGGACGAACCCGAGAGAAACGGCGCGCCCTCGAGGCTCGCGGGAAAGCCCCTGGCGTACCGGGTGGCCAGCGCTGGCGTCGCGACCAGGCTGATACCCGACTCTGCGAGGAGTTTCGCCTGTAGCGTGCGAGTCAGATTGGGCGGCACCGGCGCATCGGTGATCACCCCGTCAAACTCGCCGGCCGCCAGCCTGCCGAGCAGCTCGCCGGGCGTGCCCTCATGGCACAGGAGCTCCAGCTCGCCGCGATGCCGGGAGACGACCGCGTTGAGGATTGTGACCGTCATGAGCTTGGGAACACTGTCCGTGGCGCCGATCCGCAGGCTGACCGTGCGCGGGTGCCGCGTGCCGCCGAGGACGGACTGCAGCTCGTCGCCCAGTGCGAAGATCGTGTTGGCATAGTCGAGCGCGATGCCGCCTGCCGGGGTGAGCACCAGCCGCCGGCCGATGCGCTCGAACAGTGGTTGGCCGATCGAATGCTCAAGTTCCTGGACCTGGGAACTCACGGTCTGCGGCGTAACGAACAGTGTGCGCGCGGCGGTCGTGACGGAGCCCCGCCGCGCGACTTCGACGAAGTAGCGCAAGTGCTTGAAGTTGATGCGTTCCGCCGCTGTCATCAGCTATTTCCTGATGTTCAGCCAAAGATTATCTGATTTTATATGAGTTCCGAGCGGATTAGCCTTCCCGCCGATGCACAGGTTTAAGGCCGGTCTGATCCGCGCCGAAGTGGAGACCCGGGGTGTCAGCCTCACCGCCGGGCTGCGCCGCGCCCTGCAGGCGGAGCTGGAACGGTTCGTTGCTGAGTTTCCCGGTGTGGGAGGTTGCCTCCAGGTACGGCTGTTTTGCGCCGCTGCGGGCGGCGCGCCGTGCCGGGGGTGCCTGGTGTTCGCGCGGCTCGGCCGCGCGCGCCGGGCCGTGGTGGCGTCCGGCATCGACTGCGACCTGCGGCGCGCGGTCCGTGCGGCATTTGCGGGTCTGGTTCGGGCGGCCAGACGTGCCTCGGGACTGGGCCGGGTCGCGCACGACGGGCAATTTCAGAACTGACGGAAACGCAGGAGAAGATTCACTTGGACACTTTGATGACGTTTCTCGTTGCCGAATTTCTGGGCAAGCCCGTCTGGCTGTGGCTGACGTTTGTCGCGATCGTGGTGGCACTGCTGGTATTCGACCTCGGCGTGCTGAATCGCGACGATCACGTGATTGAGGCGCGCGAGAGCCTCTGGTTGTCAGCGGGTTACATCGGTGCCGGCCTCGCGTTTGGCGCGTGGGTCTGGTGGTACCTCGGCCAGCAGAGTGGGATGGAATATCTGACCGGCTTCCTGATCGAGAAGACGCTGGCGATGGACAACGTCTTCGTCATCGCCATGATTTTCACGTTTTTCGCCGTACCCCCCAAGTACCAGCATCGCGTATTGTTCTGGGGCATCCTGGGCGTGATCGTGTTGCGCGCGGTCATGATCGGGCTCGGGGCCGCGCTCGTCAGCCAGTTCAGTTGGGTGCTCTACCTGTTTGGCGCCTTTCTCGCGATCACGGGCGTGAAGATGCTGATCTTCGCCACGCACAACTTCGATCTCGCCCACAATCCGCTGGTTCGCTGGCTGCAGGGGCATCTGCGGGTGACCGACCAACCGCATGGCAACCGCTTCTGGGTGCGGCTGCCGGCGCCGGAACTGAAGGGCGGGGCGCCTTCAACGCGTCCAGGAGCGCCGCGGGTCTGGTGGGCCACGCCCCTGTTTCTCGCGCTTGTCCTGATCGAGTTCGCGGACGTCATCTTCGCCGTCGATTCGGTTCCAGCGATCTTCGCGATCACGCAGGACCCGTTCATCGTCTATACGTCGAATATCTTCGCGATCCTGGGACTTCGGGCGCTCTACTTCGCGCTGGCGGCGATGATCCAGCGCTTCAGGTACCTCAAGTATGCCTTGGCACTCGTGCTGGTCTTCATCGGCGTCAAGATCCTGCTGGTGGACCTGGTCGGCAAGCTCCCGGCCTGGCTGTCGCTCAGCGTGACGATCGGGTTGCTGCTGGCCGGCGTGCTCTACTCGCTGTACCGCACGCGCAGTAGTGCGGCCGGCGGGAACTCGCGGTGAGCGCCGGGTTGGAAGTGTCGAGGCACCCAACGCAGCACGCAGACTACTACGATGACTTTGGTCACCGGGCGCGTTGGCTGCCGCACGGCGCAGCAGCGTACGCGGAGATGGAACGGCAGATCGATGCCGCGTTGCACACCATCCGCCTCGAGTGGTATCTGGTGCGTGCCGCCGGGCCGGCCGTGCGTCTGCGAGATTCGCTGCTGCGCGCGCTGCGTCGCGGCGTGGAGATCAGAGTGCTCGTCGATGCCTACGGGTCAGCTGAATTGCCCGCCGACTACTTCAGCGGGCTCGAGCGTCTAGGCGCGGTGGTGCGGGTCTTCAACCCGCGCCGCCTGCTGCGGCTGCTGTTCCGCAATCACCGCAAACTGCTGATTTGCGACGGCGAGACGGCCGTGGTCGGCGGCTTCAACATCGGACCCGAGTACGACGGCGACGGCGTGACGCTCGGGTGGCGCGACCTGGGCGTACTGATCCGCGGTCCGGTCGCAGCCGATCTCTGCCGCAGCTTCGATGAGATGTTCGAGCTGGCTGAGTTCACGCCGGCGGCATTGCGCCGCTTCCGAGCGGGAGGACGGCAACCGGACGCCTCCTTGCAAAGGATCACACTCCTGACCAGCGGGCCCGGCTGCCGGCACTCGACGTTGCGTCGTACCTTGTACCGCGACCTGGCGCAGGCCCGATCGGTGATGATCATCGCCGCCTACTTCCTGCCTTCGGCGCGCATCCGCCGGCTCCTGCGGCGCTGCGTCCAGCGCGGCGGCCGTGTCCAGGTCATGCTCGCGGGTCGCACCGACGTGCCGCTGGCAAAGTTGGCCGCGGAGCACCACTACGCGCGCCTGATGCGCGCCGGGGTGGACATCTACGAGTATCAGCCGCAGATCCTGCATGCCAAGACGCTATTCATCGACGATGTCGCGTACGTCGGCTCGTGCAACCTCGACGCGAGGAGTCTGCGTATCAACTACGAGCTGCTGCTGCGGCTGGACTGGCCGGAGTTCGCTGCAGTGGGCCGCAAGCAGTTCCTCGATGACCTGGATCGTTGCCGCAGGATCGTGCCGCGGCGATGGACTGAGGGTCGCAGCCGGTGGCGGGCGCTGCGCTCACGCGTCGCCCACTTCCTGTTGGCGCGGGTCGATCCGCTGATTGCCCAGCGCAAGCTGAGGGCGCTCGCATGAACTTGCCGCAGGCGACACGACTCGCGACGTTTCGGAACCGGATCGCGGGCTGGATGGACTCTCAGCCGGTGCAGCGCCTCATCATCGCGCTGGTCATCCTCAATGCCGTGACGCTGGGACTCGAAACCGTGCCGGCCGCGATGCAGCGGTACGGCGAGCTGCTTGTTTTCGCGGACCGGAGCCTGCTCGCGGTGTTCGCCGCGGAGCTCGCCGTGAAGCTCTTCGCCTTCGGGCGTCGCTTCTTCCGCTCCGGCTGGAACGTGTTCGACCTCGCGGTGGTCGGGATTGCGCTCGTGCCCGCCACCGGCTCGCTGTCGGTGCTGCGCGCACTCCGGGTACTCAGAATCCTGCGCGTCGTGTCGGCTTTCCCCAAGCTGCGTTTCATGGTCGAAGCACTGATGCGCTCGGTGCCCGGGATCGGATCGATCGCGCTGCTGCTCGGGCTGTTCTTCTACGTGTTCGCCGTCATGGCGACCAAGCTGTACGGTGCGGCGTTTCCGCACTGGTTCGGCGATCTCGGTACATCACTGTTCTCGCTGTTCCAGGTGATGACGCTGGAGGGCTGGGTCGACATCGCGCGCGAGGTGATGACGCTGAGCCCCAGTGCCTGGGTGTTCTTCGTGCTGTTCATTCTACTGGCGACCTTCACGGTGCTGAATCTCTTCATCGGCATGATCGTCAAGGCGATGGAGGATTCGCCGTCGGCCCAGGAAGTCCAGCGGCAGCTCGCCGAAGAAATCGGTGCCCTGCGCGTCGAAGTCCGCAGTCTTCGCGAGGTGGTCGCGCCTGTAACCGCGACGCGAACTGTCGATTAGATTCGCTGGCTCAGCGTCGCAGGCGCATGGCCATCCAAACCGCGCCGCCGGCCGCGAGGACCCAGCCGATCCAGCCGGGCTGCGTGCCGAACGAGGTCCAGACGATGCCGCCCAGGAACACCGCGCCGGCCGCGATGATCGCGTCGCTGCGCCGGCGCTGGCGGGACAACTCGACGCGCAGCTTCTCGAGTGATTCCGACTCCGTGCGCACCACGAGCTCGTCGTCGTAAGCGCGACGGATCGCGCGACGCGCGATCACCGGCAGGACCTTGATGGCCTCGGCGACGTCGGGCCAGTGCTCGCGCAGGCTGCCCAGCACCGCGCGCGGACTCGCACGCTCGCGCATCCAGTCGCGCAGGATCGGCAGCGCCGTCTTCCACAAGTCAAGTTCGGGATAGAGCTGTCGGCCGAGTCCTTCGATGTTGAGCAGCGTCTTCTGCAGCAGGATGAGCTGCGGCTGGACCTGCATCTCGTAGCGGCGCGCGATCTCAAACAGGTGCAGCAGCACGACGCCGAATGAAATGTCCTTGAGCGGTTTGTCGAAGATCGGCTCGCAGACCGTGCGCACGGCGGATTCCAGCTCGTCCACGCGCGTACCGGCCGGCACCCAGCCGCTCTCGAGGTGCAGCACCGCGACCCGGCGGTAGTCGCGCTCGAAGAAGGCCAGGAAATTTCCGGCGAGGTAGAGCTGGTCGCGCGGGTCGAGGGTGCCGACGATGCCGAAGTCGACGGCAGCGTAGCGCGGGTTCTTCGGGTCCGTGACATCCACGAAGATGTTGCCGGGGTGCATGTCGGCGTGGAAGAAATTGTGGCGGAACACCTGCGTGAAGAAGATCGTCACGCCGTTCTCGGCGAGCTTCGGGATGTCCGCGCCAAGCTCGCGCAGGCGGGCAACCTCGGAGATCTGGATGCCGTGGATGCGCTCCATCACCATGACGTCCTGGCGGCACAGGTCGAAGTAGACCTCGGGCACGTGCAGCAGCGCGCTGCCGGCAAAATTTCGCTTGAGCTGGGAGGCATTGCCGGCCTCGCGCATCAGGTCGAGTTCGTTCAGGATCGTCTTCTCGTACTCGACGACGACCTCGCGCGGGCGCAGGCGTCGCGACTCCGGCCAGTACTCCTCGGCGAGGCCGGCGAGGGCGCGCAGTACCTCGAGATCCAGGTCTATGGCCTCGCGCATGCCGGGCCGAAGCACCTTGACGACGACCTCGCGGCCATCCTGAAGCGTCGCGGCATGGACCTGTGCGATCGATGCCGCCGCGAGCGGCGTGGCATCGAAGCTTGCGAAGATCTCCCCGACCGACCGGCCGAGCGAGGCTTCGATGCGGGCGACCGCGAGCGCACCGTCGAAGGGCGGCACGCGGTCCTGGAGTTTCGCCAGTTCGTCGGCGATGTCGGTCGGCAGCAGGTCGCGCCGCGTCGACACGACCTGGCCGAACTTGACGAAGATCGGTCCGAGATCCTCGAGCGCGCGCCGGAGCCGCTCGCCGCGGGTGCCGCGGCGGCGCGAGAACCAGGTCCAGGGCGAGAGCCAGAAAATGAAGCGCAGCGGGCGATACAGATGCGTCGCGCGCACGTAGTCGTCGAGCCCGTAGCGCACCAGCACGCGATGGATGGTGAGCAGGCGCCCGGCGACGCGCGACGAGATCATCGTCCGCCCCGCACACGCTCGGCCGCGGCGACGCGTGCCTCGAGGCGATCGACTGACTCGCGCAGCCGGTCCACGCCCTCGACGAATTCCTCCGCCTCGATCCGTACCGGCAGGTCGCGGCTCTCCTCGGTCAGGTACTCGGCGACGTTGCGGGCCAGGATGTCGCCGGCCCGCCGTCCGAAATCGAGGGCCTCGCGCGCGAAGCGCGCCGCGTAGTGAGCGGGTGCGTCGCCGGCGAACCGCGACAACTCCTCCTCGAGATCCGGCCGCGACGCCTCGAGCAGACGGCGGAAGCCTTCCGCGACCTCCGCATCGCCCTTCACGTCCATGCCGCCGGCGCGGATGGATTTCACCGCGTCTGCCGAAGCGAGCCGCAGGAACGAGAGCGGCATGCCTTCGATGACGGCGTCGGCCGGCTCGTCGCCGGCCGGGCGTATGGAGAGGAGTTCTCCCTCGGCGGCAAGCCTGACACGCAGCGGGGTCGCCGCAAATCGCAATTCCATCGAACGCCCGCGCAACTCCGCGAGCAACGCCCGGGCGCGGCTGGAACCCGCGATCTGCCGGTTCAGGATCCGCTCGAACGGGCGCAGAAGCTCGGGCGTCATGCCGGCCTAATGCACGACGCCGACATGCAACGCCACGATGCCGCCGGCGAGATTGTGCCAGCGCGCGTCGTCGAAGCCCGCCTCGCGCATCAGGGTGGCCAGCGCTTCCTGGCCAGGGTGCATGCGGATCGATTCTGCAAGGTAGCGGTAGCTTGCCGCGTCCCCGGCGACGATGCTGCCGAGCCGCGGGAGGACATTGAAGGAAAAGGCGTCGTAAGCGGGGCGGAGTGCCTCGAGCGTCGGCTTCGAGAACTCGAGCACGAGCAGGCGGCCGCCTGGTTTCAGCACGCGCCGCATCGCGGCGAGCGCCGCGGGCTTGTCCGTGACGTTCCGGAGCCCGAAGCCGATCGTCACGCAGTCGAAGCTGCGGTCCGGGAAGGGCAGGCACTCCGCGTTTGCAATCACGAACTCGACCTGGGTCGTAAGCCCACGGTCGATCAGCCGGTCGCGGCCGCGCGCGAGCATCTCGCGGTTGATGTCGGTCAGGACTGCGAGGCCCTCCTTGCCCACCTGGCGAGCGAGTCCCGCACCGAGGTCGCCGGTACCCGAAGCGACGTCGAGCGCGCGTTGTCCGGGCCTGAGGCCGGTCTGGGCAAGGGCGAAGCGCTTCCACAGCCGGTGCAGGCCGCCGGACATCAGGTCGTTCATCAGGTCGTAGTTGCCCGCGACGGAATCGAAGACGCCGCGCACGCGCGCGGTCTTCTCCTCCGGGGAGACCTTCTCAAAGCCGAAGTCGACGGTCTTCACAGCCTCCCGATTCTACGGGTTCGGCCGTGCTGAGTCAGGCGGCCTCAGGCGCCGGAAGAGATTCAACGCCAGGACGGCGAGCCCGCCCGCGACGATGCCGGCCACGGCATTCGCCAGCATCGGGGTCAGCGCGCCGAGCACTGCGCCGACGCCGGGAATTGCGGCCGCATCGACGGCCGCGTCCCGGATCCACCCGCTGACGGCGTGGAAGCCATGGGTGAGGATGCCGCCGCCGACCAGGAACATGGCTGAGGTACCGGCTACCGACAGGAACTTCATGAGCCAGGGCGCAGCCTGCAGGATGCCGCGGCCCGTGGTCGCGAGCGCCGCGCTTGCCATTCGGCTTAGGCGCAAACCGAGGTCGTCGAGCTTGACGATGCCGGCGACGAGTCCATAGACACCCACAGTCATCAATGCGGCAATGCCCACGAGCACGCCGACCTGCACTTCGAGCGCGCGGTCGGCGACCGTTCCGAGCGCGATGACGATGATCTCGGCGGACAGGATGAAATCCGTGCGGATGGCGCCGCGGATCTTGTCCTTCTCGACGGCGAGCAGCTCCTCGCGGGAACGGGCCAGCGCGGCGAGGTGCGCCGCGTGGTGTGCGGTGTCCTCCTTACTCCCGTGCAGCAGCTTGTGCGCGACCTTCTCGAATCCCTCGTAGCAGAGGAACAGGCCGCCGGCCATCAGCAGCGGCGTAACCGCCCACGGCAGGAAGGCGCTGATCGCGAGCGCGGCCGGCACGAGGATCAGCTTGTTGCGCACCGACCCCTTCGCCACTGCCCAGACGACCGGCAGTTCGCGGTCGGCGCGCACGCCGCTGACCTGCTCTGCATTCAGCGCGAGGTCATCGCCGAGCACGCCGGCGGTCTTTTTTGCCGCCACCTTGGTCATCACCGACACGTCGTCGAGGATCGTGGCGATGTCATCGAGCAGCAGGAGCAGGCTTGAGGCCATGTCAGGCGGGCGGCTTGCGCTCGTACCCGAGCTGCTCGCAGCGCTCCAGGTAGCGCGCCCACTTCTCGCCCTGCTGTACGCCGAGCTCGCGCAGGTACGCCCAGGTGTAGAGGCCCGTGTTGTGACCGTCGTCGAAGTGCAGCCGCACGGCGTAGACGCCGACCTGTTCGACCTGCATGACCTTGACGTTCTCCTTCGCGAGCTCGAGCTTGCCCTCGCCGCCGCCGTGGCCCCGCACCTCGGCCGACGGCGAGTGGACTCGCAGGTATTCGAAGGGCAGGGCGTGCTGCGAGCCGTCCGGCCAGGTCAACTCGACCATCCGGGACTTCGGCTTGACGGTGATGGCCGTCGGCGCGTCCATCAAAGGATGTAACGCGAAAGGTCTTCGTCTTTCGCGAGCGCGCCGAGGTGGTGTTCGACGAAAGCCGCGTCCACATCGATCGTCGTGCCGGCGCGATCCGCTGCCTCGTAGGACGCCTGCTCGAGTAGGCGCTCCATGACCGTGTGCAACCGGCGTGCACCGATGTTCTCGGTCTTCTCGTTGACCGACCAGGCGATCTCGGCGATGCGGCGAATGCCATCCTTCGCGAACTTCACGCTGACGCCTTCGGTACCCAGCAGTGCCGTGTACTGCTCGCACAACGAGGCGTCTGGCTCGGACAGGATGCGCTCGAAATCGTCGACCGACAGCGGCTCCAGTTCGACGCGGATCGGCAGCCGGCCCTGCAGTTCCGGGATGAGGTCCGAGGGCTTCGCCATGTGGAAGGCGCCCGAGGCGATGAACAGCACGTGGTCGGTCTTCACCATACCGTGCTTGGTGCTGACGGTGCAGCCCTCGACCAGCGGCAGCAGGTCGCGCTGCACGCCCTCGCGCGAGACGTCCGCGCCCATGGTCTCGGTGCGGCGGCAGATCTTGTCGATCTCGTCGATGAAGACGATGCCATTCTGCTCCGCGTTCGCGAGTGCGCGGGCCTTGAGCTCCTCTTCGTTCACCAGATTCGCGGCTTCCTCGTCCGTGAGCGCCTTCATCGCCTCTCTGATGCGGAGCTTGCGCGTCCTGGTGCGGCCGCCGCCCATGCCCTGGAATACCTGCTGGAGCTGCTGGGTCATTTCCTCCATGCCGGGCGGGCCCATGATCTCGAGGCCCACCGGCATGGCGCGCAGCTCGATCTCGACCTCGCGCTCGTCGAGCTTGCCCTCGCGCAGCATCTTGCGGAACTTCTGGCGGGTATCGTCGCCGTCCTGGAGCTTGGGCAGCAGCACGTCGAGGATCCGCTGCTCGGCCGCATCGATCGCGCGCGGGCGGACCTTGGCCATCTCTTCCTCGCGCGTCAGCTTGACCGAGACATCGACCAGCTCCTTGACGATCGAGTCCACTTCGCGGCCGACGTAACCGACCTCGGTGAACTTGGTCGCCTCGACCTTTATGAAGGGCGCACGCGCGAGCTTCGCGAGACGACGCGCGATCTCGGTCTTGCCGACGCCTGTCGGCCCGATCATGAGGATGTTCTTGGGCGTGATCTCCTGGCGCAGCGGCTCGGCGACCTGCATCCGCCGCCAGCGGTTGCGCAGCGCAATGGCGACCGAGCGCTTGGCTGCCGATTGGCCGACGATGTGCTTGTCCAGTTCCTGGACGATTTCGCGGGGCGTCATCGTTTCCATGATCAGCCCGCCGCCAGTTCGTCGATGACGAAATTGCGGTTGGTGTAGATGCAGATTCCAGCCGCGATGCCGAGCGACCGCTCGACCACTTCGCGGGCGGGGAGTTCGGTGTTGGCGACCAGCGCGCGCGCGGCAGCGAGCGCAAATGACCCGCCGGAGCCGACGGCCATCACGGCGTCTTCCGGCTCGATCACGTCGCCGTTGCCGGAGATGATGAAGGAAGTCTGGCGGTCGGCGACCAGCAGCAGCGCCTCGAGTCGCCGCAGTGCCCTGTCGGTGCGCCAATCTTTGGCCAGTTCGATCGCCGCGCGCGTGAGGTTGCCGTATTTCTCCAGCTTGCCCTCGAAGCGCTCGAAGAGCGTGAAGGCGTCCGCCGTGCCGCCGGCAAAGCCGGCCAGCACCTTGTCGCCATAGAGCCGGCGCACCTTGCGGGCATTGCCCTTCATGATGGTGTTGCCGACGGTCACCTGGCCGTCGCCGCCCATGGCGACGGCTCCGCCGCGACGCACCGAGAGGATCGTCGTGCCGTGCGGGTCGAACCGGGAATTACTCGAGGGATCAGTCATTTGCGCCTTTTTGCCCGCGGATGAGATTCGTCGTAAATGCGGGCCAGGTGCGCGAAATCAAGGTGCGTATAGACCTGCGTCGTACTGATGTCCGCATGCCCGAGGAGTTCCTGCACGCCGCGCAGGTCGCGGCTCGATTCGAGCAGGTGGGTCGCGAAGGAGTGGCGCAGGAGGTGCGGGTGCACCGGAACGTTTAGATTGGACCTGAGCGACCAGCGACCGATCCGCTTCTGGATCGCGCGTCCTCCCAGGCGCCGTCCGCTCTGCCCGACGAACAGGGCCCCAGCCGGGTCCTTCGCAAGCGACCTGCGATCGCCCAACCAGGTTCGCAGCGCCTTCACGGCTTTGCTGCCGACCGGCAGCACGCGGGTCTTGGCGCCTTTGCCGAGCACGCGCACCGTGCGGTCGGCGAGGTCGAGGTCGGCGACATCGAGCCCGGCGAGCTCGGCGAGGCGCAAGCCCGAGGAATATAGAAGCTCGAGCATGGCGAGGTCACGGCGTCCGAGGGCGTCTTCTGGATTGCGCGACAGCAGGCTCGCCACCTGGTCTACATCGAGCGTCTTGGGCAGTCGCTTCGCGGCTTTCGGCGCGCGGATGTCGGCCGCCGGGTTCGAGTCGACCACCTGCTCGCGGATGAGGTAATTGAAGAAGCCGCGCAATGCCGAGAGCCGTCGCTGGACACTGCGAGGTCCCAGGCCGTCACGATGTTCGCGCGCGGCGAAAGTGCGGATGTGGAAGTTGTCGAGCTGCTTCCAGCTGGTGATTTTTTCCGCCGCGCAGAACAAGGCAAGTGAGTCGAGGTCGCGCCGGTAGGCGGACTCCGTGTGGGGCGAGAGCCGGCGCTCGGTCCTGAGGTGGGCCAGGTAGCGCCCAAGCCAGGCGGCGGCTTTTGCCTGCATCAGTTCCTGGCGAGCGCGGCGGCGATCAGCTCCCCGATATGCGCGAGGAAATCCGTGCTCATCGTCGGGTTGAAGCGCTCGGCGTCATGCGAGCCGCAGGCGAGGAGGCCGAGGCTGCCCTTGTCGCCGAGCGGCACGAGCGCGACCGAGCCGACTTCCGCGGCATCGGCGCCGAACAGGAACTCACGCTGCGAGTCCCGCAGCTGGCCGCAGCGTGGCTTGCAGGCGGCGAAAAGCGTCTCGAAGGAACGCAGGGCCGGCAGCTCGGCCGGGACGACCCGCAGGAACCTGCTTTCGACCAGGCCGGCCGGCGCGTGACCGGAGGTCAGCACCAGGATCGACTGGCCGGCGCCGAAATCCTCGCGCAGCGTCGCCTCGATCGCCGCGACTGTGGCGGCCTGGTCGCGCGCGGCGATCAGCCGGCGCGCCATGGCGAGCACGCGACTGCCGAGCGCGTCATTCTCGCGCGCGACGTCCACGAAATCCTTGACCTTGCGTTCGAGTTGGCGATTGCGTTCGCGCAGGACCTCGACCTGTCGCTCGAGCAGGGAGACCGTGGATGCGCCGCCGCGCACATCTGGCAGCCGGATCTTCTCGAGCAGTTGCACGTGGCGATCGAAGAACTCGGGCGTGACAGCCAGGTAGGAAGCGACGGCCGTCTCGTCGATCTCGGCGATCTCGACGCCGCGCACGGGTCTTGTCGTCATGTCTTTACTTCTCCCTCGAAGGCACGTTCCGCGGGCCCCGTCATCCAGATCGGCTCGCCGGGTCCCTTCCATTGTATGTCGAGCCGGCCGCCCGGCAGGTCCACTTGCACGTTTTCGTCGAGCAGGCCGTGCCGGCGGCCGACGGCGACTGCCGCGCAGGCGCCAGTGCCGCAGGCACGGGTCTCGCCCGTGCCGCGCTCGTGGACCCTGAGCCGGATGTGGCCGCGATCGACGACTTCCATAAAACCGACGTTGGTCCGCTTCAGGAAGCGCGGATGGTGCTCGATCGCGGGCCCGAGACGCGCGACGGGTGCGTCGGCGACGGTCGGGACGCGGATCACCGCGTGCGGGTTGCCGATCGAAACGGCGCCAATCTCGACCTCGCTCGCGCCGACAGAGAGCGGGTAGACATAAGCCTCACCGCTCGCCTCGAAAGGCAGCTTCGCCGGCTCGAAGTCGGGCACCCCCATGGCAACCGACACCTGTTCGCCCTGCATCCGGGTCTGTACCAGGCCGCCCGGGCTGTCGAGCACGATCTCGCCCCCGGACGCGCCCGCGCGCTCGCGCAGGAAGCGCGCGATGCAGCGCGCCCCGTTGCCGCACTGCTCGACCTCGCGGCCGTCGGCGTTGAAGATCCGGTAGTAAACGGCGGTTCCCGGGCGACGGGGCGGCTCGAGCATCAGGGCCTGGTCGAAGCCGATGCCGGTGAAGCGGTCCGCGAGCCGGCGGATCAACGAAGCGTCCGGGGCGCCGCCCGGCGGGGCATCGAAGATGATGAAGTCGTTGCCGAGCCCATGCATCTTCGTAAAGCGCATGCCAATGATTCTACCGGTAAAATACCTCGTGGCCACCAGGAATCCCCGCGTCGGTTTCGTGAGCCTCGGCTGCCCGAAGGCGCTGGTGGACTCCGAACGCATCCTCACGCAACTGCGTGCCGAGGGTTACGACGTCGCGCCCACCTATGACGCGGCGGACCTCGTCGTCGTCAATACCTGCGGCTTCATCGACGAGGCCGTGCACGAGTCGCTCGACGCGATCGGCGAGGCGCTCGCGAAGAACGGCAAGGTCATCGTCACGGGCTGCCTCGGCGCGAAACCCCAGAAGATCATCGAACGTCATCCGGCAGTGCTCAAGGTCACGGGCCCGCACGCGTACGAGGAAGTCGTGAACGCGGTACACGAGTACCTGCCGCCGAAGCACGACCCGTTCATGGACCTGGTGCCGCCGCAGGGCGTGCGGCTGACGCCGCGCCACTATGCCTACCTCAAGATTTCCGAAGGCTGCAACCACCGCTGCCGCTTCTGCATCATCCCCTCGATGCGCGGCGACCTCGCGAGCCGCCCGATCGACCAGGTGCTGAACGAGGCCATTCGCCTGCGCAACGCCGGCGTTCGGGAACTGCTCGTGATCTCGCAGGACACGAGTGCCTACGGCGCAGACCTGAAATACCGGCCCGAGAAATGGGGGGGTCGCACGATCCCCACCCGCTTCCTCGACCTCGCGCGCGAGCTCGGCGAGATCGGGCCCTGGGTGCGCCTGCACTACGTCTATCCGTACCCGCACGTCGATGCCGTGATTCCGCTCATGGCCGAAGGCAAGGTGTTGCCCTACCTCGACGTGCCGTTCCAGCACGGCAGTCCCAGAATCCTGAAACTGATGCGGCGCCCGGCCCACGCCGTGAACACGCTCGAGCGCATCCGGCGCTGGCGTGCTGAACTGCCGCACCTGGTGCTGCGCAGCACGTTCATCGTCGGCTTCCCGGGCGAGACCGAGGAGGATTTCCGCGTGATGCTCGACTGGCTGGAAGAGGCCGAACTCGACCGCGTCGGCTGCTTCCGCTATTCGCCGGTCGAGGGCGCGGCCGCCAACTCCCTCCCGGACCCGGTACCGGACGAAGTCAAGGAGGAGCGCTGGCACCGATTCATGCAGGCGCAGCAGAAGATCAGCGCACGCCGGCTCGCGGCACGCGTCGGCCGCCGCATGCGCGTGCTCGTGGATTCGATCGCGGACGGCTGTGCGACGGCACGCAGCGAGGCCGACGCGCCCGAGATCGACGGCGTCGTGCGGATCCGTGGGCGCGGCGCCGCCCGGCTGCCCATTGGCGAGTTCGCGGAGGTAACGGTCACCGCGGCCTCCGAGTACGACCTCGAGGCGAAGCTCGCCAGATGATCCTCGTGCCCACGGTGCTGCGCGCGATCCGCGCCGACATCACGGTTCTTGCAGTGGATGCGATCGTGAACGCCGCCAACGAGACACTGCTCGGCGGTGGCGGCGTGGACGGCGCCATCCATCGTGCGGCGGGTCCGGGACTGCTTGCGGAATGTCGGCGGCTCGGCGGCTGCGCGACCGGCGATGCGAAGATCACCTCTGCCTACCGGCTGCCGGCGCGTCATGTGATCCACGCGGTCGGGCCTGTCTGGCGAGGCGGCGACCGCAACGAGCCGGACCAGCTGGCCTCCGCCTACCGGCGTTCGCTGGAGATCGCCGAAGCCGGATCGCTCGAGACCATCGCGTTTCCCTCGATCAGCACCGGCGCCTATGGCTACCCGGTGAAGCCGGCGGCCTCGGTGGCGATCGCGACGGTGCGCGAGTTCGTCGAGTCCACGAAGCGCCTGCGCGAGGTGATCTTCTGCTGTTACTCGGCGGCGGACCTCGCAGTGTACGAAGAGGTGTTGCGCTCATGATCGACGGCGATTCACTGCCGACGCTGGATGCCCCGCGCGTGCGCCTGCGCTGGCTGAAGGAGAACGACGTGGACGCGCTGTTCGCGATCTTCTCGGACGAGCGGATGATGCGCTACTGGTCGAGCCCGGCCATGCAACAACGCCCGGAGGCCGAGGAACTGCTGCTGCGGATCTACCGGCAGTTCGCGGACAAGTCCGGCTTCCAGTGGGGCGTCGAGCGCAAGGTCGACGGCGAACTGCTGGGTACCTGCACGCTGTTCAACATCCACCGCGCCAACATGCGGGCGGAAATCGGCTATTGCCTGCGCAGCGCGCATTGGCGCCAGGGTTACATGGGCGAAGCCTTGTCGACGCTCATCGACTACTCGTTCAAGGACTTGAAGCTGCGCCGCCTCGAGGCCGACGTCGATCCGGAGAACGCGGGTTCGCTCGGCATCCTCGACCAGATGGGATTCCAGCGCGAGGGGTTGCTGCGCGAGCGCTGGAACGTGGCTGGCCAGATCCAGGACTCGGTGGTGCTCGGGCTGCTGGCCCGGGAGTGGCAGTGCAGGGGAGCTTCGTGAGCGGCATCGCCGTGGTCCCGTTCCTTAGCCAGTATGCCGCGGACTTCCGCCGGCTCAACCTCGACTGGATCGAGCGGTTGTTCAAGGTCGAGGCGCCGGACCTCAAGGTGCTGGACGATCCGGAAGCCGCGATAATCGCAACCGGCGGGATGATCTTCTTCGCGCTCGAGGACGAAGCGGTCGTCGGCACGGTAGCGATGCTGCGCTGCGACGAGGGTCGCTGTGAGCTTGCCAAGATGGCCGTCGCGACGACCCACCAGCGCCGCGGCATCGGCGAGCTACTGGGCGTCGCATGCAAGGCCTGGGCTGCGGACAACGGCATCCGCGCCGTGTTTCTCGAGACCAACAGCAAGCTCGACGGCGCGATCCGCCTCTACGAGCGGCTCGGTTTCCGCCACGCGCCCTGGCCGCATCCATCCGACTACGCGCGAGGCGACGTCTACATGGAGATGACTATGCACAAGAGCAGGCTGGCGGGATTCATCATCGATTGTCGGACGGACGATCTTCACGGCGCAGCGCAGTTCTGGTCCGGCGCACTCGGCATGGCGACCGAGATCCTGCCGGGCCAGGAGGGCGACACGTACGTGAAGCTCAAGGTGCCGGATGGGCGCCTGCACATCGAGGTACAGGCAGTTGACCACGACAGTAGAGTTCACCTCGATATCGAAACCAACGACATCGAGGCCGAGGCAAAGCGCCTCGAAGCGCTCGGCGCGAAGCGGCTCAAAAAGGTCAACACCTGGATCGTCATGGAGGCGCCTACCGGTCAGCGATTCTGCATCGTGCGCCCGCAGAACAAGGACTTCGAGCAGAATGCCAACCACTGGAAATGAGGAGAACCCGATGATTGGATACGTGTCCGTCGGCACCAACGACTGGAATAGAGCGATTGCGTTCTACGACGCGCTGATGGCCGAGCTCGGCGCCAAGCGCGTCATGGACTTCGGCACCTTCGTCGCCTGGACCCAGGGCAAGGGCAAGCCCGGCTTTGCGCTGGCCCAGCCGCACAACAAGAAGCCCGCGACGGTCGGCAACGGCTCGATGGTTGCCTTCCAGGTCGACAAGCCAGGTCAGGTGGACGCGCTGTACAAGAAGGCGATGTCTCTCGGTGCAACCGATGAAGGACCCCCGGGCGATCGCGGCGACAATTACTACGGCGCCTACTTCCGCGATCTCGACGGGAACAAGCTGAACTTCCACTGCTGGACATGACGGCGGCGGTCTTCTCGATCGCGTCCATCGCCGGCTGGGCCGACATGGATGCGAATGCCCACATGGGCAACTTCGCGTACCTCAACAAGTGCGTGGATGCACGCATGGGTTTCTTCGAGAGGCACGGATTTTCGGTGTCGGAGTTCGCGAAGCGGCGCGTCGGTCCGGTCGTGAGGCGCGACGAGCTCGAGTACCACCGCGAGGTCGGATTGCATGAGCCGATCACGGTCACGCTCGCGCTGGCGGGCATGGCGGCTGACGGCTCGCGTTTCCGGTTCGTGAACGAGATCTTCAAGGGCGACGGCCGGCTCGCGGCGCGCATCCGCAGCGAGGGAGGGTGGATGGACCTCGCGGCGCGCAAGCTGATTGCGCCACCCGACGACCTGCGATTGGCGCTGGCCGCGATGCCGCAGGCCGCCGAGTTCGAAACCCTGCCGTCGAGCATCCGCAAGTGAATGCCTGGCGCGGGCGTTGCCACTGCGGGGCGATCGGCTTCGAGTACAGCACCGCGAAGCCGCCGGGCGAGTGGGCCGTGCGCGCCTGCCAGTGCAGTTTCTGCCTCAGGCAGAGCGCGAGCTACACCTCCGACCCGGCGGGCAGCGTACGCCTCGTGCACGAGGACGCCGCCGCGGTGTCGCGTTACCGCTTCGGCCAGAAGACGGCTGATTTTCTGTTTTGCAACCGCTGCGGCGGCTACCTTGGTGCGGAGACCGAGGAGGACGGGCAGGCACTCATGGTCATGAACCTGCGCGCCTTCGATCCGCAGCCGGAAGGACTGCCAGGGGTGCAGCCCATGACTTACGAGGGCGAAACGACCGTAGACCGCAATACGCGCCGCTCCGCGCGATGGACGCCGGTTCGGGACTGACTTAGCCGGTCTCCTTCATGAACGCCGCCCAACGTGGATCGGCGATGGCGAGATCCAGTCCGCGTCTAGGCAGCCGAAATAGAGAAGGCGAGCGCCGGTCAGCGCTGGCGCACGTAGTCACCGGGCGCGTCGCCGAGGGGCTTGTAGCCCTCGGCTGGCGCGCCCATCTCCGGGGGCGCGACACGATCCGGCGAGGAATGGGCCTTGAGCCATTCCGCCCAGGTCGGCCACCACGAGCCCGGCTTCGCCTCGGTGGTCGCGAACCATTCGTCCGCAGGCAGCGGCTCCTCGCCGCCGCGCAGCGTGCGCACGCGGTGCCTGCGCTTCGGGTGGACTGGGCCGCTCACGATGCCGGCATTGTGTCCGCCACTCGTGAGCAGGAAGGTGAACTCCGGCGAGGTCGTGAGCCCGCTCGCCTTGTAGACCGATTTCCAGGGGGCCACGTGGTCGGTCTCGGTGCCGACCACGAACATCGGTACGCGGATGTCGTCCAGCTTGATCGTCTCGCCCTCGACCTTGAAGCGGCCCCCGGCCAGATCATTGTTGAGGTACAGGCCGACGAGATACTCGGTGTGCATCTTCCACGGCATGCGCGTGCCGTCGGCGTTCCAGGCCATCAGGTCGATCATCCCGTCGCGCTCGCCCTTGAGGTAGGACTTCACGGCCGGTTGCCAGAGCAGGTCGTTCGCACGCAGCATCGCGAACGCGCCGCCCATCTGCTTCGAGTCGAGGACGCCCTCCTTGTACATCAGCGCCTCGAGCATCTCGACCTGCGCCGGACTGATGTACAGCGACAGCTCGCCGGGCTCGCTGAAGTCGGTCTGCGCGGCGAACAGCGTGATGTCCTTGATGCGCGTGTCGCCCCACTCTGAGAGCGCTGCGGCGGCGATCGAGAGCAGCGTGCCGCCGATGCAATAGCCGACCGCGTGCACGTCGCGATCGGGGACGACGGCGGTGACGGCATCGAGCGCCGCGTAGACGCCCTTGCGCAGGTAGTCGTCCATGCCGAGATTGCGGTCGGCGGCAGTTGGGTTCTTCCAGGACATCATGAAAACCGTGAAGCCCTGGTCCACGAGCCAGGCCACCAGCGAGTTCTTCGGCGACAGATCGAGGATGTAGTACTTCATGATCCAGGCCGGGACGATCAGCACCGGCTCGGCATGAATGTCCGGAGTGGTCGGCGAGTACTGAATCAGCTCTATGAGGTCATTGCGGAAGATGACCTGGCCCTCCGTAACGGCAACCTTCTCGCCGACCCGGAAATCCTCGGTGCCGGGCGTGTCGCCGCCGCTCAGCGTGCGCTCGATATCGTCAAGGTAGTGCTTGTAGCCACGCGCGAGGTTCTGGCCGCCCTCGGCGATCGTCTGCGCGATCACCTCAGGGTTGGTCAGCGGATTGTTGGCGGGGGAGAGCGACTCGGCCGCCTGACGTGCGGCGAACTCGACCAGTGCGGCATTCTTCGGCTCGACGCCCGGTACGTCACGCGACGAGGTCTCGAGCAGAGCCATGTTGTTGCGGAACGCCTGCGCCCAGACGTTGAACGGGTATTGCTGCCAGGCGGGGTTCGCAAAGCGGCGGTCGCCATTCTCTTCGGGCGCCATCGCCTTGCCGGATGCGGCCTCGGCGTTGAAACGCCAGAGATCCATCGCCTGCCGCACCGCCATCTGCTGCAGTTCGGCCTGCTTCTCGGGCGACTTCGCAAGGTTGAGCCACCAGTCCCAGAAGGCCGCGCCATAATCCTGGGGCGCGAGCCCGCCGGTCATCTTTGCGAGCATGGCGCGAAACTCGCGCTCGACGACGTCGATCTTGTCCATTCCCTACATTATAAAGTGTCGCGCAGCGCGACGGTGTCGTCTGCCAGCCGGGCAAGATCGGGACGCGCACGCTCGGCTATCAGCTTGCGCGCGGCCATGAAATCCCTGGCATGGTTCACGGCATCGAGCGCGATCAGCTCGCCATCGCGCAGGTAGCAGCAGCTGAATGACCGGGTCGCGGGGTCGCCGCGCAGGATCACGCTGTCATAATGCTGGCTGAGCCCGACGATCTGCAATTTCAGCTCGTACTGGTCCGACCAGAACCACGGCGTCTTGTCGTGCGGCGTGGGTTTCCCGCAGATGTTCGCGGCCGCTGACTTTGCCTGTTCGAAGGCATTGTCCACGGACTCGAGCCGGATGCGCCGGCCGTAGCGCGGGCTCGGGTGACTGCAGCAGTCGCCGATCGCGTAGATGTCGGGGTCGCTGGTGCGGCAATGATCGTCCACCGCGATCCCGTCGTCGCAGGCGAGGCCCGCGCCCTGCGCGAGCGCGCAGTTCGGGACCAGGCCGATGCCCACGATCACGATGTCCGCGGGCACCTGTGTCCCGTCCGCGCACTCGACGGCGTGGACACTGTCGTCGCCGAGGAGACCGCGCACGCGCCGGTCGGTCAACAGGTTGACGCCGTGGCTCGAGTGCTCCGCCTGGTAGAAGCGGCTCATCTCGGGAGCCACGACGCGATTCATCACGCGGTCCATCATCTCGATTACCGTCACGTCGTGACCGAGCTTGCGGAAAGTCGCCGCGCACTCGAGTCCGATGTACCCCGCGCCCACGATCGCGACGCGCACGCCGGGCTTCAGCCTGGCGCGGATCGCCTCGACATCCGCGACCGTACGCAGCACGTGCACGCCGGGCAACTCTGCGCCCGGCACCGCTAGCGGGCGGGCGTGGCCGCCGATGGCGAGCACCAGTTTGTCGTATGCGAGCCAGCCGCCGTCGGAGAGCGTCACCTTGCGTGCGCCTGCGTCGATCGCGACCACCGGGTTGCCGAGCATCAATTCGCAGTGGATGTTCTCGTAGAAGCTCCCGGGCCGGATCGGCAATCGCTCCGACTCCAGCTCGCCAGCGAGGAATTTCTTGGACAGCGGCGGACGCTGGTAGGGGATTACCGGCTCGCCGCAGGCCATCACCAGGCGGCCCGCGTAGCCGTCGCGGCGCAGGCTGTCGACGACCTGCGCCGCGGCATGGCCGCCCCCGGCGATGACGATGGTGTCCAGCATGCGCGAGAACTCCCCCTGAATGCGGCCGATTATACTGGCGCGCCGCTGTGCGGCAGGGAGCGGCGATGGCGGAGGCCGGCGGCAGGACATTTGCGCAGAATGCGGGCCTCCTGGCTGGCCTGGTCGTGCTTGCGGCCACGCTCATCTCCGAGCCGCCTGCCGGCATGACACCCGCCGCCTGGATCGTCGCCGGCACCATGGCCCTGATGGCTTGCTGGTGGGCGACCGAAGCGCTGCCGCTCGCGGCGACCGCACTGGTGCCGCTCGCGATCCTGCCGCCGCTGGGCGCCATCTCGGCCGCGGACCTAGCCCAGGGCTATGGCAACACGACTCTGTTTTTGATCCTGGGCGGCCTCCTGCTCGGCCTCGCGATGGAGCGTTGCGGCCTGCATCGGCGCATCGCCTACGCAATCGTCGCGCGCGCGGGCGGCCACGCGCAGGGCCTGGTGTTGGGGATGATGTGCGCGACGGCGTTCGTGAGCATGTGGGTGCAGAACACCTCGTCCACGCTGATGATGATCCCGGTCGCGCTGTCGGTCGCGACCATCGTCGCTCCGCAGGACGGCGTGGCAGGGCGCGATGCCTCGAACTTCGCAAAGGCGATCGTTCTCTGCATCGCCTATGCCGCGACGATCGGCGGGCTCGGCACGCTGGTCGGCACCGCGACCAATGCGCTCGTCGTCGGCTTCATGCAGCAGAGCTACGGCGAGACCATCAGCTTCACGCAATGGCTCGCATTCGGGATCCCCACCGTCGTGCTGCTGCTGCCCGTCGCCTGGTTCGTGCTGGTGCGGATTGCGTTTCCGTTCCGGCTCGGCGAGCAGGCGACGGCGCGCGACCGGCTCGCGGAGGCGCGCGTCGCGCTCGGTCCGATGACTTCCGCGGAGCGGCGCGTGTCGGCCATCCTCATCATGACAGCGACTCTCTGGATCACGGGACCGCTGATCCAGAAACTACCGGGGTTTGGCGCCTGGAACGACACGACCACGGCCTTGCTTGCCGGACTGGTGCTCTGCGTCGTGCAGAACGGTACCCGGGAGGGGGGAGGCCTGCTGCTCGGCGCGGACCTGCGCCGCGTGCCCTGGGACGTGCTGATGCTGTTCGGCGGCGGCCTCGCGCTGGCCGAGGCGATCCAGGTCAGCGGGCTGTCTGACTACCTCGGTATCGTGCTCGCCGGCATCGGCACGCTGCCGCTGGTCGCGCTGATCGGGACCATGGTTGCGTTGTTGGTGTTCTGGACCGAATTCAACTCGAACGTCGCGACCGCGGCGACCTTCATGCCGATACTCGCCGCGATCGCGGCCGCTTCCGACTACCCGGTGCTGCAGCTCGTGGCGCCGGCCGCCATCGCGGCTTCATGTGGATTCATGCTGCCGGTCGGAACGCCGCCGAATGCGATCGTATTCGGTACCGGGCGGCTGACGATGCAGGAGATGATCCGCTCCGGCTGGCGCGTCAACCTCGCCGCAATCGCGGTCGTGACGCTCGTCTCGGTCGTGGTGATCCCGCTGATAGCCTGAGCGGCTACTTCAGCTTGGTCTTCGACAGGACCCGGCCGCTCGCTGGGTCGAGGTCGCAGCGGTAGGCGGAGAAGGAGAGCGCGACCAGCGGCTCGCGGCTCTCGATCATGTAGTAGTGGTCCTGGACTTCGGGCTGCTCGGCTTCCCATTGCAGCTCACCCGATGGGGCATAAGCGCGCAGGTTATGCACCGGATCACGCGGCGCCTTGCGGCCGCTGTAGGCGGGGTCGTCGAGGAAGGCGTGCGGATCCAGCAGCACCACGGCATGGCCACCCGCCCAGAAGGCGTCGCGCACCATGTACTCCATGCGCAGCGGCTTGCCGTCGATCTTGACGATGTCGCCGTCGTGGGTGACGGCGCGCTTTGGGTCAGCGGTCATACGTGATTATTATCTCACTGGAGCAGCCACGTGGATCGAAATCTGAGGTAATACTGCCCCACTTGTACTGGTACGGAGCATTGCCGAGCTCCTGCGCAAGCCAATGGTCGTGTATGGCTTTACGTTCAACTTCGAGCGACTCCGTCCACCGTCCTTGGGCGTCGCTCGGCACGGACATCATCAGAAAAACTCGATTCAGGCGCTCACCATCAAAGAATACTGTGGCAGAAATGCCGGTCTCCGGATCAAAATCGTACTGATATTTGGTGCCATACGCTTTTTCGGATTTAACTGTCCGGCCAAGTGACGACCTCAAGAACTCTGCGCGTTCGTCGGCAACCCCAATCGACCCGATTGAGAAATCGACGACGCCGTCATGAATGTTGATCCGCATCTTCATGGCTCGAGGGGTATTTCCCGAACAAATCTCAAACTGGTCTCAAAAGACGGTACTACTACCTGGGGCAGCCGGCCAACTCCGTAGTCAATGTTAGCCATGGCCAGCCCGAATGCAGCAGGTGCGTTGGAAGTGACTTCGTAGGCTGCGACGCTCGTGCGATATCCGAGCTCCCGATGCTTTCGAATCTGAAGCCCGCTGAACAGATTGTCAGCGTTACCACCGGAGCGACGTAGCGCGCTTGCGGTCGTATAGAAGGCTGTTTGCCCAGGATATCCGCTGTATAAGAGTGTCCCTTTCTTTACCGTGATGTCCTTGAATCGATCTATTCCAGGATATTTTGGCGTGCCTTGGAACGATCGCGCGATCGCGCTAGGCGCGCGCGTGACCAGATCGCCGCCAGCTTTCCTGATAACTCCCGCAGCACCACCAAGGAAATAGCCGACGTTTCCCGCCGTCGCGCCGGCGCGACCGGCGTCGCCCGACGGCTCGCTGAAGTACTGGAAATCCGGGTCGGCCCCGACCAGCAGCGCGACGGGTGACGAGGAGATCGCGAGATTGGCGACGCGCGCTGCGAATCCCTGGACGGCGTCAAAGGGTCCATTGACCGGCAGCGACGGGTCGGCGTTACGGCCGACGGTCAGGACAATGCTGGACGGTGAAACGAGCGTGCCTGAGGCCATGGAGCAGGCGAGGGCGCTGCCGTTCTGCCCGCAGGGGTCGCGTTCGAGAGCGCTTGCGATCTCCGAGGCGTGCGCACCACCCGCCGCCCGCATGTACTGCGCCCAGGTCGCCGCGATGACGGTGATCTGCACGCAGTTGCCCGACGACGTAGCGAGGCAGGGGACGGGATCGAAACCGCTCGGGTCCGTGAACGCTAGCGGATTGTTCAGCACGTAGCCGTAGCGGTTCAGGCCTTGGCCGTCATGCGGTCGGGTGACGAAGGGATCCGCACTGATGAATCGCCCGAGCAACGGGTCGTAAACGCGCCCGTTCATGTGGATCAGCTCGACGTTGTCTAGGTGCTCATGCCCCGTGAAGCCATCGCGCGTGATCGCCGCCATCTGCGCGAGCTCGCTGGCGGTCGGGATGCCGCTCCAGTTCGTCTTGCGGCGTGCGCCGAACGCCCCGAAGCTCTCCGCGACCACGACGTTGCCGTCGGAATCGGTGATCCGGTCCGTGCTCCCGAGATGGTCCAGCGTCACGTAGCGCATCGCCGTCGCGGAACCGTCGCTGCGTCGCTGCTGGACCGCGATGCCGCCGGGCGCCTGGAGGTAGTGCCGCCAGGTCGTCACTCCGCCCTTTGCAGATTTGTCGAACCACGCGCCCGCGTAATGCGTCGTTTCAGTAACGGACCCGTTTTTCGCGACCTGTTTCCAGCGGTTTCCGGCGGGACCGTAGGAAATCTGGCTGCTGTTTCCGTTCGAATGGGCAATCGACCGCGGCAGGTTATCGCTGGTCCAGGCGATGGCTGCGCCGCCGCGCTTGGTCATGTTGCCGTTTGCGTCGTAGGTAAAAGTCTTCCCGCCGGCAGAGACGACGGCGTGCCGGCGTTTTGCGTGGTAGGTGTAGCAGGGCGTAGAACCCGGGCAAACGTCGGACTTGCGCAGGATGTTGCCAATGGCGTCGTAGGAGAGTTCGAGGCTGACTGCCCCGTCCCTGCGCGAATCGACGAGTCGATCCAGGCTGTCGTAACGGAAGTCCTCAGCGAGTCCCTGGGCGAGGTCGCGGCGACGCACGAGGTTTCCGGCGGCGTCCCAGTCCCAGTCGAGGTCCTGGACGGCCGCGCCACCGCTGATGCCGGACTGGCGATACTCGAGTTCGCCGGTGAGCGGCGAGAATCCGCTCACGACACGCAGGCTGGAGCCAAAGGTCTCGTCGAGGGCATTGCCGGCGGCATCCTGCGCATTGAGCTTCCACCAGGACTCGTCCATCGCATCGGCATTGCCGACATGCGTCACGCGCCCGGCGCCGTAGTCGTGCCGGACTTTGAGCGCAGTGCCGGATCCGGCAGCCGGGTAGGTCAGCACGTCGAGCAGGCCGAGCGCGTTGTACTTGAAGCTGAACAGGTAGCTGGCGTCGGAGTTGACCGCGTGCGTAGCCGGTCGGCCGATGCCGTCGTAAGTGAAGGCTTCCGAATAACCCGGCCCTGCGAGCGCGACGAGACGTCCGATGTTGCCCTTCGCGGCGGCGTTGCCCCAGGTCCAGGTCGACGTGCCGTCCGGCGCGGTCCGTTTCGTGACCCGCCCGAGCTTGTCGTGGTCGAAGCGCGTGACACTGCCTTTGGCATCGCCCAGAGCCGTCGTCTCGCCGAGCGCATTGCGGGTCCAGTTCCAGGTGCCTCGGTCCATGTCGGCGACTGACAGCTTCATGCCCCGTTCGTTGTAGCCGATGGAGGCGACGCTGTTGCCGAGTGCGTCGCGCACGCTTAGCAGCGCCCCAAAGGCGTCGGACTCGTATCGCGTCACGCCGCCCTGCGGGTCGACGACCAGGGCGACCGGCCCCCACGCGCTGCGTGTCAGCGTGGTGCTGCGCCCGAGCGGGTCAGTGCGCGTCAGCGCGAGTCCTGCGTACTGAAGAGTCTCGGATCGCGCGACGGGCCCGCCGAACGACAGCAGCTCCGCGCCAGCGGGTCGGCTGAGTTCGTCATAGGCAAAGTTCCATCGCGGTGGCGTAGTGTCTCCTTCCCAGTGCGGCAGGAGGCTTCGCGTCACGAGGCCGAGCCGGTCGAAGTCCACGCCGGTGACGGCATTCCCGCCAACGGGTTGCTGGGACCGCTGCAGGTAGCCGCGATCGTGCTGGTCCACATGAAGGACGGACGTCACGCGTGACACGCCGGCGCTGTCGAGATCGTCCTGGCGCAGCGTGTACCGGATGCGGTCGTCGCAAGTTCCCTTGCAGGCTTCGCGGCGCCATTGCGTCGCCGTCCGATCCGGCAGCGTCTCGCGCGTCAACCTGCCGAACGCGTCGTACGCCCATTGCGTGGCGGCATTGTTGGGATCCGTGAACGAAAGCAGGCGTGCGCTGCCCGCATCCCAGGAATACCGCGACGACTGACCGAGCGAATCTATGACTCGCGCCGGCAGCTGACCGCGGCCATCCCACTCGATTGCGGCCGTGCGCGCGGCCATGCCGGCGCCCGTGACCTTTTCGCCGACCACGTTGCCGTAAGCGTCGTACGAAAGATCGTTGATTACCTGCCATTGCGTGTCGCCCGGCTGCAGCCGGATGCGCGTCGGGCGGCACTTCGGGCCGTCCCATTCCTGATCCGCCGCGCGCACGACGGGCGTGCCGCCCGCCAATGTGTGGCTGGCAGTCAGTTGCACGTTTTGCGATCGTCCGACACACCAGTTTGCCGTGTCGTTGAAAACTCCGGAGTGCAGCACGCGCACGGAGGCGGAGGAACCGGCGTTGACGCCACCCGCGATCTCCGTGGTGGTAATCGTCTCGTCGGTCACGAACCCGGAGACCGCGTCGATCGCAGCGACCCCTCGCACGGAACGCATGATCTCGGCGCCGTCGAGTGCTGCACCCGACTCGTAAGTCCGTGTCGTGACCGTTGACGGATACGGATACTGGCGCGCGAGGTATCCGCTTCCCCACCCGAGCTTCGACCAGCGGTACTCCGTGCTCGAGGCCGTCTTGCCGGATGACCGGCGCGTGACGACCAGTTCCGGCAGTCCCGCGAACGGGTAGTCCTGTCGTTGCAGGATTTCAGTCGAGAGTGGCTTGGCAGCCGAAAGGTCGGTGCGAACCAGCTTGCGGAAGCCGAGGATTCCGCGGCCGCGTGCGTCACGGCGGAGACCCTCGTAGCGAAAACCCGTGGACGACAGGTAGCCCTTGCCGGTGCCGTCGGTGGTCTTGAGCAGGGCGACGACGTTGTCGTTCGTCTGCACGTCCTGCTCCGGCCATTTGGCGCCGTTGCCCGCGACGTGTACCAAGGGGTCGGTCAACGGCTTGTACGTGAAGATCGCCTTCAGGCCAAACCCGTCGGTGGCGGCCAGGAGCAGATCAGGCATCGGCCCATCGCGCAGTCGCACGCGCAGCGTGTTCGCGGCCTGCGTGATGAAGTCCTGGAGGCCGTCGCCGTCGACGTCCCGGCCCGATGCCGTTATCAGGTTCTCGTGAGGCACGCCCGTATCGATGACAGGCGCGACGCTGTCGCCGCGCGACAGGGCGACCTGCCAGTTCACTGTTCCGCGCATTAGGAGATCGTCGCGGCCATCGCTATTCCAGTCGTGGACCTGGAAGTAGACGGACCCGCTCCAGGCGGGCCCCTGCAACTCCGCGGATGATCCGATCGTGGTGCAGGAGCCGAGGCGGACACGAAGGTAGCCCGTGATGTGCTTGTAGGCATAGTCGGCGCAATCGTCGTCGTTGAACTCGAGGGCAAGGAGCCCGGTGAACAAGGAGTCGAAGCGGTCGTTCGCGTAGCCGGATGCGGAGATGCGGGCGATCGAGTAGTTCTCGTTCATCAGGATGTCTTCCGCGCCGTCGCCGTCGAGATCGACGCGCGCACTGATGAACTCCCCGCCCTCGGCGCCGTTGTAGGCCATCGCCTGCCGTTGCGAGTAGAGGGTCGCCGGGGGGCCGTATCCGCCCGCGGGGAGTGCGTAGCGGACGTACACCTTGAGGTCGTCGTAGTACGGTGCGGGCACTTCCGACCAGACAAGGTCGCCGAGCCCGTCGCCATTCAGGTCGGCGCCGCGCAGATCGCGTATGCCCGCTGGAATCGCGATGCCGGTGTCGATGGCGGCCTGCAGCCCGGTGGGACCGCCGTGCACGACGGCGAAGTTTCCGGTTGCGGCGCGCATCAGGAGATCCTTGCGGCCGTCACCGTTGGCATCGAATGCAACGCCGAGGCCCAGCCGGGCCGCAATCCCTGAGTTGACGGCGGCCCCGAACGATCCGTCGCCCAGACCGAGACGGAGATGCAGCGTGGAGGAATCGATGTTCCCGCCGCCCGCCCACAGCAGATCGCCGCATCCGTCGCCATTGAAGTCGTTGAAGCTCCAGCCCGTCCTTCCTGGTACGACGTAGCCCGCGGGGATCGGCGCCGCGACGCTCGGGGCTTCGGCCAGGCCAGCCGCGGCGTTTTGCCATTGCAGGGTTGTCGGCGCGAGGCAATCGCTGCCGCCGGCGCCGCATTCCCGCAGGGACGCAAGACGGCTCCTTCCGCCGGACGAGAGCGCCGGTTCGTAAGTGAAGTCGTAGCGGCGAAGTACGGCGCTGTCGTAGAGCAACTCGATTCGATCGAGGCGTACGACTTGCCGGATGGGCAGGCCCGCAACGAACCCGGCATCGACCTCCTGGTTCGGCCGGTTCACGTAGGAGAACGCGATCTCGTGCGATGCGACCGTGCCGTTCGCCGGATGGGCGTTGTAATGGATGCTTGCGATGCGAAAGGCTGCGCTGACGGATTCCTCCGTATAGCGATAGTCGATGACGTTGCCTGCACGGTCGCGAGTGCGGTTGAGTGCCCAGGCGCGCGCTCCGCCCGTGGAGGAGCCCTGCACGCCGTCGATGCGCGAGTCGTGCGTCGCACCGTATTCGTGGATGCGACCATCGGCGGACTCGACCGTGAACCAGGCCGGGCCATTGGTCGAGGCACCCTGCACCGCGCGGATCCGCGCGAAAGACTCGATTTCCGTTCGGTATTCCGCGTGCGGTGCCGAGTAGGCGGACGTACCCACGACGACCAGGCGTTGTCCGTCGAGGCAGAAACGATCCACGGTCGACCGCAACGGCGCCGCGCTGACGCCGTCCTGCGCGACTGTCCGCGGGCATCGCGTGATCTGCGAAAGGCCGCCGAGGGACCAGCCGACGCCCAGCAGCCCGCCGCGCGTTCGATGGCGGTACTCGAGCGAGAGTGCGGGCGTCATGCCGTTGGTTCCCGGAGGAATGGCGAGCGGTATCGAGTACTGCGCCTCTCCCAGCGGCGAGACGGCAGCGTAGCCCCGGGTCCGGCCGATGCCGGCCTCCGCCGCGAGACTCACGAGCAGTGCGACGATCCCGAGAAGTGCCCCAAGACGGTGAGATGCGCCAGGCAGGTCCATTGCCAGTCTCCGATTGGGCCGGCATTCCGCCGGCATCGGAGACGCTAGCGGCCCGCACGCGTCGGGACCCGCCCCATATCGAGGGCAAATCCGTAGAATCAGCCACAGGATCCCGATCCGGGGAAAGACTCAGGAGCCGCGATGAAGCTCGTCACCGCCATCATCAAGCCCTTCAAGCTCGACGACGTCCGCGCGGCACTCTCGGAGATCGGCATCTCCGGCATGACCGTTACGGAAGTGAAGGGCTTCGGCCGCCAGCGCGGCCACACCGAGCTCTACCGCGGCGCCGAGTACGTCGTGGACTTCGTGCCGAAGACGCGCATCGAGGTCGCGGTGCGCGACGATCTCGTCGACCAGGTGCTGGAGGCGATCATCAATGCCGCGAAGACCGGCAAGGTCGGCGACGGCAAGATCTTCGTCACGACGATCGAGCGGGTGGTGCGCATCCGCACCAGCGAGATGGACGAGGCGGCGCTTTGAGCAAATCGGGCGAGAACCCGGAATCCCCGACACTCGACGCCGCGCTCGCGAAGATCGGCCTCGCCGGCAGCACGCGCCATGTCCTGTTCTGCATGCACGGGGACTGCGCCCCGCGGGAAGTCAGCGACGCTTCCTGGAAATACCTGAAGAAGCGGCTGCGCGAGGTCGGCCTGTCGGACGCCGTGGGCGGTGTCCTGCGCTCGCGCGTCGATTGTCTGCGTATCTGCCGCGACGGCCCGATCATGGTCGTGTACCCGGAAGGCACCTGGTACCGGCACGCCACTCCGGAAAACATCGAGCGGGTCATCCAGGAGCACCTGCTCGGCGGGCAGCCGGTAGCCGAGCTCGCTTTTGCAGTGCACCCGCTGGTTTGAGATTTGCCGATTGAACTTAATGGGGTCGACGGGTTGTTGTAAACACGCGGGTTCTCTTGTAAACAGCATGCGGGGATAAAAAAACTCAGGGGAGCTTCCGACATGCGTTCAGCGTTAGTCGTCCTTGCCGCAATTCTGGCAACCGTTATCGCCGGGGGCCCCGCGGCCGCTGCCGAGCCCAAGTTCCGCACCCAGCCTGCGGCCCAGAAAGCCAGCATGCTGCGCCTGAGTACGGCCGCCGTTGCGGACCGCGGCAGCACCAAGGTTTTCATCGTGCAAATGGCCGGCGATCCGGCAATCCGCTACCAGGGCGGCATCTCCGGCTTTGCGAAGTCGGCGCCCGCGAAGGGCCAGCGCTACGAGGCACGCTCCAGCCAGGCGCAGATGTACACCGAGCGACTCGGCCAGGAGCAGGAAGCCGTCCTCGCGCGCGTCGGCGCCTCGGGCGGCAAAATCTACAGCTTCCGCCATGTCTTCAACGGTTTTGCAGCCCGCATGACGGCGCAGCAGGCCGCGAAGCTGCGCAAGGACAAGAACGTCCTGCGGGTCTGGGAAGACCAGGCAATGCCGCTGGACACCAACAACTCCCCGCGCTTCCTCGGCATCCTCGATGAGCACAATGGCCTGCGAGGAAAGCACGGCCTGCGCGGCGAGGACGTCATCATCGGCGTGCTGGACTCCGGCATCGTGCAGGAGCATCCGTCGCTGGATCCCACGGGCTTCGGTCCGCCACCGGCTGGCTGGGCCGGCGCCTGCGAATCGGGCGACGGTTTCGCTGCCACGGACTGCAACAACAAGCTGATCGGCGCGCGCTTCTATGTCGATGGATTCGGCGCTGCAAACGTGGTGCCGACCGAGTTCCTCTCGCCGCGCGACTCCGACGGTCACGGCACGCACACGGCGACGACTGCCGCGGGCAACGAGAACGTCCAGGCCACGCTGGCCGGCAATGCGGTGGCCAAGATCAGTGGCGTCGCGCCGCGCGCACGCGTGGCGGCCTACAAGGTCTGCTGGCAGGCGCCAGACGCCCCGTCCTCGAGCTGCTTCTTCTCGGATTCCGCGGCGGCGACCGACCAGGCCGTCGCCGACGGTGTGGACATCCTCACGTTCTCGGTCGGCACGGCATTCTCCTTCATCGACCCGCAGGACATCGCATTCCTGTTCGCGACCGATGTGGGCGTCTTCGTCTCTCGTTCGGCCGGCAACGAAGGCCCGGGACCAGAGTCCACGGCGGCGGGCGAACCCTGGGTTACCTCGGTTGCCGCCTCGACGCAGGGCGGGCCGCTGTTTGCCAATGCCACGGAAGTCAATTCGCCGAAGTCGGTGGCGGGCACCTACGCGTCGCTGGAAAGCGGGATCTCGAAATCGCTGCAGGAGACGGGACCGATCACGGACGACGTGATCGCGGCTGACCCGATCGACGCCTGCGCGCCGCTGACGAATTCCCTGGCGGGTGGCATCGGCCTGATCGCGCGCGGCGACTGCGACTTCTCGGTCAAGTTGACCAATGCCGCAAACGCCGGGGCGATCGCGGTGTTGATGTACACGAACGCGAACCCGAAGACCGTCATGGGCGGCACGGCGACGCCGGAGTCGCTCAGCATCCCCGCGGTCATGATCGACAACGCGCCTGGCCTTGAGATCCTGGCTGCGGTCACGGGCGGCGAAACCGTCAACGTTACCCTCTCGGCCGACACTTTCATCCGGGAGCGGATGCAGGGCAACGTCATGGCCGGCTTCTCCTCGCGCGGACCGTTCCCGACCGTGCGCGACTGGATCAAGCCGGACATCACGGCGCCGGGCGTAAACATCCTCGCGGGCGCGACGCCTGAGCCGAACGATGGCTCCTTCGGAGGCTTCTTCCAGTACCTGTCGGGCACCTCGATGTCGACCCCGCACATCGCCGGCATCGCGGCGCTGCTGCGCGAGGCGCACCCGGACTGGACGCCCGCCATGATCAAGTCGGCGATGATGACCACGGCGCGCCAGAACGTCACGAAGGAAGACGGCGTGACGAAGGCCGATCTGTTCGATTTCGGTGCCGGGCACGTGAACGCCAACAAGGCGATCGATCCTGGCCTCGTCTACGACGCCGGCTTCCTCGACTACCTGGCGGGTGCCTGCGGCACGAGCGAGGCGGTCGACTTGTTCGCTGATCCGGCGAGCACCTGCGCCAGCCTCGAGAGCGCCGGCTTCTCGACCGATGCGTCCGATCTCAACCTGCCGTCGATCGGCATTGCGGACCTGCCCGGAAAGCAGACCGTGACGCGCTATGTCACGAACGTCGGCGACAAGGGCAGCACTTACACCGTGAGCGTCAAGTCGCCCCCGGGTTACAAGACCGAGGTGAACAAGACCTCCATGTATCTGGCACCGGGTGCGACCAAGTCCTACAAGGTGACCTTCACCAACCGTAATGCGCCTCCGGGCGAATGGCGCTTCGGCTGGCTGAAGTGGGAAGACAAGAAGGGCCACGAGGTGCGCAGCCCGATCGCGTTGCGCGGCCAGGCCGTGGTGGCTCCGGATGAGATCCAGAGCACTGGTGAGTCGGGCTCCGAGTCCTTCAACGTCACCTTCGGCTACAACGGCACGTTTGTGGCGGGGGCGCATGGCCTCGTCGAGCCGTTCCTGACGGGAGTGCCGGTCGAGGACGACCCGGTGAACTCGTTCGGCTTCGACTTTGGTCCGGACGAGCCGCTCGTATACCTGTTCGAGGCGCCGCCGGGCGCGGCTGCGCTCGAGTTCTCGACCTTCGACGCGTACAACGACAATCCGGGCCATGACCTCGACCTCTATGTGTTTTATTGCCCGGATTTCTTCTGTACTCAGGTGGGTGGAAGTTTCAATCTGACGTCCGATGAGTCAGTACGGATCCCGTTCCCGGTCAACGATCCGAACATCGACGACCCGTACGCCGTGTTCATCCATGGCTACAACACCGCGGGCGGGGCACCGGCCACGTCGATCTTCTTCGACTGGACCGTCGAGGGTCCGGTGGGGAACCTGACAGTGACCGGTCCGACCACGGCGCAGATCGCGCAGGAGGGGACGATTGACCTCCAGTGGTCCGGCCTGATGTCCGGCGCGGCCTTCAAGTACCGCGGTGCGGCATCGCACAGTGACGGCGTCGCGATCCAGGATGCGACCTTCATCGAGATCGACAACGACGCGGGCGGTGGCTACTGCGACTTGATCAGTTGCCCGTAGGCCTGACGCGCTGAGGTCAAAAGTCAGGGCCGCCCGGTTCGCCGGGCGGCCCTTTTCTTTGCCCGCGCTTACTCCGCCGCGATGGGCGGGCAGGGAATCGTGCGGTTCAGGTCCGTGTGATAGGTGTAGACCCGCTGCCTGTACCCGAACGCCAGCACCCAGCCGTGCACCTGGGCCTGCGCGTACATCACGCCCGGCTCGGGGCAGCCGAGCGAGCCGTCGTTCCAGGTCTTTCCTTCTCCCGACAGGAACAGGATCTCCCGCTCCGTCACGCCGAGGCGGCTCGCGAGATCCTTGCGCGCGGCCACCATCTGCGGGCCGAAGCTGAGGTCGCGTTGCGGCGTGATGCCGCCCATCGCCTTCGTCTGGACACAGACGAAGGCGCGATTGCCGGCCTCGTGGACCACGTGCACCTGTCGGTCCACGCGCAGCGTGACCCGGTGGCCGGGCGAGATGACGTCGAGGTATGCCACGCCCGGCTTCGGGCATCCGAGGCTGCTGTCGCGCCATTCGACCGTACGCACCGTGTCGACGAGAACCTGGTCTTTGGGGATCCCGAGCTCCGTCGCGAGGGCGTCGATCGCGACCTGCGCGGCTGCGCGCTGTACGTCGGTCAGTGGTTCGGCTGGTTCGCGGCCCGGATAGAAACGGATGTCATCCGCGCCGGCGGCGAAGGCGGCGAGCGCAGCGACGACCAGGGCCGTTATGCGTGTCATTTGAGCCTCCGTGGAGATTCGTGAATAGTAGCAACATGCCGCGCGCCATCCGCATTCACGAACACGGCGGCCCCGAGGCCCTGCGGCTCGAGTCCGTCGAGTCCGCGCCGACTGGCCGCGGCCAGGTGCGCATCCGGCAGACCGCCATCGGCGTCAATTTCATCGACACCTATGACCGCAGCGGACTTTATCCCGTCTCATTGCCGAGCGGCATCGGGCGCGAGGCCGCGGGTGTCGTGCTGGAAGCCGGCAAGGGCGTCACGAAGCTGCGCGCGGGCGATCGCGTCGCCTACGCGGGCAATACGCCTGGCGCCTACTGCGACGAGCGGGTCATGGATGCGGCGCGCGTCGTGAAGCTGCCGGACACGGTCAGGGACCGGGAGGCCGCGGCATTGATGCTGAAAGGCCTGACGGCCTGGTTCCTGCTGCGCCGCTGCCATCGCGTCCGCCGCAACGAGTGGATCCTGCTGCACGCCGCCGCGGGCGGCGTTGGCCTGATCGCTCTGCAGTGGGCAGCGGCCCTCGGCGCGCGCGTGATCGCGGTCGTCGGCAGTGACGAGAAAGCGGCGCTCGTGCGCGAGCACGGAGCGAGCGAGGTGATCATGAGCAGCCGCGAGAACATCGCCGAACGCGTGCGCGCCATCACGCGCGGGCGCGGCGTACCAGTCGTCTACGACGGCGTCGGCAAAGACACGTTCTTCGCCTCCCTCGATTCTCTGGCGCCGCTCGGGCTGATGGTGAGCTACGGCAACGCCTCGGGCGCGGTGCCGCCAGTGGCGCCTCTCGAGCTGACGCGCCGCGGCTCGCTGTTCCTCACGCGGCCGACGCTGTTCCACTACACGGCGCGGGCAGCCGAGCTCGCGCGTGGCGCGCGCGAGCTGTTCGAGGTCGTTGCAAGCGGCAAGCTGAGAGTGCGAATTGGCCGGGAGTATCCACTTGAGAATGCGGCTGAGGCGCACCGCGACCTCGAGGCGCGGCGGACGACAGGCAGCAGCCTGCTGATTCCCTGACCGGGATTTAGCGGTCGTCTGGAATCGCGGTCAGCGTAGCCCAGCGCGGGTCGTCGTGGTGCGGCCTGAGCAACCCCGCAATACGAACTTCATCCTGGAAGTTCCACAACCCGCGTGGCCGCTGCGCGCGCTCGCGATCGAGCCGACGCCGGTACGCGAGCAAGCCTTCGAACGCTTCATCAACCCGTCCCCGATAGGCATAGGACTCGGCCAGACGGACCCGGTCGCGAGCGCTGTCGGCTGCGGCGGCCAGGCGTTCGAGGGCGGCATCCGATTCGATGCGCCGTTCCGGAACACGGTGCATCAGGGCAAGAACATGGTCTTTAAAGTTGCGCTCGGTGATCCCTGCGATAAGTGGCATCGCCTCATCGTAGCGTTCGAGCTGGATCAGGATGCGCGCCATCTGGCCGTTCCAATCGGACGCTGAAGCTGGATTGAGTTCCAGTGTGCGGCGGAATTCGGTAAGCGACTCTTCGAGCTGGCCATTCAATTGCAGGAAGAATGCATAATTTCCGCGGACCAGGGGCGACAGGGGATCCTGGGTAACGGATCTTCGCCACAGGCCCACTGCCTTGCTCAGGTCTCCGTCCCACACTGCCACCGTGGACGCGTGTCCGAGAACAATTGGATCATCGGGATCGAGCGAGGCGGCTATGCGCATGCGCTCGTCGCCCTTCTTGGGCTGCTGCACGTGGTAGTAGTACTGCCCCAATCGGGCCTGGGCCACGGCCAGGTCAGGCTCGAGTTCGACGGCCTTGTACGCGGCTTGACCCTGTTTCTCCAGCAGTTCCGCGTCCGAATTGCCGTGGAGATCGCCATTGATGATGGCGTACCCGCCGGCGAGCGCTGCCCAGCCACGCGCGAATTCGGGTGAGACTTCAACCGCTTGCCGGTAATAGTCGATGGCGCGCTGGATGTCCCCTTCCGAGCGACGGTGATAGTGAAACTGCCCCTGCAGGTAAAGATCGTACGCCTCGACGCTGGCAGGATCCGCACCGGGCGCCGCATCCCCGGAAAGCTCGATCTGCAAGGCGCGACCGACAGATACAGCGATCTCGTCCTCCACCGCGAACAGGTCATCGAGCGTCCGGTCGTACGTCTTCGACCAGATGTGCGAATTTGTCGCGACGTCGATGAGCTGCGCCGTGATGCGAAGCTTGCTGCCCGATCGTCGCACGCTGCCTTCGAGCACGTAGTCCACATCGAGCCGCTCGCCGATCTCGGGAACGTCCAGCGACGCGTCGCGCAGCGCAAACGTGGAGGTGCGCGAGATGACACGCAGGTTCTTGGCCTGGCTCAGGTGATTCAGGATTTCTTCGGTCACGCCGTCCGACAGGTAGCGCTGGTCTTTCGCCTCGCTCATGTCAAGGAATGGGAGCACCGCGATCGAATGCGTCGTCGCGGCGCTCTGTGTACGGTTCGGTGACTTCCAATAGAAGACAACGGCAACGGCGACCGAGATCAGCACCATCGCCAGAGCGAGTTTGGCGATCCAGCGTTGACGTGGCGACGGGTGTGTCAACGCCGTCAGCGCCCCGGAAGGCATGCCCGGCCGGACCGACGCGTTCAGTCGATAGCCGCGCTTGGGCAGGGTTTCAATCAGGTCGCGGTAGCGCTCGTCGCCACCAGCCCGGCTGAGGTGCCGGCGAAGCTCGTAAAAGCAGCGCGTGAGGGCGTCGTCGGTGACAACGACATTGCCCCACAGGCTTGTCACCAGCTCCTCCCGGATCATGACTTCGCCCGGATGCTCAGCCATCAGCACGAGCACAGCCATGATCTTCGGGTCGAACTGTGCGATGCCGCCGGGGCCGGAAACCTCTCCGGTCAGCGGCGAGACTTGCAGTCCCTCGAGCTCGAACCCGTGCGTGAGCGCGCCCATGAGGATGTCACCACGATATCAGGGTTTCATCAGTACTTTCGTCGCGCCTCGCACCATAGTCCTACAAGTCTATGGACCACGGGGTCCCCAAAGATTCTGTCAAACAAATAAGGGGGATAAGGCCATGAATAGATTCAGAGACATGACGCGCGCCGTCGTGCTCACGGCACTCGCGTGGACGGGCGCGGCCGGTGCCGACGTAGTGACCGACTGGAACACGATCATCATGGCTTCCACGGGTCCGGGCCGTCCTGGGCCGGTCGCCCTCCAGGACGTCGCAGTCGCCCACCTCGCCATCCACGACGCTATCCAGTCCTATGAACGGCGCTTCGAGCCGTACTACGTACAGGTCAGCAACCCGCAGGGATCCAAGTTGGCCGCGGCGGCAACCGCGGCCTACAGGCTCCTCGTAACCTTCTACCCATCGCAGGCCGCAACACTCGACGCCACCTACGGGACCTGGCTCGCGAACAACGCCCTGACGGGCGATGCGGGCATCGAGGTGGGCGAGGAGGTTGCCGCGCGCTACGTGGGTATACGCCGGACGGACCCGAATCCGCCGTTGCCGCCCTTCCTCGGGGGCACGAACCCCGGTGAGTGGCGCCCCACGGCGCCTGGCTTCGCGCCGATGGCCTTCGAGCAGCAGGCGTACTTCATCCCGTTAGCACTGACCGGCCCGGCCCGCTTCCGCGCGCCGCCGCCGCCCGCGCTCACAAGTAACCAATACACCAAGGAATACAACGAGGTGAAGGAGAAGGGCGCACTCACGGGCAGCACGCGCACAGCCGGCGAGACGGACATCGCCAACTTCTGGCTGGACAATCCCGGGAACATCTGGTTTGGGGGGCTACGCGCAATTGCTGAAGAACGGGTGCCGAACACCGGCAACCGGGCACGGCTCTTCGCGCTCGCCACCATGTCGGTTTCCAGTGCCTTGATCACAGCCTGGGACAGCAAGCGCTATTACAACCTCTGGCGCCCGATCACTGCGATCCAGGAAGGGGACAACGACACGAACGACGCGACGGTCGGCGATCCGGACTGGCAGCCGTTCACCACCACGCCGCCCTACCAGGACTACACGTCGGGTGCCAACTGCTTGAGCGGGGCCATCACGAAGACGCTCGAGCTGTTCTTCGGCCGGGACGACATTCCGCTTACGCTCACGAGCGCTGCGCCCGCCGCCATCAAGAAAGTGCGTACGTACAAGAGCTTCTCGGCGGCGTCGCAACAGGTCGTGGCCGTGCGCGTCTGGCAGGGAATACATTTCCGCTTCGCGGACGTCGAGTCGCGCAAGGCGGCGCGTGCGATCGCGATACACGCATACCGGAATTACCTGCAGCCTATGTAGCCGATTTCGAGCTGACCTCCGGGCCCCGCATCGAAAGATGCGGGGCCTTTTTATTTGCCGCGATAATGGGCGGGTGAAGGTCAGGCTCCTCCCGTCGCAACGCCAGTTCGAGGCCGAGGCCCACGAACCGGTGCTCACCGCCGCGCTTCGCCAGCATCTCAATCTGCCGCACAGCTGCAAGGGCGGCTCCTGCGGAAGCTGTCGCGTGCGCCTGCTTTCCGGGCGCATCGCGTACCCGCATGGACGTCCCGCAGGGATCGACGCCACGGAGGAGGCCGCCGGCTACGCGCTGATCTGCCAGGCGCGCGCGCTCGAGGACCTCGTAGTCGAGACCCGCGAGATCCGCCACGTCACCGACGTCGAGATCCGCGAACTGCCGGCACGCGTCGCGCGCATGGAGAGGCTCGCCCCGGACGTCATGGGGCTATGGCTGCGCCTGCCGGCCATCGAGCCGTTCACCTGGCAGGCCGGGCAGTACGTGGACGTGATGCTCCCCGGCGAGCGGCGCCGCAGCTTCTCGCTCGCGAATCCGCCGCATGACGCGTCCATGCTCGAGCTGCACGTGCGGCGCGCGCCAGGCGGCGCCTTCAGCGGGCAGGTCTTCGACGGGATGAAGGAGGGGAGCCTGCTCCGGATCGAAGGACCGCTCGGCCAGTTCGTCTACAAGGACGGCGATTGCCCGTTGCTTGCGATCGGCGGTGGAACGGGTTACGCCCCGCTCAAGGCGATCCTGCGCCAGGTGCTGGAAACCGGGTCGCGTCGCGAGATTGCCCTTTTCTGGGGCGCGCGTACGGCCGAGGACCTGTACGAGGACGCCTGGCTGCGCGCGCTCGCGGTGCGCCACCCGCACTTTCGCTACGTGGGCGTGACTTCGGAGCTGGTCCACGAGGCGGTGCTCCGCGAAGTCCCGGGACTCGCGGGCATCGACGTGTACGCCGCCGGCCCGCCGGCGATGATCGACGCCGTGCGCCACGAATTGCCGCGCCAGGGTGCGGATCCCGCGCGAATCTACTTCGACTCCTTCGACTGGGCGCCGCCCTAGCGGAACAGTCCGTCGTCGAGTATCGAACCCTGGCCGACCGGCTTGCCGATCGAAATCCAGATGGCCGAATTGCTGTTGGCATAGCCGACACCCACGTTGATCGGGCCGATCGGCGTCGAACCCGCGAGATAGGCGGAAGCCCCGTAGACCTCGTCGTCCGGGACGCCATCGAAGCGATCGTAGAGGCCTGCCGCATACAAGCCGAATCCCGCGTAGAGCGCCTGGTTCTTGATCGACACCAGGTCCTTGATGCGCCACAGGAAGCTTCCCTGGGCCAGCCAGTAGCTCTCGACCCTGATCTCGTCGAACTGGTATCCCGCAAGCGTTCGCGGGCCACCCAGCGAGAAGCCGCGATCGCCAGGAAGGTCGTCGTCGAGGCCAGTCCCGCCCGCCAGGCTGACCCACATGAGGTTCCTGCGCAGGGGAACTGCCTTGCGCACTCCGGCCTCGATGCGTTCCCAATCGCGATCGCCGCCGAGGCTGTCGTCCGACTGGCGATACTCGAGCGCCGCCGACATGCCGCTGGTCGCGAAACTCGCCGTGTCGCGCGAGTCGTAACGCGCGGCGAACGCGAGGCCTGCATCGAGGTCATCGGCCGCTGCCACGTCGGGTGGCCCGGTCTGCACGCTGGCACGCCGGTCGCTCGCCCAGTAACCCAGTCGCAATTGCGCGGCGTGATTCATGTTCCAGCCGAAGTCCAGTAGTCCCCCGAGGTCCCGAAACTCGACCGTGGCAACGTGGTCGCCGTCGAGGAACAGGTTCTCCAGGGTCTGGCCTGCAAACAACTTCGGTTCGACGAAGAATTGCTGGTCGACGTCGAAGGGCTGGTAGAGGCTGGTGGTGATCGACGTCTGGTAGCCGATCTCGAACGTATTGCGCCACTGGCCCCCGCGCTCGTTCAACCAGCGACGCACATGCTGCAGGCTCACCTGGAACTTGAGGTCGCCGCCACCGTCCGCATAGACGCCGAGGCTGGGACTCAAATAGTCCTTGCCGATGGTGGCCTCGGCCGGCTGCCAGACGAGAGTCGTCTTGTCAGCCTCGCCTTCGAGCCGGTATGCGACGCTCTCGATTTCGTCGAGTGCCGCCATTCGCCTTGCGTCCCTGGAAATGGCGTCGATGTCGACGACGTCGCCGGTGCGGACAGTCGAAAGCGTCTCGAGGTAGTCCGCGTTTACCCAGTTCAAGCCTTCGATCCGGATGTCGGCGATGCGGCGCTCATCCGACTTGCCGGCAGTCGTCTGTTGACGCCAGGCTGCATACTCGGCAACGGGCAATGCATAGGCAGCGAGCCGGTCGACGGCGGCGCGTGCAGCCGCTTCCCCGAGCGGGATCGTTTCGGGCACACGCTCGAAATCCGAAGTCGTGATGTCGCCCATCGGCACGTCGATGCGGATGTCGCGCTCCGTGAGCGACTGCAGCTGAATATTCTCGTTGACCTCGAACATCACGTCCATGCTGCGTGAGAGCAATTGCGTCGCCTGCACAAGTTTCTCGGCAGTGGCCGGTGGTTCGACGAGATTCACGACGATGACGACGTCCGCACACATGGATCGCGCGACGTCGACGGGGATGTTTCGCACCATGCCGCCGTCCGCGAGCACCATTCCGTTCAGCAGGACCGGTGAGAACGCGCCGGGAATGGCCATGCTGGCGCGCATGGCCGTCGCGAGGTCGCCTTGGTCCAGCACGACCATCTGGCCCGTGACCATGTCGGTCGCCACTGCGCGGAAAGGTATGGGTAGTTCGTCGAAGACGCTAACCATCCGGGCCTGCGCGACATAGGTGCGAAGCAGGTCGTCTATGCTGCTGGTATCGACGAGGCCGGCAGGCGTGACGATACGCCCTTCCTTCAGGCCAACCTTGAGTTCCGACTGCGTTTCGGTGGCCAGGCGATTGGCTTCGACCGGCTTGAGCGCGCGGCGACCCTTGCCGCCGACGACCAGCGACCAGTCGATCGAGTTGATGAAGGATTCGAGGTCGGCGGCCGGCTGCCCGGCGGCGTAGCCTGCGCCGATCAGGGCGCCCATGCTGGTGCCGGCGATACAGTCAATCGGCACGCGCATCTCTTCCAGCACCTTGAGCACGCCGACGTGCGCGCCGCCCTTCGCGCCGCCGCCGGCGAGTACGAGGCCGATGCGCGGGCGCTCGCCGGACGGAAGACCCTGCTCGGCAGCAGCCGGCGCGACGGCGAGCATCGCGGGCAACAGGCAGCTGAGGATGGACGACAGTATTTTTCTGGCATTCATGGAGATACCTGACCGCGCCAGCGCACGAGAGCGTGGATGAGCGCGGCGTCTTCCGGTGAATCTGCAAGCAAAAGGGGTGATCCGAGGCCCAGGCGGGTGGCGGCGGCGGCCACCCGCTCCGAGCCGGTGACCAGCGCGGTCGAGTCCATCAACCCGCGGCAGCGCGGCGACATTGTACCGACCAACGCCTCGAGCAGCTCGACGCTGGTGGCCGTATAAGCCGAGATTCCGCCCTGTCGCCAGAGCTGCTCGATCTCCGCCTGCAGCCCGGCGGAAGGGCGGGCGGGTTCACGCGTGTACACCTCCGCATATTGAACCTGTGCTCCACGCGCCGTCATAGCCTCAAAGAGCAGGTCGCGGCCGCCGCTGCCCCGTACGATCAAGACGCGCTGGCCGTTCATTTGCTCGAGCTGCGGCAGGGCGAGCAAGGACTCGCTATCCGCGCCTTCGGCGGGCAGCATCGATACGCGATAGCCGGCCGCGTTCAGGGCGGCCGCCGTCGCCTGGCCGATCGCGGCGATCGGTGCATCGCACCGCTGGGCGAGGATGTCGGCGCCGAAACGGACGGCATTGGCGCTGACGAAGATGACGAGGTCGTAGCGGTCGGTGGGACCCACTGCCGCGCGGACCGCTGCGCGATCCGGCCGTGGCCTGATCGCGAGGGCCGGATAGCGCACGGCTGCACCGCCCTCGGCCTCGATCAACTGGCACAGGTGACCGGCCTGGTGATCCGGGCGCGTGACAAGCACGCCGATGCCCGTCAGACGCTTCATAGCAACCTGCTTGCGCCCGCTGCGACGAGACGCCGGGCGAGGTCGCCGCCGAGGCGCGCCGCCTCAGTCGCCGGACCTGAAATCTCGTCCGCGAAGATCGTGACACCGTCCGCGGAACCGACGAGGCCGGACAGGCGCAGGGATCCGCCCGCGAGTGTGGCGTGCGCGGCGATCGGCGAGCGGCAGCTCGCGCCGAGGCCGGCCGAGAAAGCGCGCTCGGCGTCGAGTGCGAGGCGCGTCTCGGCATGCTCGAGCGATCGCACGAGTTCGAGGACGTCCGCGCGATCGGAGCTGCATTCGATCCCGACGATGCCTTGGCCGACTGCCGGCAGCATCTCCTGCGGCGAAAGGCGCGCGCAAATGCGCGCCTCGAGTCCCAGCCGTTCGAGGCCGGCCACCGCCAGCACGGTCGCGTCGCAATCACCCCTGTCGAGCTTGCCGAGGCGGGTGTCGACATTGCCGCGCATCACGACGATCTCGAAGTCCGGCCGCAGGCGGCGCAGCTGGCACTCGCGCCGTGGGCTGGAGGTTCCGACGCGCGCGCCACGGGGCAGGGCAGCGAGCGACGGATGTCGCGCCGAGACGAAGGCATCGCGCGGGTCGCCGCGCTCCAGCGCGGCCGCGATCGTGAAGCCGGGCGGCAAATGACCAGGCAGGTCCTTCATCGAGTGAACGGCAAAGTCCGCGACGCCTTCCTGCATCGCATGCTCGAGTTCCTTGATGAACAGCCCCTTGCCGCCCACGGCGGCGAGGCTGCGGTCCAGGATGCGATCACCCTCGGTAACGACGGGCACGAGGCTCACCACCAGGCCCGGGTGCAGCGCCGCAAGCTGCGTCGCGACATGCCCCGCCTGCCAGAGGGCGAGCCGACTCTTGCGCGTGGCGATGCGGACGGGGGAGGGCATCCGCACATTCTGCCACGTGGGCCTCAGGAACGATCCGGCGGTGTCCTGGCCGAGAGCGTCCGCGCGACGTCCGCGGCGAGGCGCCGGCTCACGGCAAGTGCGCCGCCGCCGCGCAGCCGGACCACCTGATGGCCATCGGCGTCGCGTTCCACGCCTTCGACGTGCGCGATCGAGGCGAGCGAGTTGCGGTGCACGCGCACGAAGCGTCCGGCGAACTCCTCCTCCAGTGATTTCAGCGACTCCTCGATCAGCTCATCGCCGCCAGAGTGCCGCAGCGTCGTGTACTTCTGCTCGGCGATGAAGCAGAGGATGTTCTCAACCGGGATGAGCTTGAGTTCGTCGCGCGCGCGGACGGCTATCCTCGTGCGCGGACCCGCTGCGCCCTCGGCGATGCGGGTGAGCTGCGCGCGCGTGGGGCGGCGCGCCCGGTCGAGCGCCTCGCGCAGCCTCTCCGACCGCACCGGCTTAAGCAGGTAGCCCGCTGCCTGCGCGTCGAACGCCGCAAGCGCGTGCTGCTCGAAGGCAGTGGTGAAGATCACAGCCGGCGGCTCCGGCATGCGTGCGAGGTGATGCGCCACCTCGAGCCCGTCCATGCCGGGCATTCGTACGTCGAGCAGCACCACCTCGGGCTTGAGTCGGCCAGCGAGGAGCAGGGCTTCCTCGCCGCTCGAGGCGACGCCGGCAAGCTCGACCTCCGGCAACTCCTCGACCAGGTGGGAGAGCCGTTCCCGCGCGAGCGGCTCGTCGTCGACCACCAGCACGCGCAGGTTCATGACGTCGCCTCGCCGGCAGGAAAACGAAGTGTCACCACGAAGCGCTCCGGCGCCTCGATCACTTCGACTTCGGCCTCGCCCGGGAACATGAGTTCGAGGCGCTGCCGCACGTTGTCGAGCCCGATGCGGTGCCCGGTGCGGCGTGCGACGACGCGCGCCGCCACCGGGTTGTCGATCGTGAGCACCACGTGGCGGCCGTCCCGCCTGCCGGCGACGCGGATCGTGCCGCCTTTCTCCAGCGGCTCGATGCCGTGGTAGACGGCGTTCTCGAGCAGCGGCTGCAGGATCAGAGCCGGCACCGGCGCGTCCATCGGGACGTCATCAAGCTGCCAGTCGACGGTGAGCCGCCCGCCGAGTCGCAGGCGCTCGACTCGTTCGTAGGCACGGGCGATCTCGATCTCATTCGCCAGCGGGATGCGCTCACGGTGCTCGCGCAGGGACGCGCGGAACAGGTCCGAGAGGTCCCCGATCGCCTGCTCTGCGAGCCTCGGATCGCTGCGCGTGAGCGAAGCAATGGTGTTCATGCTGTTGAACAGGAAGTGCGGACGGATGCGCGCCTGCAACGCCCGCACGCGGCTCTGGGCCTCGGCCTCGACATTGGCCTGCCACTGGTGCGCGACGTAGAAATAGCGCAGCGCGATCCCCGCCGCGATGGCGCAGACGGAGAGATTGCGCAGCATCACCTGCAGGTGCAGGGCGGCCGGCTGGGGCGAGCCCGCGCCGAGCGATCGGCGCGTGTACTCCTCGAACCACCATGCGGCCTCGGTCACGAGCGCCGTGACCGCGAGCGCGAGTGCGAGCGCGACTGTGGAACCCGCGAGCACGTCCTGGCGTGACAGCAAGCCGCGTGCCGCGCACCAGAACGCTGCCGTTCCGAGCGCGACCCAGAGAAGGAAAAGTGCGATTCGCGCGAGGTCGATCCAGAAGCTCCCCGAGATGCCGTGGCGGGCAAGCGTGAAGAGCAGCGCAACCAGCGCCGCGATCAGGATGACGGCGAGCACGCTCTGCGCGCGGCAGAAGTCCGGCAGGTAGAAGTTTGGGCGCTCAGCCATCGTTCGAGTCGGAAAAGAGCGGCGTCTTGAGGCGGAAGATTGTCGAGATGTCCTCCTCGCCATGGCCGGAGGCAATCAGCCGTGCGTAGTCCGCGAGCGTCACCTCGACGAGCGGCAGGGCCGCGCCGTGCCGGGCCGCCATCGCGCGGCAGATGCCGAGGTCTTTCTCGTGGAGCCTTACCCGGAAGCCCGCCGGGTATTCGCCGCGCGCCATGAATGGCGCGCGATGCACGAAATACCAGGAGGAACCGGCGCCCTTGCCCAGGATCTCGATCACGCGATCGAGCGGCAGGCCTTCGGCGCGGGCGAAGGCCATCGCTTCGGCGGCGACCTGGATCGCGCCGGCACAGAGGATCTGGTTGGTCGCCTTGGTCGCCTGTCCGCTGCCCGAGGGCCCCATCCGCACGATAGTCCTGCCGAGCGCCTCGAGCACGGGTCGCGCGCGCTCGAAGGCCTCCTCGTCGCCGCCGCACATGATGGCGAGGGTCGCGTTTTTCGCGCCTTCGACGCCGCCGCTGACAGGGCAGTCGAGGAAGCTCGAGCCGACGGCCGCGATGCGCAATGCGGCCTCGCGTGCAGTGTCGGCGGCGACCGTCGAGCAGTCGATGACGAGCGATCCTTTCCGCAGGTCAGCGCGGAGTGCCTCGACGACCTCAAGCAGGTCGTCGTCCGCCGAGACGCAGGTGATGACGACGTCGCAGGCCGCGGCGAGCGCCGATGGCGAACCAAATGCGAGGCAGCCGGTCTCGGCGGCGAAGGCCGCGGATTTGCCGGGAGTGCGGTTCCAGGCGCCGGCGAGGAGGCCGGCGCGGTGCAGGTTGCGGGCCATGTGCTGGCCCATCGCCCCGAGTCCTATGAATCCAGCTTTCATGGCGGGCCCCATTGTGCCCGCTTGGCCGGATCAGCCGCAGTAGTCGTCGACGGCCTGCTTGGCGCGGGCGCGAGCTTCGGTGAGTTCCTTGTCGGACAGGTATACGCGCTTGCCGTCCGGCGTCTCGCGGAACAGGCGGCGGGAATCGATGTAGCGCTGGTAGCGGTCCTGCGCGGCCTTGCATTGCTCGACCTTGGCCTTCTCGGCGTCAGCCCGTACGGCTGCCATGGCCTCCTCGGAGACCGGCGGCTCCGGCGTGCGCGGCGACTCGGAATCGATCTCTGGGGGAGAGCCAGAGTCGCCCTCATCCGTGTAGTCGTCCGAATCGCCTTCCTGGATCGTGCCGGCTTCCTGCTGGTAGACGCCCAGGATCCTGGCGCCGGCTTGCCGCGGCGGCAGGTCCGTGTAATGAACCTGGCCGGCCGTATCGACCCACTTGTAGACGGTTTCCGCCCCGGCTACGGCCGCGACGCCCGCCAACAGCAATGCACACACGACCCGTGAAAACCGCAGCATGTTCCACCCCCGGCAACGCAGCACAGTGTGGCGTCCCGGCGCCTGAAAACCTTTGACGCCCGTCACACTGGAACCCCGGACCCGCCGGAGTGTAGCCAAAACCGGGGTCAGTGGTTATAGGCTCGCTCGTCGACCTCCTGCTCCCGGGAGACCCGGATACCCAGGGTCGCATCCGGCAGGGCGCTGCCGCCCAGGGAGCCTGCCGTGTCGCCGGTCCTCAGCGCCCCGACTAAGCCGATCAGCAGCGCGCCTCCTCGTGTTGGCAGAAATTGCCGCCTCCGGCCACAAAGCGCGCGCACCCGCGAGGCCTGCGACGGCTACTTTCAAAGCAGGTAATGCAGCAACCGTGCCAGCAGCCGACCATGGTGCAGATCAGACGCTTAACGATCCGGCTTGCTGAGGTGAGTACGCAGTATGCATTGCTTGACGCAGGTGCCCCGCGCCGGGATGCTGCTGCCAGCACGGAGTACGGCCTTGGCATTCGACCCGAAATCGCTCGAAGAACTCGCGCGCAAGCTGGCGGACGCGGTCCCGCCCGGCCTCTCGGCTTTGCGCGACGACCTGGAGCGGAATTTCCACGCCGTACTGCAGTCCGGCCTCGCCAGGCTCGATCTCGTCACGCGCCAGGAATTCGACATCCAGGCCGCCGTCCTGCGGCGCAGTCGCGAGCGGCTCGAGGAGCTCGAGCGGCGCATCGCCGCCCTCGAAAAGGCACCGCAGAAGTAGCCAGCACGGGCCGTGGCCCGTGACGCTCGCCACCGTCCTCACGCGTGCGCAACTCGCGCTCGAAGCGCCGCTCGTGCGCGTCGAGGTCCACTGCGGTACGGGACTGCCGCAACTCACGGTCGTCGGCCTCGCGGAAACCTCGGTGCGCGAGAGCCGCGAGCGCGTCCGTGCGGCGCTGGCCCAGGGTGGCTTCGATTTCCCCGCCGGGCGCGTGACGGTCAACCTCGCGCCGGCGGACCTGCCGAAGGAAGGCGGGCGCTACGACCTCGCGGTGGCCCTCGGCATCCTGGGGGCATCGGGGCAGCTGCCGGCGGCCAGCCTCGCCGACACTGAGTTCTACGGTGAACTCTCGCTCTCAGGCGAGCTGCGCGCAGTGCGGGGCATGCTTACCGCGGCGGTGCACGCCGTGCGCGACGGGCGCCGGCTCGTCGTCCCAGCCGTCAATGCCGCGGAAGCACGGGTCGCGCGCGGTGCACGCGTCGCGGCCGCAACCACGCTCACGGCGGTGCAGTGCGGCCTGCGTGGCGAGGCGGGCCTGGCGTTCATGACGGGTGGCGCGCTTCCTTCTTCCGACGCGGAGGGTCCCGACCTCGCCGACGTGCGTGGCCAGGCGGGGGCCAAGCGGGCACTGGAGATTGCGGCCGCGGGTGTGCACAGCCTGCTGTTGATCGGGCCGCCGGGTGCCGGCAAGAGCATGTTGGCGCAGCGACTGCCGGGACTGCTTCCACCACTTGATGACGGGGAGGCGCTCGAGTGCGCCATGCTGCACTCCCTGGTGCGGCCGTTGCCGCCCACCGCGGAGTGGCGGCGCCGGCCGTTCCGCGCGCCGCACCATGGCGCCTCGGCCGCGGCAATCGTCGGCGGCGGCGGACGGCTTCGTCCCGGCGAGATCTCGCTGGCGCATCGAGGCGTGCTGTTCCTGGACGAGTTGCCCGAGTACCGGCGCGATGTGCTGGAGGCGCTGCGCGAGCCGCTCGAGACGGGTTCGGTCAGCATCGCCCGAGCGGCCTGGCAGGGGATCTTCCCGGCGCGGTTCCAGCTCGTCGCCGCCATGAATCCCTGTCCCTGCGGCTACGCGGGCGACGCCAACGGCCGCTGTCGATGCACGCAGCCCGTGATGCGGCGCTATCTCGCGCGGCTCTCCGGTCCCTTGCTCGACCGCATCGACCTGCACGTCGACGTGCCGCGTCTCGAGTACTCGGCGCTCGCGCCGGCCGCGACCCCGGAGTCGAGCGCCGCAGCTGCGTCGCGCGTGCTGCGCGCCCGGGAACGGCAGCGCGCCCGCGGCTGCCTCAACTCGGCGCTCGAAGCCGGACCGCTCGCGGTGGCCTGCGGCCTCGGACCCAATGAGCACGGCCTGCTGGAATCCGCGTCGCGTCGGTTCGGGCTCTCCGCGCGCGCCTGCCACCGCATCCAGCGCGTCGCGCGCACGATCGCAGACCTCGCAGGGGAGGAGCGTGTCGGAATCACGGAACTGTCCGAGGCAATCAATTACCGGCGGCTCGACCGCGAGCCGCAGGCCGAAGGCGGTTAACGGCTCTGGGCCACCATGTGCTCGACGGCTGCACGGACCGCGTCGTCGGACAGGTCCATGCGCCCGCCCTTCGCCGGCATCACGCCGACCGAACCCTGGAAGCCTGCGATGGCGTGCTTCTCGAGAGTCGCCGCGCCCTGCGCGATGCGTGGCGCCCAGGCGGCCATGTCGCCAATCCTCGGGGCCCCCGCGAGACCCGACCCGTGGCAGGCAATGCAGGCGGCTTCGTAAACCGACTTTCCGTCCGTCAGCGGTGCAGTGCCCGCGGCAGGCAGCGCCGTGCCCGCGACCGCAACGGCGGTTTGCTTGATCGCGATCAGGGCGTTGTCTTCGCCCGCAACGGCGACCTGGCCGAAAGGCCTGATCCGCTCGTGTGCCGAAGCCTGCATCAGCGGGTCCCCGGTGTCGCGGGCGCCCTTCGGGCCGCTGTCCAGGACGCGGGAAATTCCGATCAGGACCAGTGCAATGGCGATGAGGATGCCGAGCACCGCGCTGAAAACGTTGACGAAATGACGATCGTGCTTTGCCATGCAGGAATTATAGCGTCTGGGCCTCAGGACCACTAAAATCAGCCGTCAAATACGCGCCCGTAGCTCAGCTGGATAGAGTGACGGTCTCCGAAGCCGTAGGTCGTGGGTTCGACTCCCGCCGGGCGCGCCAATTTCCGGGGGGCTGATGAACCAAGCATGCGTGGCGCTCGCAATTGTCCTGTTCGCGCCCTCCGTCAGCGCGGAATCGTTCCGCTGCGGGCAATGGATCGCTACGCCGGACATGTCAGTCGAGGAGCTGCTGGAGAAATGCGGCGAGCCGACGTCGCGCACAGTCGAGACCGTCGATGTCTATGGCCACAGCGCGCAAGGTGGCCGCATCAGGACGGGCACCAGCACCGTCGAGAAGCTGACCTACGATCGCGGCAGCCAGTCGTTCACGATGATCGTCACAGTCGTGGATGGCGAGATCAGGGGCATCGAGCGGGCGAAGTGACGCAGCCCTTGAAGGGCTTACTGCTCGCGCTCGTCGCCGCAGCGGCCGTCGCGGGCGTGTTCCTTCTGGATTCGATCCCGCAGGATCCCGCCTTCCACGATTTCGCGGACCAGCGCGCGTTCTTCGGCCTGCCTCACTTCTGGAACGTCGCCACCAACCTGCCGTTCCTGGTGGTCGGCGCGCTGGGCTGGCTGCAGTTCGGCAGCATCGCATCGCCGGCGCTCGTCACGCATTACCGCGTGCTGTGCACGGCCATCGCCCTCGTCGCGCTGGGCTCGGGCTGGTATCACCACGCGCCCTCCAATGCCACGCTGGTCTGGGACCGGCTGCCGATGACGGTCGCCTTCATGACGCTGTTCTCGGCGCTGATCGCCGACCGGATTTCCTGGCTCCTCGGCCGGGCGCTCCTCTGGCCGATGGTCGTGGCGGGCATCTCCAGCATTGGCTGGTGGGTGCGCACGGAGGCCGCCGGGGCAGGGGACCTCCGCGCCTATGCGCTCGTGCAATTCCTGCCGATGGCGCTCATCCCGCTCATCCTGCTGCTCTGGCGCGACGGCAGTCTGGCGGCGCGCCCGCTGTGGTTCGCGCTCGGCGCCTACGCGCTTGCAAAGGTGATGGAATACTTCGACGCGGCCGTCTTCGCGGCGACGGCGGGGCTCGTCGCCGGCCACGCGTTGAAGCATCTCGCGGCCGCTCTCGCGGCCTGGTGGATCCTGCGCGCCTTTCAGGGCGGGCCGGCGAGGGCCTTGTAGAGGGCGGCGAGCGAGGTCGCGCGGCGCGTCTCGGACTCGACGTGCTGGTTCTCGAGGTTGATCTGCTGGCGCTCGGCGACCAGCACCGCGAGGTAGTCGCTCGCGCCGACCTCGTAGCGCATGTGCGCGAGCCGGGCGGCGTTGCCGGCGGCGGCCGAACCCAGGCGAAGCTCGTGCTCGGACTGGTTGGCTGCGCGGAACCTCGCGAGTGCATTCTCCGTCTCCTCGAGGGCCGTCAGGACGGTCTCCTGGTAGGCGGCGATCGCGCCGTCGCGCCGGGCCTCGGCGGCCTTCACCTGCTGTCGAATGCGGCCGAAATCGAGGAAGCGCCAGCTAATCGACGGGCCGTAGTACCAGCGCTCGGTCTGGCTCTCGCCGATCATGTCCGACGACTCCGCGGTCCAGCCGAAGCTGCCGAGCAGCGTGACCTTGGGGAAAAACTCGGCGATCTCGTCCCCTATGTCGGCGTACGAGGCCGCGAGCCGACGCTCGGCGCCGCGGATGTCGGGTCGGCGCTTCAGCCAGTCTTCCGGCGTTCCGGTCGCGACCAGGGCGGGAAGTGCGGGCAGCTTCGTGCCCGGCGAAAGGTGCTCGCGCAGCGTGGCGATCGGCCAGGCGGTCAGCACCGCGAGCCGCTGCTCTTCGCGCACGAGGTCGGCCTCGGCCTGCGGCACCGCGGCGGCGATGCTGCGCATCTCCGCCTCCGCCTGGGCGAGGTCGAGCGCGTTCGAGTCCCCGGCGTCGACGCGCGCATCGAGGATGCGGACGTTCTCCTGCAGGTTCGCGTGCTGCTGACGCTGCAGCGCGAGACGTTCGCGCGCCCCGATCAACGCGAACCAGGCCTGCGCGGTTTCCGCGACGATCGTCAGCTGTGCGTCCGCGAGCGCAGCGGCGTCGGCTTCAGTGCGGCTGTCCTGGGATCGGAATTCGTTGCGCAGCGAGCCGAACAGGTCGATCTCCCAGGCGGCGTCGAACCCCGCGCGATACACGTCGCTGTTGAATCCGCCGGGCGGCGCGAAAGGGTCGTCGCTGCTGAACTGCGAGCGCTGGCGATCCGCGACCGTGGTGACGGTCGGAAACCAGTAATAGATGGAGGTGCCGGAATATGCGCGGTTTTCCGCCAGGCGGGCATTGGCCTGCGCGATCGTGGTATTCGCCTCGAGTGCGCGCGCGATCAGCTCGTCGAGCTCCGTGCTGCTGAACCCGGCCCAGAGTCCCTGGCCCGCAGGCTCGGCCGTGGCCTCGGCCGTCGACTGGTCGAAGCTGACCGGCATCGGCGTCTCGGGCGCGTCGTAGCGCGGGCCGACCGTGCAGGCTGTCACCCACAAGGCAACGAAAGCTGCCGACAGCGAGCTACGCATGGCGCCTCCGCTCCTGTCGGCGCACGACCATCTTGCGCAGCACTACGTAGAACACCGGCGTGAAGAACAGGCCGAAGAAGGTCACGCCGAGCATGCCGGCGACGACCGTGACGCCCATGACGTGCCGCACTTCGGAGCCGGCGCCCGAGGCGAACACCAGCGGCAGCACGCCCGCGATGAATGCAAAGCTCGTCATCAGGATCGGACGCAGGCGCAGCCGGCAGGCCTCGATCGCGGCTTCGACGATGCCCCGGCCCTCGGCCTCGAGGTCGCGCGCGAACTCGACGATCAGGATCGCGTTCTTGCAGGCGAGGCCGATCAGCACCGCGAGCCCGATCTTGGTGAAGATGTTGTTGTCCAGGAATGCCGGTGGAAATGGCGGCGGCGAGACCGCGAGCCACAGGCCATGGATGAAGTTGACCAGCCAGATGCCGCCGACCGCCGACAGCAGGCACAGCGGCACGATCAGGATGATCGCGAGCGGTAGCGACCAGCTCTCGTACAGCGCGGACAGCACGAAATAGACCAGCAGCACGCACAGCGGGAATACGAACAGTGCCGCATTGCCCTGTGTCACCTGCTGGTAGGTTAGGCCGGTCCACTCCACCGCCATGCCGCGCGGCAAGGCCTGCGCGGAGATCTCGCGCACCTTGACCAGCGCTTCGCTGGAAGACAGCACGGCCGGGTTGACGCCGGCCGACATGTCGGCGGCGGGGTAGCCGTTGTAGCGGATGACCGGGTCCGGGCCATAGCTCGGCGTGACCTCGACGATGCTGCCCAGCGGCACCATGTCGCCGCTCGCGTTGCGAACCTTGAGGCCCTCGATGTCGTGGACGGTCGCGCGAAACGGTGCGTCCGCCTGCGCATAGACCGAATAGGTGCGCCCAAACAGGTTGAAGTCGTTGACGTAGGCGGAACCCAGGTAGATCTGGAGCGCCTGGAACACGTCGGTCAGCGACAGGCCGAGTTCCTTGACCTTGTTTCGATCCACCGTCGCGTCAAGTTGCGGGACGTTCGACTGGTACGAGGTGAAGGTGCCGAACGGGTCGAAGCCCTCGGTCGCGCCGAGCGCGCCGATCAGGGCCGCGGTGTTCCGGTACAGCTCGCCGTAGCCTAGACCGCTACGGTCCTGCACGTACAACTCGATGCCATTGGCATTGCCGAGTCCCAGCACGGGCGGCGGCAACAGCGCGTAGGCGAAGCCTTCCTGGATCTGGCCGTACTGCATGTTTATCCGGGTGGCGATGTCCCCTGCCTCGATGTCGCGCTTGCTCTGCGGCTCGAGGCCGATGAACATCACGCCCGCGTTCGGGGTCGAGACGAAATGCACCGCATTCAGACCCGGGAACTGCACGACGTCGGCGACGCCCGGCGTATCCAGCGCGATTTTTCCCATGCGGCGCATCACGGCATCAGTGCGGTCGATGGTCGCGGCTTCCGGCAGCTTCAGGATCGCGAACAGGTACTGCTTGTCCTGGGTGGGAATGTAGCCGCCGGCCACCGCGCGAAAGCCGATCACGGTGACGACGATCAGCGCGGCGTAGATGACCAGCAGGCGCGGCGCCCGGCTGATCGTGCCGCCGATGCCGCCGGAATAGCGGTCGCCGAAACGCTGGAACATCCTGTTGAAGGAGGCGAACGGCCTGCCGAAGACGCGGTCGATGAAGCGGCCGAGCGCGTCCTTCTTCGCTCCATGCGGCTGCAGCAGCAAGGCCGCGAGCGCGGGCGAAAGCGTCAGCGAGTTGAAGCCGGAAATGATCACGGCGGCCGCGATCGTCACCGCGAACTGGCGGTAGAACTCGCCGGTCACCCCCCCGAGGAAGGCGAGCGGCACGAATACCGACGAGAGCACCAGGGTGATTGCCACGATCGGGCCGGACACCTCGCTCATCGCGCGGTGCGCAGCCTCACGTGGCTTGAGGCCGTTGCTGATGTGGCGCTCGACGTTCTCGACCACGACGATCGCGTCGTCGACCACGATGCCGATCGCGAGCACGAGCCCGAACAGCGTCAGCACGTTGATCGAGAACCCGAGCAGCCACAGCACCGCAAAGGTCCCGATGATCGACACGGGCACCGCCACCAGCGGGATCAGCGAGGCTCGCCAGGTCTGCAGGAACAGCACGACGACGATCACGACCAGCGCGATCGCCTCCAGCAGCGTGGTGATCACCGAGCGGATCGAGTCGCGGACAAATACGGTCGGGTCGTACGCCACGGTCCACTCCACGCCCTTCGGGAACGTGGTCTCCAGCTCTTTCATGCGCGCGCGGATCGCATCGGACAGCGCGATCGTGTTGGCGCCGGGCGCCTCGAAGATCACGATCGCCGCCGCATCCTCGTTGTTGAGCATGGAGCGGATTGCATAACTGTTGGCGCCGAGCTCGACGCGCGCGACATCACGCAGGCGGGTGAGCCGGTTACCGTCGGCCTTGAGGATGATCTCGCCGAACGCCTCGGGCGTATCGAGCCGGCCCTGGGCGTTGACGGACAGCTGCATGACTGCGTTTTCCGGGGTCGGCGGCCCGCCGACGCTGCCGGCCGAGACCTCGATGTTCTGCTCGCGGATCGAATTTACGATGTCGCTTGCCGCGAGCCCGCGCGATGCGGCCTGCGCCGGGTCGATCCAGATGCGCATCGCATAGTTGCCGGCGCCGAAGGCGAGCGCCTGGCCGACACCAGACAGGCGCGCAAGCTCGTCGCGCACGCGCAGGTTGGCGAAGTTCGAGAGGTACAGGGCGTCGTAGGTATTGTCGGGCGATACCAGGTGCACGACCATCGTGATGGACGGCGACGCCTTGACGGTCGTGACGCCGAGCTGGCGAACGGCCTCCGGCAGGCGAGGAATGGCCTGTGCAACGCGGTTCTGCACCTGCATCGCCGCCAGGTCGATGTCCGTGCCGGCCTTGAAAGTGACCGTCAGCGCCATCTGTCCATCGGAACTCGCCGTGGACTTCATGTAGATCATGTTCTCGACGCCGTTGACCGCCTCCTCGATGGGACCAGCGACGGTGTCGGCGATCGTGCGCGGGTTCGCGCCGGGGTAGTTCGCCGTGACCTGCACTGATGGCGGCACGACGTTCGGGTATTCGCTGATCGGCAGGCTCGGAATGGCGATCGCGCCCGCGATCAGGATCAGCGCCGACAGCACGGTCGCCAGGATCGGGCGATCGATGAAGACCCGCGAGAAATCGGTGTGCTTGGACATTTACTTCGGCGCCGCCGCCTGGTTCGGGTCGTCCATCGGCACGTCGCGGGGATTCACGGTCTGCCCCGGGAAGAAGATCTTGGTCATGCCGTTGACAATCACCTTGTCGCTAGGTGCCAGGCCCGATTCGACGACTCGAAGTGCATCGATGTGCGGCCCGAGCGTGACGTCGCGGCGCTCCGCGGCATTGTCCTTGCCGAGGATATAGACATAGCGCCGGTCCTGGTCGGTCAGCACGGCTTGCTCGTGAATCAGCAGCGCATTCGACTGCGAGGCGCCGAGCAGGCGCACGCGCGCGAACAGGCCGGGCGTGAAGATGCCGTCCGGATTCGGCAGCACGGCGCGGGCGCGTATCGTGCCGGTGGCGGGATTAAGGGCGTTGTCGACGAAATCGACCTCGCCCTCGTGCGGGAAGCCTTCCTCGTCGGCGAGGCCGACGCGCACCGGATTGCGCGCGTCGCGTGAGCTTTCGCGGCCGCCGCTGCGTGCCAGTTGCTGGTAGCGGAGATAGGCACGCTCGTTGCCGGTGAATGAGACATACACGGGATCGATGGAAACCAGCGTGGTCAGCAGCGTCTCGTTCGGCGTGACGACGTTGCCCGGCTTCACGAGTGCCGCGCCAGCGCGGCCGGCAAAGGGCGCCGTGACGCGCGTGAAACCGAGGTTCAGCTCGGCCTGGGCGACCCGGGCCCGCGCGGCCAGCACGTCCGCATCCGCCTGCAGCGCTTCCATGTGCCGCTGGTCGAGTTCGCCCTGCGAGATCGCGCGCTCGCCGATCAGCCTCTCGCCACGCTTGAGCTCCTGCTTCGAGAGCGCGACGCGCGCCTCGGCGCGCGCGGCATCGGCGCGCGCGGCGTCCGCCGCGGCCGCATACTCACGGTCGTCGATCGTGAACAGCAGTGCGCCCTTCTCCACGAGGCCGCCCTCGTGGAAATTCACGCGCCGCAGGTGGCCGGCGACACGCGGGCGGATCTCCGCCGATTCGATCGCCTCGATCTGGCCGCTGTAGTCATCCCATTCGGTGATCGACCGCTGCACCACCTGCGCGACGCTGACGTCGGTTGGCGGCATCTGCTGCTGCTGGTTTCCGCCGCAACCGGCGATGGCCAAGACCGTGGCGGCAAGGATTCGGCGCATGACTCAGGCTTCCTTCGCGATTTTCTTCGGGGCTTGCCCGGTGCCCCACTGCCGCGCGAGTTCTTCCATCAGGGCGACGAGACGCGCGCGCGCTGGACCCGGCATCGAGTACATCTGGAACAGTTCCTGCCACATCAGTCCCTCGGCGGCGAGGTGGACGAGGTGCAGGCGCAGATCCCGATCGGACCATTGCTTGCGGCCCAGCCGCTCGCGCAGCTCCTGGCGGCAGGGGTCCATCAGGGAGGGGTCGAGGGTGGCGGCCGACAACATGCCGCACAGGAACCGGCGGTGCGACTCGTCCTGGGCCGTCAGGGAGCGGATGAAGCCCAGCAGGCGCGCGGTTTCCGGATCGCAGTCGCTGGGCGTCAGTGCCGCTTCGGACGCGTCCCACTTGAGGAAGTCCGCTTCGAGCAGGCCCCGCAGGAGGTCTTCCTTGGTGGGGAAATGGTAGGTGATGCCGCCACGGGTGATGCCGCTCTCCCGGACCAGTTCGTCGAAGGTGAGAGCGCCGGCACCGTCGCGCTCCACGATCTGGCGGGCGGCGGCGAGTATCTTTTCGCG